>Ga0255052_10000151_pt1 | contig 51898 bp, 43 predicted proteins | sample JV7_2_21_MG_FD_188632 | JGI IMG/M metagenome (GOLD analysis project Ga0255052, IMG submission 188632) | Seawater microbial communities from Jervis Inlet, British Columbia, Canada - JV7_2_21 | ecosystem: Environmental > Aquatic > Marine > Inlet | place: Canada: British Columbia | collected...
GCCTGGACACCAGTGACCGGCACGAGTTTTCCATCGAGGTCGATCCGCGTACCGTCGATGCAAACTCAATACAGGTACTGGCAGGCCTCGGATTCAACCGCCTGAGTCTTGGCATCCAGGACTTTGCGCCTGACGTGCAGGAAGCGGTCAATCGCATCCAGTCAGCGGAAGAAGTAAGTGCCCTGATGAAACAGGCCAGATCGTTGAGCTTCCGATCAATCTCGTTCGACCTGATCTACGGCCTGCCACATCAAACGGTTGACAGTTTTGACCGAACCCTCGAACAAGTCATCGACATGCGGCCCGACAGACTTGCGGTTTATAACTACGCGCATCTACCTACACGTTTCAAGGGTCAGCGCATGATTGCGGAAGAGGACATTCCGCTACCTGAAACCAAACTGAAGATCCTGCAACACACGATCAATACGGTCTGCGATGCCGGATACATATATATAGGTATGGATCATTTTGCGCTGCCCGACGACGAGCTCGTCAGAGCACAGAGAAACAACACCCTACAAAGGAATTTCCAGGGCTACTCGACCCACAGCGACTGTGACCTGATCGGTCTCGGTGTCAGCTCAATTGGCAAGATCGGCAATACATTCGCCCAGAACACCACGAAAACCTCGGAGTACGAAGAGCTTATCGAGGCTGGCACACTGCCACTCAAACGCGGCTTCGTAGTCGATGCCGATGACCAACTAAGAGCGAAGGTCATTCAGGAGTTGATGTGCCACGATCAGCTCGCCTTTGCCGAATTCGGGAGACAAAACAATATCGACTTCGCAGAATACTTTGCGCCGGAACTGACCCGACTCGGCCCGCTGGTCGACGATGGCCTGATAACGCTTGGATCCGAAGGGATACATATCACAGCCAGGGGCCGACTCCTGCTCCGCAGCATCGCCATGACATTCGACCGATATCTCGCCGATGACCTCAATGACGGCAGATATTCGAAAGCGATCTGATCCCCATTCGTTAACATCGACCCGAATGCCATAATAGGGCCTCGAAGCAGGGGAACGAGACATGCATATCGGCCTCGACGTTGGCGGGACAAAGATTGAATTGGCTGTTTTCGATCAGAGTCTTGCCGAAGTAAGCTCCTGGCGAGAAGCGACACCAGTCGATGATTATGCTCTTTTCGTCAAGACCATCGCTGACATGGTGGCCGAGGCAGACAAGGAATCGGAAACGGAGGGATCCGTAGGTATCAGCCTCCCCGGCATGATTGACCAGGCAGGTATCAAGTGGTCTCCCAATATTCCCTGCCTCAACAACAAGCCAGTTGTTGCTGATCTCGAGGCTGTCATTGGTCGCCGCATCGGTGTAGGCAATGACGCCAGAAATCTTGCGCTATCGGAAGCGAACGGCGGCGCCGCTGATGGAGCAAGACGCGTCTTCGGGATAATCCTGGGTACCGGCATAGGTGGCGGTCTTTGCATCAACGGCGAAGTTTACCTTGGAGCAAACAAACTCGCCGGTGAGTGGGGGCACACGTTGCTCCCCGCCATTCTGCAACAGCGCTACGATCTGCCATTACGGCGGTGTGGTTGTGGAGCGGCCGGATGCATTGAACAATACTTCTCCGGGCCGGGCCTCGCATGGCTGTATGAGCACATCACCGGCCGGCAAAATGACGTCCCTGGCCTGACCGATGACATGCGGAACGGTGACAAGGATGCAATCACCGTTTTCGATGCCTATGTCGACGGCCTTGCGACCTGCATGTCACAGCTTTTTATCTATTACGACCCCGATGTCATCGTTCTGGGTGGCGGCTTATCGAAAATACCGGAGTTATATTCGCGCTTACCCGACGCGTTTCCCGAAGTGCCCTATGCCGGCAAAAAAATACCCAAACTATTGCCCGCGAAGTTCGGGGACTCGAGCGGCGTCAGGGGCGCAGCAATTCTCGGCCAGCGCCTGAACACCTAAGCTGGCTCGAGCACGCTCGCTAGCCAGGCACGTTTTGCAGTGCTTTGTCCAGCGCCTCAATCAGATCGTCTGCATCCTCGAGTCCGACTGACAAACGAACCAGTCCGTCGATGATGCCAACACGTTTTCTTTCAGCTTCACCGACATCCGCATGCGTCATTGTGACAGGGTGCGTAATCAGCGATTCAACCGAGCCGAGATTCTCGGCAAGACTCCACAATTCGATTGAGTCCATCAGCGTCTTGCCTGCCTTGAGACCGCCTTTGACTTCGAACCAGAGCATGGCACCGAAACCCGTTGCCTGTTTCCTGGCGAGCTCATGCTGTGCGAAAGACGGCAGGCCCGGGTAACAGACCTGCTTCACTTTTGGGTGCGCCTCGAGATACTCGGCGATTGCCATTGCGTTGGCGGACTGCTGGTCCATCCGGACCGATAAGGTCTTGCAGCCCTGCAACGTGAGCCATGCTACCTGGGGAGACATGATCGATCCGGTACTGTTCTGGATGAAACGCATCTTCACGTCGTGTTCGGCAGTCTTTGCGATAACGGCGCCGCCGACAGTCGCATTGTGACCGTCGAAGTATTTGGTCGTACTGTGAACCGACAAATCCGCACCAAGTTCCAGTGCCTGTTGGTAATACGGTGTCAGGAAGGTGTTGTCGACGGCGTGCACGACGCCGGCAGCCTGAGCAATCTCAGAGATCGCGGCAATATCGGATAGTTTCATCGTCGGGTTGGCCGGTGTCTCGGTAAGGATGAGCGCCGTGTTGTCTTTTATGCTTGCTTTGACCGATTCCGGATCCGCAGTGTTCGCAAAAGTAAATTCGATGCCGAAGCGACTCAGCACCTCTGTGCACAGGCGGTACGTTCCGCCATATGCGACATCAGAGATGATTGCATGATCGCCCGCATTCAGAAAAGCAAGCATGATCCCTTGTATTGCTGACATGCCAGTGCCAAAACAGGTGCAGTCGGCACCACCTTCCAGTTCAGCCAGTTTTAATTCCAGTGCGCGAACGGTCGGATTGGACGAACGGGAATACGAGTAACCTTTTTCAAGATATTTGTCGATGGACTCCTGAACGTACGTCGTCGTCTGATAGATCGGCGTCAGGATCGCACCGGTCGCCGGATCCGGCGTCACACCGGCGTGGATCTGCTTGGTACTGAAACGCATTCTCGTCTCCCGCATTGCAAAGTACTGGGCCATTTGAGGCGCACATGATACACAGATTAGCCTCGCGGAGACCCTCGGAACCTACGGATAGTAATGTTCTTTGCCGACTCTATATAAGGCTACAGGAGCGACAGAGCCGTACCCGACCGGGTCAATTCCAATATGCGAAAGCATGGCCAGTATTGGATGCAAATCAACAGGCATGGAACCCGTCTAGCCGGCACCCAGGGGCAAAGACGAGACCCCGAAACAGGGCTGATACCCAGCCTGCCACGTCCCGACGAATCCAGAAGCAAAGCGCTTGTGTTGTATCGACGGAATGAAATCGCAACCATTTGTATACATCACGATTTGATGGTGATACATAGCCTTGGCGATATAATTAGTTTTAGATGAAAGGATTGGATATGAAAAAGAAATACTTTTTCCTTAGGTTTTCGATTCCACTCGCACTCGCATATTGGTTTATCGACTCTGTTGTTCATTATTTAGGGTACGGTGAATTAGAATTTGCAATTATACCTTCGGATTTTAACGAACTTTGGATGAGATCCGTAATATTCATATTGCTTGTAGCTTTTGGTGTATTCGCCGATTATCACACGGATAAAATTATCAAAAAAGACGCTGAAAAGCATGATGTATACATGGCCATGCTAGGCGTCACACGTCATATTCTAAGTAATTTCTTGAATAATATTGTTTTGTTTCGTCGTGAGACGGAAGACAACAAAGCTTTCCATATAGATGTTCTAAAGACATTTGATCAAGTGATGGATGATACGATCGCGCAAATCAAAAATCTCGAAGACATAAAAAGAGTCCGACAAGAAAATTCTTGACAACAGGTCGAGGCAACAATAATGCTGATTTCATCTAGCAATGGCATTACCGGAGACATGCTGCGACGCCCGCCCGACTGGATAAATTGAATATTAAGGCTAAGTTTGGGTCAGAAAACCCGCTTCCGATTTGGGACACTGACTACAAAGCGAATCCTTTTCAGTGCCGCAGCCGAAAGCAGACATAGCGAGCGACTATTTCGCTACTACAAAAACAAAAGCAAAACCCGCCTAAAGATGGGGCTAACTTCATGTTGCCAGTGCAATGCGTTCGGTAATGTCCTGAACAACGCAGCTCACGCCCATGACCGTGCCATCCTTGCTCTTGTCCGGATAGTAGTTGTGCATGTAGCGCCTCGACTCTCCCGGATGAGCCGGTGTCTCCGCTTCGACTGTCCCCTCGATGATTGGCTCCCCTGTTTTCAGCACGTGGCGGAGTTTCGGCACGACACCAGCTGCAACATCTTTAAGCACCTCGTCGATGGTTTTCCCCAGGTGTGCTTCCACCGGAAGGCCATTCATGCGGGCTAGCCACTCGTTGATATAGACGAATCGCAGATCCGTATCCAAATAGCAGAGTCCGACCGGCGCGATTGCGTATAGACGCTCCACCTCGCTGGTCCGCTCAGAAAGCCGGGGCCCGACGAGGCTCGACAGCAATGTGTGAATGGCGGCGAGTTGCTCGGGTTTCAAAGTGCTAAGCGTGCCTTGGAGGTGGGTCAGAGATTGCTGCGTTGCGCGATCGTAGGTCAACCTGCCCTTAGCCGTTGTCGAGACGAGTACTCCCCGACCGTCGGCCTTATGCCCTCGGCGTTTCACCAGGCCTTCGACTTCGAGCTTGGCGACCATACGGGACATTGTCGGCAGACTCACGTTCTCGGCCTCCGCCAGCGCAGAAACCGAAATAGGCTCATGGGCCCCAACGGTCGCTAGCGTGCTCAGTCTTTCATTGGTGAGACCATGAGGGAGATCGAGTGCGCGTAGGCGCCGTGCAAGCCTGGAAAAAGCTTCATGTACCTGTGAAGTAAAATCAGGGGACATAGAATCGTCTAAAAAGCGCTTTCGACAGACTTGAATTAGATCAAGTCTACTACGCCTTCTTACTGCTTTACCAATACCAGCACACGCGATTACTCTCGGCTACGTATCTGGTAACGGTTGCCCAATATTTGATGAGATCGGTAGCTTGGCTTGCAGAGAAGAAGGCGTCGGATCCAGTTGTTGACAAAGTTATTGAATCCGACCCCGTTACTCCAATCGAGATGGCTCGAGCTGCCCTGGAATTGCAAATTAGGACTAGTTGTCTGGCGAATTCGTCAATGGCGCGAAGTTGGCGTGAACGAGCATCCAGTCACCGTTCTTCTTGGCATACACGCGTGTCGACTTTGCCGTAGTCTGACTAATAGTGCCATCTGCATTCTGCGTGGCGCCCATAAAGTTGTAGGTCAAGATCGCGACGTCACCGTATACCTGAACTCTGGGATTAGCCATCTCCGCAACGAGTAACTTAGCCTTGTCTTTTTCAGCGGCCTCGGCAAATTTTTTGTTGAGCGCTTTACCATCGATGCGGGTGGGATATTGCGGGTTGAATTCGGAATAGTCGTCCGCCACGGTCTCCATGACCTTTGCCGCGGGCGCATTGGCCAGTTCCGCTGCCCACTGTGCCTTAGCCAGAGCAATGACGTCGTCGGCAACATCTGCCATAGCTGATGTAGGTGCAGTAAGGATCAACCCGAGGATGATCATAAAGTTAATTTTTTTCATTCGTTTTCCCCTTAATTTGTATCGTTAATTCGTGCTCTGCCTATTCAGGCGGCCCCCTATTATCCCTGGGAGTATACGAAGCATAGACCACGCGATCGCCAATAACCATGCGTATGCGTCCATATAATCAGCTGGCAAAGTAGATGAGGAATTCCGCAGTATGTTGAACTAGTCGCCTGGGGTCGGACCTCGGTAATTGCTTGGCGAGTATGCAAGTCCGACTGTTTTCTGGCTGCCATACTGTCTTTAGCGATCGATATTACGGGCAAAACCAGTCAATAGAACGGGTGATCGAGCAAGGCCACTCAATTTCAACCCAGGAAGGCCCGCCTCGAGGCCGAATTTGTCCGTCCAAATAGAACGAAAGCTGGAATAATCAAACGGATGTAGCGGTCCGACCCGAAGATACGGAAGATATGAGGGGAAACAATGATGGTATTTGCTCGGTTGCGACAACTGTTCGCTATAACGTTTTACGCTCTGGTGCTGTATGGATGTGAGAGAGCCACGCCGCCTGCCGAGGATCCATCGAGCGATGCAGCAGCCGAAGTCAATGCAATTGCCGATCGCTATTACGCGTTCACTCTGGAGCAGACGCCGGAAGTTGCTTATTTCTCGGGCGTCGAACTGGACAGACATGATGGCATGGAAGACAACAGTCCGCAGACCAGGCTGGCCAGAGAAGCTGCCTTGGACGACTTGCTGCAGCAACTGGAGTCAGTTGAAGCTGGCTTGCTGGCCGGACGTGCAGAATGGATCACGCACGCGTATCTGCGACAGGAACTCAGAGCTTCGGTCGCGCAACGCGTTTGCCGCACCGAGTTATGGAACGTCAATCAGATGGGTGGTTGGCATCTGGGCTTCTCGCAGGTTGCGCAGCTTCAGCCGACGGGTTCGCCGGAATACAGGAAGCAGTCGCTCGCGCGCTGGTCCAAGCTGGCCGGCTACATCGACCAGGAAGTCGAAAATCTGCGACACGGCCTGGAGCTGAGTTACTCGGCGCCGAAGTCGGTCGTGCAAAGAGTGATCGACCAGGTGGATGGCCTGCTTGCCCTCGACATCGAGCAATCGCCGTTCTACTCACCTGCTAATCGTGACGAAGATGAAGCGTTTGCAGCGACGACGCGAGAAATTGTTGCCGGTCAGATCTACCCCGCTCTGCGAAGGTATCGTGACTTTCTGGCGCACATCTATATCGGGAGTGCGCGCGATGAACTGTCGGTAACGGCAAATCCGGACGGTCTCGATTGTTACGAAGCGTCGCTGCGTGCCTATACGACCCTCGATCGGTCCGGCAGGGAAGTGTATGAATTAGGACAAGAGACAGTCGCCGCGAACAAAGCGAGGGTCATCGAGCTTGGCCGTACCGCCTATGAGCTTAGTGATTTCAAGGAGATCATTGATAAGGCTAAAGCCGATCCGGCAGACCGTTTTGCGAACAAAGACGAGTTGCTTGAATTTTCACGTGGCGCGGTCTACCGGGCCGAAGCTGAAATGCCGAGATGGGTTGGCAGCATGCCGAATCAAGCAGTCAGTGTTGTTCCATTTCCCGAGCACGAAGAAGGCACTGGCCGCTCAGCACACTATCGACCAGGGACGGCTGATCGGCCCGGAGAGTACAGAATCCCGCTGCATCAACCCGAGAAACGATCACGTGGTAACGCCGAAGCGACAGCATTTCACGAGACCTGGCCAGGGCATCATCTGCAGGTTGCAGTTGCACAGGCAGTGGAGGGATTGCATCCCGTCACTCAAATTATCTGGTTTTCCGGCCCGGGAGAAGGCTGGGCACGTTACGCCGAGGGTTTGGCCGAGGAAATGGGCCTTTACGTAACAACGACGGGTCCGATCCGGCGCCTCGCGTGGCCGGCGCGGGGCATGGTCGTTGATCCAGGCATTCACCTGTTTGGCTGGACACGCACGGAGGCCATCGATTTCATGATGGAATCCGGACGATTTGCCGAGGCACGTGGCGACGAAATGGTTGACCGCATCGCAATGCTGCCGGGTCAGTTGACCGCCTACGATTCTGGCGGCCTGGAGATTCTGGCACTGCGCAGGCAGGCCGAAGACGCGATGGGTGACGAATTCGATATTCGAGAATTTCATGATCGAATTCTCGAGAACGGCACGATTCCGTTAGTCCAGTTGCGCGCCCATATTGAGGCCTGGATCGCGAAGTCCGAAAACCAGGACCGACAGAGAGAGTGATCCTAGACCGTTTCTGACGCCTGCTTTCGACCCGGACATTGAATCCCGGCAAAATAGTACGCGACGGGTCCCACAATCGTCAGAACATGCCCTGAGCAGCAAATCTGTGCCCAGCCGAACAAATCATTATATTTCCACATAAAAAAGCTATTTTTTGATCAGTTAATTACGAACTCGTTACTCCAATGTTAACTCCAGGGACAAGCAACCCTGACCAATCAACACAAGCAGGGGTAACGAACATGAACCTTCGACAAGCACGACACAATGCGATCGCACCGACCCTGGTAATCGCCACAGCTTTGCTGCTCGGCAACCCGAGCTATGCAGAGGTCATTCCATTCCGGGTAGTGTTCGAGAATTTGCCTGGAGTCGAGGAAATCGAGGCCGGTAACATCCAGGCAGGAATCAAGGTGCTCGAGGATCAGCTGAACCAGGCCGAACAAGGAAATAGCGGCGATATTTTGGCAACACTTTGTGCAGCGTACATCGTCAATGCCTCTCTGGATAAAGCAGAAGGTGCTTGCAACAAAGCCGTTGAAGTTAATCCAAGCAAGACTGCTTACAACAATCGAGGCGTAATTCGTGCCTTTAACGGTGATTTTTCCGCGGCTCGCGAAGATTTCGAGCATGCTCGTCCTCGCCAGCTGGAAGCTTACATGGACGAACTGCGGACAAAGGACGTTGGACTTGTCGCCGCCGACAACTTTCATCTAATTGACCAGCTGTTGGCAGAGCACACCGCCACGGAGATCGATGCCTCGGTCGCATTGAGAAGCGCTGTGATTGAGGACTTAAAGGATTGATTTAGCTGTTCTCCTGGCCGGGCTGACAATGTAGAACGCAAACGGAAAGTGCTATGATGGTGACCCCCTCAGGGGGCTGGCACTCCGAATGAAAGGCGATAATAAAAACGGCTTTCGGTTTGGGGACTGGCAGGCCTTTCCACTGAGGAATCTCCTGGTGGGTCCCCCCGGCGAGATTCACATCGAGCCCAAAGTCATGCAGGTGCTGTACCAGCTTGCCAGCAACCCAGGCCAGGTTCTCGAGCGAGACAAATTGTTGAACGACATTTGGGATGGCCGGGCCTTTTCCGATGAACCCCTGACCCGCTGCATCGCCGCATTGAGACATGCACTTGGAGAGTCTCCCACTGACCCGAAGTACATTCAGACGATTCCGAAGAGCGGCTATCGGCTTGTTTGTCCTGTCAAGTCTTTGGAACAACCAACAGATGACGCCAAGGAAGATTCGGGTGACCCAGGCCCTCGCCGCATAGCCTTGCCCGCATTTCTGGGTCTGATTCTCGTTGCCGCGGTATACGTGGCCTATCGAGAAATACCTGTCGATACGATTGAGAAACCGCAGCTAACGGTTGAGGGCACGACACAGTCTGCGCCGCCCGTCTATTCAATCGCCGTATTGCCCTTCCGCAACCGCAGTGCCGTGGCTGAGGACGCCTTTTTTGTCGATGGCATCCACGATGACATTTTGATGCAGCTGGCCGAGCTTTCCTCCCTGGACAAAGTCATCTCCCGCACGACCATGGAACAGTATCGGGTGATCAATAAACCCCTGCCACAGATCGGCCAGGAGTTGGGCGTGGCGAGCATACTTGAAGGCAGTGTTCAACGCGCCGAGGACCGCGTGCATATCAACGTGCAGTTGATCGATGCCGCCACCGACGAACACCTGTGGGCCGAGAGTTACGACCGCGAACTGACAGCAGAGAACCTGTTCGCCATGCAAAGCGAGATTTCCCGCGAAATTGTCCGAGCTCTTCAGCTTGTGCTCACTGATGAAGAGAATGAACGACTCCGGGCCATGCCGACGACCAGCCTCGAAGCCTATAACGAATTTGTGCTGGGGCGCCAGGAACTGGCCAAGCGGACGGCCGAAGCGCTGTACCGTGCCCAGGCTCATTTTGAAAAAGCCATTGAACTCGATTCCGATTACGCGCTTGCCTACGTTGGACTGGCCGATTCGCTCCACTTGCAGGTCCCCCTCCCCTTTGCACACTTGAAACCGGGAGATTCACTTGCGCCACGGCAGGCGGCCATCGACAGGGCGCTTGCGTTGGATCCTCTTTTGGGCGAAGCGTATACGTCTTTGGCTTCCCTGAGGGTGGACCAGCTCAGTTATACGGCGTCGGGCATTGCGGTCCGTATCCACGACTGGGACGATGCGAAACATAAAGAAGCGGTAGAGTACTTCCTGAAGGGAATTGAGCTCAGCCCAAACTACGCCACCGCGTACGAACGGTACGGCAGCGCTTTAAGCAGACACGGCAATGAAAGCGACAATGAGGAAGCACTGCCGTACCTCCGCAAAGCCATTGAGCTTGACCCTATGTCCGCGGTCACCACCGAGAGTTTGGGACACCTGCTTTGGAGACTGGGGCGGGTTGAAGAGGCGCAAACGACTTTGCTCAAAGGCATCGAACGAAATCCTGAGTATCCCCGCTTTTACGGCAGGATGTCACAACAGTTGTCGACGCTAGGGCGTATCGGTGAGGCCGCAAATTGGGCGCGCGCTGCCACAAGGCTTGCCCCTTCCGACTTTGGATTAAGGATTAGCGAATGCAATCTCTACTGTGAGCTGGGCGCTTATCAGTCAGCTGAACATTGTTATGATTCAGCGGAGGAGGCTTTCCCCGAAAGGGCTTTTGGCTGGAGAATACATCTTTACCTGAGCCGTTCGCAGCCCCGCGAGGCAGCCAAGTTGGTCGAACAACTCGCACTGACCGCCTCCATGGGCGATGGAAGACCGGGAAACGCGTCGCTCGCGTGGTCATACTTCGTAATCGGAGAGGTGGACAAGGCCCGGTCGATCTGGCAGGAGCTAGAGCCGGACCTCTACGGTGATGAAGACGCCTTCAACAAAAAGCATAGGGGGGGGACGATGATGATGGTGGCCTACACGCTCTATGCCGATGGCCAGCTGGATCGGGCCAACTACCTGTTTGACGGGATGCTGGAGCGTATGCCGTCCTTCCATCGCACCCGGGGACGCGCGTACGGCGTGATGGATGTATTTATCCACGTCACGCGCGGCGAGAAGCAAAAGGCCATCTCGGCGTTGCGCGAGGCCATAGACATGGGCTGGCGCAGAGGTTGGTGGGAGCTCCGCTCCCCGTACTATGACTCGATGCGGGAAGAGCCGGAGTGGATCGACCTCGTAAACGAGCTGGAAGCCGACATTGCCCGCCAGCGGCAGTGGTACGAGAACCACAAGGACGATCCGTTGTTCTGATTAGCTGTTGTGCGGCTGGTACCGTGGTCCTGTGAATAATTGGGGTCGAGCCACGTTTAAATGGTGCAATAGCGGACATTGAACCTTTGCGAAATAGTAAGCGACGGGTCACACAATCGTCAGAACATGCCCTGAGCACAGCAGCAATTCTGTGCCCAGCCGACCAAATCATCATGTTTCCACACAAAAAAACTATCTTTTGATCAGTTAATTACGAACTGGTTACTCCAATGTTAGTTCTGCGGAGAAGCAACCCTGACCAAAGTCAGGGACACAAAGTCACGGGTCCTCGCTTCCTCCGAGAAGCCATGGATGACCTCCCGAAGGACCCCAGGATCACCGGGCTATTGAATCCAGGAAGAGCCGATCATGGTGGCCGGACTCAAAAATAAGCCCTCCGGAAAACCCGGGGCGGTTCAGAGAGGTGTGAGATGAAAGCCAAATTTGTTGCGTTCACAGGTATTCTTTGTATTGCCAGTCTGATGGTTTCGGGTGCAAATGCAGGTAAACCGGATAAACCACCGGGTAATCAGGGTAAAACCAAAACAGAATTGATAGTTTTCACGGGACACTTGCAGGGTTGGGCGCATGTTGAAGGCTGCTGTCCGAATGCCGGTCCATTCCCGGAGTATACGATAACCCTGCCAGAGCCCCTGGTCGACGATTCGGTTCCCCCAGAGACTGTGTATCCGGCCGGTACTTATAACGGTGAGCTGTTTATGAACAGCTATGGCGCCGGGCAAGTTAGTGAATATATTGTCCAATTTCATGCTTGTTGTGTTGACCACGTTCCCTGCATCGATGGCAATCTTCCTGTAATGAGTTTTGAAATAATTGGCGGCACAAAGGTTGGAGTTGGCAAAAAAAAGGACAGAGTCCTCACGGTGACCTTTGTAGATGAACCCTACTGGGCGGATTGGAACAGGGGAACACCTGCGGGACTAGTGTCTTTTGAGATAACAAGAGCCCCATCCCACATGGAGGATGATTTCCCCTGCGATGAGCTTATACCGAGCCATCTTTGCCCGCTGCCCTGATTTGCCAGACAGTTTTCAGCCATACAAAATGGCAACAGGAGACGTGCAATTGAGCAGCAATCGATAAATAGAAGAGTTCACGACAGAAGCTATCAGGCAGGTTGTTGAGCGAGGGCACAGCGTTGCCGAAGTAGCGAGTGGATTGAGGATTCTGACGTCGGCTTTCGCCTGAGATCGCCACCCGAAGCAGGCGCTCGCAATATAAGGCATCGGTGCCGGATGTTATCCTTCACTTATGCACACGAACTGTAGTTAGGCGGCAACCTAAGTAATGCAGTTGATACGATGTACAGCGAAGCTATTGAGAGAGGCGGGCCTCAAGCCCGCCGAATCGCAGCACGATGACTCACTGTTCTCATTCCTGGGACAGTGGCACGCCAACTTGATTTACATTGATGGCCGAAAGTCGGTGCTCTTTGTCAATGACCGGACTCTATTCAATTTCATATTGCCGGACGTAACTCGTGCCCAAATTCACGATCTACCAGAGCTTTTTCTTTCAGGTCTTTCCTGTGTAATTTCGGCTGAAGAATTTCCGGAGGAAGTGAAGAAGCGAATTATGTCGGAATACGAGCAAGTCGCACTTGCAAAGTCTTCTAACAAAAGCGTGCTCGGTTCTGCCAACGATCTCGCGTTTCACTACAAATATAGTATTCTGGATGCGGGTGGTGTTCACAGTTGGAAAGTTCCTGAGATAATTCATCGGTTGAATAGGATGCCGCTGAAAGCCATAAAATATGCGTTCCCGATTGAAGAGATAAGAAACTTGTATGGAATTGCTGCAAATGCGCAATCCCCCTCATCCTGGTGAGATTATTCGGGACCTCTGTCTTGAGCCGCTGGAATTGGTGGAATACGCGGTCGCGCGCGACCCGGTGTCCCCTGGCGGCTATGCAAACCTGGGGCTTTTTTATCGTGATGCCGGGCGCCTGGACGAGGCCATCGCCTCTTTCCGCACCACGCTGAACCTGAGTCCGAGCTACATCGGCGCGCAGCACTTCATCGGCGAGGCGTTGCTGTTGAAGGGCGAGCCGGAATCTGCGCTGGTGGCCATGCAGAAGGAGGCCTTCGAGGGTTGGCGCCTGATCGGCCTGGTGATGGCCCATCACGCGCTGGGCCAAGCGGCCGCCTCCGACGCGGCGCTTGCGGAGTTGATTGAGAAATACGAACAAGAATGGGCCTACAACATCGCCTACGTGCTGGCGTTCCGGGGTGAGGCCGACCGGGCCTTCGAGTGGCTGAGCAAGGCGGTGGCCTACAACGACCCGGGCCTGGCTGAGATTACAATCGAACCCCTGTTCGCCGACATCCATTTCGACCCGCGCTGGCTGCCGTTCCTGGAGAGCATCGGCAAGTCCCCGGAGCAGTTGGCGGGCATCGAGTTCAAGGTGACGCTGCCCGAATAGGGGCGGCCGGGCGAGACGGCAATCGGTCTGGGACAATGTCTGCTTGCGGCCTATTGTGTTGAATGCAATTGCATTTATTTCGCTGGGGCGTTAATAGCCTGAAGCAGGAGAGACAAATGAGACTCCTAACGACCCTCGCAGCCGCACCGCTCCTCGCACTCCTCGGTTGCACTCCGCCAGCCGGGCAGCCGGAGCCGGGCAGTGAGGACTCCGCAGGCTACAAGGCCGACGTGCAGGCAATCCTCGATTTCGAACAGACGGTCTACGACGCGCAAATCGCCGGGGATATTGAGGCCTGGATGAGTTCCTTCGCCGAAGACGTGACACTGTTCCCACCGAACGCACCTGCGCTGACGAACAAGCTGGCGATCCGTCAGTGGAACGCGCCCTTGTTCGAGCAGTTCTATCTCTACGAGGAGAGCGATGAAAGAGAGGTCGAGGTAGCGGGAGACCGGGGATACCTTCGTGCCCACTGGACCTGGACCAAGACGCCGAAGGGCGGCGGCAAGATCGTGAAAGACACCGGCAACTCGATCTGGATCATGCACCGGCAGCCCAACGGCTCATGGAAAATCACTCGTGCGATCTGGAACAGCGATATTCCGATACCTCGGGAGGAGTGAAGACGTCGAGAGACTGGCTTCCTCGGCGCCCAGGCAATTTTGTCCTTATACGGTGAATTTGGCACCTGCTTGTTCCTGAACTCGCCTGATTACAGGCATAGTGTGAGGAAACTCACACCATAGTTCTGCAAACCGTGAAGTCTGTCGGCCTTGTCAAAATCAAAGGCTATATTATCTACTGCCCTTTATCATGTAAGGAGCTTGTCGTGGCGGAACCAAAAGGACTCAAGAAACCAGTTAAGCTTAAAGCTGATTTGGCTGAATTTTGTGGAGTAAGCAAACTACCCCGCACGGAGATCACGAAGAAACTTTGGGATTATATAAAAGCCAAAAAACTTCAAACCAGATCTGCTGACGGCAAACCGGAAAACGCAGGAAAATACATCGTCGCCGACGCAAAACTGCTTAAGGTGTTTAAAAACACAAATTCCACCAGCAAGTCGGGCAACCGTACCGATCTACGCAAGATTAACGAAGGCGACACCATAGATATGATGCAGATGGCTGCTGTGGTCAGCGCCAACGTAGAATAGCCAAAAGCGCCTTTACCACAGTTTTTTCTGACAGTGGTGGGTGGGCTTCTTACTGGAAGACCCCGCTTTGTGCGGGGTTTTCTTTATCTGACGATTGTCCGGAAATGGCTGCCTTTGACAAAATCGTATTTCGAGTCATTTGAACGACTGATTATCCGCAATAGCGGCTATTCAGAATTTGGTCGCCGGAAATTGCTGTTGCGTCGACCGGTTTAAATCGCAACCCAGAGCCCACGGCCCATCTGCCTCCAGGTGTTAGAGTGGCTTGAAATAAGCCCTGTTCCTGAGGGGGAGCTATGGCCTCTCCGCGAGCATCACCTATGCTATGTGATCGAAGTCGAGGCAGCCGCGCCGCTGTGCTCCTGCTGGCCCTGGTCGGGGTCAGCTCTGTGATGGCGCTGGATATAGATGACTTACATATCACAAAAAAAGGCCGAACTTATAAGGTACAGATAACGTTCGAAGTCGCCGGACCGGTCGATCGGGTCATGGCGGTCCTGACGGATTATCGGTACCCCGACCGGTTGAACCCGGAGGTGACGAAGAGAGAAGTTATCAGTCGGCAAAAAAGAATCACACGCGTACGTACTGAGTTCAACAGTTGTGTCTTCGTTTTCTGCAAAGACGTCGTGTTGACTCAGGATGTCACGGTTGTTGCCGGCACTATCGAAGCTAACATCGTCCCCGATGAGAGCGACTTTCGGTCTGGATATTTGCGTTGGTTGGTGTCGAGCAGTGATAACGGAGGCTCTCATATTGACTTTGAGGCAGTCATGGAGCCAGATTTTTTTATCCCACCGCTAATCGGCGGCTTCTTCGTCCGCAAAAGGCTACGGGAGGAAATATTAGCCACAGCGGAGAACCTCGAGACAGAGGCCGCGCGGGAACCGGCTCCTGTTACTAATTCGAATTGATGCAAGTCCAGAAAGCAGACATTAGGCAGATCCTGAACTAGCCTCAATCCAATATCTGCTTGCGATCCGCAGCGGACACATAAAGATCGCCTCTTGGATCCACTTACAAGACCTTCTGAACCAGTATGAATACAAGCGCCGATTTATCAAGTTCCCCGCTATCGAAATGCAGGCCGCCCTGGCATTCTTGTAATTGACTCGCGCATATAACCAAAAGTTAGTTACAGAAAGTTCCAATCAAAAAGATTACAACCATTTCCCGACGAGGTGCATCTAAAGGTCAAGTACATCGGTAAAACACGGTTTATGGAATCTCCGTGAGTTGGTTGGCTACCGATGTAGGTCGTAGTACCTGGTGTCTGAGTTAAGAGAGGGAATCATGAAAGAGTCGAAACTGTTTAAGAGCCTCCTGGCTACCATCGTTGTCGTTGCACTGGGCGCACCGGCAATCGCATCTGCGGGAAACGTGAATGAACTTGAGGATGTATCGGTAAGAGTATCGTACGCGGATCTGAACGTAGAAAATGAAAGGGGCGCGCAGTCTTTGTACCGCCGACTGAAACAAGCGTCAAAGCAGGCGTGCGACTTCCGCGGGTTATTTAACGCAGGATCGTTAAGTCGTCTGACGGAAACGCGGCGGTGCTACCAAGAGGCGCTGTCAGCCGCCGTAGAACAGATCGATAACGAAATGGTAACCAATATTCATAATAGTTGAATCGATCTGACGGGCGTCTTCCTGATACTGTCGAGTAACTGGGCGGGATCGTCTGCAATCACAGCGACTCCGGTGCAGTAGCGTTTTTCTGAAAGTGGCCGTTTTCGACGGCCACTTTTGGCTACAACTTCAACCGATCGAAAAAGGAATGCTATCGACAGGCGCCTGGCAGATGCCTGGGCTGAATAATACCGGCACTTGCACATAACCAGCTAATACTACCGCCATTATCCAGAGCTGTGAGGGTAACCTTCTGATTGAAAATTGCAGTGTTGGCGTCATAGCCATACTTTATCTCAATGACGTTATCATTGACGGCAACATGTTCAGTGTACTTGCCTATAAGGTCGTGCTGATCGGCCACGCCGGCTTCGGCATTGTTGGACGGCCAAACGCCATGATCCGCGAAGTACTCAGCGATACCGGTTTTAGCGCTGGCTGAGAGCGTAAGCCCTTCAGAAATCTGAGCCCGGATTATGTAATTCTGGTAAGCGGGAATCGCGATTGCAGCCAAAATACCAATAATGGCTACGACGATCATGAGTTCGATCAGTGTGAAACCGTGCTGTTCCTTCTGCATATCCCCTTCCTTGAAACTGATGCGCATTTATTCTGTCTGCATACGCAGTTTCCGCCTGCACCCACTCGGCGAGGGACGGCAGTAGGTGAAATCAGGCAACCGTTGTTGTCATTTGTTTTCACAATCTGACAGAAATCATCTCTGATGTCGTCAGACTGAATCATGCTGATGACGTTCGACTGTGTCACACTAATGACGTTAGACTTCGTCGCGCCTTATGTAATGTCCATTGGCCGTAAGCAAGCAATAAGTTGCCATTCGTCTGGGCGCGGCCAGTCGTGTGATAAGATGGCGATTGACTGAAAACGGTCCAAAGCAGGCACTTAGCCTGCACGCGTCGACAGAAATGGCTGGAGTCATTCGATAGTTGGATCCGCCTGTTCTGTTGACTGAACTAGCGAACAGTAAGATTCGCAACGAGAATAAGAATGCGCGTGTCGGTCAAAAAGAAAAATATGTTCCGCATTGCGGGGCTCATAACAGGCTTCTGGGTTCTCTCGCTGCCCGCAGCAGATTCGATCTACAAGTGGGTCGACGAAGACGGCAGCATTCACTACTCGGACCAGCCACCCCCACAAGTGCATAAAACCGAAAAAGTGAGAATTGAATCAGCACCAAGTGACCACATTATCCTCGAGACTCAGGAACGGGCAGATAGTCTTAGGTCAAAACAACAGACAAGCCAGGATCAACGATCTGCGGCACGGGAGCAAGAACGTCTGCAGACGGAATTGGAGCAGGTGAAGCGAGATGACAGGCAGCGGCGATGCATAAAAGCTCACGAGGAAATTCAAAATCTGGATCATCACATGCCGATTTACTATATCGACGAAGGGGGAGATTGGGTCTTTCTCGACGATAAAGAACGGGCGGATCTCATAAGGTTTTATCACGCAGAGATAAACATGTTCTGTGGTTGATTGATCCGCGCCCACGATTCGTGTCGTTCACATCGCCATGAATCCGCTGCCATTCACAGCCGCTTTCGGCCAGATGGGGGCGTTTTGGAATCATTCATCTAATAACGCTTTAAGTGCCGCGTCGGTGCCAGTAAAGTACGTTACGTTGTGGAATGCCTCACGAGCCAGAGCTTCGGCTACTTGACTTGCCTGTTCGCTATTCTCACCGAAGACAATGATGCGGGTGTTGTGGTCTTCCATGGGAAGCCGGCCGTCATTCTTTGCTGCAAAAACTTCCCCCATATCCTTGCCGGGGAGCACCCCACTTTGAGGTAAATTCCTTGCGCCGGGGATGCTACCTTTCTGAAACATTGAAGGGTCACGAACATCAATCCAAACAGCGGTCTGGTCATTCCTGGATACATATCGAGTGCCATCTGGTTCAATCACCATGACTCCGACCAGTGCGCGCCAGACTGGTGTGCCGAGCTGGTAGCGGCGTACGTTTGTGTAACCTGCCTTGAGTAATTCCCCGGCCACTCGCTTGCTCTTGCCACAGTATGGGCCATTGCAGTACAGCACCAATGGCTGTGATTTGTCGCCGTCTACGAGCCGTCCGATCTCTGCTACATCTGAGGTATAGAGCGCCATAGGCATCCCCGGTTTGGGTGCCACATTGAGTGCGCCGGGAATATGACTGACTGACCATTCAAGGTAGGGGCGAGTGTCCAACACCACCGCACTCTGTTGTTTAAGTATTTGTTCCAACTCCTCTGTTGAAACTTCCGGCACACCGGATCCCGGTTTTGCAAACACGGATTGACGGGCAAGCTGAACAGAATTTTCCTGTCCTGCTTCGGCAATGTTGCAGGCTGAGTAACTGCCCAATGCACAGACCAAAAAAAGTACTGCAATTCTTGAAATATGCATAGTTGTTCTCCATGACTACGTTCTTCTTACGTGTCTTAAGTATAGACACTCGCTGGTTAGCCGCCTGGTCCTCAACCAATTTGAAGAATTTTCCTGGCTGAAGAGGAGCACGACAAATCGACAGGATGCCGATTTGGACGCAGAGCGCCCGAAGGGCGAGGTGCAGGGATGCACCTCGTCAACCGCGACGACAAACGTACGCAGTGCGCCCGCAGGGTAAGCGGGCGCAGCCGGGGAGACAATCTCGCCGGCTGCGCCAACAAATACAGGTCCTCTTTAGACTGTAACTCCCGTCATTCGTAGCGAAGCGCAAGAATCGGGTTTGACCTCGAGATCTTGAACGCGTGGCCTGCGACTGTGCCCCAGGCCAACATCACCGCAACAAGTCCGGATACGAGCAGTATCACGATCGGCGTGTCAATGCGGTCGGCAAAAAAGTCCAGATATGTATTCGATGCCACAAACGCGGCGGGCAATGCGATCACCAGCGCCCACAAGACGGGTTTCGAGAATTGCCACACCAGTAGACGTGCAATCTGCGCTGAATTGGCACCGAGCACTTTTCGTATGCCAATTTCCTTCGTTCGTTGTGCAGCCATGAATGCCGCCAGGCCAAAAAGACCGATCAGCGCCAGCGCCAGCGCAACGAACGCGAATCCGGCAAGCACCGTGTTCATCATCTTGAGGATGACATATACGTCATCGAAGACCTCATCCAAAAATCTACCCTGGATCGGATAGTCGGGAATTACCTCATTCCATACCTTCTCGACTTGCTCGATAGCCCCAATGAAGTTTCCATTGACGCGGACGGATCCGATTCGGAGCCGGTCGGGACCGTAGTAGAAGACCCACGGCTTCTCCGAATTGAACAATCCCAATATGTTCTGAGTCGGTACGACACCGACGATTATGAATTCACGCAGTTTGTTGGCGTCATCGTCGTCATCGGCATCGTCGGCGTCGTCGGCGTCGTCGATGTTGTAAAAGCGTTGATTAACGGCCTCGGCGGGAGAACTCATGCCGAGCTTTGCAAGCATCAGCTCATTGACCAGCACATTCAGTACTTCGCTGTCCTCTTTCCGCTCGTCATTGCTGATTGATCTCGAAATATTTCGACCTGCCAACAAAGGAATATCGTAGGTATCGAAAAACTCAGGCGACGCTGCCATTTGGTTTACGTTGAACTTGCCGGCTTCATCGCCTTGTTGCGCAGCTGCGGTAAATTGCGACGTATTTTGTTCGAACGGTACCTGGGATGAGAAGGACACGGCGTCGACATTTGGCAGGGCCTCCAGCTCGTGCCGCAGGGTGTCCAGCCGATCTCGTATGGCATCAACGTTCAGTCGCCCCAGCGTGTAAATCTCGGAGCGAGGGAAGATATTTCCCGCCTCCTTGACCTTCTCATTCTGCATAAAAACGATTGTTACGAGTGCGAGCATGAATGCCGAGATCGCAAATTGCGTACCAATCATCACGGAGCGCACTTTTGAGCCTTTCTTGCCTTTACGGGCGGTATCGCGAAGTGCGTCAATCGGATTGCTCCGGGTTATCAACCAGGCAGGATAGGCGCCTGCAAACAGGCCGACGAGGATTGTCGTCACGAGGAGCCATGGCAAGGTACTCAAATAATTGAGTGTCAAGACCTTGTTGGCGGCGTTGTTGAACAACGGAATGATAAGTTCGAGAGCCGCGATTGCAACGATCATTGCGATAGTGGTGATCGTCAGACTCTCAACAAGGAACTGCGCCAGTAATTGACTTTGCCCGGCACCCATGGTCTTGCGCATCCCGACCTCCCTGCTACGGCCGAGAGACTGTGCGGTTGCCAGATTCGTATAATTGACACAGGCAACAATCAGAACCAACAGGCTCAGCAACTTGATGACCGAAATTACCGGCATGCCAATGGTGTCCCAAACAGACAGGTTTGCATGCTGGAGTGGAGAAACCAGAAATCCCGAAATGACCTCCTTGGTGTCGTCGGAGACGAGTCGCTCGAAGATGCTGTCCACCTGAGTCTGCAACCAATCGCCATCCAGGCTGTCAGGCAGCAGAACGTAAGTCAGATCGCCTATCGAAAGATTGCTCCAATCGCCCTCTATATCGAAATCGCGCATTCGACTTAGCGCCTTCATCGGCGCAAGAATGCCGAGCGGCGAATCGATAATGATTGAGGAATTGAAATGTGAGTTCAGAGGCACATTCTCGATTACCGCGGAGATGTGGTAATCGAATTCATTGTCGAGTGTAATTACCTCACCAATGACGTTCGTATCCCCGAAGTACTTCATCGCTACGGTTTCCGTTATCAATATTCCCGAAGCATCATCCAGTGCTGATTCATCGCCGTATAAATAATTCAGATTGAAGATCCTCAACAGGGCCGGATCGGTAAAGCGTATCGATTCATAAAAGCCGTCTTCGCCCACGGTTATCAGGAATTCTCGCCTGTTCGTGCGCGCAACTGCCTCGACATCCGACAGCTCCGCTTCAAGGATGGGCCCCAGGGCAGAAAACGATGCATCGAGAACGTCGATTCCGACGCCAAGACCAGGCGCCGTGTGAGAGCCGACCGTATACACCCGCGCCGCATTATCGAAAAAGAGATCGTGTGTCTGTTCATACTTGACGAGCAAGCCGCCGAACAGGTAAATCGTCAGCCCGAGCGCAAGCCCGACGATATTGATTGCGGCAAATAATTTGTTTTTCCGCAGGTTTCTCAGGGCGATCTTGAAATTGTTCCAGAACATTGGATATCCTGCCTGTGTTGATTGCTTCGCGGTGCCTACGCAGCGCGGATGTTATCGGTAACGACGTGGCCGTCGAACAGGTTTACTGTGCGACGCGAGTAGTCGGCATGAGCCGGCGAATGCGTCACCATGACAATCGTCGTTCCCTCGCCGTTCAGTGAACGCAACAGTTCCATCACTTCCTGACCATGCGCTGAATCGAGGTTACCTGTCGGTTCGTCCGCGAGAATCAGTGGTTGGTTGCCAACGACGGCTCTCGCAACCGCGACGCGCTGTTGCTGGCCTCCTGATAACTGACCAGGCATATGCTTGGCGCGGTGACCTATACCCATTCTGTCCAAGACTGCCGCTACGCGTTTCTTGCGCTGCGCCGCCGGCATCTTGTGGTACAGGAGCGCCAGCTCGATGTTCTCGGCGACGTTGAGTTCATCAATCAGATTGAAGCTCTGGAATATGAAACCGATGTTTTGCTTGCGAATCGTACTCAGCTTCGCTTCCGGGTAGGTCGCGACATTCTCATCGAAGAAGAAATAATCTCCGTCGCTCGGGTTGTCCAGCATGCCGATGATATTCAGGAGCGTCGACTTTCCGCAGCCCGAGGGACCCATCACAGCAACAAAATCGCCCTGATCGATTTCCAGGTTTACGCCGTTCAACGCAACAGTTTCGACTTCATCGGTCCTATACACCTTAAACATGTCATACAGTTTGAGCATTATCAGATCCTCTTATTTATTGATCGGATTCATCGTCGTATGCCGGCAATCAAGCCTGGTCGAGCGTCAGGCGATCCATGCCAACATAGCTCGTGTACGGCGACGTAATTACTTTCTCGCCAGGCTGCAGCCCATCGAGTACTTCGATAAAGTCGGTATTGCGGCGGCCGAGCTTGACTGAGCGCTTGAGCGCTTCGTTTCCATCTGGCGATACGACGAATACCCAGTTGCCGCCGGTCTCCTGGTAGAACGAACCATTCGGAATCAGTACTGCGTCGGCGTTATCGCCCAAGGTCAGCCGGACCTGCAGCGATTGGCCTCTTCGCAGGCCCACAGGATCCTCATCGAAGGTCATATCGACCTCGAACTGGCCGCCCTTAACCTGCGGGTAAATCTTGGCAATCCGGAGTTCGAAACTGCGCTTGTTGTGCTCTGCCGTCGCGACCTGTTCCAAGTCGACTCGTCCGAGATAGAACTCATCGATGCGCACATTGAGCTTGTAACCATCCGGATCGTCGATCTGACCGAGTCTGCCGCCACGTTCGATCGATTGGCCGATTTCGACGTTGAAACCGGACAGTTTGCCGGCAACAGGGGCCCTGACGTTCAGGTCGTCGATATTCTTCCGGGCGAATGACAGGCTCGCTTGCAACTGTTCGCCCGCGTCGCGAAGTTGCCGCAGCTGTTGTTCCTGCATTCTTGCATCCGTTGCCTGGCTCTCGAGAGTGATTTCCCGCCGATTACGGTAGTACGTCAGTTCGTCCTCGAGTTCGTCGATCGTCGATTGAGACACAAGCTCCTTCGATACGAGTTTTCGCTGCCTTTCAATGCTGCGTGTCAGACGAACAATCTGATAATCAATCTCGACAAGATTGCGTTTATGAGACAGCCGGTTCTGCTCGAGCTGCAACTCGATCGTTCGCATGTTGTTAAGCTGCTCCGTCACTGCGGCCTCACGACCGAGAACCTCGAGTTGCAGACTTGTATTCGACAAGATCGCAATCGGTTCGCCAGCTTCAACCAGTGCCCCGTCCTCGATCAGGACCTGCTCGATGCGCCCACCCTCAATCGCATCGAGGTAAACGGTGCTGCGCGGCACAAGCCTGCCACGCAGCGGGATGTAGTCCTCGAAAGTCCCTACCGTCACTGGCGACACGATGATTCTCTGAGAATTGACACTCAGGCTGCGACCGCCTGCAATCAGTGCGATAAGCCACCAGACGAAGGCAAGCGCAGCGACGGTGCCGGCGACCAGACCGATTGTTCGACTGATCGGTGTCTTTTTCTCGACCCGGCGGTCCATAGCCTGTCCCGATATGCTGATACCAGTATCGCTGCGACTCTTGGACAATCTGCTGATCTTGCTCACGGTGCTCGCTGACCTTTTCGGAAGTTGCTATTACCTGATTTATTAGCAATTAGCGTGCCAATTTGTAAGTAATTGTTTTTACAGGTTTTTGAAAAATGAGCGATTATTCAGGGCGCAAAACTGTACGTAATCGGACAGCGGGTGTACGATTTCGAACAGTTAAATCTACTGCCGGACATGGACACTGAAACCAGCAATATTCTGATCGTCGATGACGACGAGGACATCCTGACCGCGGGCCGCCTGTTGCTGCGCCGCAGTTTCGCCGGCGTCGTTACATGCCGCCGGCCGGAGCGGATCCCCGAGCTGCTCGAGCAGCACGATTTCGACGCAGTGCTCCTCGACATGAATTTCGGACCCGGCGAGTCTTCGGGCCGCCAGGGAATGGAATGGCTCGAGCGTATCCTGCAAATCGACCCGCAGATCAGCGTCGTTATGATCACGGCGCACGGCGGCATCGATACCGTCGTCGAAGCAATGAAACGAGGTGCGACTGATTTCGTCGCGAAGCCCTGGCAAAACGAGAAGGTGATCGCGACCTTGTCGGCCGCTGTCGCTCTTCATCGCAGCCGCAGCGAAACGGAGTCCTTGCGCCGTTCGAACCGTGCACTCCTCGAGGCAGCGTCAGGCGGCAGCAGCAACATCATCGGCTCTTCAGCGCAAATGCTGAGCACATTGTCCGTCGTCAAGCGGGCTGCACCAACAGACGCCAACGTACTGATACTTGGCGAAAACGGCACCGGCAAGGAACTCATTGCACGCGAACTGCATCGACAATCGTCCCGGGCGGACAAGGTATTTCTCTCAGTCGACCTCGGCTCAATCAGCGAGTCGCTGTTTGAATCAGAATTATTCGGTCACAGAAAAGGCGCCTTTACCGGCGCAAACGAAGATCGACTGGGGCGTTTCCAGGCGGCTAACGGCGGCACGCTGTTTCTCGACGAGATTGGCAATCTCGCCCTGCACTTGCAGGCGAAACTCTTGAACGCTCTCGAACAACGCAGCGTTACGGCTGTCGGCTCCGATAAGCCCGAGGCGATTGACGTGCGGATAGTCGCAGCAACCAACGTGCCCGCGTCAGTGCTCCGGGACGAAAGCCGATTTCGCCCTGACCTGCTGTTTCGCCTGAATACCGTCGAGATAACCGTGCCGCCTTTGCGCGAACGGCGTGATGACATCTTGCCGATCGCCCGGCATTACGCTGCAATCTACTCGCGCAAGTACAGCACACAGCCAAAATCTTTTTCGGCGGCGGCCGAAACAGCCTTGGTCGAATACGCTTGGCCAGGCAACGTGCGGGCTCTGCGGCACGCGGTCGAGCGGGCAATCATCCTCACCGCAAATGACATTCTGGAACCTGCCGACCTGCAATTGAATTACGACGGTGTCTCAACAGGGCCGAAGTCAGGTCCAGCAACCCCGACTGTCCTCAACCTCGACCAGATGGAGAAGGAAACAATCGAGGCGGCGCTTCGAAAGCATGGTTTCAATATCTCTCACGCTGCAAAAGAGCTGGGCCTGACCCGGGCCTCGTTATATCGCCGCATGGAAAAACATGGCTTATAGGCAGTTCTCGGTCCTGCTCGCTGCGCGCGTCATTTTTGTCGGACTCGCTTTGCTTGCGGTGGTCTGGCTGGTTTTGCGGCAGGAGTATATAGGTGTAACGGTACTTGCCATCTCCGTCCTCGTTCTGTCCGTATTTGAACTCTGGCGTTACATTAATCGCACGAACAAAGAAGTCGCGCGCTTTCTCGACGCCGCACGTTACACCGATTTTTCGCAGCGATTCAGTCTGGAAAACATGGGGTCGGGTTTCGTTGAGCTCGGACAGACATTTACGGACATTCTCGAACGGCTGCGATCGCTGCGCGCTGATCGGGAGGCAGAAGCCCGTCATCTCAGGGCACTGATCGAGCACATCCCGGTACCGTTACTCACTGTCCACGGCGATGAATTGATCACGCTGCAGAACAACTCGGCACGACGCTTGTTCGGTGCCGCACACGTCACGCGCCTGACTGACCTCAAACAATTCGGCGCCGGCTTCCATGCTGCGGTATCGGAAGCTGTTCCAGGAAATCGCGAGCTCGTGGCATTTACGGTCGAAGGAATTGAGTACAAGCTCACTCTTGCAACGACGGAAATCGTCATTGCCGGTGATAGCGAGCGCTTGGTCTCGCTGCAGGACATTCAGTCCGAGCTCGATGAAACACAGGCAGAAGCCTGGCAGGACCTTGTGCGCGTGCTTACGCATGAAATCATGAATTCGATTACGCCGGTTACGTCATTGGCCAAGACGGCAACGGATGTGGTCGACGACATTTTGAAAAAGACCGACGCCTATTCTCCCATCTCGGAAGACCTCGCCGATTTGCGTGATGCCGTCGCCACGGTCGCTCGCCGCTCGGACAGTCTGATTCAGTTTGTTGAAAGCTACCGGCAGCTGACCCGCCTCGCGCCGCCGGAGAAAAAGCGCATCCAGGTCGCGGAGATGTTTGAGGCCGTCAGCCGGCTCGCCGCATCGGAGTGGCCGTCCAGCGATGTGTCGTTGTCGAAGCAGGTAACGCCAGCCGGTCTTGATGTCTATGCAGACCGCGACCTTTTGGAACCTGTGCTCCTGAACCTGCTCCGCAATGCCTGGCAAGTAACGGCTGAGCTCGATAACCCTGAGATCCAATTGTTGGGCCGGCTGAACCGCCGAGGCAATGTCGTCATCGAGGTCTGTGACAACGGCCCCGGCGTTCCTGAGGAAATCGCCCGCAAAATCTTCGTTCCGTTTTTCACAACCAAAGAAGGCGGCTCAGGGGTCGGCCTCGCGCTCGCAAGGCAAGTCATGATCGCCCATGGTGGATTTATCCGGCTCGGCCGGGCCGAAGGTGGCGGCGCGAAATTCACATTGACGTTCTGAGGGGACCGCGACAAATCGGCAGGATGCCGATTTGGACGCAGAGCGCCCGAAGGGCGAGGTGCAGGGATGCACCTCGTCAACCGCGACGACAGACGCAAGCAGGGTGAAGGCCGAACGCCCAAATCAACCTCTCCGGCCGCGCCATTGATAAAACAAGGTCACCAACGCTGGCCTTGTTTAGTCGGCGAGGTTCATCTTCCGAAGCAGCTCCTCGTAACGAGGGTGCCCGTGTAGCGGCGTGAACAGCCGGTCGGGTTTGAGATTTTCCATGCCAGGATCATGCTGAGCGTAGGCACGCTCCAACCACTCGATGGCCGTATTCATCTCACCTCGCTGTGCGAAGATCTGAGCCTGTTGATAAGAAGCCAGGTCTCCATAGGCCTCCAACAGTTGCTGTTGTGCGGCCACCGCCTTATCCCGGTTGCCTAACGCGTGATGCACGATCGCCAATCCGAGCACACGCGCGAACATAGCTGGCTCCTGCTGCGCCTGCTCCAGCGCCTCCTGCGCACGGCCCTGTGCCAGGTAAATGGCAACCAACCAGGTACGGACATAAGGCATGGTCGGGTCGTGTTCCACCAGCCGCTCGCCCACCTGCGCGGCCTCGTCATAACGACCCTGGAAATACAAAACAGACTGCAAATTCCTCTGCAGACGGTCGTCCAACGGGTCCTGCGTCAGTGCGATCCTCGTTATTTGCTCGGCTTCTTCCAGGCGGCCGAAAGTGACGTACAAACGCGCCTGCATTTTCTGCGCTTCCAGGTCCCCGGGCCGGAGCTCGAGCACGCGTTGCAAGGCTGCTTCGGTGCCTGGCCAGTCCCAGTCCCAGCTGCGCTTCAGATCGGCAACCGCCAGGTGAGCTTCCGGCAATGTGTCATCCAGGGCCAGCGCTTTGCTGGCAGCCTCCCGTGCCTGCGCCACAAGGGGTGCAGGATCGGCCGCCCCCTGGCTCGCGTAGTCGTCCAGCGCGCGTGGCAGCCCGGCCCACGCCAGTGCCGAGTCCGGCGCCAGCGTGACTGCTTCCTGCATGTATTGAACAGCATTACCGAGGTTGTCCGGGCCCGACTTGTTGTATAGGTAAAGGCCCCTGAGGTAAGCGGTGTAGGCCTCGACATTATTGATGGCAGACTTGCCCGGCGCCGGTTTTGCCGCCTCTCCCAGAAGCGTGACCTTGAGCGCTTTAACCACTTGGCCGGCGATGTCGTCCTGTACCGCGAAAATATCGTCGAGCGTGCGGTCATAGGTCTCCGACCACAGGTGGAAGCCATCATCGACCTCGACCAACTGCGCCGTGATCCTTACCCGGTCTGCACCTTTGCGCACGCTGCCTTCCAGGATGTTCTCCACCCCGAGGCTTTGACCGATTTCGCGCAGGTCCTGGTTCTTGCCCTTGAAACTAAACGACGAAGTGCGGCCCGCCACCTGGAATTCCGGAATCTGTGCCAGCAGGTTTAAAAGCTCTTCCGAGATCCCTTCGCTGAAGTATTCCTGGTCCGGGTCGGTGCTCATATTCACGAAGGGCAAAACCGCAATGGATACCCCTTGCGCCTGGCCAGGCGCCTCGTCCATGACAGAGCGATCCAATACATAGTTATCTACCATCACAAACGCGAGCGCCACAACCAACAAGGCGATAATCATGCGGTCGAGCTTCCGGCCGGTATGGCCGGTGATGGACTGGCTGCGATCGACATCTTTTTCTTTCTTCAGGCCCTCCGGTGTCAGCTCGAAGGCCCAGGCGAAGATCAGTGCCAGCGGGAGGCCAAGAATCACAAATAACACGAGGATTCTCAGCGTCCAGTCAGGCAGCAAGAGCGTCGGAATGACGACCGATGCAACCTCGACCAGCAGCCAGCCGACGATGGCATAGGCAATCGCTACCCTGATAACGTTGCGGCGCTTGAGTTCTTTGAAAAAGGACATAACGGCCTGTTTGTTGCTTCTGGCGGACTCGGTTCAGCCCGTAGCTTAAAGCATGGCCGCGTTAGGGTCATTTTTCTGGTTTTCGCCCAGGATTCGTCAGTCAGCTTCACGCAAGCACCGATCAGCCGGAAGGAGCGGTGCAGGTCTGCTTCCTGGGGTGTTCCCCTTGTTTAGTGGACCGCCTTATAAAAGCACGATAATGCGCCCGGAAACCAGGGCAACTCGCCAGGCGATCCTGCTATCAACCGCCGGTCAAATCCGGATTCAGCGTATAGGTTCCCACGATCCGTGCTTCCGCCAGCACATGGCTCTCGATCGCCTGCTTAACATCACTACCCGTGAATGCCCCTCCCACCGGACAGCGCTCAAGATCCGTCGCATACAGAATGAAATGATAGTGATGCATGATTTCATCATTCCACGGCGGGCACGGTCCGTCATAACCAAAATACTCGCCCTGCATATCCTTATTGCCGGCCAAGAAACCGGTGTAGTCATTGATGCCCTGGCGTGAGCCGGCAGGGCCGTTCGGTGCGCTTTTGCCGCCTATGGTGACGCCATCGGAGCAGGCGCCTGCGGCGATCGATGTTTCCGTGGGCCCGATATCAGCCATGACCCAGTGACAGAACTCCACACGCGGCACGCTTGCGGAGATCGTGCGGCCTTCCTGGTTAACGTCGTCTGCGACGTCCGGCACGTCCGGGTCAATGCACATCAGGACCAGGGACTTGGTGCCCTCGGGTACATCGCTCCACGCCAGCGGCGGATTGCGATTCTGTCCCAGTGCCATGTGTGATTCGGCATCGGGTATACCGAATACGTAACTTTCCGGGATGGTCTGATCGTTGTCGAAACTGCTGGATGTGATTTGCATCGGCTTCTCCCTCTTATTCGGCCCCTATTTATTAGTCACCGGCGATGGCCGAGATTTATGCAGTAATAAGGAGATAGCGTCAATTCGGAGAAATGCGTAGCACCAATGGCTGCTTGGTGAAGCGGACATTCTCAAATCTGCGGTGGATACGGGTTGCGCCAGTAGTGGCAAAGGCGTAAGCAGTCATATATGAGGCTGGTGTCAGAACTCAGGCGGCGCAATGTGCTCCGCATGGTGGTGGTGTATGTCATAGCTGCCTGGGCGGTCCTGCAGGTGGTCGAGGTGATGATGTCCGTGGTCGGATTGCCGGCCTGGGCTGGCCGCGTCACATTTGCTGTGCTCGCCATCGGTTTTCCGATCGCCCTGATTTTCTCCTGGTTCTATGAGATTACGCCCGAGGGCATCAGTCTCGAGAAAGACGTTGATCGGTCAGAGTCCATAACCCGCGTCACCGGTCGACGGCTGGACTTCATCGTCATATCGCTGTTGTGTGCGGGACTCATCCTGTTTGCTTACGACAAATGGTGGATCGGGGGACCGCCAGAGCAATCCATTGCGGTCTTGCCGTTCACGAACATGAGTGGCGATCCGGAGCAGGAGTATTTCTCCGATGGCATTTCCGAAGAACTGCTGAACGTGCTGGCGCAGATCAAGCCGCTGAATGTGATCGCTCGCACCTCATCGTTTTCGTTCAAGGGCCAGAATGTCGACATCGCCACGGTCGCAGAAAAACTCAACGTACGCCATGTGCTGGAGGGCAGCGTGCGCCGCTCGGGTAATCGGGTGCGCATTACGGCGCAATTGATTGATGCCGCAGACAGCACCCACGTGTGGTCGCAGATCTATGACCGTGAGCTCGATGATATCTTCGCCGTGCAGGAAGAGATCGCTGCAGCTATCAGCGATGCGTTGAAGGTGGAGCTCGCGCTGGTCGCGGGCGAAGTAGTGCAGCCCACTGTTATCAAAGCGGCTAATGTTGATGCTTATGACGCCTATCTACGAGGGCGCGAGTTGATCCGACTCCGTGGTCAGGAAAATCTGCAGGAGGCGGTTCGCCACCTCGAACGTTCCCTGCGTCTGGACAACGACTTTGCGCCAGCCCATGCGCAACTGGCTATCGCCACAACCCTGCTGGTCGATTTGCCATGGAACTATGGCGAACTGAGCCCGGAGGAAGTCCTGCGAAAAGCCATTCCACACCTGGATCGCGCTCAGGAGCTTGAACCCGACCTTGCCGAGGCTCATGCGGGCAGGGCGTTGCTCGCTGGGCAAGCCCACGATCCGGAGTCCAAGATTGAGCATATTCGAAAAGCACTGGCATCGAACCCGAATTACGCCGATGCAATGCTCTGGTTGTACCAGGCGCTCGCCGCTCTCGGTCGTTACGAGGAGTCGGATGCAATCCGCAAGCAAATGCTGGTAACAGACCCTCTGCATCCTGTCGGTCGTTTCAATTACAGCTGGCGGCTGAGCGAGACCGGACGGATCGAAGAGGCCCACCAGCTCGCCGATCAGTTGATCGCACAAAGCCCAGGGCTTGGATATAACGCGCATGCTCTCACGTCGCTCCTGTACGAGGGCAAGCTTGCTGAGGGCCTGTCCTGGAGCCTCAAGTTAGGCAATGGCAACGGTTTAATAATGTACGCATTCAATCTGGTTGGTGAATACGATGAGGCTCGGCGCATGGATGAGAGTCTGATTTACTGGATCGACGTCTCCGAAGGGCGTTGGGACGAAGCCATCGGGGCGACGCAAAGAAATCTGGACCAGGACCCGGATAACCCAGGAGTCATTGAGGACGCAGCCCGTGTTCTGTATCTCGCAGGCCGTATGGATGAGGCGCTGCCGTTATATGAGCGCTTGCTTGATTTTGTACCTGAAGGTCGACCAATTTGGGAGCCACATGGCCTTAACCTGACGATGGAGTTGGCGTTGGCCCGCAGGAAAGCGGGCGACGAGGATGGTGCGCAAGCTGCCGCACAGATTGCCCGGCAGGACCATGCTGCACGTCGCGCGGCCGGCGAAAAACATCAAGTACAGCACCAGGTAGAAGCCATGATCGCAGCGTTCGAGAATGATCCGGACGGCGTGATCACCGGACTGAAGTCAGCCATGCAACGTGGACTACGGATTGCGTGGGTATTTGACGATCCTATCTTTGAAGACTTGCGGGACGAGCCACGTTTTGTCGCGCTTCAACAGGAGTTAGACGCAATACTCGCCGAAGAGCACGACAAAATATTGCAGCTGATCTGCTTCAACAATCCGACACCTGACGACTGGCAGCCTTTGCCGGTGACCTGTGAAGGCGTGATCGAGCAAAGAAGACTTTAGGCACCGGGATGGTGAAAAGGTGTCAGGAATTGGTCGATCTAATCGAACAGGCGTTTCTCGAGGGGCAAATTGATAGCCCGAAGGCTGCCGTTAGTGTTCCATCAACAAGCTCGATACTTAGAATGTCAGTTTCAGGTTGACTGAGTAGACCCGCCCCATCGCATCGTACAAGCTCGGAAACGTATTGCCGGAATTGAACGCTGTCGAACCGGTGCCGTTGCCGAGGATCGGTGGATCTTCGTCCATGATATTGGCTACCAGGAGCGAGATTCGACCAAAATCCCTGTACTCGTAGCCTAACGTCAAATCAAAGTAGTCTTGCGCGTCAACGCTTAGAAAGTCCGGAAATAACCATTGTACTGGATACTGCTCGGCGCTCATGCTGTCGATATGGCGCCACAACAGTGACGCATCTAGATTGTCACGGAACCAGCTAACGCGAAGAGTATGGCGGTATTCCGGGACCGGGTCGCATTTCACGCCGTAGTGCCCTTTACAGTCAACTACCGCTGTCACCGCTGTTGTCTGGAACTGGTTAGTCAGGTACTGGTGCGCGGTAAGCGCAAATCCAAACTCGCCGACATTACCTGCGTCGAATCCGGTGTTTACGATCAGATCGATACCCTCTGCCTCGTAGGCCAAAAGGTTCCGGATATAGGCCGGCACGCCCGTCCCAAATTCGCCAAATGCACCGCCAACTCTGACGATGCCGGCACAAGTCGCAGGATCCGCAAGAACATAACAGAGATCCAGCATTTCCTGCGCATTCGGCCAACCGATGTAACCGTCGATTGTGATGTCATAATAATCGATCGAGATGGTCGTCGCTGTCAGGAAATCGAACTCCGGTTCCCAGACGAAACCGATTGTAGTAGTGCTCGCCTGCTCCTCTTGCGGCAAGGCGTTCGGGTTCGAGCCAAAAAATGCAGGAATCTGGTTCGAGACGATATCTGGCACCGTGCCGACCTCGCTCGGCAGCATGCCCGTGCCTGAATTGACACACAGGTCGAACAGCGTGCTGCCCGGGGCTGGCGGAGTCGGATTGCCGATCGAACACGGATCAAACGGGGCATTGTCCATTCCGTTTAAGATCGGAAAGAACAAGTCGCCGACATTGGGGACGCGCACGGCTTGCTGCTCCATGGCCCGCACCCGAAAGCCCGGAACGATCTCCCAGCTGATGCCGGCCTTCCAAGAATCCGTGGAGCCCTGCACATCGTAGTCCGCGCCGCGATAGCCGGCTTCGAGACTCAGGTTCTCGAAGCCCGATCTGTCTTGCACGATCGGCAGGATTGCTTCAATGAACCATTCGTCGGAGTTATATGCGCCGTTTATCGGGAAAAAGTTGCCGCCGGCGCCGCCCAGACAACTGGCTGGTGGCAGCTTCATACACTCGTCCGGATTCGCAGACGCTGTCAGGGCACTGTGTTCGACCCCAAAGGCCACGGAAAGACCATCGTCCGCCGACGGTAGTGACAACTGATCGATAGTGCCATCGATCGATGCATGATAAATCGTCTGCGTGAGTTTATTCAGGATACTGCCAGTCGCGGTGAAGAACCCAGAGCTGCCCTGCGCGTCGGTGATCGATCCCAGCGGCCCGAATATATTGATCGGTGTGCAGGGTGGTCCTGTCACGACTCCCCGCGCAGTAATGCAGCGATTCGGATCGACCGTATTGATGCCAAGCTGAAGATTGGTCAGGTTATTAAAGTTATTCCGTGTAGTCATGAAATCGGATTCGCCGTGCTGGTACGACACGTCATAGTTCCAGCCATCCATAGCCCCTGGCAGGTTACCCCGAACACCGAATACGTACTGGAAATAATCTGTGTCGTTAATAACTCTGCGCGGACCGAGTTCGAGCGTACGACGACGGGCGGTTGATGTGAAAGCATCATTGGCGTCGAACTGGCCGTCGCCGTTCAGGTCCTGAATACCGACCGCATTAAAGCCCAGCGGGTCAGCAGCCAGCCTAGCCTGCAAATCGGCTATCTCGTCCAGGTTATCCGGCGTGGGACTCGGCAGGGCCAGCAGATCATCTAGAAACTGGGTATTGGTGCTCACCCATGCCACCGCTCCGCTGTTCAGATCATCCATAATTGTCGTGCGCACTGCGTCACTAAAGAACGGGTTCATGACTGGAATCGTGAACGGTATCCCGAAGGTTCCCGACGGGGCGATCTGGACCGCCGATTCGTTAGCCGAGAATGAGGCCCGGGCGTAGAACTCGACATTATCGTTGAAGTCATATGACGCAATCGTCGTCGCTTGCCAGCGTTCTTGCGGTGTTTGGTAGTAGTTGAAAGGGTTGAAATTGAATCGGGCGCATTCTCCGAGAACGAGGCTCAGGTCGTCGCGAAACTGGTATGAGTTGCCGCTACGAAGATTGAGTGTCGCGGGAATCGAGGTAGTCGAGCCAACACCCGTCGCATGATCGGTCGTGAAACTCGTGTTGCCTGAGCAGTCCGGTGTTGGTTCGGCCGGCAGCGCCCCCAGTCCGACACCGGTTACCGATGAAACACCCCATAATCCAAATGTCCTTTCGCCGAGCAGAACCGCGCCTCGATCGGTGCGGCCACCGCCGACTACAATGTGGCCGCGATCGTCGCCAAAAGCTACGCCAAACATGGCGTTTATATATGTGGTGTCTTCACCACCGCCATTGGTCGCCTGGCCCGAGTCGGTAACTGAGTAGCCAAGGCCAAGCTCAAAGCCTTCGAAGTCATCGCGCAGTATGAAGTTTATTGCGCCGGACATCGCATCCGATCCATAGACCGCTGATGCACCCCCGGTGACAATGTCGACGCGCTCGAGCATATTGACGGGAATGACATCGGTTGAAACAATACCGCCAAAGTCGTAAGGTGCCAGCCGTTTGCCGTCGATCAAAAGCAGCGACCGTCCGGGTCCAAGGGCCCGCAGGTTAATGGTCGCTTGTCCAAACGAGCCATTGTTCACGTTTTCGCCGTCGCCCGGGATGGTAATAGGCAAGTCGCGAAAAACGCGTTCAATGTTTGGCGTTTGTTTCAGGCCGATCTCTTCCATGCCTATCGTCATAACGGGACTTGCCGCTATGACATTCGGGTTTTTGATCCGAGTGCCGGTAACGAAGATCTCTTCGATAATCTCATCGAAATCGTCGGTTTCTCTTTCAGAATAGGTAACCTGGGCCTGAGAGGGCACGGCGATAGAGAAAATAAGGATCGCCAGCAGGAGAAATTGTCTTTGGAGTGCGTCGAACACGGCAGTTGCACCACTGCCTCGAACGCGATTTGAATTGAGCGCCATCTTCATCCCCTAGTAAGTCATACGCCGGGAAACGTCTCGGCTTAAGGGGCGCTCTTCAGCCTGCTATTGCAGCGGCGAGTGTGTGAGAATTACAAGGGTTTAGGGCACGTAGCCTGAAGACTCACCCCACCACGTTCCCTTATATTCGCATTCAAGACCGTGTGCTATACGTGTTTTCCGAGAGCTACATCATGCAGCTGCGACTTTAGCTTCAATCTGGTGAATCTGCTTTAGACCCAGAACGAACATTCATTTCTCCTACAACCGATCTCCATTGCGCTTCGTCTGGCGCTGTACAATACCCATCGTCATGAGGCTTATTTCAGAACTCAGGCGCCGCAATGTGCTGCGCATGGTGGTGCTGTATGTCGTAGCTGCCTGGCTGATCGTGCAGGTGGCCGACGCACTGATCGACCTCGCCAAGCTGCCGGATTGGATCGGCACAACCATTCTCGCGCTGCTTGCTGTCGGTTTCCCGATTGCCCTGATCTTCTCCTGGTTTTATGAGATTACACCGGAGGGCATCAGTCTCGAGAAAGATGTTGATCGGTCAGAGTCCATCACGCATGTTACCGGCCGACGACTGGATATCATCGTCATATCGCTGTTGTGTGCGGGACTCATCCTGTTTGCTTACGACAAATGGTGGATCGGTGCACCACCGGAGAAGTCCATCGCGGTTTTACCGTTTCAGAACATGAGTGGCGATCCGGAGCAGGAGTATTTCTCCGATGGTCTCTCCGACACGCTAATCCACGTCTTGGCCCAGGTGAGCGGGCTCAAAGTGACGGCCAAGACCTCATCCTTTTACTTCAAGGGCAAAAACATCGATGTCGGCGAAATTGCCCGCCAGCTGCAGGTAGGCACCATCCTGGAGGGCAGTGTGCAAAAAGCCGGCAACCGGGTTCGGGTGATTGCCCAGTTGGTGAATGCGGGGGACGGCACTCACCTGTGGTCGAAAAGCTTCGACCGCGACCTCGACGACATCTTCGCGGTCCAGGACGAGATCGCCCAGGAAGTGATGGAAGCACTCAAGGTCACGCTACTCGATAGCGAGGAAGAACGCCTGACGCAACGTTACCAACCCACTCTGGAGGCCTACGAGCAGCTGATCCTGGGGCGGCATGAAATGGCCAAACGGACCACCACCAGCCTGGCCGCCGCCGAACAGCATTTCAAGCAGGCCATCGAGCTGGACCCTGACTATGCGCTCGCTTATGTCAGTCTGGCACATACTTACGGTCTTCAATGGAGCTATGGCGGCTTGCTATTTGAAGAGTCATTGCAACGCCGACAGCCACTGGTCGAAAAGGCCCTGGAGCTGGATCCGTTTTCCGGTGAGGCCCACACAGCGAAGATATCTCTCCATCGTTTTCAGCAATTAAAGACAAGGGAAGGATCACGGCGCCGTAAGGAAGAAGACGCCATAGAGAAGGAATATCTCGAGGCCATCGAGCTGAACCCCAACTACGCCACGGCCCATCAATCGTACAGCAACCTGCTGAGGGGTGAGGGTCGGTTCGAGGAAGCGCTGGCACAAATCCGATTGGCGGCAGAGCTGGATCCAATGTCGCCGGTCATCCAGACTGCCCTCGCCGGTACAACATGGGACGCCGGACGTGCGGAAGAAGCGCTATTGTTGGCTCGACGCAATATCGAGCGATATCCCGAGTTTCCGAATAACTACGCACAGATGGCCAGATTCCAGACCCGACTTGGTCATTTGGGGGAAGCGCAGCGCTGGATCTGGGACGCGCGACGGCGAAACTCGGATGACACCGGCACGTGGTGGCAGTTGTGTATCGGCTTTATGGATCTTGGCGATGCACTATCCGCGGAGGAGTGCACCAAGCAACTCAGCGAGGCCCATCCGGAGAAGCTATTTTCGCACGTCATGCGGGCAGCGCTTAACGAGTTCCGGGGCGAGTGGAATGCGGCCATAGCGACACTGGAGTACTTATCGGAGCGGGTGCCCGGATGGCCCGCCTACGATCGGTGGCTGGCGGACTTGACCGCCGCGAGCGGTGATGTCGAAGGCGCCCGGCGCCTGATGGCCGATACGTTTCCAGAGTTTCTCGAAGACGGATTGGAGCTTGCGGAAGATGACTACGAACTGTTCGCGGCTATGGTCTTCGCCGCTATCCTCCAAGCCAACGGCGAAACGGATCGGCGGGATGTTCTGCTGTTGGCCTTGGAGCAGCGAATCGCCACCATGCACCGGACCCGCGGCGTTGCCTACGGCATCCTGGACGTGTATATCCACGCGATGCGGGGTGATCGCGATCGGGCCATTGCCGGTCTGCGGGAAGCAATCGATATGGGCTGGAGGAGTGGGAATTGTTGTTACTCGGCAATTATGGTCAGGCAAGATTGGAAACTGGCCAATCTGCACCAGGATCCGGAGTTCATCGCGATGGTGAATGAGTTGGAAGCGGACATCCGTAAGCAACGCCAGTGGTACGAGGACCACAAAGACGACCCGCTTTTCTGATTGGCCCCCGAGCTGCAGTCACCGTCAGCTAAATGAACGACCACGTCAAACGTTGGAATTCGAAACTCCGGCAGAAAGATTTAACGCTTGTGTTGCATCGATCAGCAGAGATCGCAACCCAAAGCAGACATTCCCGATTCTGCGGTCGATTCGGGTTGTGCTAGTAGTGGTAACGGCGTAAGTTTTTAATCATGAGTCTGGTGTCAGAACTCAGGCGCCGCAATGTGCTGCGCATGGTGGTGCTGTATGTCATAGCTGCCTGGCTGATCGTGCAGGTGGCCGACGCACTGATCGACCTCGCCAAGCTGCCGGATTGGATCGGTACAACCATTCTCGCGCTGCTTGCTGTCGGTTTTCCGATCGCCCTGATCTTCTCCTGGTTCTATGAGATTACGCCGGCGGGCATCAGTCTTGAGAAAGACGTTGATCGGTCAGAGTCCATCACGCATGTTACCGGCCGACGACTGGACTTCATCGTCATAGCGCTGTTGTGTTCGGGACTCATCCTGTTTGCTTACGACAAGTGGTGGATCGGTGCACCACCGGAGAAATCCATCGCAGTGTTGCCGTTTCAGAACATGAGTGCCGATCCGGAGCAGGAATTTTTCTCCGATGGTCTTTCCGACACGCTGATCCATGTCCTGGCCCAGGTGAGCGACCTTAAGGTGACGGCCAAGACCTCATCCTTTTACTTCAAGGGCAAGAACATCGATGTCGGCGAAATTGGACGCCAGCTGAAAGTAAGCACCATCCTGGAGGGAAGTGTGCAAAAAGCCGGCAACCGGGTTCGGGTGATTGCCCAGTTGGTGAATGCGGGGGATGGGACTCACCTGTGGTCGAAAAGCTTCGACCGCGATCTCAATGACATCTTCGCGGTCCAGGACGAGATCGCCCAGGAAGTGGTGAAAGCGCTCAAGGTCACGCTGCTCGACACCGAGGAAGAACGGCTGGCGCAACGTTACCAACCCACTCTGGAGGCTTACGAGCAGCTGATCCTGGGACGGCATGAAATGGCCAAACGTACCGCAGACAGCCTGGCCGCTGCGGAACAGCATTTTAAGCAGGCCATCGAGCTGGATCCCGACTATGCGCTCGCTTATGTGGATTTGGCGCTTACTTACAATCTTCAAGTGTTTTATGGCGGCCTGGTGTTTGAAGAATCATTGCAACGCCGACAGCCACTGATCGACAAGGCCCTGGCGCTGGATCCGCTTTCCGGCGAGGCCCACGTGGCGAGGGCTTCTCTCCATGAAATGCAGCAAGCCAAGACAGGAGAGGAAGATCTCGATGCCATAGAGGAAGAGTATCTCAAGGCCATCAAGTTGAGTCCTAACTACGCCACGGCCCATCACTGGTACAGTGGCCAGCTGAACGACCAGGGCCGGTTCGAGGAAGCGTTGGTGCAGATCCGGCTGGCAGCCGAGCTGGATCCGATGTCGCCGATCATCCAGACAAACGTCGCCAGTTTCGCATGGGACGCGGGGCGTTCGGAAGAAGCGCTGACGTTGGTTCGGCGCAATATCGAGCGAAATCCCGAGTTTCCGAATAACTACACACAGATGGCCGGGTTCCAGACCCGACTTGGTCATTTGGGCGAAGCGCAGCGGTGGACCCAGGAAGCGCGGCGGCGAAACCCGGAGGATGCCTTTAAGTGGAGGCGTGAGTGTCTCGGCTTCCTCAACCTTGGAGATGTGCTGTCCGCGGACGATTGCGCCAGGCAACTCGGCGAAGCCCATCCGGAAAAGACCATTTCGCGTGGTCCGGGGTTGGCGCTTCACTTTTACCGGGGCGAGTTGGATGCGGCCATAGCGATACTGGAGTACCTATCAGAGCGTGTGCCCGGATTTCTACCCTTCGATCAGGCGCTGGCGGACCTGATCGCCGGGCAGGGTGAGGTCGAACGCGCCCGGCGCCTGATGGCCGATACGTTTCCGGGGTTGCTCGAAGACGGATTGGAGCTTGCAGTCACTGATTTGAATACGGCAGTGGCCTTCGCCGCGATCCTCGACGCCAACGGTGAAACGCAGCGGCGGGATGTTCTGCTTCTGGCCACGGAAGAGCGAATCGCCACCATGCACCGGATCCGCGGCGTTGCCTACGGCATCCTGGACGTGTATATCCACGCGATGCGGGGTGATCGCGATCGGGCCATTGCCGGTCTGCGCGAAGCGATCGACGTAGGCTGGAGGATTTCCTGCTGTTATCCCCAGGATGCAAGCTGGTGGATGCTCCACCAGGACTGGAAACTGGAAAGTCTGCACCAGGATCCGGAGTTCAGCGCCATGGTGAATGAGTTGGAAGCGGACATCCGTAGGCAACGCCAGTGGTACGAGGACCACAAAAACGAGCCGTTGTTCTGATTAGCTCCGAGCAGCAGCCACCGTCAGCTAAACGAACGGCCATGCCAAACGTTGGAACTTGAAACGCCGGCAGAAAGATTTAGCGCTTGTGTTGTATCGACCGGCTGAGATCGCAACCCAAGGCGGACGTTCCCGATTCTGCGGTCGTTACGGATTGTGCATGCCTCATTAACGGCGTAAGCACTCTTTATATGGGGCTGGTATCAGAACTCAGGCGCCGTAATGTGCTGCGCATGGCGGTGCTGTATGCCGTAGCTGCCTGGCTGATCATGCAGGTGGCCGAGGTAATGATGTCCGTCGTCGGATTGCCGGCCTGGGCTGGCCGTACCGTTTTTGTTTTGCTCGGCGTCGGTTTCCCGATCGCCCTGATCTTCTCCTGGTTCTATGAGTTGACACCGGAGGGCATCAGTCTTGAGACAGATGTTGATCTGCAAGAATCGATAACTCATGTCACCGGACGCCGGCTGGACTTCATTGTCATTTCGCTGTTGTGTGCGGGACTCATCCTGTTTGCTTACGACAAATGGTGGATAGGTCCACCACCGGAGAAGTCCATAGCGGTCTTGCCGTTCGAGAACATGAGTGGCGATCCGGAGCAGGAGTTTTTCTCCGACGGTCTCTCCGACACGCTGATCCATGTCCTGGCCCAAGTGAGTGGGCTCAAGGTGACGGCCACGACCTCGTCCTTTTACTTCAAGGGCAAGAATGTCGATGTCGTTGAAATTGCCCGCCAGTTGAAGGTAGGCACCATCCTGGAGGGAAGTGTGCAAAAAGCCGGCAACCGGGTTCGGGTGATTGCCCAGTTGGTGAACGCGAGGGACGGTACTCACCTGTGGTCGGAGACCTATGACCGCGAACTGAAGGACGTTTTCGCAATCCAGACTGAAATATCCGGGCAGATTGTGCGGGCGCTAAAAGTCGCCCTGGGGGCCGGCGAGCAAGAGGCTTTGGCCCACGCTCAGAAGCCAACTGAAAATCTGGAAGCCTACGAGCTTTATCTCCGGGGCCGTTATTTCTGGCAGCGTCGCGGTGAGGACAATATCCGGCATGCCGTTGACTTGTTGGAGGATGCGACAGAACTCGACCCGCAGTTTGCCCGGGCCTGGTCGAGCCTGGCGGCTGCGCTTATCACGTTGCCGCAGTTTTCTGAGGCTACATACGATATGCATTATCCCCGGGCTGTGTCCGTTGCGCAGAGAGCACTGGCGCTCGATGATAATTTGGCGGAAGCATATGCGGTTATAGGTGAGGTTGTCCGCCAAGATAAAAAATGGGCAGAGGCGGAAGGGCATTACTTGCGTGCCATTGCGAGTGAGCCGAAGAATGCGACTGCCCACCTTTGGTATGGCGAGCACTTGGCCTCGGTCGGCCGCGTTCGCGACGCGCTTGAAGAAACGCTGATTGCCTATCGACTCGATCCGCTGCACCCGGGTACCAATATGGTGCTCGCGTGGATCTATTTTTTCCTTAAGGACCTCAACAACGCGCTGAAATATGGCGCGGCCGCGTGGGAGCTGGGAAATGACAGGGGTCTGTACGTGCAGGGGATTGCCCACTTGCGTCTCGGGGAAGTCGACCGGGCGATGGAATTGGCCGAGCAGTACGAGCGAGCCGAAAAATTCAACTCCCGGGTGCAGTCTTTTCGGATTTTGGTTTCGAGCCATGCCGGTTTTGGCCGGATCGATGACGCCTATCGAGCGGTCAGCACGAATCTCGATTTGCTTCGTGCCAATGCCTGGTGGGTTTTATGGCAACCCGACATGGTGACATTTCGTCAAGACCCGCGGTTTGCAGCGCTTGTTACTGAGCTGGGCCTTTTGGATTACTGGCGGGAAAATGGTTGGCCGGATGCCTGCCAGCCGCTCGGTGATAGTGTTAGTTGTGAGTAAGCTGGCTGCCAGTATCTGTCGCTCGATTGGCGCGGTTTGTCCTCAGTCCACCAGGTCCGCTGGACCCAGAACGGACATAGGTGTCCCGCTATCGATCCGCTATGAAGCTACTATAATTAGGTCACCAGCAACACCGGTGCAGCCAAACCCGCCAAATGATGGTGACGGATTGTCATGGCTTCGCCGATCACGTAATACGCAGACCATCAGAATTTGATTCCGGAGCGACCATGTCATTTAAACGCATTGTGACTAGTACACTGGCCCGGGCGGGCGTCTCCATCAATGGTGAAAAACCGTGGGACATTCAGGTTCTTCGGGACCGGTTCTATCGGCGCGCTGCGCGTGGAGCGCTCGGCCTGGGCGAATCCTACATCGACCGTGACTGGGATGTTGCATCCCTTGATGGCCTGTTTGGACGTATCATCGCTGCCGGTTTGCGAAATAGTCAGATTTCTAAAATGAATCGCATGCTACTGGCATTGCGTGCACAATTTTCCAATTTACAGAGCATGAAGCGCGCCACTGCAGTGGCGGAGGAACACTACGACCTTGATTATCGGATGTACGAGCAGTTCCTGGGTCCGTACAACCAATATACCTGTTGCTTTTTTGACGGCACCGAGGATCTCGAGCAGGCGGAAATCAATAAGCTTGAGATTACTTGTGAGAAGCTCGAGTTGCAGGCTACCGACCGCGTTCTGGACATCGGCTGTGGCTGGGGTGGTTTCGCCAAGTACGCGGCGAGCACCCGCGGCTGTCAGGTCACCGGAGTCACCCTGTCTAAAGAGCAGGCCGAGTACGCACGAAAATATACTTCAGGACTTCCGGTCAACATCGTTTTATGTGATTACCGGGAACTGCCAGAAAGGTTCGATAAGCGGTTCGACAAGATCCTGATCTGCGGCATGATCGAACATGTCGGATATAAGAATTACGCCAAGTTGATGGACGTTGTTTATCGATTGCTTGAGGACGACGGTCTGTTTCTGTTGCACACGATCGGCAATAGCGAAGAAACGGCGGTGGCCAACCCGTGGATAGAAAAACATATATTCCGAAATTCCATGGCGCCTTCGATGTTGCAGCTGGCACGATCGATCCATGGACTGTTCGTTGTCCACGACTGGGAAAATTACGGCCACTACTATTCGAAGACGCTGAGTGCCTGGCAGAGTAACTTTGAGCACAACTGGGAGACGATCAAAGCGCTGAAATCGGAACGACTATTTGACGAGAAATTCCGGCGGATGTGGAACTACTATCTGCTCTCCTGCAAAGCGGCGTTCGATGTCGAGGATTTGCTGCTATGGCAGATCGTCATGTCCAAGATGGGAATGCGCGACTCAGTGTACGAGCGCGTCAATTTGCATACCTGACCGCGCTAAGGTTGACAGATACCATCAATTTTCCTTGTCGTCTGCCCGACGTTCCGTCCGAAGGACCTTGTAAGGGTAATTCCGAATTGTGCACCATGATAGGAAGGTGCATATGAATGATCGGCTGACCGGGAGTTTAGATATGAGCACAATCAATGCGCTGATGGAGACACACCACCGAGCGATTATTTTTTCGCTGGCTTTTATCGTGATTTTCTTTGCAGCGTCCTGCACGTTTCACGACATCATTCCAATATGTCATTACGTATTCGGCTGCGATCATCACATGCATATGGCGGCTTTGTGAGGAAGTAATGGCGGACACAGCTCCAATAGGAAGCCAACTTGCTGAAGCCCTGAACAGGGATTGTTACTGTATCGCCGTAAACAAAGAGACACTTCACGATAGCCTGGAAGCACATCTCAGAGACTCAGGTCTGCCGGAACAACTCCTGGATACACACAGCCATCTATTTGCAGACTCACCTGTATTTTTATGGCAGGGACACCTCCGGAAAATGGAACAGCTTATTCGTGCCGTAGAGACAGTAGCCCACAATAGTGCCTATCGTGACGCAGTACTGGCCGCTGCCCCCGCTACCGCCCGCCAGGACTTTGGGCCACGAGGTGCCTTTTTCGGCTACGATTTCCACCTTGGAGCAGATGGCCCCCAGCTGATCGAGATCAACACCAATGCCGGCGGAGTATTGCTGAATCTTTATTTGGCCACGGCCCAACAAGCCTGTTGTGATGAGCTGATCACCTTCTTTGACGGAAGAACCAATTTCGCAGACGCCGAAAACGAACTGATTGCAATGTTCGTAGAAGAGTGGCAATTGCAGTGCCCAGACAAAACCCTGCAAACAATCGCCATCGTTGATAACGAGCCATCAGCACAGTTTTTGTACCCCGAATTTTTGCTCTTTCAATCACTCTTTGAACGACACGGTATTGAAGGGATGGTCGCCGACCCCAAGGACTTCACCATAAAAGAGGATGCACTGTGGTTGGGTGAGCAGAAGATCGACCTGGTGTATAACCGCCTCACTGACTTTTATATGCAAACACCCGAATCCGCTTGCCTGGCAGCGGCCTATCAGAAAGGTGCCGCTGTCTTTACCCCTTCTCCATACGTCTACGCCCTCTATGCAGACAAACGCAATCTGCCGCTGTTATCAGACTCAGATCGACTCAGGGAGTTTGGCGTGGCGGAGGAAGCCATCGCTGCATTAGGCCACTCACTGCCGACCACAGTTACCGTCACACAAGACAACGCCGATCAACTCTGGACAAATCGTAAACAATTATTTTTCAAGCCTGCTACCGGATATGGTAGCCGCGGTGCGTATCGCGGCGCCAAGCTCACGCGACGGGTTTGGGAAGACATCACGCACGCCGATTACGTCGCCCAGGCTATCGTTCCACCCAGCGAGCGACAACTCATGATCAATGGTGAAAAACAGTCACTAAAACTCGACATTCGCTGCGTAACCTACAACGGCAAGATTCAACAGCTATCAGCCAGACTTTACCAAGGTCAGACAACCAACCTGCGGACCGAAGGCGGCGGACTCGCCACTGTCTTCTCGACACCAAAAAGCGACTGTTGCTAGAAATATGTGTTCGCCGAACACTGGCATAATTAACTCGTTGAACGTAACCCCGTTAGATGCACCGCAACTATCCCAGCATTTAGAAAAACGGAACGCGCTGTCTGGTGTAGCAATCGGAACCTCATGGTTTATTTCTTGTATCCTCACTCAATTTCGATGTCGTGAATGATCGTTCTTGGCCGTTTAGTAAGAAAATGATGATCTCTCAAAGGGAAATTCTGTGAGCCTGGGCGGGCCCAGACAGTACCGAGCCGTTGCCGAGCAGGCGCTTGGTATAAACGAAAATCGGAAAGGATTGCCGGTCGGCCATAAGATCGATTCTGTCGAGATTGCAGACATTGACGGTGAGCCGTATCAAATCTGGCAAGCCTGGAGTGAAAAGCCCGCACTGGTCATTTTTTATCGTGGTGGCTGGTGCCCGTTCTGCAATTTTCAGTTGAGAGAGCTCGCGAAGGAACACGATCAATTGAAGGCTGCTGGTTTGCAGGCCATCGCCATCAGCGCTGACACGGCAGACAAGGCGTCGATGACGAGTGCTCAGTTCGATATTCCATTTCCTATATTGAGCGACCCGAAATTAATTGCGCACGAAGCATTCAACGTCGTCCTTCAAGTTGATGACGAAAGATTAGAGTCGTACAAAAGCAAGGGCCTTTTCCTGAAAGACTGGAGCGGGCAGGAACATAACAAAGTTGCTGTGGCGTCAGCGTTTATTGTTGATCAACAAGGGCGAGTGCTTTTCTCGCATGCGCCCATTGACTATTCAACTCGACCGAGCATTGATCAATTGCTCTCGGTTATCGACCTATCTCTGCCAGGCCAACGCACATAAATACGGTTATGGACGCATCCCGTTTAAACACGCCCCTGTAGCGTTTTTTTCGGGTCATGTCACACCTCCCAGGGCTATAATCGCCCCAAATCAAGGTGTCCACGAAACCCGAGTAAGACCATCTGGCCGAAAACAGACATCGCAGATATCCGGGAAATCCTTCCTTACCGTGCCGTTGGATTAGTTAAACCAGAGAGTCTTTGTCAGCGCTGGCGTTTAAGACAAAGGCATTGTCCGCAGACTCGTGGTAGCTCGCGCTAAAGGCCTCAGCGATTTTCTTAGAATCGTCGCTCGGATCTCCCCAGCACTGGCAGGTGATGTTGTCACACGCCCCGATCAGCGCACCCAGCGGTTCCTTGCCTTTTTCGTTTTCGAGATGGGCCGCAAAAGCCTCATCCGTTGCGTAGATCTCAACCCATTCGCTGACGTTAGCCGACGGATAATCGGCTTGATAGCAAATAACGCCCGGATGCTCGAGCATGACGTCACAGAGTGTTATCTGATTGGTTTTGAAATTGGCCTCCTGGCCATCACTGATATCCCAGCGGATTTTTAGCATAAAGGACTAGCACTACTCCTGGGCTTGGTATTGCAAGCGACCGTGATAATATATGCGAATCTTCAGGTTTTGGCCGAAAGAAGATATTGCGGACTAAAACAGAACAAGGCTGAACCAACCGAACGTTGGAGAAACCAATGGCTGCAAAAATAGTCAATCTGATCAACCCAGATGAAGGCGAAACGTTGTGTGCAACTGTGGAAGAAGCCATGGCAACTCTCACCGCGATGGTAGAGAAATTCAAGTCGCAGGGCTACAGAGTAGATGAACAACATCTTGCCGATGACGAGTACCCGCAGTATGCGGTATATGATCGCGGTGACATGTGGATCGGGACATACACGATAAGTCTGCAGTAAGGGTGCCGTGCCATTTGCGGAAATACGCCATCGCACTATGTGACTATTTTGCGTGCGATTGTATCCACTGTGCGACGAAAACAAATACGGCCACCTGATGTGAGTGGCCGAAATGGTGATAACTAATTTGATTAGTTGGTGGTCGATGGGCGGAATTGAACCGCCGACCTACGGATTATGAATCCCTGCGATTCGCAAGCCCACTCAAGCACTTGGACGATTTCGCTTTAGAAAAAGCTTGTCATCATGTCGCATAGGTATGTGGTTTCTCAACGGCCGTTTAGAAGGGTTTTTGGCTTACGCGCCTGGAGGACCAAGTCCTCTTCTTGGTACCAGTCTTTGTAGGCCATTCTAAGGTGAACTCCGTTGATGGCGTCGTCGGATTTGATCATCGGGAACCCGCACAGGGGATCGATGTCGGCGCCCGTCAGAGAGTCAATTGCATCTCGCGTATCGCCACCGCACAGCCGTCGACGACCTAAGAATTTGCCGCTCTCTCGACGACTGGTATCCGTATGCCCCAAAAGGGACGGAAGTGACTAGGAAACCTCATTGAATCAGTATACCTCAGTCCCGAAGTGAGGTATTATGATTTCGTGAGGTATTTAAAAGATGATCCAGCAACGCACAGCAGACCAAGATAAGGGCCGTCGAGCAGAACAGACAGTGCTCGACATTTTCCCACGATCGATCAAAGTCGGCCGCCCGGCACGCGACTCCGGTGCGGATCTGACGGTCAATGGACAACCACTCACAATCAAGTGGGTCGGCCAGGGATACGTTGGTGACATCCGCCCTATTCTCACGCAACGACGCAATCGCCCGAACATTATCGTTGCCCGTCAGATGTCACCTGGCGCGCGCAAGGCCCTATCCGAGGCAGGCATCGGTTGGGTTGATGAGACTGGTGCGGCCGAAATCGCAATCGGTTCCATCATCGTTTCACGGACCGGCACATCTCCCGAGCATGTTGCCCGGCCCAAACGATGGACGCCTGCCGTGATGGCAATCGCCGAGGCAGTACTCTGCGGCGTAAAGGCGACTGTCTCCAATACGCAAGCAGTTACGGGACTGTCGGCCGGGAGCTGTACCAATGCGCTACGATTTCTCAGCGACCGAACACTCCTCGAGGCGGACGCTGAACGAGGCCGCGGCTCGGCGCGCCGCGTCGCAAATGCCGGCAGACTGCTAGAAGCATACGCCACGGCTGTCGATGCACTGCCACCGCCGCTCGAGCTTCAATTGGGTGTCACTTGGCGTGACCCAGTGACAGGCATAATTGAAGCCGGTGAGAAATGGCGCAACGCAAATGTAGCCTGGGCCACCACTGGCGCGGCCGCAGCATCGGTGATCGCACCCTATCTCACTACGGTCACCCACGCCGCCGTCTACGTTGACGCCGACACGATTGTTGGACTGGAAGCGATCGCCATCGATGCAGGACTTCGGCAGATCGAAGGCGGTCGACTTACTCTTCGACCATTTCCGACAGTCGCCGTAAGAGCTTTGGCTCAAACGATCAGGGGGCTACAGGTTGCACCATGGCCGCGCATCTATGTTGACCTTCGCAAAGAGGGTGTCCGCGGTGAGGACGCGGCAGAGAACTTGTTGGAGGTGATAAATGGCTAATGAGATCCCGCGTAGTCGCGAGGCGCGAGCTGCGGCAGAGCAGGCACTCGTTCGAGTTGTCCATCATTACGGCGAGCGCCCGGAGTTTGTCGTACTCGGTGGACTTGTTCCCGAATTGCTCTGCGCCAACAGCGGGTTCCGACATGCGGGCACGATCGATATCGATGTGCAAGTGAATCTGGAAATTGCCTGTGGTGCAGTAAATACTGAGCGTTTGGAGCGTGCGCTGCGCAATGCTGAATTCGAACCCGACAGTAAGAAAGTCTGGTGTTGGCGTACTGACGGATCAGGCGCACGCGCCGTTGTAAAGTTTGAATTGCTGGCCGATCTCGAAAGCGAAGCATTTGATGCGACTATCATCTTCAAAGGTTGTGATCATCTGGGAGCCGCGAATCTGCGCGGCACGATATACGCCACTCGCGACATCGAGGTTAAGACGCTAACCGCACGGATCGGTGGCGTCGAGCACACGGTCGAAGTCAACGTCACTGGATTGGCTGGTTTCTTGCTAGCCAAGTGCGCCGCCGCAATCTCGCCGCAGTCCCAAGGACTGGTACGACATTGCTTTTGTCTTGTTGCACAATGAAGCGGGCGGCCCTGCGGCGGCGTCCAGCGCGGTAATTGCAAAATTCGGTGATGAGCTAGAGGCCTCGCGCACAGCATTGGATGACCTCGTTGCAAACTTCGCCGACAAAGACGCTCAGGGTCCCAAGGCATATTCGAAACAGATGATGATCGAGCACCCAAACCTCGATCGGACGACGCTAGTTGCCGATGCCATTGTTAGTGTCAAAGAATTCTACGACGGGATTATTGGACGCTAATTTTCGTCAGCGCATCACCGCTAAGAAGATAATCGGAATACCACATGATTATTTCCAGCGAATAAGCATAAGCAGTATTACCGCGCTAATTCACCCTGATCGCCTTAAGGTATAAGTCAGGCAACGCGTTCTCAGCACCAAAAATCCTTAGAATTTCTGGTGGTGATGGGCGGACTTGAACCGCCGACCTACGGATTATGAATCCGTCGCTCTAACCGGCTGAGCTACATCACCAATTCTTGAATTCAGCGTCTCGCGAGGGGCGCAGTTTGCTTTGGGCGTGCGACCGAGTCAAGACAACGCGCATGCCCTGGTTTTGCTGAATTCGCTCCCGGTCTGTCACGTCAGCCTGACAGAAAATCCCTAAACGTTGCTAATTGCCGAGATATGGCATCTTTCGATGAATTGCCGTTCGTAGCAATGTTGCCGACAACTCGGAGATTCGGTGCAGATTGTGGATTCGCGAACCATCGGCTTGACTGGGATATTACCAATAACTACTATTTATTGGTATCTCAGATCTGGAATTCCTATGGCAAAGAATACGAGTGTCGCGATTGGCAATCACTTCCAGCGTTTCATTGAAAGGCAGGTGAAACAAGGTCGTTTTGGCTCCGCCAGTGAAGCCATCAGAGCCGGACTTCGACTCCTGGAAGAGCATGAGGCGAAATTCGAAGCATTGCGGGTCGCTGTTCAGGAGGGGGTCGATAGTGGACCGGCCGAAGATTTCGATTTCGATGCCTTCATCAGTCGCAAGGAAGGACTGGCGAAGGATATGCAATTACAGGCTACGTCCCAAGGCAAAAAACGATCTCGATAGAATCTGGGAACATACATCCGAAAATTGGGGGCGCGCTCAAGCGAGGCAGTACTTAGGAAAGATCAAGCACGCGTGTTACCTCATCGCGAGCAACCCGCGCATTGGCAGCTCGCGGGAAGAAATTCTGGCAAGGCTCCATGTGTTCACAGTTGAAAAACACATGCTTTGTTATTTCATCGATGACACTCGAATCGACATATTACGCATCCTGCACAGGAGGATGGATGTGGAGCGCCGCATTGTTTGAATGTCATGCAAGCTGCTAATCAGACATTGAATCGAAAGTGAATCACATCGCCTTCTTTGACGACGTAGTCCTTACCTTCGAGCCTGAGGCGGCCTGCCTCCTTTGCGCCCTGCTCGCCGTTGCCGCTGACGAAGTCAACGTAGCTGATGACCTCGGCACGAATAAAGCCTTTCTCAAAATCGGTGTGGATTTCGGCTGCGGCTTTCGGCGCCACGGCACCGATGCGTGTGGTCCACGCACGAGCTTCCTTCGAACTTGCCGTGAAAAAGGTCTGCAGTCCGAGCAATTTGTAGCCACAGCGAATTACGCGATCCAGGCCGGGTTCTTCAAGCCCCAGTTCTGCCAGAAACTCGGCCTTGTCGGCATCATCCAGTTGTGCAATTTCCGCCTCGATTGCAGCGCAGATGACGACGACTTCCGCGCCATCTTGCCGTGCAAGTTCTCGGACGGCATCCACTTGCGGGTTGTTTTCAAGCCCGCCCTCGTCGACATTGGCGATGTACATTACGGGTTTGGCGGTAAGCAGTTGCAGCTCTCGCATTAACGGCCGCTCGTTGTCCGAAAAATCGAGTGAACGAATGGGCAGCCCCTCATCAAGGTGTGCTTTCACTTTTTTCAAAAAGTCTCGATAGGCAATCGCCGTTTTTTCATTCGCCTTCGCGTTGCGTTCGGCTTTGTATAACTGCTTTTCGACGGATTCGAGATCAGCCAGCGCAAGTTCAGTGTTGATTGTCTCGATATCATCGACGGGATTTAACGATCCGGAAACGTGGCTTACATCATCGTTATCAAAACAGCGGACGACGTGTGCGATCGCATTCGTTTCCCGGATACTTGCAAGAAACCGGTTGCCGAGCCCCTCGCCCTTGGACGCACCAGCCACAAGACCTGCTATATCGACAAACTCCATTGTTGTCGGAATCGTCTTCTGCGGCCTGACGATACTAGAAATGACCTGCAAACGTGGGTCGGGCACAGGGACGACACCGACATTCGGTTCGATTGTGCAGAAAGGATAATTCTCCGCCGGGATTTCCGCCGCTGTCAGTGCGTTGAACAGAGTCGATTTGCCGACATTGGGCAGGCCAACGATACCGCAGGTGATGGCCACGGATCAGGAATCGGTCGTTGTATGAAGACGGGTCATCGCTGCCTCGATGCCGTCTTCTACCAGCGAGGGAACGACATCAGCGGCGTCGTCGATATTGCGTCGCATGGCTTGCTCGACCTCGGCAGAAGCACGTTTAAGAACGTAATCTGTCACCAGGTCTTTGTGACCGGGATGACCGACGCCGATGCGGAGACGCATGAAGTCGGATCCGGTGTGCTTGATAATGTCGCGTAATCCGTTGTGGCCGCCGTGTCCGCCGCCCTTCTTCAGGCGAACCGTGCCTGGCGGCAGGTCGATTTCGTCGTGCGCGACCAGAAGATCGCTGACCGCAAGACGGTAATATTCGAGCACGCCACGAACGGGCCCGCCGCTCAGGTTCATGTAGCTCTGCGGTTTAATGAGCCAGACATCGTTATCGGAGATATGAATGCGGCAGATCTCCGCATCAAATCGCTTTTCATAACGAAATTCCGCGCCGGCGCGGCGTGCAAGCTCGTCGACAAACCAGAAGCCGGCGTTATGCAGCGTACGCGCGTGACGTTCCTCGGGATTGCCAAGGCCCGCAATCGCTGTCAGATACGTGGTCAAAACATTGACCTGCGATGCGCAGATTACTCGTCGGTGCTCTCGGTCTTGGAATCGTCTTCGGCAGCGGCTCCCTCTGCTGGCGCTTCGCCCTCTTCGCCCTCTTCGCCCTCAATTGCCTCAAGCTCTTCTTCCTCCGGAACCTCTTCTTCGATGATCTCTTCCTTGATGAACTGAATCGAGACGATTGGCTGGGCCTGCT
>Ga0255052_10000152_pt1 | contig 51773 bp, 54 predicted proteins | sample JV7_2_21_MG_FD_188632 | JGI IMG/M metagenome (GOLD analysis project Ga0255052, IMG submission 188632) | Seawater microbial communities from Jervis Inlet, British Columbia, Canada - JV7_2_21 | ecosystem: Environmental > Aquatic > Marine > Inlet | place: Canada: British Columbia | collected...
CGGGATTTCGAAGAAAAAGCGAACAAGTGGGAGTAATCCCCACTGTTATCCAGACATAGGAACGTTATGCGACACTTTTGCATGTTAATAACTAGTTAGACGGTATCGCATGAATGGCGCCAAATTGATGTCCGCTGTCGACTCAAAGGCAATATTCGTCACCGTCGCACTCAAAACTACGACAGATGTTTCTGAAATCTGCCTGGGGTGCCCGGGCAAGCTGACCAAATCAGATTAACTGCCCGTCTAGCGTTATCATTCTCCTTCGGTCACCTAAATTGACGGGGGAATATCATGCGCAAACTTCAGCTATCCGAATGGGCCGCAATTGCCGAAATTATCGGCACCGTCGGCATCGTCCTCTCGCTTGTATTTGTTGGTATCCAGGTGCGGGATAACACCAAAGCAACCCAGGCGGCCAGCTATCAAGCCGCCGCAGAATTTGACCATCAACTCTTATTGACTGTCGGCTCAGACCCAGACACCGCAGCGGTGTTCCACACTTATAGTCGCGCCCCGGAAACCCTGTCCGGTGACACAGAGATACAAGGCCGTTATTTATTCGGAGCCGTTCTTCGCAATTTGGAAAATTTCTATATCCAAAATCGCCTGGGGACACTGTCACCAGCCAGTTGGGAGACACGGCAACGCCTATTCGAATACGTTGCAGTTGGTCCTGGCTACGCGGCGTTTCTACAATCGAGTACAGCGAGAACGATGAGCGGTGAATTCGTCGAATACATGGACGAGCTACGATCTGGTGTACCAAGTGCCAATCCCTGACTTTGTCTGTTTATCGTGACTGAAGTCAGGTGACCAATATCGCGTCATCTACCGAATTGAGAAGAAGAGGCTATTTGTGATGGTTATTGATATTACTGCTCATGACTATCGAAGGAATTAGGAATGAAGGATTCTAGAAAGGTCAAACGACACATCGAGGTATCAACTGGTGAATCGGTTCGTGTCCTGAGAGAACTGCAGGAACTTAGCCAAAATCAGCTTGCGGAGTCGAGTGGTATCCCTCAATCAACAATTTCAGCCATCGAAAATGATCGCATTCGATTGGGCGTGGAAAGGTCGAAAATATTGGTCTGGGCTTTGAAATGCCATCCAGCTGTATTGGTGTGTTTCCAGGCTGGGATGTCGCAGTCGAATCAGCGGCATAACAAATCGCTGCACTAGCCGCCGCATGTGCTATTCACGTGTCTTACAATTGAGGCGTGACAGACGCCAATCACGAATGTGTGAATAAGAAACAGGGGAGAAAATTATGACTAGCGAATTAATGAGCCTTGTCTGGGTGACCGCACTGACAGCCGTGCTGTGGATACCTTATACCTTGAACATGATCGCGGTTCGCGGATTGATGGATGCGGTTGGATATCCCGCAGATCCAAAACCGCTTGCGACATGGGCGGAGAAACTGAAATGCGCACACTACAACGCTGTGGAGAACCTGGTTGTTTTCGCCGCTCTGGTATTGATCGCCAGTGCAGCAGGTGTGAGCAATGAGACGACAGTGCTCGCCTGCATCGCGTATTTCTGGTCGCGCGTGGTACATGTTCTAGCATACACGTTCGCCATTCCCTGGCTACGGACCTTAGCTTTCGTAGCGGGATTCGCCTGTCAGGCGGCGCTCGTTCTGCAGCTAATCTGAACGTAAAGCAAGCTGGCGTTCTTCGAGTTCGGCCCAGCGCTCGATCGCCGTATCGAGCGCTTGCTGCTGCTCGGTTAGTTCTGTCAGCACTTTCTGTACTTCGGCGTGCTCCTGGCTGTAGAAGTCCGGCGCAGAAATCCTGCTTTCAAGATCGGTAACGGCCTCTTCCAGTAGCTGGATGTCGGCCGGGAGTTTTTCCAGCTCGCGCTTTTCCATGTAGCCGAGTTTCTTCGGTTGTCGAGAGATTGCCGATACTTGTTGCGTTCGATTCTTTCGTTTTTTCGCATTCGGGTTGTCAACTTCGGCCAGTTCCTTGCCCTGTCGGACCCAGTCGCTGTATCCGCCGACATACTCGCCGATGCTGCCGTCGGACTCGAAGACCAATGTGCTGGTGACAACGTTGTCGAGGAATTGCCTGTCGTGACTGACGATAATTAGCGTACCGCTGTATTCAGTCAGCTTTTGCTCCAGCACTTCGAGCGTTTCCATATCGAGATCATTGGTCGGTTCGTCCAGCACCAGGAGGTTGGCTGGCTGCGTGAACAACTTTGCGAGGATGACGCGATTTCTCTCGCCACCGGATAGCGACTTCACGGGCATCATCGATCGTTTCGGGCTGAAGAGAAATCCCTTCAGATAACCGACCACATGGCGGTCCTTGCCGTTGAGCTTGATGTGCGTTCGCCCGCCACCAACGTTCTCGGCAACGGACTTTTCAGGATCGAGGACCTCTCGCAGCTGATCGAAGTAGCCGATCTCGAGATTAGTGCCATGCTTGAGAACACCCGATTGGGGTTCGAGTTGGCCGAGCAGTAGCCGCAACAAGGTGGTTTTGCCAACACCGTTGTTGCCGAGCAGGCCGATCCGGTCACCGCGCATGATCTTGATCGAAAAATTTTCGATGAGCGGCTCGTCCTCGAAACGATAACTGACTTTCCGTGCCCGAATGACCTTGCGCCCTGATTGCTCTGCCTCCTCGATATACATTCGGGCGCTCTTATCTCTGCTGACTCGCTTCGATCGCTCATCACGCATCCTGATCAGCGTCCGGGCCCGCCCTTCGTTACGCGTCCGGCGCGCCTTGATGCCCTGCCGGATCCAGATTTCCTCCTGTTCGAGTTTCTTGTCGAATTTTGCGTTTTCCCGGGCTTCGTCTTCCAGCGCCTTCTCTTTTCGTCTCAGGTAATTGTTGTAGTCACCTGGCCAGCTGGTCAGCTTGCCCCGGTCGATTTCAACAATCCGGGTCGCCAGTCGCTGCAGGAAGGCGCGATCATGAGTGATGAAGATGACGGCGCCCGGATAGGAGTGCACGACGCTTTCGAGCCACTTGATCGTGACGATATCGAGATGGTTGGTCGGCTCATCGAGGAGCAACAGGTCCGGTTTCTGTACGAGGGCCCTGGCCAGTGCGACACGCCGCCGCCAACCGCCGGACAACTCATTCATCTTACGGTCAGTGGGAAGATCGAGGTCGCTGATCGTCGCCTCGACGCGTTGTTCGATGTTCCAGCCACCGTGAGTGTCGATCAGTTGATGAAGCGCCTCCAGGTCTGCCAGACCCTGTTTGTCGAGCGCTTGCTGCGATCGCTCGCGATATTCCGTCAGCAGCAACTGAATGCCGGCGAGGCCGGAAGTCACGACTTCGCGGACCTCCCTATCCATCGCTTCGGGCAGGTCCTGCGCTAGCTGGCTGACGACGAGCCCTGATTTGCGAATCACTTCCCCCGTATCCGGCTCGATCTCGCCGGTAATCAGTTTCAGGGTGGTCGACTTTCCGGCGCCATTTCGTCCGATCAGGCAGACACGTTCGTCCGGTTCAACGGCGAATCCAGCCTGGGTCAGAATTTTCTGGTCGCCGAAATCGAGCGACACATCTTCGAAGCGAAAGAGTGACATTTGTTGCAAGCATACACGCTGCCCGGAAATCGTAATGAGCCGAATTGAACAAAGTGCGCGGGCGTCGTAATGTCAGCCGCTGGGGTGAAAGATAATGGACGAAGACCGCCTAATCGACATCGAGACAAAGCTGGCGTACCAGGAACAGCTATTGTCCGAACTCAATGAGGCCCTGACTGATCAGCAGGCCCAGTTGAGCCGGCTGGAGCAGCTTTGCCAATCCCTGATTGACAGAATCAACTCGCTGGCGGAAGGTGAGGCCGCCGATCATTTGTCGGACGATCGTCCGCCGCATTATTGACGAAGAGGGATTCCATGAGTCAAGAACACTTCCCCGAGCTCATCAGGCAACTCCCGGAATTCGAAGGCCCGTTTGACGCCTATCGGCTGGCAGCAAGTGACTGCGATGTACTGTTTGCCTCCTATCCGGCTGGCACCTCGATCGAGCCGCATACCCACGAAACCCGCAACTGCGGCGTGATTACGCGGGGAGAGTTGTTCCTGATAAGAAATGGGGAAAAGACAAGATACGGCGTCGGTGACTGGTACTATCTCGACGCCAACGAGGAACACGCGGCAAGATTCGAGACCGACACGTCCGAGATCGAGTTCTGGTTCGCATAAAAGGGGACGTACCCCTTTTATGGAAAAAAGGAGAAAAAGGGGTACGTCCCCTTTTATGTAAATGAACAAGCCTGCCAAGGTCAATCAGGGGATCTGGATCGGCATCTTTATTGCCGTACTTCTCTGGTCGGGTATTGGTCCGAAGGATTATCCGACCTGGTTTCTCGAGGTGTTTCCTGCGCTGCTTGGCGGCGCCGTTCTCTGGTACACGCGCGACATGTTTCCTCTGACGCGTCTGGTTTACGTGTTGATACTGATTCACTGCATCATCCTGATGGTCGGCGGCCATTACACCTATGCCGAGGTCCCCCTGTTCGACTGGCTGAAGGATGCCTTTAATCTCGATCGGAATAACTACGACAAGGTCGGCCATTTCGTGCAGGGATTCGTGCCGGCAATGGTCGCGCGCGAGATTGTCGTTCGACACCGTGTTTTCAACTACGCGGGATGGCGTGACTTTTTCATAGTCTGTTTCTGCCTCGGATTCAGTGCGTTTTACGAGATGATCGAATGGATCGTGGCGCTGGCATCAGAGGAGGCCGCTGACGCCTTCCTCGGAACGCAAGGCTACGTCTGGGATACGCAATCCGACATGGCCTACGCCATGGTGGGCGCTATTGTCGCGTTGGCGTTTCTCGGCCGCATGCACGATCGCCAGCTTCAGGCGAACGGATTCGTTGCCGTTGAAGGCGCATGAGGCGGCGCTACAAGATAGGGCTCGCAGCCGAGCGACATGTCCGGGCCATTCCAGCCATAGAGCAGGCCGCCGCGGCGCTGTTTTCCGAGAGCGATCTTCCACCCGAGGTCCGTTTTCTCGTTACCGATATGGATACGCTCGTCGAGGCGCAGCGGGAAGGTCGACTGTGGTCGGCGGTTGATGACAGGAATCGTGTCGTCGGATTCGCCCTGGCCCGCGTTGTGGACGGGAATGCACATCTCGAGGAAATGAACGTTCACCCGGACCATGGCCGACAGGGAATCGGCTCCCAGTTACTGGCTACGGTCATCGCCTGGGCCAAGGCCGCCGGATACGCAGGGGTCACCCTGATCACGTTTCGGCATCTGCCGTGGAACGCACCGTTTTACGAACGCCACGGCTTCGTTCAGATCGATGAGGGAAATACCAGCATCAGTCTTCGTGACCTGATTCGCGAAGAGGCTGCTGCCGGGCTCGAGCGACGTAATCGGGTGGCAATGTGTTACGAATTTTCAGAGGCGCGAAAATCAGCGTGAGCGAAAAGCGATGCGCCTACCTGACGATGGATGACACCGAAGGCTGGGCGATTGATTCTGATCTCAGTTTCGCGCCGATGCGCTCGCTTGGCTGGACGATCGACATGGTTCCCTGGCGATCTGCCGGTGTGGCCTGGGACGCCTACGATGCTGTTTATATCAATACGCCGTGGGACTACCCGGATGACCCGCAAGCATTTCTGTCTTTACTGGAAACGATAGACAGATCGGACGCCGTACTCGTCAACGACATCGCACTCGTTCGCTGGACGATTCCCAAGACCTACCTGCGCGATCTGGAGTCACGCGGCGCGGCCATCGTACCGAGTCTCTGGTACGACGCGTTCGATGCCGCGATGCTCCCCGGGTTTTTTGACACGTATCAGGCAGAAAGGATCATCGTCAAGCCGGTTGTCAGCACCAATGCACACAACACCTTTCTGCTTGAGAGACCTGTGCCTGCGAGCGTGGTCAAAAAAATCGAAGAGGTATTCGCGAGGCGGCCCTTTGTCGTACAACCCTTCATCGAAAACGTGCAGAGCGAGGGTGAGTATTCGCTTTTTTTCTTCTCCAGGGAATTCAGTCATGCAATACTGAAGACGCCCAAGGACGAGGACTTTCGGGTGCAGGAGGAGCACGGTGCCCGCATCAATGCCTGGGAACCGGAAAGTGCACTCCTCGAGACCGCCGCAGAGGTGCTCGAACTGGTGGAACCGGTGCCGGTTTACGCGCGCTGCGACTTTATCCGCGGGCCCGATGGGCGATTTCTGCTCATGGAGCTCGAAGTGATAGAGCCTTCACTCTATTTAAGAATGGCGAGTGCGGCGCCTATGCGGTTTTCCCGCGCCTTTGACGCATACGTGGCGCGTTCGAAAACATCCGCTTGAGGTACTGGCCGGTAAAAGACACATCGTTTTCTGCGACGTCTTCCGGCGTTCCGATCGCAATGACTTCACCTCCGCCATCGCCGCCCTCCGGTCCGAGGTCGATGATCCAGTCGGCCGTCTTGACGACGTCGAGATTGTGTTCGATGACGACGACGGTATTGCCTTTGTCGCGGAGCCGATGAAGCACGGCCAGCAATTGCTCGATGTCGTGAAAGTGCAGTCCGGTCGTGGGTTCGTCGAGGATATAAAGCGTGCTGCCCGTATCACGTTTCGACAGTTCCTTGGCGAGCTTGACGCGTTGTGCTTCGCCGCCGGACAGGGTCGTCGCGTTCTGCCCGAGCCTGATGTATGACAAGCCGACATCCATGAGCGTTAGCAGTTTCTTGGCAACGACCGGCACGTTGCGGAAAAACTCGGAGGCATCCTCGACGGTCATATCGAGTACCTCGTGAATATTTCGTCCCTTGTACCTGATCTCCAGGGTCTCGCGGTTGTAGCGTTTGCCGCGACAGAGGTCACAGGGCACGTAGATGTCCGGCAGGAAGTGCATCTCGACCTTGATGACGCCGTCTCCCTGGCAGGATTCGCATCTGCCGCCTTTGACATTGAAGCTGAAACGTCCGGGCATGTAGCCGCGCGAACGCGCTTCCTGGGTGCCGGCAAAGAGTTCACGAATCGGCGTAAACAGGCCGCTATAGGTCGCCGGGTTCGAGCGTGGCGTCCGACCAATCGGGCTTTGGCTGATATCAATGACGCGGTCGACGAACTCGAGGCCGGCGATCTCGTCGTGCGGCGCCGGGTTGCGGCTGGTTCGGTTGAGCACTTCCGCGACCGCTTTATACAAGGTGTCATTTACGAGTGTCGACTTTCCGGAGCCTGACACACCCGTTATGCAGGTCATCAGGCCGGTAGGTATCTCAACATCGACAGACTTGAGGTTATTGCCGCGGGCACCCCGAATCGATAATTGGCGCTTCTTGTCACGGGGCGTTCGCATATCAGGTATGGCAATGCTTCGGCGGCCGGACAGGTACTGGCCGGTTAGCGACGCTGCGTTTTCCTGAATCGCAGCAGGCGGCCCCTCCGCGACGATCTGTCCGCCGTGCACGCCGGCTCCGGGTCCGAGATCGATGACATGATCCGCGGCCATGATGGCTTCCTCGTCGTGCTCGACGACGATGACCGTGTTACCGATGTCTCTTAAGTGCAGCAGCGTGCCCAGGAGCCGTTTGTTGTCCCGCTGGTGCAGACCGATAGACGGTTCGTCGAGTATGTACATAACGCCGACGAGACCGGAACCGATCTGGCTGGCCAGCCTGATGCGTTGCGCCTCTCCGCCGGACAAGGTCTCCGCGCTTCGGTTCAGAGAGAGATAATCCAGTCCGACGTCGCTCAGGAAGCCCAGCCTTTCACCGATTTCCTTGACAATCTTGTCGGCGATCGTTGCGCGCCAGCCTTCGAGCTTCATTTCCCTGAAAAAGGCCCTCGCGTGGCCGACCGACAGATCGCTGATCTCCGGCAGCGACTTCCCGGCAATGAATACATTGCGGGCCGAGCAATTGAGCCGTGTGCCGCCGCAATCCGGACAATGCTGGCTGTTCAGAAAACGCGCGAGCTCTTCCCGAACCGCGCCCGATTCCGTTTCCCGGTAGCGGCGGTCGAGATTGGGGATGACACCTTCGAAGCGATGGTGCTGGCGGATCTGCATGCCGCGTGAGTTGGCATAGTGAAACTCGATTTTTTCCTTGCCGCTGCCGAACAGCACGATCTGTCGAATTTTTTCAGGCAGCTCGTTGAAGGGTGTCTCGATGTCGAATTTGAAATGTGCAGCGAGACTCTGAATCATCTGGAAGTAGTAGGTCGTCTTGCGGTCCCAGCCGCGGATGGCGCCGCCCGCCAGAGAGAGCTCGGAGTTCACGACGACCCGATCGGGATCGAAGAACTGTTTGACGCCCAGTCCATCGCAGGTCGGGCACGCGCCGGATGGATTGTTGAATGAAAACAGGCGCGGCTCGAGTTCCGTCAGGCTGTAGCCGCAGATGTTGCAGGCAAAACGATCGGAGAAAACTATCTCTTCCTTGTCTTTCTCTTCCATCCAGGCGATTCGTGCGACACCGTCTGCAAGCCGCAATGCCGTTTCGAAGGACTCGGCCAGCCTCAGCTTCAGGTCTGGCTTGACTTTGAAGCGGTCGACGACTGCATCGATATTGTGTTTGCGGCGAAGATCAAGGTCCGGCGGATCGTCCAGCTCATAGACTTCGCCGTTGATGCGCGCACGAATGAATCCCTGCGCCTGCAGATCCTGCATGAGCTGCACGTGTTCGCCTTTGCGGCTCGCAACGACGGGTGCGAGCAGCATCAGCCGCGTTCCTTCCGGGAGCGTGATCACCTGGTCAACCATCTGGCTGACCGTCTGCGCCTCTAGCGTAACGCCGTGGTCAGGGCAGCGTGGCGTCCCCGCACGCGCATAGAGGAGTCGCAGGTAATCGTGTATTTCGGTGACCGTGCCGACCGTCGAGCGCGGATTGTGTGACGTGGATTTTTGTTCGATCGAAATGGCGGGAGACAGTCCGTCGATATGATCGACGTCCGGTTTCTCCATCATCGACAGAAACTGCCTGGCGTACGCAGACAAAGACTCGACGTAGCGCCGTTGACCCTCGGCATAAATCGTATCGAAAGCGAGCGAGGACTTGCCCGAGCCCGATAATCCGGTAAAGACAATCAGCTTGTCTCGCGGCAGACTGAGATCCAGATTTCTCAGGTTGTGCGTTCTCGCGCCGCGAATGTCGATGGTTTTCATGAAGGCCTGCAGTGAACGCCGAACAACCTGCTAATATACGCCGCCGCGCCACTTCGGCGCAAAGGTCTGACAGCTTAATGAATACAGGTGACGCAACCAACGGGATTGCTCAGCCGATGTTGCCGATAGAGCGGCATGCCGTCGGCGTTATCGCGCTCATCGCCATGTGTCGCATGTTCGGCCTGTTTGCGCTTTTGCCGGTCCTGTCCCTGTTCGCCGCCGATCTGCAAGGCGCGACACCCATGCTCGTCGGCCTTGCGGTCGGCGCATACGGGCTGACGCAGGCAGGCCTGCAAATCCCTTTCGGTCTGTTATCGGACAAGATCGGTCGTCTGCCCGTAATTCTCATAGGGCTGGCCTTGTTTGCGGCCGGCAGTATTCTGGCTGGAACGAGCGATACGATCACGGGTGTCATCGCGGGCCGTTTGTTGCAGGGCGCCGGTGCGATCTCGGCGACACTTGCAGCACTATTGGCTGATGCGACCCGCGAGGAAGTCCGTACGCGCTCGATGGCCGTACTCGGTATCGGTATCGGCCTGTCATTCCTGCTGGCGCTGGTCATTGGCCCCGCCATCGCTGAACTCAGCAGCGTTCGAACGCTGTTCTGGATTGCGGCCGTGCTCGCTGCTGTCGCCGCGGTGCTGTTGCTGATGCTGCCGCCAGGTATCGAGAAGCCGAAAGCCAGGGCGAATGCGTCGCTGACCGATGCCCTGCGTCCCGAGCTTCTTCGGCTGGATTTCTATGTTTTTGTGCTGCATGCGCTCATGACGGCCAGCTTCGTGGCACTGCCGTTTCTGGTTCGCGATCATCTTTTTCTCGATCTGACCAATTACTGGAAGATATGTGGTGGTGCATTGATCGTATCGCTTGCAGGGACCATTCCGCTGATACTTGCCGACGAGAGGACCGGCAAGCAGGGTACGATCGGGCTCGCCGTCGGCCTGCTGCTCGTGGGACTTTTGATCCTGGCTTTTGGCAATGCGTCCGTCGTGCCGGTCTTCGTTGCGCTTGCGATATTCTTTGCCGGTTTCAATTTTCTCGAAGCCGGCCTGCCGGCACGCCTGTCGATCCTGGCAGAAGGCGATCTCCGTGGTGCGTCTCTCGGTGTGTTCTCGAGTTCCCAGTTCCTTGGCGCATTCGCCGGGGGCCTGATTGGCGGCGGGTTTATGGCTGGCGGCGAGCCATCCGAGGTGTTCATTGCCTGCGCATCACTGGCCCTGGTCTGGATGCTTTTGCACCTGATGACGAAAAGGCCCTAAAAGGCAGGAAATCGGGCTCGCATTTGGCGCGTCTGGGCCCACGGGTTACGCGGGCGATAGATGCCGCAAAATAGGGGGGCTTTCGCCCCCCCGATGCTCCCCCTACAATCTCACAAAAGCGAATCAGGGCACGAAGTATCCGGGCACGGTACGAATATTGCCGCCGCAACACCCACCGCGGGACCCATATCCGGGAAGTTCGTCGTGGTCAGGTCTGCTATCCAGGAATCGGGTCCTGGCTCAATTGGCGGGTGCTGGTCAATGACCAGGTGCAGCTCCGTATTGAATCCGTTGCCCCGACGAAGGCCAGTTGGCTCTCCGATGAGGATAAACAGGTCATTCGGGATATTGCCCGCCACGATGTTGAAGTCGAGATTGATGACGCCACCGTCTTTCCCGTTGTCGGCACTGATGGCTGCTGAGCCATTGAAAACAGAGGCACCTACAGCCGGGTTTCCGATATCACTTGCAGCGCAGGGAATCGCTGCGCAGGCGCCAGCGTTGTTAAAAACTACCAACCACAGTGTCTGCGAATCTCCAGCCAATGGGACATTGGTCATGATTCGACCCTGTATTCCATGCCGTGATCTTATGATCCATGCCGCACCCAGACGGACCCCCGGGTCGGCGCCCGGATCAAATACGTTCGCGGTTTGATACCTTCGGGGAAGATAGGTGGAGCGCCATTCCAGAGATTCCGCATACCAGGCGCGAACACGGCTGTAATCGTAATTCTGAACAAATGATTTCTGACCAGCTGATGCCGGAATCACGATCAACGTGATCCCCATACTTACCAATATTAAGACTATTTTTTTCATTGTCCTGTTCCCCCTAATGAGGCTGTTTTTCATGACTGTTGGCCATGTTTGTCTGCTGAGAATTGCAGTCCCTTAAGCTAGTCGTCGGACGCGATTTTGTTACGAAAAAACAACTAAAAAACTGCTATAAATGAACGCAACACTCATATACCAAGCCAATCGCCGATTCAGTTATGTCAACTCCAAGCGCTAGCGACAGAAGTTTTAGTTTCGGCGAATTCACACTCGATCTGGGCCGTGGCGCGCTGCGCATCGACGGCGAGGATGTGCCTCTGCGTCCACAGTCATTCGAAGTACTCCGAATTCTTGTGGAAAACCATGGGCGTCTCGTAGGGAAAGAGCAGTTGCACGATGCGGTATGGGGAGGCGTCGCCGTTACGGACGACTCACTGACTCATTGTCTAATTGATATCCGCAAGGCAATCGGCGACACGGAGAAAGTCATAGTTCGCACGGTGCCGCGTCGAGGCTTCATATTTGAGATGCCGGTGGTTGCGACGCATGAATCTGATGAGCCGGTCAAGCCTCCCTGGCATTCCACTTTCAGGCTGACCATACGTGCCGCAATTGGGATCCTGCTTGTGCTATCGGTGTTGGCAGGGTCATGGCTGACCATAATCAAACATGTACCCGATGATGAGTCGCCAGTATTCGACCCGCCAACGAATTCCGTCGCGGTGCTACCGTTCGTCGATCTCAGTGACGAGCAAGATCAAAAATACTTTGGGGAGGCGCTGTCGGACGAGATCATCAATCAGCTTGCACAAAGCCCCGGTTTGCACGTAATCGCCCGTACATCCTCGTTTTCATTCAGGAACGAACAGCGCGATATTGAGACAATTGCACGACGATTGAATGTTGCCCACATTCTTGAAGGCAGTGTTCGCCGGTCAGGCGGCCAGTTGCGCATCACGGCACAATTCATCGATACACGAGACGACTCACATATTTGGTCACAGGGCTACGACTTGCGCCTGGACGACGTACTAAGTATTCAGTCTGATATCGCGAATTCAGTTGCCGCTGCGTTACAAGTAGCGGTACCACATGTGGGTGCCCCGGTAGCACCGACCGATCCAGTCACTACCAATTTAGTCGGACAGGCACGGCACATAATCAATACTCGCGATTGGGATAAGCTGCCGCAAGCAATCGAACTGCTCGAACTGGCGCTGCTGCGCGATCCAACGTTTGTGCGTGGTATTACGGAATTGAGCAGAGCATACCTCCAGCAAGGTTTTACGGACCAGGTCACCTGGGACGATGCCATACGCAATTCCGACGGGGCGATCCAAAGAGCATTATCCGTTGATCCAGACGACGCAGTGGCAAATGCCTTTCAGGGCTGGCATGAGATGTTTTATCTGCGGAATTATGAAGCGGCTGCCTGGCGCTACAGACGTGCGTTCGCAGCGGAACCGCGAAATGTGGACATCATTCGCGGTGCAATCCGGGTGTGGTTGACGGCAGGTCGAATCGAGGAAGCAGTTGATCTGGGCGAGTACTTGCTTGCGCACGATCCGATATGTCTAACCTGCCAACGCAACATGGCTCTTGCCTACCTTATAGCGGCCCGATATGACCAAGGAGAAGATCAACTCCGCTCAATTCTGACTGCGCGCCCGGACTGGGTTGAATTGTACGTACCGCTTGCCCAATTCGTGTTGTTGAAGGGTGATGCGAAGGAAGCGCTTTCGACGTTGGAGAACGCGAATGACAGGTCGCCAGGATACCTCAGCACCAGGGCCGTCGTATTACATCGCTTGGGCAGGATCGATGAGTTCGAGGGAGTGTTTGCGGAATTGCGCGAAAATCGGACCGAAAATCCTCCTCTAAGCATCGCTCTCGTATATGCTGCGATCAACCAAAAAGACTCCGCGTTCTATTGGTTTGAGAAGCACCTGGTAGAGACCAATTTCCTGGGCTCTATGTATCGACATCCATTTTTCGATTCGCTTCACGACGATCCGCGCTGGGAGGAAGCCCTGCGGAAGAATGGTCTGTCCGATGCACAACTGGCAGAATCGGACTTTACGATTGCTCCGCCTATATGAATGACTGGTAGGTTGTGGGCTCGGATCGGTCCGGACAGCGACCGGGCAAAAAGCCCTGAAAAGGCAGGAAATCGGGCTGGTATTTGATGGGGCAGGGCCTAAAATAGGCACCCCCTCGATAAACGAGAACTACAAAGGACAGGGATTGAGCTATGGCCCGTGGAGTAAACAAAGTAATCGTCGTCGGCAACCTCGGCCAGGACCCCGAGACCCGTTATATGCCGAGTGGATCGGCCGTGACCAATCTGCGTGTTGCGACCAACGAGTCCTGGAAAGACAAACAGACGGGCGAGCAAAAAGACCGTACCGAATGGCACAGCGTTGCGATGTTCGGCCGGCTGGCCGAGATTGCGGCGGAGTATCTGCGCAAAGGCTCGCAGGTCTATATAGAAGGCAAACTGCGGACGCGGAAATGGCAGGACAAAGACGGCAACGATCGTTACACGACGGAGATCGTTGCGGACGAAATGCAGATGCTCGGCAGCCGCTCGGGCGGCGGTGCCCCGGCCATGAGTGACTCGGCTCCGGCAAGCGCCCCGCCACCTCAGCCATCGAGCAACGACTTCGACGACGACATACCGTTCTAGAGTTCCAGCCATCACACGACCCGGGCGAGATTCAATATCTCACGCTCGCCTGTATCCACTGAACAGACATACCGACCGGAATCCCTGAATGGGTGCATACAAAGAACCACATGGCGGCGAACTGAAAGACCTCTATCTTTCGCCCGAAGATGCGGAAAAGGAAAAGGCCAAGGCCAGGGACTATCCGGCCTGGGATCTGACGCCGCGTCAACTTTGCGACCTCGAGCTCCTGCTCAACGGCGCATTCTCGCCACTCGAAGGATTTCTGAACCTGGGCGACTACGACTCGGTCGTGAAAAGGATGCGACTGACGAGCGGCGTGCTCTGGCCGATGCCGATTACGCTGGACGTGAGCGACGACTTTGCAGCCGGGCTCAAGTCAGGCCAGCACATCGCGCTAAGGGATCTGGAAGGCGTACTTATCGCCACGCTCCAGGTTGGCGACATCTGGGCGCCGGACCTGAAGGCCGAGGCGAAAGCCGTATATGGCACGATGGGCGAAATCCACCCTGCTGTTAACTATTTGAATAACATAGGAAATTCGATGTACGTCGGCGGCAGGATCCTCGGCGTAGAGGCACCGACCCACTACGACTTCAAACACCTGCGTGACCGCCCGGCCGAAATGCGTGAGCGATTCCGCAAACTCGGCTGGCGCAAAGTCGTCGCATTTCAGACTCGCAATCCCATGCACCGGGCACACCAGGAGTTGACGCTCCGGGCCGCCCGGGACGTCGAGGCAAATCTCCTGATTCACCCGGTCGTCGGCCTGACAAAGCCGGGCGACATCGATCATTTCACGCGCGTTCGCTGCTACGAGCATATCGTCAAACGCTATCCGGATCAGACCAGCATGTTGAGCCTTCTGCCGCTTGCCATGCGCATGGGCGGTCCGCGAGAAGCACTGTGGCACGCGATCATTCGCAAGAATTACGGTTGTACGCATCTCATCGTCGGCCGCGATCACGCCGGTCCCGGCAAAGACAGCCGCGGCAAGGACTTTTACGGTCCCTACGATGCACAGGAGCTCCTTAAGAAGCACGAGGAAGAACTGGACATATCGATGGTGCCATTCCGCATGATGGTCTATGCAGAAAATCGTGCGCAGTATGTGCCCATCGATGACACGAGCAAGGAAGACCATGTTCTGAACATATCGGGCACGGAGTTACGCCGACGCCTGCAGGAAGGCCTGGATATTCCGGAATGGTTTTCCTTTCCCGACGTCGTCGAAGAACTCAGGAAAACGCATCCGCCTCGGCATCGGCAGGGATTCACGGTCTTATTCACCGGTCTTTCCGGCTCCGGCAAATCGACGATCGCGAATGCCCTGATGACCAAACTGATGGAAATCGGCGGGCGGCCTGTCAGCCTGCTCGACGGCGACGTCGTCAGAAAGAATCTGTCGAGCGAGCTCGGTTTTACGAAGGAGCATCGCGATCTCAATATTCTTCGCGTTGGCTATGTTGCCAGCGAGATCACGAAAAACGGTGGTATCGCGATTTGTGCCCCGATCGCGCCATACGCCCATACGCGCAGAATGGTTCGCGAGACAATCAGCCCATTCGGTGGATTTCTCGAGATACACGTATCGACAGCTCTGGAAGTCTGTGAAGAACGCGATCGAAAGGGCCTCTACGCCAAAGCCCGCGCCGGGATCATCACGGAGTTCACGGGCATCAGCGATCCCTACGAGGTGCCCGAAGCCCCGGAAATGGTGATCGACACAGCCGGCATTTCACCGGACCTCGCGGCACATCGGGTGATCGTGAAGTTGGAAAGCATGGGGTTCATTCGCTAAATTCAGGCTCATGGCTAAAAAGCTCTACATCAAGACATACGGCTGCCAGATGAACGAGTACGACTCGGAGAAGATGGCGGACGTATTGCGCGAGTCGCATGGATATCAGCTGACCGAGGTCGCCGAGGAAGCGGACCTGTTGCTCGTCAATACCTGTTCCATCCGCGAGAAAGCCCAGGAAAAGGTGTTCTCGGAACTGGGCAGATGGCGCAGCTGGAAAGAAAAACGGCCTGAATTGATGATCGGTGTCGGCGGATGCGTCGCGAGCCAGGAGGGCGAAGGAATCACCAAACGTGCGCCGTTTGTCGATCTGGTTTTCGGGCCGCAAACCCTGCACCGTCTCCCCGGGATGGTCAACGAGCTTCGCGACAAGGGCTTGCCGGTCGTCGACATCTCGTTTCCCGAGATCGAGAAGTTCGACCGCTTGCCTGCGCCGCGCGCCGAGGGGCCGACGGCATTCGTCTCCGTCATGGAAGGCTGCAGCAAGTACTGCACGTTTTGTGTCGTTCCCTACACACGAGGCGAAGAGATCAGCCGGCCGCTGGACGACGTCATTACTGAAGTGGTGAACCTCGCCCAACAGGGGGTTCGCGAGGTGAATCTGCTGGGACAAAACGTCAATTCCTATCTAGGGCCGATGCACGACGGGCAGGTCGCCGATCTTGCGACACTTATTTATTACGTCGCCGCCGTCGATGGCATCGACCGGATTCGCTTCACGACCTCCCATCCGGTCGAGTTCACCGACAGCCTGATACAGGCGTATGCGGAAGTGCCGGAACTGGCCAACTACCTTCACCTGCCCGTGCAGAACGGATCAGATCGCATACTGGCCCGGATGAAGCGTGGCCATACGACGATCGAGTACAAGCAAAAAATTCGCAAGCTGCGTCAGGTCCGACCAGACATTTCGCTTTCGTCAGACTTCATCGTCGGTTTTCCCGGCGAAACCGATGCGGATTTCGAGGCGACGATGAATCTGATTGCCGACGTCGGATTCGATCAGTCCTTCAGCTTCATTTACAGTGCGCGGCCGGGAACGCCTGCCGCAAGTTTCGCGGACGACACCCCGATGGACGTCAAGAAAAAGCGATTACGGAATCTGCAGGCACGCATCAATCAACAGGCGATGGAGATCAGCAAAGCAATGGTCGGCACGACGCAGACCGTGCTGGTCGAACGGCCATCGAAAAAAGACCCGAAGCAGTATGCCGGTCGAACCGAAAACATGCGCTGGGTTAATTTCGATGCGGACGCTTCCTTCATCGGTCAGTTTGTGGATGTCGTGATTACCGAGGCCTTACCCAATTCACTGCGCGGACGCCTCGAAAACACCAGGTCAGTGGCCTAGCACGAAATGTGAACTGCGGTATTCCATGTCCTGAGCCTTCGATGTAGGCTTGGATGCGTTGAACTACCTAAACTGAAACGAGGTCAAATACCCCCACATTGAACACTGTAGAAGTATCTCAGGACATCGTCCTGGAACCCGCCGATAACAACCGCCTGGCCAATCTTTGCGGCCAGTTTGATGAGCACTTGCGGCAAATAGAACGCCGCCTCAACGTCGACATATCCAGCCGAGGAAATCGTTTTCGCGTCTCCGGAAATCCGGGTGCCGCTCAGATCGGTATGGACGTTATTCGTTCGCTGTTCAAACTCACCAGTAGCGAGCGGCTGGATCGTGAGCGCGTGCATATGTGTTTGCAGGAGTCTGTTATGAATGATGGCGAGCTCGCCGACGAGCAAGCCGAATCGGAATCAGGTGACGAGGAACAGGATCGTTTCGAGATTCAAACGCGTCATAAACTCGTGCGCGCAAGAGGCGCGAACCAACGTGCCTATTTGGTCAGTATTCGTGACAACGATCTCGCGTTCGGCATCGGGCCCGCCGGCACCGGCAAAACCTATCTCGCAGTTGCAGGCGCTATCGATTCTCTGGAGTCAGGGCAGGTTCGGCGAATCGTTCTCGTGCGGCCGGCGGTCGAGGCAGGGGAGCGTCTGGGCTTTTTGCCCGGTGACATGTCACAAAAAGTCGATCCCTATCTGCGGCCTATGTATGACGCGCTCTACGACATGCTGGGCACGGATCAGGTCGCACGGCTGATCGAGCGCAACGTCATAGAAATTGCCCCGCTTGCATTCATGCGCGGGCGTTCGCTCAACGAGTCCTTCGTGATACTCGACGAGGCACAAAATTCCAGCGTTGCGCAGATGAAAATGTTCCTGACCCGCATCGGTTTCGGTTCACACGCGGTCGTTACCGGTGACATTACGCAAATCGATCTGCCCGCCGGACAACAATCCGGCCTCAAGAACGCGGCGACGATATTGAGTGATCTTAAGGGCGTCGGATTTACCTACTTTACGCCGGGCGATGTCGTGAGACACGAACTGGTTCAACGCATCGTCGAAGCTTATGAGGCTGACGGAAACGGCGGATCCGGGACGTAAAGGCAATGAACATTTCTGTCGATCTGCAGGTCGCGTGCCAGGTCGAAAGCGTCCCGCAGGAGACCGAAGTTCAATCCTGGCTGGACCAGGCCTATCTCGCAGGCAGACCAGATGCTTCGAGATCATACGATGTGTCAGTCAGGATTGTCGATGAGGATGAGAGCCGTACTTTGAATAAGCAATATCGGCAGCAAGACAAGGCAACGAACGTGCTGGCCTTTCCAGCCGCAATGCCCGGCCTGCCGGACGATGAAAGCGATTTGCTCGGCGATCTCGTTATCTGTGGCCCATTGGTCGAGCAGGAAGCTCGAGAGCAGGGCAAAAGCGCTGCCGGTCACTGGGGCCACCTGCTGGTGCACGGAATGCTGCACTTGCTGGGATACGACCATAAGTCTTCCAGCGAGGCAGCCGAGATGGAAACATTGGAAAAGAGCATACTCGCCGATCGCGGGTATGAGGATCCCTACCAGGTCAGTTGATCGCGACCTGCTACAATGAGCCAGGCTTAGTCAAAACACTTCAATGAACGACAAACCGCCAAGTACCGGCGGCACAGGCACCACCGGCGTATTCAAGCGTGTAGTTCGCGCGATCAAAGGTGAGCCCTGGAGCCGCGAAGAAATTCACGATTTACTACAACAGGCCGAGAGTGTCTTCGACCCGGAAGAGCAGGAAATGCTTACGGGCGTTTTCGAAGTGGCCGAAACCCAGGTTCGGGAAGTCATGATTCCGCGCTCGCAGATGGTCGTGCTCGAGCGAGACCAGAGCTTCGACGAGATGCTGGAGTTGATTATCAAAACGGGGCACTCACGCTTCCCGGTCATCGGCGAGGAACGGGACGAGGTCCTCGGCATCTTACTGGCCAAAGATCTCCTGCGCTTTTTTGGCGACTCGTCGGCTGCCGTACCTGACATTGACAAACTTTTGAGACCCGCGGCGGTCATTCCCGAATCGAAACGCCTTAACGCCCTCCTCAAAGAGTTTCGTGACAGCCACAATCACATGGCGATCGTTGTCGATGAGTACGGTGGCGTCTCCGGCCTTCTGACCATCGAAGACGTCCTTGAGGAAATCGTCGGAGAGATCGACGACGAACACGATAAGGAAAAGGCCGAATTCATCCAGAAAGACGCCGAGGAAGACGGGCATCCCTGTTACACGGTACATGCGCTAACGCCAATTGAAGAATTTAACAAGTACTTCGAATGTGATCTGGCCGATGAAGATGATTACGACACGATCGGCGGTCTGGTCCTGCATCAGCTGGGGTACCTGCCTCGCCGTGGCGACAGCATCATATTCGGCGGATTCGATTTTCGCGTGACCAAAGCAGATCGCCGTCGCATTGATACATTACAGGTCTTGCGCGACAGACGGGACACAGCGACCGGCTGATCGCGGTGCCAACCATCAGCTATCTCAGCGCGGTCAACATTGCCCGGCGGTTCATCGAAGACAATTCGCGCGTAGGCTCGCTTGCCTTTTTTATATTCGGCGCACTGCTGACGCTGACATTCGCGCCATTCGGCTTCTATTTCCTGACGCCGCTATTCCTGTTGCCGGCATTGTTCGCCTGGAGCTACGCCTCACCGCGAAGCGCGGCAAGGCTCACATTTTGGTACGGCACCGGCCTGTTTCTCAGCGGAACCTACTGGCTGTACATATCGATACATGTTTTCGGCGAGGCGCCGCTGTGGGTGGCGATAGTCATCATGTTCGGCCTCGTCCTGATCATGGCGACCTATTGTGCCACCGCCGGCTGGATCATCTCGCGCCTGGCGGGCGGTAAGCCGGCTCGCTTGTTACTGGTCGCGCCGGCCGCTTGGGTTGTCATCGAGTGGCTGCGCGGCTGGTTCCTGAGCGGCTTCCCATGGCTTGCGGTCGGCTACAGCCAGATAGACTCGCCGATGTCGGGCTGGGTGCCGCTCATCGGCGTTTACGGCGCCTCCTTCCTGACCGTTCTGAGTTCGGCAGCACTGATGATCGCGATCGTGCACAAAAGTAATCTTCGATGGTTGTACGGTGGCATTGCAGTATTGCCCTGGCTAACGGGTGCGCTTATTCAATCCGTGCAATGGACTGAGGCGAGCGATCGCTCACTGCGCACAACGGTTGTTCAGGGCGGCGTATCTCAGGATCAAAAATGGCTGCGAAAACAGTTTGAGCCGACGCTGAATTTGTACAGCGACGCATTACTCGAACACGGCGACAGCGACCTCGTCATCTGGCCCGAGGTCGCGATTCCATCGGCGATCGATCAGGTCGAGAGTTACATCGGCGAGTGGCAAAGCAATATTCGGGCGAAACCGAAGACACTTCTCTTTGGTATTCTCGAACGCGACGCCGAGTCGCAAAAAGTTTTTAACAGCGTTGTCATGCTGGACGGCCGCAACCGGCAGATATATCGCAAGCGGCACCTCGTACCTTTCGGTGAGTATTTCCCCGTACCGGATTTTGTCCGGCACTGGATGCGCCTGATGAGCTTGCCGACCAGCGATATGAGCGCCGGTGAGGACGGCCAGGCGTTGCTCGAGGCCTTGAGCGGCGACAGACTCGCTGTCGCGATCTGCTACGAAGACGCCTACGGCGCCGAACAACTTTATGCGCTGCCCGAAGCCAGCGTACTGATCAATGTCAGTAACGATGCCTGGTTCGGCGACTCCATCGCGCCGCATCAGCATCTCGAGATCGCCCGCATGCGGGCCCTCGAAGCCGGGCGCTATGTCGTCAGAGCAACCAACAACGGGATCAGCGCGTTCATCGGGCCAAAGGGCGAGTTACTGGAAACGGCGCCGCAGTTCGAGTACGCGACAATGACCATGAATATCATCCCGCATAACGGGGCAACGCCGTATGTCCGAACGGGAAACTGGCCCGTCATTTTGCTTCTCGTCCTGATCCTCGCCTGGTATGCGCGCAGTACGTTCAAGCTGCGAATCTGACGATACATAGGTATCCTCCCCGGAATGGACGCCAGTTATAAACCCGAGCAAATCGAGAAGATCGCCCGCGAATTCTGGGATAAAGAACGCGTGTTCGAGGTTGTAGAAGACGAAGGAAAGGACAAATTCTACTGCCTGACCATGTTTCCCTATCCCAGTGGCAAGGTGCACATGGGACATGTGCGCGTGCTGACGATCAGCGACGTCATTGCCAGATATCAGCGCATGCAGGGCAAACATGTCATGCAACCGATGGGCTGGGACGCATTCGGCATGCCTGCCGAGAACGCCGCGATTCAACGGGGCGTGCCGCCGGCACAATGGACCTATCAGAACATCGACTACATGCGTGGCCAGCTCAAGCGGCTCGGCTACGGCTATGACTGGACGCGCGAGCTCGCGACTTGCAAGCCGGAATACTATCGCTGGGAACAGTGGCTGTTCACAAAGATGTTCGACAAGGGTCTCGTCTATCGCAAGAACTCGGTCGTCAATTGGGATCCGGTGGACCAGACTGTTCTCGCCAATGAGCAGGTGATCGACGGCCGCGGCTGGCGTTCCGATGCACTCGTCGAACGGCGCGAGATACCGCAGTGGTTCATGAAAATAACCGCTTACGCCGACGAGTTGCTGGAGTACCTGGACAAGCTCGACGGCTGGCCGGACTCGGTCAAAACGATGCAGCGAAACTGGATTGGTCGCTCCGAGGGTATCGAACTCGCGTTCGACGTCGAAAACGAAGACGAACCGCTGACGGTATTCACCACACGGCCCGACACCTTGCTTGGCGTCACTTACATGGCCGTCGCCGCCGAGCACCCGCTCGCGCAAAAGGCCGCAGCGGACGATCCGGACATTGCGTCGTTCATTGCCGAATGTACGCAGACGCAGGCAGCGGAAGCTGCGCTCGAGACCATGGAAAAGAAGGGCTTGCCGCTTGGCATCTACGCCATTCACCCGATCAGTGGCGAGCGGGTTCCATTGTGGGTTGCCAATTTCGTGCTGATGAGTTACGGGACCGGCGCCGTGATGGCCGTGCCGGGCCATGATGAACGCGACTGGGAGTTTGCCGACAAGCATGGCTTGCCGATCACCCAGGTAATTACACCGTCGGACGGATCCGAAATCGACATCAGCAAAGGGTCGTATGTCGAGTACGGCACTGTCGTCAATTCCGGCGATCTGGACGGCCTTGATTACGAGCAGGCATTCGATGCGATCGCAAAACAGTTCGAAAAAGACGGCCGCGGCCGCCGCACCGTAAATTATCGACTTCGTGACTGGGGCGTCTCACGTCAGCGCTACTGGGGTGCGCCGATACCGATTATCTACTGTGACGATTGCGGTGCCGTCCCGGTGCCGGAAGACCAGTTGCCTGTGGTATTGCCTGAGGATGTCGAATTCACCGGCACGGGGTCTCCGCTGAAGAACATTCCGGAGTTTTACGAAGCGGCCTGTCCCAAGTGCGCCAAGCCGGCACATCGCGAGACAGACACTTTCGACACCTTTGTCGAATCGTCCTGGTACTTCAATCGTTACGCCTGTCCGGACAGTAACGAGGCGATGTTCGACGAACGCGAGGCGTACTGGATGCCGGTCAATCAGTATACGGGCGGCATCGAGCACGCAATTCTGCATCTGCTCTATTCGCGCTTTTTCCAGAAAGTATTGCGCGACTTCGGACTATCGGCTGCCGACGAACCGTTCACGAATCTTCTTACCCAGGGCATGGTGTTGAAAGACGGCGCCAAGATGTCCAAGGCCAAGGGCAACACGGTCGATCCGCAGGAACTCATAGACCGATATGGAGCGGATACGGTGAGGCTGTTCATGATGTCCACGGCGCCGCCGGAGATGGCGCTGGAGTGGTCCGATGACGGCGTACAGGGCGCCTACCGCTTCCTCAAGCGGTTGTGGAACGCTGTTCACGAGCACGTGTCGGAGGGCGCCGCTGCAGCACCAGACGTGGAATCACTCGATGATGGCCAGCGGGCATTGCGCCGCAAGACTCATCAGACCATTCAAAAGGTGAATGACGATATTGGCCGGCGCTACAAGTTCAACACGGCAGTTGCCGCAACGATGGAGCTGCTGAACGCAATCAAGCGATTCGATGACACATCCGAGGCCGGTCATTCGGTTGTACAGGAGGCGCTGGACGCCATCGTACTGGTCCTGTCGCCGACGGTGCCACACGTCTGCCACGAACTCTGGCATGCGCTGGGTCACGAATCGGCGCCGGTCAACGAGAGTTGGCCGGATTTTGACGAGTCTGCGCTGTCGCTGGACATGGTCGAGATCGTTGTCCAGGTCAACGGCAAACTGCGAGGCCGAATCTCTGTGTCGGTGAACGCCGATTCCGATTCGATCTCGGAGATAGCACTTGCCGATGAAAACGTAAAACGTTTCGTCGCGGACAAGACGATACGCAAAACGATCGTCGTCCCCGGACGACTGGTGAATGTCGTTGTCTAGAGTCATTGCAGCTACTGCAATCAGCCTGTTTCTGGCCGCATGCGGATTCCAGTTACGCGGCGAGGCCAATGTCCCGGCCGAGATGTCACGAACCTACATCGCGACGAATGACAACTACAGTCTCTTCTATCGCAATCTGCGTGATGAACTGAAAAGCGTTGGTGTGGAAGTGGTCGACTTGCCTGGTGATTCGACCGCGGTATTTTCTATCCTGCGTGACTATACCGATCAACGCGTGTTGTCGGTGTCGGCGCGTAATGTGCCTCGCGAGTTCGAGGTCTTTTACACAGTCTCCTATTCCGTTGACAGCGGCGAGCAATCGATTATGGCGCCGCAATCGATGACGCTGACAAGAGACTACACCTATGATGAGACTCAGGTACTCGGCAAAGCCCGGGAAGAAGAGCTGCTTCGCAGGGCAATCGTTGATGATCTCGTTCGTCTCATCCTGAAGCAGCTTTCATCGCTGTAATGCTACGGATCTCGGACCTGGCTCGCGATGCTCTCGTCGGGCTGATTCACCGTTACGGCCTGTCGCTCGAGATCCTTGCTGACAGCCAGACCATTAACGGCAGCTTCTGGGGTGAACCGGAGGCTGGCGTCATTGGCGATCGCGTTCTTGTTCGCAGCGACACACCTATTCACTCTCTGCTTCACGAGACCTCGCATCTCGTGTGCATGTCTGCCGACAGAAGAAGCAGGCTCAAAGGCGATGCCGGCGGCGACGATCTCGAGGAATGTGCCGTCTGCTACCTGCAGATCCTGCTGGCGGATGAGCTCGCCGGAGCCGGCAGGGAGCGTCTCATGCAGGACATGGATGACTGGGGCTACAGTTTTCGCCTGGGCAGCACGAGGCGCTGGTTCGAGGAAGATGCCGAAGATGCTGAAGCGTGGCTCAGAAATCACGGCCTTATCCGGCCCGACGACAGCCCGACTTTTCAGCTACGCCAGTCCTGAGCGCTCTGCATTGCGGGCCATCCGGGGACAAACTACACTGCTTCGATGGCCTTACTGCGATACATCCTGTATTTCTTCGGCATCGGTATCGCTACCTGGCTCCTGACGCAACTCGAAATATCGTCACCGGGCAGCCTGAAACTGAATATTTACGCGAATCCCGGTGACACGCTTGGCACGAGTGAATATTCGCCGATCGAAATCATTCAACCCGGCATCCTGGCAATCTGCGGATTGCTGCTCGCCTGGGTCGCCCTTAACTGCCCGTCGCAAAGACCGGTGTCATTTCTTTTCGGCGGCATGTCGGTCGCATTTTTTATTCGCGAGCTGCATTTTTTTCTCGACCAGGTCGCCGACAACCTCTGGCAGGTTCTCGTCGCAGTGCCCACTGCACTTGTTATTGCATATATCTACCGCCATCGCCGTCGATTTCGAATTGCCTGGGGCAGAGTCTGGCCATCGCCGGGGCTGGCCATTCTTTTTTCCGGCGCAATCGTCATGTTTGCGTTCGTACAGATCGTTGCCAACGAGAATCTCTGGATGGCGATCCTCGGCGACGACTATCGGCGCGTCGTCAAACTCGCTGTCGAGGAGTTCATGGAACTGGCGGCCTATTACCTGTGGCTGATCGGCACGATCGAATATACCTACCAGGCGCGGGCCATCGCGATGCGGGAGCCGGAAACCGTCGTTGTCAAACGCCGTAAGGGCAGACAGCCAAAGCCGGAAGGACGGTACTAGTTAGCTAGAGTACGGTCGGGTTGGGTGCGTCGCCGTAGACCTCATTCGGATCGAATACCTTTGTTGTGTCGGTGAATTCCAGAATCACAGTGCCGCTCTGCTGCTTTTCTGTATATTCGTCTGCCACCGGAATGCGGCGATAAAAACAGGAGCGGTAGCCAACATGGCAACTGGCGCCGCCGGCGACTGAGGCTTTGATCCAGACACAATCCTGGTCGTCGTCGATCATGAGCTCTATGACTTTTTGTACGAGGCCGCTTGTTGCACCTTTATGCCAGAGCGTGTCGCGGCTGCGGCTGTAATAGTGTGCCTCACCCGTAGCAATCGTCCGCCGTAGCGCCGCATCATTCATGAATCCCTGCATGAGTAGTTCGCCTGAGGTGGCGTCAGTCGTTACGGCAGTTATCAATCCACGCTCGTCGAACTTCGGCGCGAGGTCCACGCTCTCTTCTACCTGCTCGACGGAACGGCGATCCTGAAATTTAATCGGTGTTACAGACATTGCTGCTCCTCAGTGACGGCCGCACATTATAGGCTATGATTGCGCTGAACCAGGCGGATAATCGTATGACCATATACCTGCACGACACTCTCAGAGCAAAAAAAGTTGCGTTCGAACCGCTGGAGCCGGGTCGCGTGACGATGTATCTGTGTGGGCCAACGGTCTATAACTATGCACACATCGGCAATGCCCGGCCGGCTGTCGTTTTCGATCTGCTGGCCCGCCTGCTCAGGCGGAGTTACGAATTGACATTCGCCCGAAACATTACCGATGTCGATGATAAGATTAACGCCGCCGCCATCGAAACCGGCAAGCCCATCGATGAAATCACAGAACGTTTCATCAAAGCATACAATGACGATATGGCGGTCCTAGGCGTGATGCCACCGGATATCGAGCCCAGGGCGACACGGCATATCGACGAGATGATCGAGATGATCGGGGAACTCGTCGAAAAGGGTTTTGCGTACGAGGCGGAAGGTCATGTCGTGTTCGACGTAGCGTCGAACGAGAACTACGGCCAGTTATCGAAGCGAAACCTGCGTGAGATGATTGCGGGCTCACGCGTCGAAGTAGCTCCGTACAAAAAGGCTGCACACGATTTCGTGTTGTGGAAGCCGTCAACACCGGAACTGCCCGGCTGGGACTCAACGTGGGGCCGAGGACGCCCTGGCTGGCACATTGAATGCTCGGCGATGGCGGGAAAGCATCTCGGGCGCACAATCGATATACATGCCGGTGGCCAGGACCTGATTTTTCCGCATCATGAGAATGAGTTGGCTCAGAGCAGCTGTGCACATGACGGTGAACCGTTTGCCCGCTATTGGCTGCATAACGGCTTCCTGAGCATCGAACACGAGAAGATGTCGAAATCGCTGGGTAATGTTTTGCTCGTGCACGATCTGATCAAGGCTATTCCGGGCGAGGTTATCCGATTGGCGCTTTTAAGCGCACACTATCGTCAGCCTCTCGACTGGTCGGGCGAGACGATCGAATCCGCGAGGAAAATGCTCGATCGCCTTTATGGGGCAATTCGTGGAATTGACGTGTCGGCCGAGAGTCGCTCTTCAAGCGAGCCGCCGGCGTCCGTTCTTGCCGCGCTCGAAGACGACCTGAACACGCCAAGAGCGATGGCCGAGATATTCAATATGGCGAGATCGCTCAACAAGGCAGACGACAAGGCGGAACGTCTGCGCCTGGCGACTGAAATCCTTGCAGCGGGCGATCTTGTCGGCCTGCTGCAAGATGATCCAGAAGACTGGTTCGCGGGCTCGGACGACGACGCGCTCTCTGCCAGCGACATCGAATCGCTGATTGCGAAACGCAACGAGGCACGGGCGGACAAGGATTTTGCGGCAGCAGACTCTATTCGCGATGAGCTGGCAACCAATGGTGTATCGATTGAAGACGGCCCGGATGGTACAAAATGGCGGCGAACGTAAGGCGTGGCATCGGCCGGATTGCGGCAAAGCCTCTGCTTGGCCTTGTCTGGCTCTATCAAAAGGGTATCTCTCCAATGCTGGGCACGAACTGCCGTTTCGAGCCATCCTGTTCCGCTTATGCGAGAGACGCGCTGAGCGAGTACGGCGGTTTCAAGGGCGGTTGGCTGGCACTGAAGCGTATTGGCCGTTGCCATCCCTGGGGTGGATCCGGTTACGATCCGCTGCCAACGCGTGATTCCATCACAGAAGGGGAGCCTCGCAACTGAAGAAAGGTCAATTTATAAAAGAGATTCTGTATCCGTTAACGGATATGGCGATCATCCTTGCGCTGATCGTTTTTCTGTTGTTCCAGCTTCTGATACAAGCTGCCGGCGTGCTCGGCATCTGGCTGGCGATAGTGGTCGTACCGGCGTATTTCCGATACCTTCTGTATTTGCTCGAGGCGAGAGCGAACGGCCGCACCGCTCCGTCCCCCGGAATCGAACTCTTCAACTGGGTGGAGAATTTCTGGAGCCTTTTTCCGCTCGTGCTTGTCAGTCTGCTGATATGGGGCGGTTACTTCCTGGCGAACAAGTATTCCTTCGCCATTGCCGCGGTGCCCGGTGTGCTCATTCTTTTTATTTTTCCGGCATCGATGGCAGTGCTTGCGGTGACGCGCTCGCCGATCGAGAGCCTCAATCCGGCAGCGCTGTTCGTGCTGATCAAGGCCTGCGGGCGCGACTATCTGATGGTTCCATTGATCATTGTGGCGATGGGTTTTCTGATCTGGACGCTCATGATTCTGAATATGCCGGGTGTGCTGATAATGGCCGCGGTAATGTACGCATCGATTCTCCTGTTCACGCTAACCGGCGCCGTTTTGTATGAAAACGGGAGCAGTATCGCCGTCGATATTCCACCGCCGCTGGAGCCCGGTGCAGAGCAACTGGAAGCTGAGCTGACGAGCGCCCGGACAAAAGTGCTGAATCATGCCTACGGTTTCATCAGTCGCGGCAACCGTCAGGGTGGACTGCAACATGTTTACGACTGGATAGGAAAGGAAGCCGATGTCAATGCCGCGTATCGATGGTTCTTTGAGCAAATGCTGAAATGGGAATCAAGCGAGGCAGCGCTCGTCTTCGCACAGGAGTATCTCGCCTGGTTGCTTGATCGGCGACACGATATCGAAGCAATAAAACTGATCAATCGCTGTCTGATGGAGGACGCACGATTCAAACCGCTGCCTGGGACCAGCAGTGCGGCGCTGGCAGCGGCAGAGCGCCAGGCTAATGACGAGCTCTGCGCGTATCTCAGGCGTTAATGGCCCGATGACGAGAAAACCGATTGTTGAAGTAATGGGCGCATGCGAGGATCAAAGCGCCACAGATAGTGACTGTGCGATCGGCGACTAGCCCAAATGAACTGTGCGCGACAGTGCCGCCAAGTATCAGGAGCATCATGCCGATGATTCCCCAGGTGACAATGCTTATAAGTCGATGGCGGCGAAATCCCATCGAGAAGGCAATAATACTGACGGGCAGGACGACGACGAGCATTTGCACATGAAAATGTCCTTCACCGAACTGGCCCAGAAAGGGCAGTATCGCTATGAGTACGGGCAGGGTGAGGCAATGCAACAGGCACAGGCCCGACAATGCGACAGCCGCATTGTCCAGGAGACCTGAACGTCTTGAAGAATTGTCATCCATCGTCGCTTGCCGCTATGCTGCGTCATTGAGAATTACCGAAACAAAATGATATATCATAACAATATGAGATACAAGACATTGTATCTTAAAGGTTTTTGGATTCGACTATAACGATGGATAAACGACTGCTTTCAATTCTTTGCTGTCCGGTGACACACAAGGGCCTGAGCCTGGCCCGACCCGAACTCCTGACGAAGATCAATACGGCGATCGGCGACGGAAAACTCGTGAACCGGGACGGTGCCGCCTTGTCGGAATCTCTTGCTGAGGCCCTGATTACGGACGACGGCAAAATCATGTATCCGGTCAATGACGGCATACCGGTGCTCCTGGAAGGTGAATCTGTTGGCCTGAGTCAGCTTGATTAATGTGAAAATTCCGGCCAATCAGCTTATCGCAAGCGTTCAGAAATCCCTGATGCCCTCCTATCTCGTGACCGGTGACGACCCGCTGCTCGTGCAGGAGGCACTGGACGCCATTCGGGCCGGCGCGCGCCAGCAAGGCTTCACTTCGCGCGAGCTGCATGTTGCGACCAGCGGATTCGACTGGGCGGAACTTACCGGCGCCAGTGCAAACCTTTCACTGTTTGCCGAAAAACGAATCGTTGAGCTGCGACTGCCTACGGGCAAGCCGGGTCGGCAGGGCGGCGCAAGCATCATCGAGTTGCTCGGGCATGCAGGCGATGACCTTCTGGTCCTGATCAGTGCGCCCAAGCTGGATCGAAGTGCGGCGGCGTCGAAATGGGCCAAAGCCGTCGAATCGAAGGGTGCGCTCGTCCAGGTGTGGCCGATCGATTTGCGCGAGTTGCCCGCCTGGGTTTCAAAACGTATGCGCGATGCCGGACTTAGCCCGGATCGGAATGCAGTCACACTGATCGCCGATCGCGTCGAGGGAAATCTGCTCGCCGCCGATCAGGAGATTCAAAAGCTGCGAATGTTGCTGGGCGAAAGTGAGGTTTCCGTTGACGACGTGAATCAGGCCGTTGCCGACAGCAGCCGCTACGACGTCTACAAACTGGCGGACTCGGCTGTCGGCGGCGACGCTGCGAGGGCTGTGCGTATTCTCGACGGGGTCCGGGCGGAGGGTACTGAAGCAGTTATTGTTGTCTGGGCGTTAACCCGGGAGCTGCGGGTTCTGGGCAGGCTGGCCGACATGGTGCAGTCGGGAACGGAGCTCGGTTCAGCGCTGCAGAAATCCGGCGTCTGGCGAAACCGCCAGGGCATCGTCAGGTCGTGCGTGGCGCGCCACCGTACGAACGACTTCTACGGGCTGTTAAAGATCGCGAGGCGGGCGGATGCGGCTGCCAAGGGTCAGTCCGGCGAAGATCCCTGGCAGCTCGCAACGGATATTGTCCTGGGGCTTGCGATCGGGAGTGCCAAAGCCACATGAAGCCAATAGGCATATTCGGTGGAACCTTCGACCCGATACATTACGGTCATCTGCGTACCGCATTCGAGATGCTGCAGGCACTCAGGTTCGACGAAGTGAGGTTCATGCCCTGCGGTAACCCGCCGCACCGGGACGAGCCGGTCGCCGATGCCGATCTGCGCCTGCAGATGGTGAAGACAGCTATCGACGCGCAAGCCGGTTTTGTCGTGGACGACCGCGAGCTGCTTCGAGACGGTCCGTCGTATTCCGTTGATACGCTGACGGCATTACGGCAGGAATTCCCGAAGCAGTCGCTGGCTTTGATTATCGGCATGGATGCGTTCCTGGGTCTGCCGAAGTGGTATCACTGGCGCGAGATCCTGCAAATGTCGCATATCGTGGTCGCGCATCGTCCCGGCTGGCGCGCACCCGACATTGGTCCGCTGGGCGAGCTGCTAGCCGACAGGGGTACGCATCGGATCGATAATCTGCACCAGACAATATCGGGACACATATACATTCATGATGTCACCCAGCTTGAGATTGCCTCGAGCGACATCCGCGAACTGGTCGGTCTCGGGCGGGACCCGCGATTCCTGATGCCCGACGGCGTTCGTGACCTGATTGCACAAAGCGGCTGTTACGCTGCCGGTGAAGACGGCATAGTGGATGCAGCAAACGACGGCTAGACAGAATTTGAAATGAGAAAACGGTAGGTTGAATGAATAGCAAAAAGCTGTGCGACCTTGTCATAGATGCGTTGGAAGAGGTAAAAGCCAGAGATATCGTCAAGCTTGATGTAAGGAAGCTAACCACAGTCACTGATTACATGATTGTGGCAAGTGGCACGTCGAATCGTCACGTCAAAGCGCTGGCCGATACCGTTGCGGAAAAATCCAAAGACGCAGGTCATCGACCTCTGGGCATAGAAGGTGAGAATGGCAGCGAGTGGGTTCTGCTCGATCTGGGGGACGCACTCGTCCATGTCATGCTGCCGCGCGTCCGTGAGTTTTATAACCTGGAAAAGCTCTGGTCACTGAGCCCAAGCGGCGACATGGCTGCGATAGACGGGTGACCCATGCACATTCGCTTAATCGCGGTCGGGGATCGGCAGCCGTCCTGGGTCGATGAAGCCTTCGACGGCTACCTGAAACGCCTGCCGCAGCAGTGGAAGTTCAGACTCGATACTGTAGCGACGGAAAAGCGATCGAAGGGAAACGATGCTGTCGTCGCCGTCGAGGCAGAAGGACGGAAGGTCCTTGGATATCTTAAGGATGGCGAGCAGCTTGTCGTGCTCGACGAACGTGGCACCGAACTGTCCAGTGTCGGACTGTCCAGGAAACTGTTGGCGTGGCAGTCAACGGGCAGGGATCTGTCATTTGTCATCGGTGGACCTGACGGCGTTTCGAAGGACGTAACGGCAAGGGGGGATTTTCGCTGGTCGCTGTCCAGACTTACGCTGCCCCACGGATTAGCGAGGGTGTTGTTCGCTGAACAGCTGTACCGGGCCTGGACCGTGTCGACAGCGCATCCATACCACCGCCGATGATTGAAATTCACCTGGCATCTGCGTCTCCCAGGCGCCATGAGATTCTCGCCGCATTGGGCGTTCGGTTTACGGCCGCGGGCGTCGACATCGATGAAACACCTTACGATGATGAATCGGCTGCCGACATGGTCGTCAGGCTGGCCATTGCCAAGGCGGCCGCGGCGCGGACAGGCCTGCAGTCCTCGGTACCGGTGATCGGCGCCGATACCGTCGTTGTCGTTGATGAACGTGTCCTTGGCAAACCGGACTCTCAGGACGAAGGGCTGGAAATGCTGGCCCGGCTGTCCGGGCGGGAGCACCTTGTCCTGACCGGCGTTGCCCTCGATTACAAGGGCGAAGTCAAATCCGCGACGTCGGCGACGGAAGTGCGATTCCGGGAGATCAGTCCGGACGAGGCGGCTGCCTACTGGCAGATTGGGGAACCGCAGGACAAGGCCGGGGCCTATGCCGTACAGGGCCTCGGCGGTATCTTTGTCGAGCGCATTTCAGGCAGTTACTCGGGGGTTGTGGGCCTGCCGGTCTTTGAGACGGCAACGCTCCTTGTGAACGCAGGATTGGATGTATTGCCATTGAGTAACTCGCATGCCTGATGAATCGCCAAAAGTGGAAATCCTCGTCAACGTCACGCCCAGTGAGGTTCGTGCAGCGCTGCTCGAGAACGGGATTCTTCAGGAGGTCTACATAGAACGCTCCGCCCGGCGTGGCCTGATCAGCAATATTTACAAAGGGCGGGTATCACGCGTCCTGCCGGGCATGCAGGCAGCCTTCATCGACATCGGGCTCGAGCGGACGGCGTTTCTGCATGCCTCCGATATTGCGCGACCAGGGAAGCCGGAAAATGATGACGAGGAACTGCCGATTCCCGACATCAGGGAACTCGTTCATGATGGCAAGGAAATCCTCGTGCAGGTCGTCAAGGATCCGCTCGGCAGTAAAGGTGCCCGTCTCACCACGTTTATTACGCTGCCGTCCCGCTATCTCGTACTCCTGCCCGACGGCGACGGCATCGGGGTTTCTGCCCGCATCGAGGATGAAGAGGAGCGAGAGCGCCTGCGCCGCTTTATCGAGGAATTGCTCGATGATGTCGATGCCGGTGTCATCGTGAGAACGGCGGCGGAGGGCGCGAGCGACGAGGCTCTGCGGGCCGATATGAAATTCCTGATGAAACTCTGGACGGTCGTTCAGGAACAGTGCAGGAAAGGTAAGGTAAAAACTCTGATTCACGAGGATTTGCCGTTGCCGGCGCGGGTCCTGCGAGATCTTGTCAGTGCCGATGTCGCGAGCATCCTCGTGGACTCGGAAGAGGACTTTACAGCCATGCAATCATTCGCGGCGTCGTTTTTGCCGGAAATAGAGCCGAAGCTTGAGCACTATACGCGGCGCCGGCCTATTTTTGACCTGCATGGCGCCGAGGACGAGATCAGGAAAGCGCTGGACAGGAGTATTCCCCTGAAGTCCGGTGGCTATGTCATCTTCGACCAGACAGAGGCGATGACGACCGTCGACGTCAATACGGGCGGATACGTTGGTCACCGCAATCTCGAGGAAACGATCTACCGGACGAATCTCGAGGCGGCGGTGACGATCGCGCGGCAGCTTCGTCTCAGAAATCTTGGCGGTATCATCATTATCGATTTCATCGATATGGAAGAAGAAGGGCACCGGCAGAGAGTCATGCAGGCGCTGGAGCAGGCGCTTGCCCGCGACCACGCCCGGCACCAGATATCAACGGTGTCGCCGCTCGGCCTGGTCGAAATGACGCGAAAACGGACGCGCGAGAGCCTGCAACATATTCTTTGCGAAGATTGTCCGAGTTGTGATGGCCGGGGATTCATCATGACTGCAGAGACCGTATGTTTCGAAGTATTTCGCGAGGTCATCAGACAACATCGTCAGTTTACCTTTGACGAGATACTCGTCCTGGCACATCAGGATGTGATCGAGCTGCTGCTTGACGGGCAGTCGAGCGCGCTCGGCGAGCTCGAGGAACAGACCGGCAAGACGATTCGTCTGCAGCCCGAGGCCCTGTATTTGCAGGACCAGTTCGATGTTGTCTTGATGTAATGCGGCGGATTTTGGGAAACCGATGAAGGAACTGCTAAAACGCCTGACCAAGTACCTGGCGTACTTGGCTGCAGCTATCGTGATTCTGCTCGCGGTCGCGGTTGGCTTGTTCCGGCTGATGCTGCCCCGGCTCCCCGAATATCAGGAAGAAATAAAGGAGTGGGCAAAGGCAGCGGTCGGCATGCAGGTCGAATTTGCCGGCATGAACGCGCGATGGCGATTGAGCGGGCCCGAGGTCAACTTCTATAACGCAAAACTCATGCGGCCGGATGGCTCGGGCGTTCTTCTTAGTGTCGATGAGCTCAGTGTCGGCGTCGGCTTGATGCGGCTGCTCGTAGACCGGGAACTTGTCGTCGATCGGGTCGTCATCAGCGATACGAGCCTGGATCTGCGACAGTCCGATGACGGTGCCTGGATAATTCAGGGTGTTCCTGTTGACGGGCTGATCAGGACCGGTGGGGATATGTCGGAGGGCGGCGGTGCGACGGTTAACGTCATTGCACGAAATATCGACCTGGATTTCTGGCCCCGCGGCACCGCGGAGCCGATCGAACTGGCGGTCGAGCAACTGGAGGTCAGGCGGGATGACGTTCAACTTAACATCGAAGTCACGGTGGAATTGCCGGACGATCTGGGACCGCGAATCGAGGCATCGGCGAACCAGCGACTGGGGGATAAGACTGACGGTGGCGTCTGGCAGATTTTTGTCGAAGGCAGGGAGCTTCAGCTCGCAGGCTGGTCGCGCTTTCAGCCTCCTGAATTTCCCGAAGTGACGGCGGGACTGGCCGATCTGAGCCTGTGGCTCGACTTTTCAAAAGACGACATCCGTAGTGCCACCGCAAACCTCGTCATCAACGACCTGACGGTCGACGACGAAGACGCCTACACGCCGATCGATATTCAGGGCCGCTTCGAGTACTCCAGAGATTCGGGCGGCTGGTTGCTGGCGGCAGACAATTTCAAACTGCAGGAATCTGTGGGCGAGTGGCCTGATTCCTTTCTCAGAGCGGACGTGACGACCGACCCGTCCGGCAAACCGACGGTGGTCGATGCCACCGCCTCTTTTATCAATCTCGACAACCTGCAACTGCTGAGCCCCTGGTTGCCTGAAAAACAAAGACTAATGCTGGAATTGTACGGGCCAGGCGGCATGGTGCATGGACTGGAACTGCGGATTTCGGACCTCGAGTCCGACCCCATTCGCATCGACCTGACTGCCGAGCTCGATGAAGTCGGTATCAGGGCAGTAGAAAGGTATCCGGGTATCAGCGGATTCAGCGGCCAGGTTCGCGCAGACCGCTCCGGCGGACTGCTCGAGATCGAGTCGAGGGACCTGCGCGTGGATATGCCGGCATTCCTCTATGAGCCAATCGTATTTGATGATGCGATCGGCACTGTCATCTGGCGCCGGAATAACGATGCAACGATCATTCTCTCCGACAGCGTCCGCTTGCGGAACGCGGACATCGATGCCAGATCCAGCCTGCAGGTGAGTTTGCCGTCCGACGGCGGCTCGCCGTTGATCGATTTCGTCAGCAACTGGAACATCACGGATATCTCGGCAGCGCCCCGCTATATCCCCGGCAAGATCATGAAAGGAAATCTGTACGAATGGTTCGACAGCGCACTGATTGCCGGGCGCATCCCGCGCGGCATGACGCGGCTGATGGGCCCTCTCGACAATTTTCCCTTTGACGGTGGAGAAGGCACATTTCTGATCGAGGCCCATGCTGAAGACACGACGCTGAGGTATCACCCGAACTGGCCGGCGCTTGAGCAAGTCAGTGCCGACATTATTGTCGACAGCATGCGCTTTTACTCGGATCACAGCACCGCGATGACCCTGGGCAACCAGGCGGTCGACGGAACCGTCGAAATCGCCGACATGCGGGAACCGGTGCTGACGGTCGATGCTTTTGCCACCGGAACGCTCGAGACGATTCGCCAGTTTTCGGCACAAAGCCCGATAGCTAATGTTTTCGGTGGCCAGCTCGATCGTTTTCGGGTCGAGGGCGATGCGTCCTTTGACCTGCAATTACGATATCCGATCAAGGACAAGCTGGCCTATACATTCTCAACAAAAATACGCACTAACGACGGGCGCCTTGAAGTCGACGGATTTGCGCCACCGCTGACCGAGCTGACCGGACAGGTCACGGTGACACGCGACACGATCGAGTCCGAGGGGCTCACCGCACGATTTCTCGGCGAGCCGTTAAGCATCGATTTAACTCACGCCGCGGAAAACATGCCGCAATACGCTGCCATCGCAATGGCTACGGGCACTGCAACCGCCGACGCGTTGGTCGAACAGCTCGGCATTCCTCTGAAAGGTCTTCTCGGGGGTTCGACTCGCTACACCGCAAAAATCATGTTTCCGCGAGGCAGAATAGAGAATCCCGTGCCTCTGCAAATCGCAGTGGACACAAATTTGAGCGGCATTGGCCTCGATGTACCGGCGCCCATGGGAAAGTCAGCAGGTGACCCCAGGCAAATGGCCATACACATCGAGTTTCCGGAGCCGAAGCGAATCGACTCTTACGGCAGTTCTGCGGACGAAATCCAATGGGCGCTGAGCTTCTTGAAGGAAGACGAGCAATGGGACTTCGATCGGGGTGTCGTCGCGCTCGGCGGCGCGGAACTCATCGAGCCTGAATCCAGGGGACTCCATATTGTCGGGGAGACACCGGAAGTCCGGCTGAGAGACTGGCTGGAAACGGCGCCGGAGGGTGGTAAAGGTCCGGGAAGCGGTGATCGCATCCGATCGATCGACCTGGTCGTCGATGATCTGTATGTCGTGGGACAGCACCTGTCGCGGCATCGGATCAAGCTGGACCGCGGAGCCCAGGAATGGCACGTCGAGCTGGACGGAGAACAGGCTGTCGGTTCCGTGGTGGTGCCTTACGACTTCGCCGGCGACGCACCGCTGGTCGTTGATATGCAGAAACTGATTTTGCCGGGCAGTGACGACGAAGATTTGCAGGAGCGCGATCCGACCGACCCGCGGACGTTGCCACCTGTTTCGATAAAGGTGGCAGATCTTGCACTCGGACAGCGATATTTCGGAAGCTTCGAGGCCGATTTCGCCCGTACCGAAAGAGGTCTCGAGGCTGCGAGTTTCAACAGCCGCGACGAGAGTTTCACGATCAACGGCAGCGGAAGATGGGTAGCCGTGCCTGACGATGAAGAGGGGCAGCGCAGCTATTTGACTGCAAAGCTCGTTAGCACTGATATTGAGGCAACGACACAGCGCCTGAACTATCAACCAGGCCTCGTCGGTGACGACATGGAAGTCGATTTCGATCTCAGTTGGCCCGGTGGGCCGCGAGAGGACGTTCTCGCGCTTCTGGACGGCAATATCGGCATTCGCTTCGGAACCGGCCAGCTTGACGACGTTGAACCGGGTGCAGGTCGCGTGTTCGGCCTGATGAGTGTTGTCGCCCTGCCGCGGCGACTGTCTCTGGATTTTCAGGACGTTTTCGCCAAGGGCTTCGGTTTCGACGAAATAGCGGGAAACTTTCGCATATCCCGCGGAGATACGTACACTTGCGACCTGACGCTCAAGGGACCGGCGGCCGACATCGGAATAATTGGCAAAGCAGGGCTGGCAAGTCGCGACTACAGTCAGACGGCAATTGTTAATGCGAGTGTCGGCGACACGCTGCCGATTGTCGGTGCGCTCGTCGCCGGGCCACAGGTTGCTGCAGCCTTGCTGATATTTACACAGATATTCAAAAAACCACTGCAGGGCATGGGACAGGTCTATTACAGCATTGAGGGATCCTGGGATGAGCCCGCGATCGAGACCACGGACGCGGAAGCTTTTGCCGCGATGTACCTTGCCGCCGGCTGCCCGCCGGTAGCGGAGTAGCATGCGGATGTCGGACAAGACGAAAGTTGCTGCAGTGCAGATGAACAGCGGTGCCGACGTCGGCCGTAACCTGGAGCTTGCCGGCAGATTGCTGGCTGAGGCTGCGGCGGAGGGATGCGCGCTGGCCGTACTGCCCGAAAATTTCCCGATCATCGGTGTACGGGCAAAAGACAAGGTAGATCACGCCGAAGTGCTGGGTGCCGGTCCGATTCAGGACTTTCTCAGCAAAACGGCGAGCGAACACAAGCTGTGGATTGTGTCCGGGAGTATTCCCCTCAAGTCCCCTGAGGCTGACAAGAGCTACGGCGCATGCCTGGTTGTCGACGCTGAGGGCATCACGCAGTGCTGCTATCGCAAAATTCATCTCTTCGACGTTGATCTGCCGGAACGGGAAGAGTCGTACCGGGAGTCGGCCAGCGTGACGCCGGGTGATGAACTGCTGGTACAGGATTCGCCCGCTGGATGTATTGGCCTGTCGATCTGTTACGATCTGCGTTTTCCCGAGATGTATCGAAAGCTTGCGGAGATGGGCGCAGTCGTGTTGTCGATCCCGTCGGCCTTTACCTTGGTGACGGGCCGGGCACACTGGCATACATTGCTCAGGGCGCGTGCGATAGAGAATCTTGCTTACGTAATTGCGCCTGGCCAATACGGTCAGCATGAAGATGGCAGAATCACCTACGGCCACTCGCTGATCGTCGATCCCTGGGGCCGGGTACTTGCCGAGGCGGCAGAAGGTGATTGTGTCCTTACGGCCGACGTGGACCTGGCCCTGCCGCAAATACTGCGTCAAGAGTTCCCCGCGCTCAGTCATCGCGTATTCAAATAAGGGTTAGGAATCAGTGGCCGATAACGAACAGACGGAAAATGCAATCGAAACGGTGATGTCGCGCGTACTGGTGCCGGCCGGGCTCGAGGAGCGTCACCTGAGCAGCGCGCTTGGCTCGATCATGACCCGGGACATCGACAATGCCGATCTCTACTTCCAGATCAGTCGACAGGAAAGCTGGACGGTTGAAGACAGCATCATCAAGGCAGGCAGCTTCAATCTGGATCAGGGAGTAGGCGTCCGCGCCGTGAGCGGCGAAAAAACCGGCTTCGCGTATTCGGACGAGTTGATGCTACCCGCTCTCGAGCACGCCGCAGACGCCGCCCGCGCGATTTCGCGACAGGGCCAGAGCACTGCAGTCCAGGCCTGGTCTCGCAGTGAACGGCAGAATTTTTACTCGGGGCTCGACCCCATCGCAAGTATCAATGACGAGCAAAAGACGGCATTGATTAGTGACATAGAAAAAAAGACCCGCGAACTCGATAAACGTATCGAGCAGGTCATTATCAGCCTGAACAGTAGTCAGGATTTGGTCCTTATTGCCGCATCGGACGGTACGCTCGCCGCAGATGTCCGACCGCTGGTCAGAATGAACGTCAGCGTCATCATTGAGGAGAACGGGCGCCGCGAACAGGGCTATTCGGGAGGCGGCGCACGGGCCGACCTGCATTATTTCCTGGATGGAAACCTGCCGATGGAATATGCCCGGGAGGCAGTTCGGCAGGCGATCGTGCAACTGGAAGCGGTACCGGCGCCGGCTGGAATGATGTCGGTCGTTCTCGGATCCGGCTGGCCGGGCATCCTGCTACATGAGGCCGTCGGTCACGGGCTCGAAGGCGATTTCAACCGCAAGGGTACTTCTGCGTTCAGCGGACGCGTGGGTGAACAGGTCGCATCGCCTCTTTGCACTATCGTCGATGACGGAACCATTGCCAATCGGAGGGGTTCGCTCGCGATCGATGACGAAGGCACACCGGGGCAGTACAACGTGCTTGTCGAAAACGGCATCCTTCGCGGCTACATGCAGGACAAACTCAATTCCCGCCTGATGGGTGTTGCTCCAACTGGTAACGGACGAAGGGAGTCTTTCGCGCATATCCCCATGCCGCGGATGACTAATACCTACATGCTCGCGGGCGAGCACGATCCCGACGAGATCATCGCATCGGTCGATAAAGGAATTTACGCGCCGAACTTCGGTGGAGGACAGGTCGACATTACATCGGGGAAATTCGTTTTCTCCGCGAATGAAGCTTATCTGATCGAGAAAGGAAAAATCGGCGCCCCGGTCAAAGGCGCGATGCTCATCGGTGACGGGCCAGACGTCCTCGGTCAGATATCGATGGTTGGCACTGATCTGAAATTCGACAGCGGAGTCGGTACCTGCGGCAAGGAAGGGCAGTCGGTACCGGTCGGTGTGGGGCAACCGACGCTGAAGATCGATCAACTGACTGTCGGCGGTACTGCCTGAAACTGCCTTATGTAATGTTACAGAATCCGTGATTTGCTTCACTGCATTCGGATTATGTCCCTAGTACTGTGTGCGCTTCACAAGGAGGTGTAGGTCATGGGGTTGGAAAACACCATCACAGAGCAAGACCTGGATGCGGCATCCAGGCAGTTCGTACAGGGATTTCGCCAGGACAATAATGATCTCGAACCGGATTTGTCGGTTGACGGCCTTTCAGAATCGATTATCGCCAAATTAATTCGCCTGATTACCTTCCGCCGTTCTTAATAAAGTCTTTTAAATACAAAATCTTGAGAATTTCCTTCGACTGAGGGCTGGAGGCGGGTTTCGACTGTGCAATAGCACTCTGCGCTCGGGAATCGCTGGACTAATGCACTCCGCCCAAGCAGAATTGTAGAGCTGAAAACAACAAAGGGACACGACATGTGGGTGTCCAAACCGATCTACGAAAGTCTGCCCTACTTCTATCTTTTAGTTGGCGCCATCTCGTTGGCCGCCTCTATGTACCTTAATCACTGGTACTGGCCAACGATTTGTTTTGTTGTTGGTCTCGCCTGTCTGGTCGCTGGACTGGTTATCTGGCTAAAGCGCCGCGATCACCGCGATCATGACCGTCGGTCCGGTCAAAGCCAGGACGTTCAGTAGTCGAGCTTTTGCTGCTAGCTTGCCTGCCTATCGTGGCGCCATTTCCTGAGATCGTTATAAACGAGTTCGTGTAATCCCAGCGAGGCTACGTCGCCATCCTTGAGCATGTATTTCTTGATTCGGGTCTCGCCGACAACTACGCCGTTGGTGCTGTTCAGATCTTCGATGGTACAACCGAATTCGTCGATCGTGAGTTGTACGTGATGTCGGCTGACGAATTTGCTCTTGATGTAAATCTCGTTATCGGGCGATCGGCCGGCAATGATCCGACCAGTCTCGAAGAAATGCTCCGATACCATTTCTCCATCGTGCCGAACCTCGATGCGTGCGAGATACATCGGTTGCCCTGCTGAAACAACCTGCTCTGACAGCTTTTGAAACGAATCTGTGCCGTACTCGATTTCTTTCCAGTTCAGTTCTTCGACGGCCGACATCACGTCGCTGGAATCGAGCGACTTCTTTTCCTCGGCAAACGCACACAGAAGAGCGGTGTCACACAGGGTGTTTATCAGTCGGGGAACACCACCGGTATAGCGGTGAATCGTCGCAAAAGTATCATCGGCGAAAAGAGTGTTGTCGCCCCGGCCGGCAATTCTGAGCCGGTGCTCGATGTACTCGCGCATCTCCCGGCGGTCCAGTGGACCGAGATGAAAGCGTAGCCTGACGCGCTGGACGAGTTGCTTGAGACTGGGCGAGTCCAGGGTGTCTTTGAGTTCCGGCTGACCCGCCAAAATAATCCGCAGAACCTTTTCCTTGTGTGTTTCGATGCCGGATAACAGGCGTATCTCCTCGAGCACCTTCTTGCTCAGGTTCTGCGCCTCATCGACGATCAGAATCACCTTCTTGCCATTCGAATACTGTTCGATGAGGAACATGTTGAGCATGTCGAGCAACTCGACCTTACGTTTGTTGAATGGCTTGAACCCGAATTCCGCCAGGACAGCTTGGAGGAATTGTGTCGGCGACAGTTGTGTCTGCGATATGACCGCGTAGACAATGTCATCCTCGATTTCACCGAGGAAGGTCTGCAGCAGCGTGGTCTTGCCCGAGCCGATCTCTCCCGTGACAACAACAAATCCGTCGGCCAGCCAGATGGTGGACTCCATGTAGGCTTTCGCGCGAGCGTGTTGTTTACTCCAATAGACGAACTCCGGATCGGGCGTTAGCCGGAACGGTTGCTCGGTGAGTTCGAAGTGCTCTATGTAGGACATTTATCGTTATTATTATTTTCAGCGATTGCATGGATCGCAAAACGGATTAGTTTACCTGCATTTTGCTGCCAAGCGCTATGATAAAGTATTTAAAAATACCCTCTAAGCAGTCAATTTTTCAAGAATTTTGTCCAGTTCCTCATCGCGCTCACGGGCACTGTCGGCCAGCACGGTGATATGGCCGAGCTTCCGGCCCGGTCGCGGTTCCTTGCCATAATCATGCAAACTGCGCCGCCCGCCCTCAGCCCAGGCGACAGGCATCGAGCCGATCAGGTTGATCATACCGGCATGGCCCACCGCTCTGGTATCGCCGAGGGGCATGTTCAGAATCGACCTCAAGTGGTTCTCGAACTGGCTCGTCGCCGCCCCCTCTATCGTCCAGTGGCCGGAGTTGTGAACTCTCGGCGCAAACTCATTGGCAAATAGTCGATCGCCCTGCACGAAAAACTCGAGTGCGAGTACGCCAACGTAATCGAGCCTGTCGAGCAATGCTGTCAGGTATTGTCTCGCCAGGTCCCCGATATTACACGCCTCGTCAGGCGCTCGCGATGTTCTCAGGATGCCGTCGCTGTGACGGTTTTCGGTAATCGGGTAAACGGCGAATTCGCCATCAACATTGCGAGCGCCAATTGCAGACACTTCGCGATCGAATGCGAGCCATTGTTCGGCAATCAGCGCTTTGCCCTGCAATACCGTGTAAGCAGACGAAATATCCGACTCAGTGTGTACGACTTCCTGGCCCTTGCCGTCATAACCCAGCCGGCGTGTCTTCAATACCAAAGGCAGGCCGAGCGATTTTGCCGCTTCGCGGAGATCGTTCGGAGAGTCGACAGCCGCATACGGGACAACCGGGATGCCAAGACTTTCGAACAGCATTTTCTCCCTGAGTCTGTCCTGGGCATGCATCAACGCTGCGGGTGATGGATACACGGTGACCCTGTCGGCTACCTTTTCGATCGACTCGACGGGAACATTTTCGAATTCGTATGTGATGACATCGACATCGGATGCGAGCTGTTCAAGTCCGGCATCGCTGTCGAACGGCAGGGCAATGACCCGGCCAGTGATACCTGCAGGTGGCTCGGGCGCCGGGTCAAGAAAAGTGAACTCCAGACCGAGGTGCTTTCCGGCGAGGCCGAGCATCTGGCCGAGCTGTCCGGCGCCGATTATTCCGACTCTCATCGTTGCAGCTCAGTTTTTGCTTCGAGGATCGCTTTGTTGCAAGACTGCATTGGTTTGTGCCTGCCGGTATTCGTCCAACGCCATTGCGACGTTTTCGTCATTCGTACCGAGTATGGCGGCGGCGAGCAATGCGGCGTTGATTGCACCGGCTTTGCCAATGGCCATGCTGCCGACCGGTACGCCCGCCGGCATTTGTGCGATCGATAACAGTGAATCCATGCCTTGCAAAGCCTTCGATTGTATTGGCACGCCGAGTACAGGCAGGCGAGTTTTTGATGCCGTCATGCCGGGCAGATGTGCTGCGCCACCGGCGCCTGCAATGATGACCTTCAGGCCTCGCTCGACCGCCGACTCCGCATACTCGAACAACCAGTCCGGTGTACGGTGCGCAGAAACGACCTGTGTTTCATAGGGAACACCGAGCGCGTCGAGCGTCTCGCTGCAGTGCTGCATCGTTTCCCAGTCAGACCGGGAACCCATAATTATCCCAACTTTTGCGCTCATCGTCCGATTTTGCCTTAGCAGGCAGAGTTCTGCACGGTCAATTCCTCGTGAACCTGTCTGAACAATTTTCTCCGCAGCACCGTTCTCTCGGAATCGCCCTTGCTTGCCAGGTATTCTTGCAACAATGACGAGAGCTCATCGTTCGCTCTGCCTGTCACCTCGAAAAACTCTCGAAGCGCATCGTGATTATCGTGCACAATTCGGTCGCGCCAATATTCCGCGCGCCGGAATATCTCTTTTTCGGTTCTTGCCTGGCGTTGAATTTCATTGAGCGCAAGACGTATCGGATCCGGGTCGACGTTTTTCATCAGTTTTCCGATCAGCTGACACTGCCGGCGCAGTGCGCCACGAGACTTTATTTTTCTGGCGGCAATGACGGCGTCGAACAGGCGCTCCTCGAGTTCCATCGTCTGAAGCTCCTCCTCGGTCAATCCGACCAGTTGCTCGCCAAGCACCTGCAGAGCCAGGACCTCCCGTTTTCTGGCGCTTTTGCTGTCCACCGGCTAAGCTACGTCCGCTCTTCCACACATCGCGCCAGCCTAATAAAAACAGGGGAAAAAAGCACACCATGAGCGTGCCTGCCAGCCGAGCATCACTGGATCAGTCTGACCTTGAAGAACTTATTCAATTTGTATTGGATGAGGCCGCAAGACAGGGCTCGGATCAGGCCGAGGCTGCGGCAAGTCATGATTATGGCCTTAGCGCGACGGCAAGACTGGGCGATGTCGAAAATCTGGAATACACGAACGACCGCGGCATCGGCGTGACCGTGTATCACGGTTCGAAAAAAGGCAGCGCCAGTACGTCCGATTTCAGTCCGGAGGCCCTGCGCGAAACCGTAAGCAAGGCCTGCACCTTTGCGAAGTACACGGCAGTGGACAAGTGTGCTGGCCTTGCCGACGCAGACCGCATGGCCACTGATATAGCGGACCTGGAATTGTCCCATCCCTGGAATATCGATGCAGACGCCGCCATCAGGACTGCGCTTAGCTGTGAAGATTCGGCGCGTAGCTACGATCAGCGCATTTCGAATTCCGAGGGCGCGACCGTTGCAACTAGCAGCGGCGTGCGCGCTTATGGCAACAGCCATGGGTTCATTGGCAGCTTTCCGCGAACGAGCCACAGCATAAGCTGCAGCGTTGTCGGCGAGTCCGACGGCGAAATGGAGCGTGACTACCATTACAGCAGCGCGCGCGATGCGGACGAACTGGAGGCGCCTGAGGCGATTGGAGAGACAGCGGCCCGGCGAACTGTCGGACGACTGGGTTCGCGCAAGATCAAGACCACGAAAGCGCCCGTGCTGTATGCGCCGGAAATCGCGCGCGGTTTTATCGGTCATGTAATTGGCGCGATCGCCGGCGGCGCACAGTATCGGCGTGCGTCATTTCTGCTCGGTGCAGCAGGCGAGAAAATATTTCCGGATTTCTTTCAGCTTCTGGAGCGGCCGCATATTCCCAGGGCCATGGCCAGCGTGGCCTACGACGCCGAGGGCGTTGCGACATCGGATCGCGACATCGTAGTTGACGGGGTGTTGCAGGGTTATGTGCTCAGTTCCTATTCGGCGCGGAGACTGGGGCTGGAGACAACCGCCAACGCCGGTGGAACACATAACCTCATCGTGCCGGGCAACAGCGGTGACAAGGAATCAATTATCAGGTCCATACAATCCGGACTCCTTGTGCAGGAGTTAATCGGACAGGGCGTTAATCCAGTTACTGGCGACTATTCGAGAGGCGCCGTGGGTTACTGGATCAAAAACGGAGAGATCGCCTACCCGGTTCACGAAATCACGATTGCCGGCAATCTTCGCGATCTCTATCAAAGGATTATCGCGATCGGCAATGATCAGGATCTTCGTGGCGGAATACGCTGCGGTTCAGTCCTCGTCGACGAGATGACCATCGCCGGCGCCTGAGGTATCGTCAGACGCGTCGAGCAGATCGGCAAGCGTCTTTTTCGCCGCGACAACGGAAAGTGCGCTGTCCAGTTCCATGCCCAGGGCATCCACTTCGGCAGACCATGCCGGATCCCGGTAAGACCCGGTTTCTCCGTGTATGCGCACCACTGCGAGAATGTCGTTAAGGCGGATCCGCGACATTTCCTGACCGGGCAATAATTCTTCGTTTTCACTGGTGGTCAACAAGCCGGCGCTCTCCAATGCAGTAATAACAGGTGCCAGCGAGATTGATGGAATTTTCAACTGCCGACATATCTCGTCCAATTTCGTGGTCTCGTTCGGCTCACGGAACGCTTGTCCAACCAGGTACATGACATTCAGGGCAAGGCGCTCGCGCATCGAGTTCGACAGGCGAGGCTCGCGACGACCAATACGCAGAAATGCCGGTTGCTGGTAATAGAACGCGAGCTGCGCGCCGATGAGCAATATCAACCAGCTCAGGTATAGCCAGATCAGGGTCGTTATCGCGACGGCAAAGCCCGAATAAATCAGTTGAGTGCGGCTGGCATAGAGAATAAATGTCGCGAAGAACGCACCGGCACTTGCCCAGAGAAATCCAGCGAAAAGACCGCCGACGAGTGCCGACTTCAGCTTCACTTTGGTATTCGGCATGTACATGTAAAGAAAAGTAAAGACGCCGGTGATCAGAAAATAGGGCGTGAACTGGCTGATAAGAACAAATACCGGCCCGAGAGATTCGTTTTCGAGAATCAGTTGTACGACCGCGTTGCTCTTGATCGATGTGAGCATGCCCAATGCAGTCACCATCGCGATCGGGCCGATCAGGAGAACAAAGAAATACTCTGAGAAGCGGCGCGCAAAGCTGCGCGGCTTCGATACATACCAGACGTAGTTAAAGCTCTCTTCGACTTTTTGCACCATCGAGATTGCCGTCCAGATGAAAAAGGCCAGGCTGATGCCGCCGAGGACGCCACCTTTGACGTTGTCGACAAGAGTAATGACTTGATCTGTAATGACTTTGCCCTGTTCACCGAGCGGCGCTAAAAAATCGTATAACAGCGGCTCGAGTTCTTTGTGCTTGCCCAGGCCTTTGAGAATGGAAAAGCTGAATGCGATCAATGGCACGACCGAGAGCAGCGTCGTGTAGACCAGGCTCATCGCGCGCAAAGTGAGTTGACCGAACATGATGTCGCGGCCGAGACCGTAGATGTAGCGGAGGACAGTAGCCAGAAGCTGGCCGATCCTGCCTCGCTTTTCGAGGAGGTCTCCCCAGACCACGAGCTCGAGTAGATTTATCAGGTTGGCAATCATGAATAGCCGGGCGGACTCTGGTAGCGCAAACAGTCGTTAATTGTACATGTGCGCGCCGGTGAGCAGGGCATAGGCTTCGCGATACTTTTCGCTCGTTTGCTGCACGATCTCAGGCGGCAGTGAAGGCCCGGGCGCGGTCTTATCCCAGTCCAGTGTGTCGAGATAGTCACGAACGAATTGCTTATCGAAACTCGGTGGGCTGATGCCGGTACGATACTCACTCTGCGGCCAGAACCTCGATGAGTCCGGCGTCAGTGCCTCGTCTATGATATGCAGCGTGCCGGCCTTATCCAGGCCGAATTCGAATTTCGTATCTGCAATAATAATTCCACGCCCGAGCGAGTGCTTCGCGGCCCGTCTATAGATCGCAATTGACACCTCCCTCACGAGATCTGCCAGTTCACCGCCGATCAGTCTCTGCACATCGTCAAAGCTGATGTTCTCGTCATGATCACCTGCCTCCGCCTTGCTTGCGGGCGTGAACATGACCTCGGGCAGTTGAGCCGCTTGCTCGAGACCCGGCGGCAATTCGATGCCGGAGGTTTGACCCGTTGTCTGATAATCGCGCCATGCTGAACCGATCAGATATCCCCGAACCACGGCTTCTATCGGCAGCGGCTCGAGCCGCCTGACGATGATTGCACGTTTCTCAAGTGTCCGGAGCAGATCGGTGTCGGCGATGGCGGCGTCAAGCGGGACCTCTGTCAGGTGATTCGGTATCAGGTCCGCCATCATGTTGAACCAGAAATTAGAGATCTGAGTAAGCACCTCACCCTTGAACGGCACAGGATCCGGTAGCACGACATCGTATGCCGACAGGCGATCGGTCGTAACGATCAGCAGGTGTGCGTCGTCAACCTCGTATAAATCCCGGACTTTGCCGCGGCCAATCAGACGCAGAGACGGTATCGACGACTCGAACAAGGTGCCGGGAGAACTCATTTGCGGATAATGGCTATTCACTGGCAATGCCGCAAGCGGTCGCAATAGGAATAGACATCATGTCCAGTTAGCATTAGCGCATGCCCTATCTGGGAAAAATCATTGGCACGATGGCCGGCCTGGCAACGGGCAAGCCCTGGATCGCTCTCATCGGCCTCGTTCTTGGCCATCAATTCGACAGGGGCTTCGCCGAAAGATTTTCCTACGTTGGACAGGACAGCTTCGATACGCGCCTCGATCGTTTACCGGAGAGCTTTGTCCAGGCGCTGTTCCAGACGATGGGACATCTTGCGAAGGCCGACGGCCGGGTCTCCGAAAATGAGATACGGGCGGCACGTGCTTTGATGCATCGACTTGGCCTCGGGCCGTCGCAGATCCGGCAGGCCATCGAATGGTTCGACGGCGGAAAACAGGATGGCTTTTCCCTGATCTCGACGCTTCGCAAACTCAGGCAGGAGAGCGCCCGACGTACCGAAACCCGTGGCCTGTTCGTGCGCTTGTTGATGGAAGTGTCACTTTCGAAAGACCGGCTGCATCAGCGCGAGCGAGCGCTGTACTGGACGATCTGCACAGAACTCAATATCGGTCGCGTCGAGCTCGCCCAGCTGGAAGCGATGATTCGTGCACAACGTGGCTTTCGACGCTCACCTCAGGGAAGTGCTGACGCAAAGCGCGTACGCGGCGCATACCAGGCGCTCGGCATCAATGAGTCTTCCAGTAACGCCGAGATCAAGAAAGCCTATCGACGCCTGATGAACAGGAATCATCCAGACAAGCTGGCGTCGAAAAACCCAGATGCTGCTGCCATCGCCGAGGCCGAAAGAAAAACCCGCGAAATTCGCGGCGCTTATGAAATGCTCAAAGCCCGCAGAAGCATCCGCTGACATGACATCGTGTAGTATGCGGCCCTGAAGAAAAAGGAAACGTACGTGGACCATCTTATTGCGCCGTCAATTCTTTCCGCCGACTTTGCCCGCCTTGGTGAGGAAGTAAATGCCGTCCTGGAGGCCGGCGCCGACCTGGTGCATTTCGATTTCATGGACAATCATTTTGTGCCTAACCTGACCATCGGTCCGCTGGCGTGTGAAGCGCTGCGCGATCACGGCATCGCGGCGCCGATCGATGTGCATCTGATGGTGGAACCCGTTGACCGACTAATACCGGATTTTGCCAAGGCAGGCGCTTCCTATATCACCTTTCACCCTGAGGCCAGCCACCACGTTCACCGCACCCTCGGCCAGATTCGGGATTACGGTTGCAAGGCGGGCCTCGCGTTCAATCCGGCGACACCTCTGACCTGGCTGGAACACGTAATCGAAGATCTGGATATGGTCCTGGTCATGTCGGTAAATCCGGGATTCGGTGGTCAGACTTTCATTGAATCGGCTCTCGACAAACTGCGCCAGGCGAGGCAGATGATTGACGCGAGCGGCAGGGAGATTCGTCTCGAGATAGACGGCGGCGTGAAGATTGACAACATCGGAGAAATCGCGGCCGCCGGAGCCGACACCTTTGTTGCAGGCTCGGCAATATTCGGCACAGACAATTACGCCGCGACGATCGGCGCCATGCGCTCGGAGATAGAGAAGGCGACTTAAATCTTTCGGTTCGGACGAGCTCCGAACACCACGATCGTCTTGCCGCTTGCCGATACGAGGCCCTGTTCCTCAAGAACCTTGAGCACCCGGCCGGCCATTTCACGGGAACAACCAACAAGACGGCTTAATTCCTGCCGGCTGACCTTGATCTGCATGCCATCGGGATGCGTCATGGCGTCAGGCTCGTTACACAGGTCCATGATCGCGTGGGCGACACGGCCGGTGACATCGACAAAAGCCAGGTCGCCGAGTTTACGATTAGTGCGATCCAGGCGGGTTGCCAGTTGCGTCGCAAGTTCAAACACGAGCCCCGGACTTTCGCTTGCGATCTGCCTGAAGCGCGGATAGGTCATTTCGGCGATCTCACATTCGCTTCGCGTCCTTACCCAGGCGCTGCGGGTGGGTTGTTCATAGAACAGGCCCATCTCGCCGAAAAACTGCCCCTTGTTGAGATAAGCGAGGACCATCTCGTTGCCGTCTTCGTCCTCGATCATGACTTCGACGGATCCATCAACGATGTAGTACAGCACATCCGGCAGATCGCCGGCGTGAATCATTACGGTCTTGGAAGGTACCGTTCGAACCCTGCAATAACTCAAAAATCGGTTAATCGCGGGTACGTCGCTCAAGGTCTTCGCTGTCGTCTGCATTTACTGGCCCCCAAACAAAGCTCCGCCCTTCTTTTAATACAGTCGGCCCATAAGGGCAAGCTAAGTGTGTGTTTTGCCGGGATTATTGAAACTGACGGGATTATATTTAATCGGCTCACCTTAAACCAGCGACTTCAGAACCAGTACGCAGTTTCAGTCATGATCTTCGCAGTCAGGCGCATCAGGCTGCGAACCGGGGGCGGCAGGTCGGCCGCGCCGGCATCTTTGGCGTTGGCTCCGTGGAGTGCTTCCTCATCGCGCATCTGGTGCACGATGGCACGGCTCTTCGCATCGTTTGCGGGCAGGCGTTCCAGGTGGCCGCTGAGGTGTTGCACGACCTGACGCTCGGTTTCCTCAATGAATCCGAGGCTCCAGCGATCGCCCAGAATACCGCTCGCCGCGCCCATTACAAACGCGCCTCCATACCAGATCGGATTCAGGCGGCTGGGGCCGGAGCCGAGATCCTTTAGTCGCTCCTCGCACCAGGCCAGATGATCGAGTTCTTGATCAGCGGCCTTCTGCATCTGACCTTCGATATTCGGGTCACGGGCAACGGCCGCGTGGCCCTGATACAGGCCTTGCGCGGCGATTTCACCGGCGTGATTGACCCGCATCAGGCTGGCGGCGTGGGACTTCTCGCTCGAAGACAGTGCCTCTTCGTCAACATTTTTTGCGGGGCTTTCGCGGGTCCCTCGCGTCGGCACGACGCTGACCATCTTCAGAAAACTGTCGATGCCGGCCAGCAGGCGGTCTAGGGGTGTCAGCTGTCGTTGTTCCATCGCCGGTATTATAGCCGACCGGCGGGACCATGAGCCGTTAATAGATGAATGCCTGCATTATTAAGTTATTGATAAATAAGGCCGCTTTTCGCAGTGTTTCAAGACTGATAATACGTGCTCTGGTTTGCATTGCGGCGGTGCGTCAAGTAGAATTTCGCGCCTTTCGCCGGGGATGAGATGGTCCCCAAACCGGACAGAAACACCATGAAGACCTTTTCCGCCAAGCCAGCCGAGGTTCGCCGCGACTGGTATGTAGTTGATGCCACTGGCAAGACCTTAGGGCGCTTGTCCACAGAGATTGCGCGTCGACTGCGTGGCAAGCACAAGCCTGAATACACGCCACACGTGGACACTGGCGATTATATCGTTGTCGTTAATGCCGAGAAGATTCGGGTGACGGGCAATAAGCTGAAAGACAAGATGTACCATCGGTACACGGGCTACGTCGGCAACCTCAAGTCGATGCCTCTCGAGAAGTTGCTCGAGGAGGCGCCGGAACGTGCGCTGCAGTACGCAGTAAAGGGTATGCTGCCACGTAATCCACTGGGCAGAAGAATGCTGTCCAAGCTCCGCGTGTTCGCGGGCCCCAATCACAATCATGAGGCCCAGCAGCCTCTACCACTGGATATAAACGCCTGATGAGTGACACACACTTCTACGGAACCGGTCGCCGTAAAACCTCGACGGCACGTGTTTTCCTGAAACCCGGCGGCGGTGATATCACCGTCAACAATCGACCGCTGGACAAATTCTTCGGCCGTCAGACGGCACGAATGATCGTTCGTCAGCCCCTGGAACTCATGGACCTGACCGGAAAGTTCGATATTTCGGTGACGGTGAGCGGCGGTGGAACCACCGGCCAGGCTGGCGCAATTCGTCATGGCCTGACCCGGGCATTGTTGCAATACGATGAGTCCATGCGATCCACGCTCCGCAAAGCGGGATTCGTTACCCGCGACGCACGCGAAGTCGAACGCAAGAAGGTGGGACTGAGAAAAGCACGCCGGGCGACGCAGTACTCGAAACGTTAGAACAGTTTCCTGACCCTCAGGATT
>Ga0255052_10000153_pt1 | contig 51674 bp, 57 predicted proteins | sample JV7_2_21_MG_FD_188632 | JGI IMG/M metagenome (GOLD analysis project Ga0255052, IMG submission 188632) | Seawater microbial communities from Jervis Inlet, British Columbia, Canada - JV7_2_21 | ecosystem: Environmental > Aquatic > Marine > Inlet | place: Canada: British Columbia | collected...
TGGAGACAACACGAACTTGGAGGTGGAGCTGCTCCAGCCGATCGCGATGGAGAAGGGCTTGCGCTTCGCCATTCGCGAAGGTGGCCGCACGGTCGGTGCCGGTTCCATCACGGACATCCTGGAGTAAGGGTTGAAGCCTCGCGGCTTGCCGCATTTCACCCCTCGGGAAGGCAGCGATGCCTCCTCCGGGGTGTGGTGCGTGAGATTTTTCCGCGCAGGCCAGTAGCTCAATCGGTAGAGTCCCGGTCTCCAAAACCGGTTGTTGGGGGTTCGAGTCCCTCCTGGCCTGCCAAATTCGTTCGACTGGAGTCGCCCGTATGCAGTGGTGGAAACGCCTGAAAATCTTTCTCTCCGAGGTCGTAGTCGAGACCAAGAAGGTCACGTGGCCGACCAAACAGGAGGTGATCAACACGACAACCGTGGTGGTGATCGCATCGTTCATCTTCGGCATCTACCTTTATCTCTGTGATCTCGTGTTCTTGCTCTTGAGAAACGAGCTCTTCGACCTGTTCAAGGTCTTTGCGTAAGGAGCTGATCTCCATGGCCAAACAGTGGTACATCATCCACACGTACTCGGGTTTCGAGGACCGTGTTCAGAAGACCCTCGAGCAGCGGATCGAGGCGCTCGGCATGGAGGAGTTCTTCGGCGAGGTGCAGGTTCCGACCGAGACCGTCGTCGAGATGAAGAACGGCAAGAAGCGAGAGGTCAGAAGGAAGTTCTTCCCCGGCTATGTGCTGGTGGAGATGGAGATGACCGACGACGCCTGGCACCTGGTGCGTAACACGCCCAAGGTGACCGGTTTCGTGGGGGCCGGCAAGAAGCCGACGCCGCTCACCGAGGAGGAGGTCAATCAGATCCTCCACCAGTCGGTGGCGACCCAGGAAAAGCCGCGACCCACGGAGATGTACGACAAGGGTGAGCAAATTCGGATCACTGACGGGCCTTTCGCCTCGTTCAACGGTGTCGTCGAGGAGGTCAACCTCGATCGATCGACCCTCAAGGTGTTGGTCACGATCTTCGGACGAGAAACCCCGGTCGAAATGGAATTCAGCCAAGTGCAGAAGGTCGTTTGAGGAGTAGCGATGGCAAAGAAAGTCATAGGACAGATCAAGCTCCACCTGGCCGGCGGGCAGGCCACTCCGGCCCCGCCCGTGGGCCCGGCATTGGGGCAACACGGTCTCAACATCATGGACTTCTGTAAGGCGTTCAACGCCCGCACGCAGAAGGACCAGGGGATCATCATTCCGGTCGTAATCACGGTCTTTGCGGACCGTACCTACACCTTCATCACCAAAACCCCACTGGCCTCGTTCCTGTTGCGGCGGGCCTGCGGCCTCGACAAGGGCTCGGGTGAGCCGAATAAGATCAAGGTCGGTACCGTGACCATGTCGCAGGTGGAGGAGATCGCAAAGACGAAAATGCCCGATCTCAACGCCGAGTCGCTCGATGCCGCTGTCCAGATCGTTCTCGGCACGGCACGGTCGATGGGCATCGAGATTGGTGCGGTCGCCGGGATCATCGAGCTCGAAGAGCCGGAGGAAGCGGTCGAGGAGGTGGTCAGTGGCGCATAAAGGAAAGAAGTACCGCGAGTCGGCCGCCAAACTTGAGCGCCGACCCTATCCGCTCGAAGAGGCTGTCGGGTTGGTGCAGGAATCAGCCTATGCCTCCTTCGACGAGACCGTCGAGATCGCACTGCGTCTCGGGGTAAACCCACGCCATGCGGACCAGATGGTGCGTGGCACGGTGGTCCTGCCTCACGGCACCGGCAAGAGCCTTCGGGTGTTGGTGGTGTGCGAGGGCCCCGCCCAGAAAGAGGCCGAAGAGGCCGGCGCCGACCTCGTACTCTCCGGTGAAGAAGCGATCGAGAAAATTCAGGGTGGCTGGCTCGACATCGACGCTATCGTCGCGACGCCCGATATGATGAAAAATCTGTCGAAGGTCGGCCGTGTTCTCGGTCCACGTGGGCTGATGCCGAACCCGAAGGCGGGGACTGTGACCGCCGACGTCCGTTCCGCGGTCTCCGACATCAAGGCCGGTAAGGTGGAGTTCCGGGTCGACAAGACCGCGATCATCCACGCGCCTGTGGGCAAGGTCAGCTTCTCTCACGAAAACCTCGTCGAGAACACTCGTAGCCTGATCACCGCAGTTCAGAAGGCAAAACCGGCGACCGCCAAGGGCCGCTACGTGCACACCGTCTACCTGTGTTCAACCATGGGTCCAGGCGTCCAGGTCGACCTGGTCAGCCTCGATATGAAGTAGGAGGAGGAAGATGCTCACGAAAGAGCAGAAACACGAGCAGTCGCTGCTGCTTCGCGAGAACCTGGACGGCGTCACGACGCTGTTCCTCCTCGAGAACCACGGCCTCAACGTCAACGAAGTCAACAGACTTCGTTCCGAGGTGCGCAAGACTGAGGCGACCTACAAGGTGGTCAAGAACACCGTTGTCCGGTTGGCCGTCGAGGGAACTGAAATGGAAGGCATCACGCCCTTCCTGATCGGGCCCAAGGTGCTTGCCTATACCGATGGTGACGGCGTCGCCCTGGCCAAGGTGTTGAAGGATTTCATCGAGAAGCACCCCGAGCTCCAGTTCGAGCAGGCCTTTCTCGAGGGACAGATTCTCGAGGCCAAGGAGGCGGAGAAGATCGCCGAACTTCCGTCGCGTGAGGAGTTGATCACCAAGCTGGTGTATCTGTTGCAGTCGCCCATCCGTCGCCTGGTGGTGGCGTTGAATGCGCCGCTCCAGCAGTTTGCGAATGTGGTCGGGCAGCTCGTCGAAAAGGGCGAAGAAACTCAAGAAGAGGCTCAGGAAGCTGAGGAACCACCGAAGGCCGAAGAACCGCAAGAGGTGCAGGTTGCTGAGGAATCTCCGGAAGCTGAAGAACCTCAGGAAGCCGAGGGATCTCCGGAAGCTGAGGAATCGGCTCAGGACGCTCAGGAAGCAGAGGAGTCTCAAGAACCTCAAGAACCTCAAGAAACTCAGGTATCTCAAGAAACTCAAGAGACTCAAGAAACCAAAGAATCCTAAGGAGGATCTGACAAATGGCCCAGATAGAAAAAATGATGGACGATATCAAGGAGATGACCGTGCTCGAGCTCAACGAGCTCGTCAAGGCCCTCGAAGACGAGTTCGGCGTCTCCGCTGCGGCCGCGGCCCCGGTGATGATGGCCGGTGCCATTCCCGGTGGCGCCGCCGGTGGCGAGCAGGCCGAGGAGCAGACCGCGTTTGACGTTGTCTTGAACTCGATCGGCGACAAGAAGATCAACGTCATCAAGGCCGTCCGCGAGGTCACCTCGCTTGGTCTCAAGGAGGCCAAAGAGTTGGTCGAGAGTGCGCCTGCCAAAATCAAGGAAAGCGTCAACAAGGAAGAGGCCGAAGAGGTCAAGAAGAAGTTCGAAGAAGCCGGCGCCCAAGTGGAGATCAAGTAACGCACAATACGCCGTTCGATTCCTGGCTGTTGAGAGCCACAAACTGAGATGACGGGGGGGGTATGTCTCCCCGTGTCTCTATTGGTCGGGAGGGAGCGTCCATGACCACGAGCCCCAATGGGCGGCTGAGCTTCTCCAAGCATTCGTCCACGATTCCGCTGCCGAACATGATCCAGGTGCAGAGGTCCTCGTACGAGGAGTTTCTGCAGATGGATCTGCTGCCTGAGGAACGCCTTTTCGGCGGTCTTCAGTCGGTCCTATCCTCGATCTTTCCGTTCACCGACTTCCGTGAGACGTGTGAGCTGCAGTTCGTTCGCTACGAGATCGGAAACTGGACATGTCGCTGTGGGCGTCTTGACGGACTGCACCACTTGCGACTGACCTGCGAGCATTGCGGCGCCAGCTTCAAGGCCGGCGATCCGCATGAAGAGTCGGTCGTCTGCCCGGACTGTGGCAAAGCCAACAAGAACCGCATCGAAATGTGCAGCGTATGCGGCACATCGGTGGGTCTGAGGCTGCCGTTTTCGTCCGACGAGTGTCGTGAACGCGGAATGACCTATGCGGTTCCCGTGCGGCTGACCTTCCGTTTGGTGACCTTCGATACCGAGGAGGACGGCAGCCGACAGGTGCGCGATGTCAAAGAAGAAGAGCTCTACTTCGGCGAGATGCCGCTGATGACCGACACCGGCACGTTCATCATCAACGGCACCGAGCGGGTCATCGTGTCCCAGCTCCACCGGTCGCCGGGCGTCTTCTTCACCCTTGAAGGTCCCAACGACTACCTCGCCAAGGTCGTGCCCTATCGTGGCTCCTGGATCGAGTTCGAGTACGACAACAAGCAGATTCTCTGGGTCAGGATCGATCGCAAACGGCGGCTGCCGGGAACGGTCTTCCTGCGTGCTCTGAGCCCTGAGCTGGAGACCAACTCTCAGATCCTCCGTGGTTTCCTCACCGTCTTTGACGTTCGGCTTGGCTCCAAGAAGGCCTCGGCGACGCTCCATCTCGACTCACGCATTCTCGAAGTCGAAGATGAGCGGCAGAAAGCTCTTCGCTTCCGCAAGGTGGCGGAGCCGACCCTGTTCGCAGGGCTTTCGCTCGACAAGGCGATTCGCAAGCGGCTTCAAAAGGCCACGATCGCCAAACCCGCCAAGGTTGCGGTCAACCGCGAAGACCTGATCGGGGCCATCGTGGTCGACGATCTCGTCGATCAGGAGACCGGTGAAGTCATCGTCCCCGCGAATGCGAGAGTCACCGACGATGTTCTGGCACAGGCGGACGAGGCGGGCATCGACACCATCAGCGTTGCGTTCCCGGATTGGGACCCGGTTGGTGAGATTCTTCACCAGACCCTCGAGAAAGACTCCACCACGTCGCAGATGGGGGCGAGGATGGAGATCTACCGGCGTCAGCGCCCTGGCGACCCCCCCACCGAAGAGTCCGCAACGACCCTTTTCAACGGGCTCTTTTTCGACGAACGCAAGTACGATCTGTCCCGCGTCGGTCGTTTCAAGTTCAACGCCAAGCTCGGCCTCGACAAGGACCCCAATCAGCGGACCCTCGACGTCGATGATTTTATGCATCTGGTGACCTACCTCTTGAGGCTCCACCGGGATCTGGGCCGGGTCGACGACATCGACTCACTTGCCAACCGTCGTGTGCGAACGGTCGGCGAGCTGCTGGAGAACCAGTTCCGCATCGGGCTGGTGCGGATGGAGCGGGCGATCAAGGAAAAGATGTCCATCCATCCGGACATCGACTCGGCGATGCCGCGCGATCTCGTCAACTCGAAGCCGGTGATGGCTTCAGTGGACGAGTTCTTCGGCTCCTCGCAGCTGTCGCAGTTCATGGATCAGACCAACCCACTATCGGAGGTCACCCACAAACGCCGCCTGTCGGCCCTCGGGCCGGGCGGTCTTTCGCGCGAACGGGCCGGTTTCGAGGTGCGTGACGTGCACTCGACCCACTATGGGCGAATCTGTCCGATCGAGACCCCGGAGGGCCCGAACATCGGCCTCATTTCCTCGCTCTCGTGCTACGCGCGACTGAACCCAATGGGTTATATCGAGTCGCCGTACAAGAAGGTGGAGAAGGCCAATGTTCAGGAGCATGTCCAGATCACTCAAGTCGGGGACACCGACTTCGAGCTCGGACAGGTGGCGCTGCGTGCTGACTTCGATGCCGCCAACGCCACGGTGCGGCGCTCACGGACCAGAAAGGTCGAGGCCTGGGGCGATCCCCACGCCTTCTACCTGCCGGCGTGGGAAGAGGAAAACCTCAACATCGCCCAGGCCAACGCGAGGGTCAATGCCAAGGGCAAACTGGTCGATGAAAAGGTCATTTCGCGCTCCGGCGGCGAGTTCCTGGTCATCGATCGCGATCAGGTGGACTTCATCGACGTGTCGCCGCGGCAGGTGGTGTCGGTGGCGGCCTCGCTGATTCCCTTTCTCGAGCACGACGACGCCAACCGCGCCCTCATGGGCTCGAACATGCAGCGCCAGGCGGTCCCGCTGGTTCAGCCCGAGGCGCCGGTGGTCGGCACCGGGATGGAATCGGTGGTTGCCGAGGATTCCGGGGCGGTGGTGGTCTGCCGGCGGTCCGGCGTGGTCGACAAGGTTGACTGTCAGCGGATCATCGTCCGCGTCGAGGACGAAGGCGAGGGCGAGTTCGGGGCCGACATCTATCAGATGACCAAGTTCCGGCGTTCGAATCAGAACACCTCGATCAACCAGAAGCCTCTGGTGGACGAGGGTCAGCAGGTGGTCAAGGGCCAGGTGCTGGCCGACGGTCCCAATACTCAGAAGGGTGAGCTCGCCCTCGGCCACAACGTCCTGGTGGCGTTCATGCCGTGGCGCGGCTACAACTTCGAGGACGCGATCGTCGTCTCGCAGCGTCTGGCCAAGGACGATAAGTACACATCGATCCACATCGAGGAGTTCGAGACCTCGGCCCGGGACACCAAGCTGGGACCGGAGGAGATCACCCGCGACATCCCGAATGTCTCCGAGTCGGCGCTCGCTCAATTGGACGAGGCTGGCATCATTCACGTCGGCGCCCAGGTGCGGCAGGGTTCGATCCTGGTCGGCAAGGTGACCCCAAAGGGCGAAACCCAGTTGACCCCGGAGGAGAAGCTGCTCCGCGCCATCTTCGGTGAAAAGGCGGGCGATGTTCGGGATGCGTCGCTGCGCTGCCCGCCGGGTATCGAGGGCGTGGTCGTTGGCGTGCAGATCTTCGCCCGCAAGGGCGTCGACAAAGATTCTCGCCAGTTGACAATCGAGAACGAGGAGATCGAGCGCATCCGTACCAACTCAGAAGACGAGAAGCGGATCATCCTCGAAGTTCGCGATTCCAAAATCGAACGGCTTCTTGTGGGCAAGATCGTGGCCGACGAAATTGCCGTCCGCAAGGGCGGTGAGGTCCTGGTCGGTAAGAACAAAAAGGTCACGGTCGAGGCTCTGAGGCGACTCAAGATCTCGCAGATCAAGAATCTGCCGCTCAAGAAAGCGTCTCTCCTCGACAAGGTACGGTTGATCACCCGCCAGGCCGAGTCGCAGGTCGAGGTCCTCGACCAGATCAACCAGGAGCGGATCGAGCTCCTGCGGCAGGGTGACGATCTTCCTCCCGGCGTGATCAAGCAGGTCAAGGTCTTCATCGCCATGAAGCGGAAGCTTCAGGTCGGTGACAAGATGGCCGGTCGTCATGGCAACAAGGGCGTGATCTCACAGACTCTCGCCGAGGAAGACTTGCCTTTCCTGCCCGATGGGACTCCGGTCGAGATCATTCTCAACCCGCTCGGCGTGCCGTCGCGTATGAACGTCGGTCAGATCCTCGAGACCCATCTCGGCTGGGCCGGCCACGAACTCGGAATGAGCTTCGCGACGCCGGTCTTCGAGGGTGCCAACGAGGACGAGATCCGTGAAATGTTGGAGAAGGCCGGCCTTCCCGAAGATGGCAAGAGCCTCCTGTATGACGGTGTTACTGGCGAGGCGTTCGAACAACGGGTGACGGTTGGCTACATTTACATGCTCAAGCTCAGCCACCTGGTCGACGACAAGATCCACGCCCGCTCCATCGGTCCCTACTCGCTGATCACCCAGCAGCCGCTGGGCGGTAAGGCCCAGTTCGGTGGCCAGCGGTTGGGCGAGATGGAGGTGTGGGCGCTGGAGGCCTTTGGTGCCGCGCACACGCTGCAGGAGCTCCTCACCGTCAAGTCGGACGACGTCGAGGGGCGGGCCAAGGTCTACGAGGCGATCGTCAAAGGGCAGGTGCCCGAGGAACCGGGATTGCCGGAGTCCTTCAACGTGTTGGTTCGTGAGCTGCAGGCGCTCGGCCTCGATGTCGAGTTGTTGCAGCAGGACGACGAGTGAGAGGGGTGAAGACTATGGAGCGTTCAAGCCTGAGCGAAGTGCGCAGCTTCTTCGAAAAGCCCAAGCCCCTCAACGATTTCAACGCAATTCGGTTGGGTTTGGCGAGTCCCGAAAAGATCCGCTCGTGGTCACACGGTGAGGTCATTAAGCCCGAAACTATTAACTACCGTACCTTCAAGCCCGAGCGGGACGGTCTGTTCTGCGCCAAAATCTTTGGCCCGGTGACCGACTGGGAGTGTCTCTGCGGCAAGTACAAACGGATGAAGTACCGCGGCGTCGTCTGCGACAAATGCGGCGTCGAGGTCACGAAATCCAAGGTTCGCCGCGAGCGGATGGGCCACATCGAGCTTGCAGCTCCGGTCTCCCACGTCTGGTTCTTCAAAGGACTGCCTTCGCGCATCGGCCTCCTTCTGGACATGACCATGCGCGAGCTCGAGCGGGTGCTCTACTTCGAGGCCTACGTGGTCGTCGATCCCGGCGACACGGAGCTCGACGACCAGCAGGTTCTGACCGAGGAAGAATACCGGCAGGCGAAGGAGGAGTACGGCGAGGCGTTCGTCGCGATGATGGGTGCGGAGGCGGTCCGTGCGCACCTCGAGCGCCTCGACCTCGACGAAATGGCGGCCGAGCTGCGCATGGTCATGCGCACCGAGACTGCGATCATGCGCCGGCAGAAGGCGGCCAAACGACTCAAACTGGTGGAGGCTCTTCGCCGCTCGGGCAACCGTCCGGAGTGGATGATCCTCGAGGTCATCCCGGTTCTACCGCCGGAGCTGCGACCGCTGGTGCCGCTCGACGGCGGTCGGTTCGCGACCTCAGACCTCAACGATCTCTACCGGCGGGTCATCAACCGCAACAATCGGCTCAAGAAGCTGCTCGATCTGCGCGCGCCCGAGGTCATCGTCCGCAACGAAAAGCGGATGCTGCAAGAGGCGGTTGACGCCCTCTTTGACAACGGGCGTCGCGGTCGCGTCATCAAGGGCTCCAATAACCGGCCCCTCAAGTCGTTGTCCGATAACCTCAAGGGCAAGCAGGGCAGGTTCCGCCAAAACCTGCTCGGCAAGCGCGTCGATTACTCGGGACGCTCGGTCATCGTGGTCGGCCCGGAGCTCAGGCTCCACCAGTGCGGTCTTCCCAAGAAGATGGCCCTCGAGCTCTTCAAGCCCTTCGTATATCGGGAGCTGGAAAAACGCGAGCTCGCGACCACCATAAAGATGGCCAAGGAGCTCGTCGAGCTCCAGACCCCTGACGTGTGGGACGCTCTAGAGACCGTGATCCAGGAGCACCCGGTGCTCTTGAATCGTGCGCCGACTCTTCACCGCCTCGGCATCCAGGCCTTCGAGCCGGTGCTGGTCGAGGGCAAGGCAATCAAGATCCACCCTCTCGTCTGTGCGGCCTACAACGCCGATTTCGACGGCGACCAGATGGCGGTCCATGTGCCGCTTTCGCCGAAGGCGCAGCTCGAGGCCCACATCCTCATGATGTCGGCCCGCAACATCCTGTCGCCGGCAAGCGGCCGGCCATTGGCGGTGCCGTCGCAGGACATGGTGATCGGCATCTACTATCTGACGACCGAAAACTATATGGCCAAAGGTGGTGGCAAAACCTTCGCAACCGCCGAAGAGGTATTCCTCGCCTACACCGCGGGGGTGCTGGGCACCCAGGCGCCGATCCAACTGCGATTCTCAGGCAGCCTGATTGATCTCGTCGCCCAGGGAGGCAGCCAGGACATTCTCCACGCCGACGTAATCGAGGTCGAGAACATGCTCCTGGAGACCACCGTTGGCCGCGTGCTTTTCAACATGCAGTTGCCGGAGGAGATGCCCTTCATAAACGGCCAGCTCCGTAAGAAGGGGCTGCAGAATCTGGTCGCGTTTTCGTTCATGAAGATGGGCCACGAACCTACCGTCGAGCTCCTCGACGATCTCAAGGAGATCGGGTTCGAATACGCCACCCGATCGGGCCTCTCCCTGTCGTCCGACGATATGGTGATCCCGGAGAGCAAGCAGAGCCAGCTTGATAAGGCGTATAGCGAGGTCGACGAGGTCGAAGAGCAACGGCGCAAGGGTCTGATCACCGCTGGTGAGCGGCACAACAAGATCGTCGATATCTGGCACCAGGTCACCGAGGATGTGGCCAAGGCGATGTTCATCGAGATGTCGTCGCTGAACCAGGAGTCCGGCGAGTTCAACCCGATATTCATGATGGCCGACTCGGGCGCACGCGGTTCCCGTGAGCAGGTGCGTCAGCTCGCCGGTATGCGAGGTCTGATGGCGAAACCGTCGGGCGAGATTATGGAGACCCCCATCACCGCGAACTTCCGCGAAGGGCTCTCGGTGTTGCAGTACTTCATCTCGACCCACGGCGCGCGCAAGGGCCTCGCTGACACCGCGCTCAAGACTGCTGATTCCGGCTATCTGACCCGGCGGTTGGTCGATGTGGCGCAGGACGTGATCGTTGTCGAGCACGACTGCGGCACCGAGAACGGCATCGAGGTGTCGGCCATTTCCGAAGGCGGCGAGATCCTTGAACAACTGCGCGACCGCGTCGTCGGGCGCGTCGCCGCGGAGGACATCTACGATCCCATCGAGGATACCCAGATCTGTTCGGTGAACACCGACGTCACGGAAGCTCTTGCCAGCCAGATCCAGGAGGCGGGCATCGAGCGCGTGCGCATTCGTTCCGCACTGACTTGTGAGACCGAGCGCGGGGTCTGTCAGCTCTGCTATGGACGGATGCTCGCCACCGGCCGCATGGTCGAGGTCGGTGAGGCGGTGGGTATCATTGCCGCCCAGTCGATTGGAGAGCCGGGAACCCAGCTCACCATGCGGACCTTCCATTACGGCGGCACCGCTACCCGCGGCACCGAGACCTCGCGGCACGTCGCCAACCACCTGGGCAAGATCAAGTTCCTCAACATTGCCGCGGTCGTCAACAATCAGGGTGAGACGGTGGCCATCTCGCGGACCGGTAAGCTCGTCATCCTCGACGAGCGCCAACGCGAGAAGGAACGCTATTCAGTGGCCTACGGCTCACACCTGCTGGTCGAAGACGGTCAGGACGTGGAGCCGGGGACGCCGCTGGTCGAGTGGGACCCCTTCACCTCGTCGATCCTGACTGCGATCGCCGGCAAGGTGAAATTCCACGACCTCGTCGAAGGCGAAAACGTCCGCGAAGAGATCGACAAGCTCACCGGCCACGCCCACAAAATCGTTATCGAACCTCTCGGATCGGGCAAGCGAATTCCGACCCTCGAGGTAATCGGCACCGGCCGCGGCAAGAACAAGGAAACCCGCCGTTACCAGCTGCCCATCGGCTCCCATCTTGCGGTGCCTGAGGGTGGCAAGCTGGCGGCGGGCGACGTGCTCGCCAAAATCCCGCGCGAAATGTCCAAGACCAAGGATATTACCGGCGGTCTTCCACGCGTTGTCGAACTCTTCGAGGCCCGCAAGCCAAAGGATCCAGCAGTCGTGTCGGAGATCGATGGTCGCATCCGAATCACCGAGCCCGTCCGCGGCCAACGCCGTATCGTGCTCGATGGCGAGGGCGAAGAGCAACGCGAGTACTCGATCCCGCGCTATGCCCACGTCTCAGTTCAAGAGGGCGAGTTCATTCAGGCCGGTGATCCCCTCACCGAGGGTGCGGTCAACCCGCACGATATTCTCTCGATCCTCGGCGAAAAGGAGATGCAGCGGCATCTGGTGGACAAGATCCAGGAGGTTTATCGCTCGCAGGGTGTGGCCATCAACGACAAGCACATTGAGGTCATCGTTCGTCAGATGATGCGCTTCGTGAAGGTCGTCGACCCCGGCGATACGGACTTCCTCCTCGACCAACAGATCCCGCGTTATCTCTTCGAGCGCGAGAACGACCGCGTGATCGAGGCCGGCGGCGAGCCCGCGACCGCGACCTCGCTCCTGCTCGGTATCACCAAGGCCTCGCTGGCCACCGAAAGCTTCATCTCGGCGGCCTCGTTCCAGGAGACGACTCGCGTTCTGACTGAGGCCGCGGTCTCCGGTAAGGTGGATAACCTTCACGGGCTCAAGGAGAACGTGATTGTTGGTCGGCTCATCCCTGCGGGCACCGGCGCACCGCGCTACCGCCGCACCATCATCGACGCGGTTCCCGAAGATGAGATGGAGCCGCGCCAGGAGCCGGATAATCTCTACCGTGAAATGACCGAAGCAGCGACCGCCTTGATGGACGCCAAACCCGACGCTCCGGTCGCGAAGACTGAAAAGTAAACTTTTTCTTTACAATCAATTCAACTTCGGCCGCCCATCTTGGGCGGCCATTTTTCTTTCCCGCGCCAGCCCGCAGCCGCGGGCTGCGCTCTGAGTTTCGTTCCTGCGATGGTCTTCCGGCTTGAACACCCCGATTTTCAGAGGCGGCATTGCCCGTGAGTGCCCCCTCTGACGATGTTTGGGCCCGAATTACACATTCGCCAACTGTCCTCCGAGATCCCAAAATCGTCAGAGACGGCACGTCCGGTGGACACGACCGTTTCCCAACGCCCTTCCCGAGAGGATGCCAGGCACGCCGCGATGACGATGAGGACAACATCGTGTCGGGATGCCAGGCACCTCCGGTGGACGTGGGCCGTTTCCCAGCGCCCTTCCCGAGAGGATGCCAGGCACGCCGACGTGACGATGAGGACATCGTCACATCGGGATGCCAGGCACCTCCAGAGAGCATCCTGCTTCGAGCATCCAACATGGCCGGTGGCGAGGAAGAGCGCTTCTGTACCGGAAACGCCCTAGAACCGCTTGACAGAACGAGGCATCTCCAGTATTCTTCCGCGGCTCTGACTCACGGCCAGAGCCCATAATCGAGGAAACACCCAAGTGGTGTCTCCACTTGGACTTACGAACCCCGGATAGGGAGCGATCATGCCAACAGTCTCGCAGTTGGTCCGCCAGGGCCGCAAAATGGCGACCGAGAAAACCAACAGCCCGGCGCTGCAGTCCTGCCCGCAGCGACGGGGAGTCTGCACCCGCGTCTTCACGACCACGCCGAAGAAGCCGAACTCGGCCCTTCGTAAAGTGGCTCGTGTGCGGCTCACCAACGGTATCGAGGTGACCGCCTACATCCCCGGTGAGGGCCACAACCTTCAGGAGCACTCGCAGGTGATGATCCGCGGCGGCCGAGTCAAGGACCTCCCGGGCGTTCGCTACCACATCATTCGCGGCACCATGGACAGCCAGGGTGTCGAGGGCCGGCGTCAGCGGCGTTCGAAGTACGGCGCCAAGCGGCCGAAGAGCTAGGGCGGGGGGAGCACATGCCTCGGCGAGCAACAATCGACAAACGAGTGGTCCTTCCGGATCCCGTCTACAACTCGCGTCTGGTCACCAAGTTCATCAACAACGTGACGTCTAGCGGTAAGAAGGCGGTTGCCGAGAAGATCTTTTACGGCGCGCTCGGTCTGATCGAGGAGCGCACCGGCGACGACCCGCTCAAGGTCTTCAAACGTGCGGTTGAGAACGCCAAGCCGCAGGTCGAGGTCAAATCACGCCGTGTCGGTGGCTCGACCTATCAGGTGCCGATGGAAGTTCGCACGGACCGCCAGCAGGCGCTGGCAATTCGTTGGCTGATCGGTTTCTCCAAGTCCCGCCACGAGAAGACCATGATGCAGAAGCTCGCGGCCGAGTTTCTCGACGCCGCCTCGAACCGTGGTGGCACGATCAAGAGACGCGATGACACCCATCGCATGGCTGAGGCCAACAAGGCCTTTGCCCACTATCGCTGGTAGGTGAGTTAGAGACTGTAACGACAGTAGTTCGCAGGAGATCTTTGAAATAATGTCCCGTGTCATTCCCCTCGCTCAGGTCCGGAATATCGGCATCATGGCCCACATTGATGCCGGTAAGACGACGACTACCGAGCGTGTGCTCTATTACACGGGCATCAACTACAAGATCGGTGAGGTCCACGACGGCACGGCGACCATGGATTGGATGCCGCAGGAGCAGGAGCGGGGCATCACCATCACATCTGCTGCGACAACTTGTTTCTGGCGCGATCACCGCATCAACATCATCGACACCCCTGGCCACGTTGACTTCACCGCTGAGGTGGAGCGGAGCCTTCGCGTGCTCGACGGGGCGGTAGCGATTTTCTGTGCGGTCGGCGGTGTCGAGCCGCAGTCCGAGACGGTGTGGCGGCAAGCCGATCGTTACGGCGTGCCGCGAGTCGCGTTCATCAATAAAATGGACCGCATCGGCGCCAACTTCGCCGGTGTCACCGATCAGATCCGCAACAAGCTGATGGCCAACGCGGTGCCGGTGCAGATTCCCCTCGGCGCCGAGGAGGGCTTCGCCGGTGTGATCGACCTGGTTCGCCGCAAGGCGTACCACTATCACGAGGAAACCCTCGGTGCCGAGTACCACGAAGAGGAGATCCCCGAGGACTATCGTGCCGAGGTTGAGGAATACCGCGAGCGCCTTTTCGAGGCGGTAGCCGAGACCTCAGAGGAGCTTCTCGATCATTACCTGGCCGAAGGCACGCTCAACGAAGAGCAGATCATCCGCGGTCTGCGGATCGGCACCATCAGCGGAATGCTGGTGCCGGTGATGTGCGGTTCGGCGTTCAAAAACAAGGGTGTCCAGCCGCTGCTCGACGCGGTGGTCGACTACCTGCCGTCGCCGCTCGACGTCCCGCCCATCGAGGGCTTCCTGCCCGAGGGCAGCAAGGGCAGCAACCTGCGCCGCGCCGATGATGACGAGCCTTTTGCAGCGCTGGTTTTCAAGATCATGACCGACCCCTTTGTCGGCCGGCTGGCCTTCATTCGCATCTACTCGGGTGACCTGGCCACCGGAACATCGGTGATCAACACCGCCACCGGCAAGTCCGAGCGGGTTGGCCGCCTGCTAAAGATGCATGCCAACAAGCGCGAGGAGCTCTCCGAGGTCTATGCGGGCGACATCTGTGCGGCGGTCGGGCTGCGAAACGCCAGCACGGGTGACACGCTGTGCGACCGCAAGCACCTCATCGTGCTCGAGGCCATGAATTTCCCCGAGCCGGTGATTGCGGTTGCTATTGAACCCAAGACCACGGCCGACCAGGAGAATCTCGCGACCTCCCTCGCCAAGCTCACCCAGGAGGACCCGACATTTCGGGTCTCTGTGGACGAGGAAACCGGGCAGACGATCATCTCGGGTATGGGAGAGCTCCACCTCGAGATCATCGTCGACCGCCTGATGCGCGAGTTCAAAATCGGGGCCAAGGTGGGTCGCCCGCAGGTCGCCTACCGTGAGGCCATCACCGAGGAGGCCAAGGGCGAGGGTCAGTTCATACGCCAGACCGGTGGCAAGGGCCAGTATGGTCACGTCAAGATCCGCATCTGGCCGTTGAGCGACGGCTCCGACTTTGTCTTCGAAGACGAGATCAAAGCGGGTGTAGTTCCGCGCGAGTTCATCCGCCCGGTCGAGATGGGAATCCGCGAAGCCATGGATCGCGGAGTTCTCGCCGGCTACCCCTTGATGGGTGTCGGGGCCGCCCTCTATGACGGTTCGTTCCATGAAGTCGACTCATCGGAGCTCGCCTTCAAGGTTGCCGGTTCCATGGCTCTGATGGATGCCGCAAAGATTGCCGGTCCGGTGCTCGTGGAGCCGGTCATGGAGGTCGAAGCGGTGACACCCGAGGAGTACCTCGGCGATGTGATTGGCGATCTCAACCGTCGCCGTGGTCGGGTCACAAGCATGGAGTCGCGGGCCGGGTTCCAGGTCGCGACCGTGCACGTTCCCCTTTCCGAGATGTTCGGTTACGCCACCGATCTGCGGTCGCAGACTCAGGGGCGAGCCACCTACAGCATGCAGTTCGATCATTACGACGAGGTTCCCCAACGGCAGGCCGATGAGATCGTCGCGCGCGCTACGGGAATGACGGCGTAGGGAGGCAGCAATGGCCAAGGAGAAGTTCGAGCGGACAAAGCCGCACGTCAATATCGGGACCATTGGTCACGTGGACCATGGGAAGACGACGTTGACGGCGGCGATCACGAAGACGTTGGCGGCGAAAGGGCTGGCGGACTACACACCGTTTGATTCGATCGACAAGGCGCCGGAAGAGAAGGCGCGGGGGATCACGATCAACACGGCACACGTGGAGTACCAGTCGGAGAACCGACACTACGCCCACGTTGACTGTCCCGGACACGCGGACTACGTGAAGAACATGATCACGGGTGCAGCGCAGATGGACGGGGCAGTGCTGGTGGTGTCGGCGGCAGACGGACCGATGCCGCAGACGCGAGAGCACATCCTGCTGGCGCGTCAGGTGGGTGTGCCGTTCATCATCGTCTACATGAACAAGGTGGATCAGGTGGACGACGAGGAGCTTTTGGATCTCGTTGAGCTGGAGGTTCGGGAGCTGTTGAGCGAGTACGACTTCCCAGGTGACGAAATTCCGGTGATTCGTGGATCGGCGTTGAAGGCCGGGGAGTCGGACGATCCGGACTCTGAGGAGAACAAGTCGATCTGGGAGCTTTTGGAGGCGATGGACACGTACATACCGCAGCCTGAGCGCGAAATCGACAAGCCGTTTTTGATGCCGATCGAGGACGTGTTCACGATTTCGGGACGCGGGACGGTGGTGACGGGCCGGATCGAGCGCGGCAAGGTGAAGGTTGGCGAGGAGATGGAGATCGTGGGCATTCGGCCGACGATGAAGAAGGTCGTGACGGGCGTGGAGATGTTCCGGAAGCTTCTTGACAGTGGTGAGGCCGGTGACAATGTCGGACTGCTGCTGCGAGGTACGGAGCGGACGGACGTTGAGCGCGGGCAGGTGGTAGCGAAGCCCGGGTCGATCACACCGCACCAGAAGTTTCGCGCCGAGGTCTATGTGTTGACGAAGGAAGAGGGAGGCCGTCACACGCCGTTCTTCCGAGGATATCGGCCGCAGTTTTTCTTCCGGACGACGGACATTACTGGGGCGGTGAACCTGGACGAGGGTGTGGAGATGGTGATTCCTGGAGACAACACGAACTTGGAGGTGGAGCTGCTCCAGCCGATCGCGATGGAGAAGGGCTTGCGCTTCGCCATTCGCGAAGGTGGCCGCACGGTCGGTGCCGGTTCCATCACGGACATCCTGGAGTAAATGATGGCGAGCGACAAGATCCGCATCCGTCTGAAGGCGTACGACTACCGCCTGCTGGACCAATCGGCGACCGAGATCGTGGATACGGCGCAGCGGACCGGGGCGCGCATCGCGGGCCCGATTCCGTTGCCCACGCACATCCAGCGATTCACGGTGCTGCGGTCGCCGCACGTGGACAAGAAGTCGCGCGAGCAGTTCGAAATCCGCACCCACAAGCGGTTGCTGGACATTCTCGAACCAACCCAGCAGACCATTGACGCATTGATGAAGCTCGAGCTGCCTGCGGGCGTCGATGTGGAAATCAAGGCATACGGAGCGAGGTGATCTGATGGTACGCGGCATTCTCGGCAAGAAGGTCGGCATGACCCAGATATTTGACGACGACGGGCGGGTGATCCCGGTGACAGTCGTCGAGGCTGGGCCGTGCGTGGTTGTGCAGCGCAAATCGGAAGATTCGGACGGATACGAGGCGGTGCAAATCGGTCTCGTCGAGCAGAGTCCGCGGCGCAACGCGCCGAAGGCCATCAGTGGGCATTTTACTTCTGCTGGCATTCCTCCGACCCGTTTTGTGGCGGAGGTTCCAGTGGACTCGGAAGACGAGTCGAAGCCCGGCGACTCGGTCCTTGCGGACATCTTCGCGGCCGAAGACACGGTGCACGTGGTCGGACGGTCCAAAGGCCGCGGCTTCCAGGGCGTGATCAAGCGCCACAACTTCGGTGGCGGTAAGGCCACCCACGGTTCGATGCATCACCGTGCACCGGGCTCCGTCGGCCGTTCGGCATGCCCGTCTCGGGTATTCCCGGGACAGAAGATGCCCGGCCAGATGGGCAACAAGCGGGTGACGGTCAAAAACGCGCAGGTGGTGAAAGTGGATACAGAACGCAACCTGCTCTTCCTCAAGGGCGGCGTACCGGGTGCACGCAACAGCTACATCCGGATCGTCAAGGTGTCGTGAGGGGATGGGTGGTGCTATGAAGATCGAAGTCAAGAATTGGGACAACCAGGTGACCGGGAAGATGGAGCTCCCGGACGCGGTCTTTGCCCGCGAGGTCAACCAGCACCTCGTGTGGGAAGTGGTGCGCGCGTATCTGGCGAGTCGTCGCCGCGGCACCCACAAGACCAAGGAGCGTTCGGACGTCAAGGGCACCCGCTCGAAACCGTGGAAGCAGAAGCACACCGGACGCGCTCGTGCCGGCTCTCGTCAGTCGCCGTTGTGGCGTTCGGGTGGCATCGTGCACGGTCCGCGCCCACGCTCCTATGCTCAGAAGGTCAACAAGAAAGCGCGTCGCGCAGCACTGAGCGGGGTCCTGTCTCAGCGCCTCGCTGAAGGCCGGCTCGTGGTGCTCAACACCATGGAGCTCGACGCTCCAAAGACCAGGGAGTTCCTCGCCCGCCTCGATCGACTCGGCGTCAAGGGGGAAAAGGTGCTGCTCGTGGATGGTCTGGAGAACCTCAACCTCCACCTGGCGAGCCGCAATCGGCCCGAGCTGAAGATGATCGATGCCGGCTCGTTGAACGCCTACGAGGTCCTCAACCACCGCTGGATTGTGGCTTCCGAGCCGGCGCTGCGGTCGCTCGCGGAGGTGTTGTCATGAAGGCTCGCCAGATCGTTCTGCGGCCGCTCATCACCGAGAAGACCACATTTATGCAGGAGCGTGAGAACACCGTCTGCTTCGAGGTCGATCGTCGGGCCAACAAAATTCAGGTCCGCAAAGCGGTAGAGGAGCTATTCGAAGTCCAGGTGACGGGTGTTCATATTGTCAACCGCAAGGGAAAGCCAGTTATGCGTTACGGCCGCACGGTCAATCACCGTCCGGCCAGCCGCAAGGCTTACGTGACGCTGGCCGAGGGCTCGAAAACGCTCGAGTTCTTCGAAGGTATCTGAGGAGTCTGTCATGGCGATCCGGTCATACAAACCGACGTCCCCGGGACGACGCTTCGTCACCACCTCCGATTTCGAGGAGCTGACGACGAGCCGTCCCGAGAAGAAGCTGACCAAGGGCAAGAAGCGCTCCTCGGGGCGCAACAGCGAGGGTCATATCACCTCTCGCCACCGTGGCCAGGGCCACAAACGGCGCTACCGCATCATCGATTTCAAGCGCAACAAGTTCGATGTGCCGGCGCGGGTGGCGACCATTGAGTACGACCCCAATCGTTCGGCCAACATCGCTCTTTTGTTCTACGCCGACGGCGACAAGCGTTACATCCTCGCCCCAATCGGGCTCAAGGTGAACGATACGGTGATCGCCGGTACCAAGGTGGACGTGCGCCCCGCCAACGCGATGCCGATTGGCAACATCCCCCTCGGCACTCTGGTCCACAACATCGAGCTCAAGCCCGGCAAGGGTGGGCAGATGGTGCGGTCGGCGGGGACCTCGGCCCAGATCATGGCCAAAGAGGGCAAGTACGCGACTCTCCGCATGCCCTCGGGCGAAATGCGGATGGTGCTGTCCTCCTGCATGGCCACCATCGGCCAGGTAGGGAATCAAGAACACAACAATCTGTCTCTCGGTAAGGCCGGCCGCTCCCGCTGGCTCGGCGTCCGGCCGCAGACCCGCGGCACAGCCATGAACCCGGTCGATCACCCGCACGGTGGCGGCGAAGGACGTAACAAGGGCCGTCACCCGGTCTCTCCATGGGGCTGGCCAACCAAGGGCGCGAAGACCCGCCGTCCCAAGGCGTCGGACCGTTTGATCGTGTCGCGCCGGAAGAAGAAGTAGGGGGAGGGGATCATGTCACGTTCAATCCGCAAAGGGCCGTTCGTAGACGAGCACCTGGCGAAAAAGGTCGAGACGGTGAGTGGCGTAGGCGACCGCAGGGTCATCAAGACCTGGTCGCGGCGCTCTACGGTCACCCCGCTGATGGTCGGCATGACGATCGCGGTGCACAACGGCCACAAGTTCGTGCCGGTGTTTATCACCGAGAACATGGTCGGGCATAAGCTCGGGGAGTTTGCGCCGACCCGAACCTTCCGGGGTCACTCGGGCCGGCGTGAGAAGGGCGTTCTCTAGGGGGGCATGATGGATTCACGAGCTCAACTGAGGTACTATCGCTCGTCGCCGCGCAAGGTGCGGCTGGTCGTGGACATGGTGCGCGGCCAGGCAGTTGAACCGGCCCTCACGTCGTTGCAGCTGAGCCCTAAGTACGCGGCCAAAGACGTTGCGAAGCTGGTGAAGTCTGCGCTCGCCAACCTCGAGCAGGCCCAGCCCGGTGTCGACGTCGATCGGGTCTTCATCAGCAGAATCACCGTTGACGGTGGTCCAAGCCTGAAGCGCGGCCGTCCGGCCTCGAAGTGGGTAACGATGCACAGAATCCTGAAGCGGATGTGCCACGTCACCGTTGAACTTTCGGTGAAGGAATAGGAGTCGAAATGGGACAGAAAACACACCCGTACGGCTTTCGCCTCGGCTACAACAACACGTGGCGGTCCCGCTGGTACGCGGATGGCAAGGATTATGCGAACCTCCTCCACGAGGACCTGACGTTGCGCCAGGAGCTCCTGGAGCGGCTCGAGAACGCGGCCGTCAGCGCGATCGACATCGAGCGCACGGCTTCGAAGCTGCGTGTCAACATCCTCTCCGGTCGGCCGGGCATCATTATCGGCCGCAAGGGTGCCGAGGTGGACAAGCTGCGTGACGATCTCATGCGGCGCTACGGCCAGGACATCCACATCAACATCCAGGAGATCCAGCGGCCGGAGATCGACGCCCACCTGATCGCCGCCAACGTGGCACGGCAGCTCGAGCGGCGAATCGCATTCCGCCGGGCAATGCGGCGGGCGATCGAAAACGCCCTCCGGTTCGGCGCCCAGGGAATCAAGATCCGCTGCGCCGGTCGTCTCAACGGGGCCGAGATCGCGCGAGCCGAGTGGTACCAGCAGGGCCGCTTGCCGTTGCACACTCTCAAGGCCGACATCGATTACGGTTTCAAGACCTCCTACACCACCTACGGCGTGATCGGTGTCAAGGTCTGGGTCTATCGGGGCGAGCGCCATCGTCAGCGCGGTATTCGCCCGCACGCGTGAGGGAGATTCGACATGTTGATGCCGAAGAAGGTCAAGTACAGAAAGCAGCAGCGGGGAAAGAACCGCGGCATCGCCGGACGCGGCGCGAAGGTCTCGTTCGGAGATTACGCGTTGCAGGCGGTCGAGCGCGGGTGGCTCACCGCGCGCCAGATCGAGGCTGCCCGTATCGCCATGACCCGCCACGTCAAACGCGGCGGCAAAATCTGGATCCGGATCTTCCCCGACAAGCCTGTGACCAAGAAGCCCCTCGAAACCCGTATGGGTAAAGGCAAGGGTAACCCCGAGGAGTGGGTGGCGGTGATCAGACCGGCCCGCATCCTCTATGAGATGGAGGGAGTGTCGGAGACCATCGCACGCGAGGCGATGCGCCTCGCCGCCCACAAGCTCCCCATCAAAACCAGGTTCGTAAGCAGGAAAGAACAGCTATGAAGGCCAAGGATATTCGTGAACGGTCCGACGACGAGCTTCGCAAGGCGCTGGGGGATCTCGAAGAGCAGCTCTTCAAGCTCCGCTTCCAGAAGTCGACGGGGCAGATCGAAAACCCGATCAAGATCCGGGAGGTCCGCAAGGACATCGCTCGGGTGATGACGGTGATGAACGAGCGTCAGGCCGAGGGGAGTGCATGATGAGCAGCAAGCCTAGCGCCGCGAGAAAAACCACCAAAGTGGGTCTGGTGACCTCTTCCGCGGCTGACAAATCGGTGGTCGTCAAGGTCGAAAACCTGGTCATGCACCCGCTGTATTCGAAGTTCGTACGCACCAGCTCGAAGTTCATGGCGCATGACGAGGAGAACACCTGTAACGAGGGCGACCGGGTACTGATCGAGGAGTGCCGGCCGCTTTCCAAGCGCAAACGGTGGCTCGTCCGCAAGGTCATCGAGCGGGCGCAGTAATCGGGGGGACGCGATGATCCAGATGGGAACAATGCTCTTGGTCGCCGATAATTCCGGCGCGCGCCGGCTGCAGGCGATAAGGCAGCTCGGTGGTTCTGCGGCGCCCCGCTATGCGGGCCTCGGAGACATCGTCGTGTGCTCGGTGAAGGAAGCGACGCCGGAGTCGGAAGTCAAAAAGGGCACGGTCGTCAAGGCGGTTGTCGTCAGGACCCGCTCTCGAGCCCGCCGGCGAGACGGCTCATACATAAAATTTGACGAAAACGCGGCGGTGCTGGTGAACGCCGAAAGCGAGCCCCTTGGCACCCGGGTTTTCGGACCCGTCGCCCGGGAGCTCCGCGAAAAGCGGTTCATGAAGATCGTCTCGCTGGCCCCAGAGGTCCTGTAGGAGCGGTTATGAAGATCAAAAAGGGTGACACCGTCGAGGTCATTTCCGGCAAGGACGCCGGCAAACAGGGCCGGGTTCTGGTCGTCGATCGCAGTCGGGAGAGGCTCGTGATCGAAGGCGTGAACATGATAAAGCGCCACACCCGCCCGAACCCGCAGAAAAACGTCAAGGGCGGTGTGGTTGAGCGTGAAGCTTCGATTCACGTATCCAACGTGATGGTGATTTCACCGGACAGCGGACAACGGTCCCGGATCGGTATCCGGGTTCTTGACGACGGACGAAAGGTCCGCGTTGCCAAGGTCGACGGCGCGATTCTCGACCGATAGGAGGGACGATGGCGCGCTTGCAGAAGAAGTATCGTGAAGAGGTCTTCCCGCAACTCCAGAAGGAGTTCGAGTTGACCAACCCGATGCAGGTACCGAAGATCAGCAAGATCACCTGCAACATCGGGGTCGGCGAGGCGAGTCGCAACGCCAAGCTGCTGGATGTGGCGATGGAGCAGCTGGCCAACATCACCGGCCAACTGCCGGAGGTGCGTAAGGCCCGCAAATCCATTGCTGCGTTCAAGCTACGTGAGGGGATGCCGGTGGGCGCACGGGTGACTCTGCGCAGGGATCGGATGTACGAATTCCTCGACCGCCTGATCTGCATCGGGCTGCCACGGGTTCGAGACTTCCGCGGTATCTCGGCAAACGCTTTTGACGGCCGCGGCAACTACACCCTCGGAATCCGCGACATTCTGGTCTTCCCGGAGGTGGACTACCAGAAGGTCGAAGGCACCATGGGTATGAACATCACCATTACCACCTCGGCACCCACCGATGACCAGGCGCGCTCGCTCCTGGCGGGGATGGGGATGCCGTTCAAAAGTCGTTAGGAGGCACCGTGGCACGCAAGGCAATGATCGCTAAGAGCCTGAAAAAGCCGAAGTTCAAGGTCCGCCAGCGCAACCGCTGCCGGGTCTGTGGTCGTCCGCGGGGCTTCATGCGCAAGTTCCAGCTGTGCAGGGTGTGCTTCCGCAAGCTGGCCCTCGAGGGATACCTCCCCGGGGTCACCAAGGCGAGTTGGTGAGGGGTTGAACCATGAGCATGACTGATCCAATAGCCGATCTCCTGACGCATATTCGGAACGCCACCACGGTGCGCCACGATCGCACCGATGTGCCGGCTTCCAAGATGAAGCTCGAGGTCGCCAAGATCCTCAAGCAGGAAGGGTACATTCGCACCTTCAAGGTGATCGAGGAGGGTCCGCAGGGCACCATCCGTATCTACCTCAAGTACGCCGATGACGGCGAACCGGTGATTCACGGCCTGCAGCGGGTTTCGCGCCCTGGCTGCCGGATCTACCGGGGTGTTGAAGAATTGCCCAAAGTGAAAAATGGGCTCGGAGTTGCGGTGATCTCGACCAATCGGGGTGTCCTCACTGACGAGCAGGCGCGAGGCCTGCGCGTGGGTGGCGAAGTCCTGTGTGAGATCTGGTAGGGGGACTCATGTCACGGATAGGAAAACAGCCGATTCCGGTGCCGAAGGGGGTCGATATCTCGATCTCCGGCGACGTCGTCAACGTCAAGGGCCCGAAGGGGCAGCTACAGGTAAATGTCTTGCCGGGTATCTCGGCGGCGGTCGAAGACGGCAACCTCAACATCAGTCGTGCCGGTGATGAACCGCAGACCCGTTCCTTTCACGGGCTGGTTCGCGCGCTGTTGGCGAACGCCGTCACCGGGGTCTCCGAGGGCTGGTCGAAGAAGCTCGAAATTGTCGGTATCGGTTACCGCGCCGAGAGCAAGGGCAAAAGCGTGATCTTCAACATCGGCTACTCGCACCCGATCGACTTCGCAGTGCCCGACGGGATCGAGATCGATGTCGACGCCAAAGCGAATCTGGTGACGATCAATGGTTTCGACCGCCAGCAGGTCGGCCAGATTGCGGCCGAGATTCGCGGCCTGCGGCCGCCCGAGCCATACAAGGGCAAGGGCATTCGCTATGCGGACGAGCGCGTCCGCACCAAGGCAGGGAAACAGGGAGCGGCAGTAACATGAGAATCAAAGACCGTAAGCAGCGCCGCGTCAGGATCAGGCGCCGTTACCGTCAGGCAGTCCGCGGGACCGCAAACCGCCCTCGCCTTTCGGTATATCGGAGCCTGCGTCACGTTTATGCGCAGATCATCGATGACGATTCCGGCGTGACCCTGGCCTCCGCCTCGACGCTCGAGAAGTCGGCCGCCGGCAGCCTCAAGGCCACGGGGAACCGCGAGGCGGGCGTCCTCCTCGGAAAACTGATTGCCGAGCGCGCCAAGGAGCACGGTGTGGAGTCGGTGGTCTTCGACCGCGGCGGTTTCAGGTATCACGGTGTGATTCGCGCCATTGCAGACAGCGCTCGCGAAGCGGGCCTGAAGTTCTAGGGGATGCTGAGATGATGAACCGAGATTCTGAATTCGCCGAAACAGTCGTTCATATCAACCGTGTCGCCAAGGTCGTGAAGGGCGGCAAGAACTTCTCGTTCTCCGCCGTGGTCGTTGCCGGCGATGGTTCGGGAAAGGTCGGTTACGGCACCGGCAAAGCCCGTGAAGTGCCGCCCGCGATCCAGAAGGCAAGCGAACAGGCGCGCAAAGAGATGGTGAAGATCCCATTGGTCAGCGGCACCGTGCCCCACCTGGTGTGGGGACGCTGGGGCGCGACCCGGGTCCTCTTGCGTCCGGCCTCTCCGGGTACCGGTGTGATTGCCGGTGGTGGAGTACGCGCTGTGATGGAGTCGGCAGGCGTTGCCGACGTGCTGACAAAGATTGTCGGCAGCCGCAATCCGTTCAACGTGGTTCGTGCCACCTTCGATGCCATCGACCATTTGATGACCTCCGGACAGGTGCAGCGGCTGCGCGGGGTCGAAATGAAAGCACCGGAAGTGGCGGAGTCGCCGGCCGATACGGAGAACGCGGAAGAGGCCGAGGAATCGGCCGAAGCCGCGGTCGCTGAGGGAGATGACAGCTGATGACTGCGGAAGAAAAGAAGCCGAAGGGCGCTGACGAGAAGAAGAAGGCGCCAGCGAAGAAAGCCGCGGCAAAAAAGGCGGATGAGAAGAAGGCTGCGGCCAAGAAACCTGCGGCCAAGAAACCTGCGGCCAAGAAGCCTGCGGCCAAGAAGCCCGCCGCCAAGAAACCGGCTGCGAAGAAGGCCGAATCGAAGAAGCCGGCAGCGAAGAAGCCGGCCGAGAAGAAGGCTGCGGCGAAGAAGCCGGCAGCGAAAAAAGCCGAGACCAAAAAGGCTGCGACCAAGAAGCCCGCCGCCAAAAAACCGGCTGCGAAAAAGGCCGAAACGAAGAAGCCGGCCGAGAAGAAAACCGAAGCGACGACGCCGGCCGAGAAGAAGACTGCGGCGAAGAAACCTGCCGCGAAGCCGGCGACGCAGAAGGCTGCGGCCAAGGAGAAGCCGGCCAAAAAGACCGCCAAAGCGGGCCAAAAGGTCCTCAAGATTACTCAGGTGAAGAGCCAGATCGGTTTTGCGCGGAAGCAGCGGCGAGTGCTGACTGGTCTCGGTCTGGGGCGCATCGGTCGCACCGTAACGCGTTACGATCACCCGACCATCCGCGGGATGGTCGCCAAGGTCATCCACCTGGTATCGGTCGAAGAATTGGAGAGCTGAGCCATGGAACTTCATGATCTGCATCCGGCGCCCGGTGCAAAGAAGTCGCGTAAGCGCATCGGTCGTGGACCCGGCTCGGGCACCGGCAAGACTGCCGGCAGGGGCCACAAGGGCCAAAAATCGCGCAGCGGCTACTCGCGGCGTTACGGCTTCGAGGGCGGCCAGATGCCGCTCGTTCGCCGGATCCCGAAGCGTGGTTTCTGCAACATTTTCAGAGTCGAGTTCCAGGTTGTGAACCTCAGAGATCTCGAGCGGGTGTTCGCAGACGGCGACACGGTGTCCGTCGAGATCCTGGTTGAAAAGGGCCTGGTTCGCGGCGGCAAGAGGCTGGTCAAAGTGCTCGGTGACGGCGAGCTTTCAAAAAAACTGAGCGTTCAGGTCCACAAATTCTCCGCGTCGGCGCGAGCCGGAATAGAGAAGGCGGGGGGTAGCTGCGAGGTGGTGACGTCGTGATCGACAGCTTTCGCAACATCTTCGCGATCCCGGATCTCCGCAAGCGGGTGTTGTTCACCTTTGCCCTGCTCGCGGTTTACCGGCTGGGGGCGTATATCCCGATTCCGGGCATTGACCCGGTGGCGATCGCCGAGTTCACCACGGCTGCCGAGGGCACCGTGCTCGGGTTTTTGAACCTGTTCTCGGGCGGCGCACTGGGCCGGATGACGGTCTTTGCGCTCGGCATCATGCCCTACATTTCGGCCTCGATCATCCTCCAGCTCTTGACCGTGGTGTGGCCCTACCTCGAGAAACTGTCGAAAGAGGGCGAGCTTGGGCGTCGCAAGATCACCCAGTACACGCGCTACGGCACGATCGTGCTGTCGTTCATCCAGGCCATGGGCATTTCCTTCTTCCTCGAGCGGACCACAGCCCCTGGCGGTGCGCCGTTGGTGCCCGAACACTTTCAGGGTTGGGGTTTTCGCCTGTTGACGGTATTGACGCTGACGACAGGGACCGCCTTCGTGATGTGGCTTGGTGAGCAGATTTCCGAGCGCGGCATCGGCAACGGCATTTCCTTGATCATCTTCGCCGGCATCGTTGTCGGCCTGCCGGCGGCCATCTTCAACACCATCACCGATGTCCAGACGGGCGCGCTGAATATCATCACCGTCGTCCTTCTGATCGTCTTCATGATCATAGTGGTCGCTGCAATCGTCTACATGGAGCGGGCGCAACGGCGAATACCCATCCAGTACGCCAAGCGGGTGGTGGGGCGCCGTGTCTATGGCGGCCAGAGCACCTACCTGCCGCTGCGCATCAACACCGGCGGTGTGATCCCGGTGATCTTCGCGGCCTCGATCATGTCCTTCCCGCAGACCCTCGGTCAAATGATCGACAATCGTTGGCTGCAGAAAATCACCGAGGCCCTGGCCTGGGGCGAGCCGATGTACAACCTGGTCTATTTCCTGTCGATCGTCTTCTTCTGCTACTTCTATACCTCGATCATCTTCAATCCCGAAGACACCGCGGAAAATATGCGCAAGTACGGTGGATTCATCCCGGGGATCAGACCCGGAAAACGGACTGCAGAGTTCATTGACAAAATTCTGACCCGCATCACGCTGGTCGGCGCCGTCTACCTGGCGTTGGTGGCGATCCTGCCTGAGATCCTGATTGCGGGCTTCAAAGTTGCGACCATCCCGTTCATTGGGCCGACGCTCGACTCGCTCCTGCCCGCCTGGTTCACCCAGGGTCTCGGTGTCAAGTTCTTCTTCGGAGGCACTTCACTCCTGATCGTGGTTGGTGTCGCCATGGACACGGTCAACCAGATCGAGTCGCAGCTGGTGATGCGCCACTACGACGGTTTCATGCGCAAGGGCAGGGTTCGCGGGAGGCGTGGGTGAGGGGATGATCTGCCTCAAATCCCAGCGCGAGCTGGAGACCATGGATAAGGCAAACCGCCTCGTTCATCAGGTGCTCCGAGCTGTGGAGGGAGCCGCCGCACCGGGCGTTTCCACCGGCGAGCTGGACAAGCTCGCGGAGGGGATGATCCGCGCCGAAGGTGGAACTCCGGCCTTCAAGGGATATCGGGGCTTTCCGGCGACGCTGTGTACATCGATCAACGATGTCATCGTTCACGGCATCCCCAACGGCAAGAACCGGCTCAAGGACGGAGATCTGGTGAGCGTCGACTGCGGCGTGTTGCTCGACGGTTTCTACGGCGATGCCGCAGTGACCTTCGGCGTCGGCACCCTCAGTGAAGAGGCGCAGAGTCTGATGGAAATCACCCACCGCTGTCTTGAAGACGCCGTTTCGGCCGTGCGGCCGGATGGACGATTAGGGGACCTTGGCGCGGCGGTGCAGCAACGGGCCGAGGCGGCTGGCTACGGCGTGGTCCGCGAGTTTGTCGGCCACGGCATAGGTCGATCTTTGCACGAAGAACCGCAGGTGCCCAACTATGGGAAGGCGGGCCACGGTCAGCGGCTCAAACCAGGCCTCGTTATTGCGATCGAGCCAATGATCACGGGCGGTTCGTGGAGAGTTCAGATCGACGATGACGGCTGGACAGCAAGGACAGAAGACGGTAGACTCGCAGCCCATTTTGAGTGCTCGGTGGCAGTCACTCCCGACGGCCATCGTGTGCTCGGTTCCGAGGAGTTCATTCATGCCTAAGGAAGAGGCGATCGAAGTGGTGGCCACTGTGGTCGAGCCCCTGCCCAACGCGATGTTTCGCGTCGAGCTGGAGAACGGCCACGGGGTGTTGGCGCACATCTCGGGTAAGATGCGCAAGCACTTCATCCGTATTCTTCCGGGCGACAAAGTACTGGTCGAGCTCTCTCCATATGATCTGAAGAGAGGGCGCATCGTATATCGATACAAATAGGGAGGACGGCAATGAAAGTTCGTCCATCGGTCAAGAAAATGTGTGCGAAATGCAAGATCATCCGCCGCAAGGGTGTGGTCCGGGTGATCTGCGAGAACCCGAAGCACAAGCAACGGCAAGGCTGATCGGGGAGGTATCTGGTGGCACGTATTGCAGGCGTTGATCTGCCGTCCGGCAAAAGGGTCGAGATCGGCCTTACGTATATCTATGGAATCGGTCGCACCCGAGCAAGGAAAATCCTCGGAAAGGCCAAAGTCGAGGAGGGGGTCATGGTCAAAGATCTCTCCGAGACCGAGGTTCTGGCGATCCAGCAGGTGATCCAGGCAGAGGGGATGGTCGAGGGTGATCTCCGTCGCGAGGTTGCCATGAACATCAAGCGTTTGATCGAAATCGGGAGCTATCGCGGCATGCGGCATCGCCGCGGGTTGCCGGTTCGCGGCCAGCGGACCCACACCAACGCCCGGGGCCGGAAGGGCCCGCGGCGTCAGGCGGTTGCCGGCAAAAAGCAAGTTACGAAGTAAGTGAGCAGGAGCTGAATTATGGCAAAGGAAAAGAAGGGTGGTCGGAAGGCGCATCGGGAGCGTGTGAACGTGCCCCACGCCGTCGCCCATATTCACGCCACCTTCAACAACACAATCGTCACCTTTGCGGACCCTGGTGGCGGCACTCTGTGCTGGTCCTCCGGTGGCCGTATCGGCTACAAGGGTTCTCGCAAGGGCACCCCCTATGCGGCCCAGCTCGCGGCCAAGGCTGCTGCGGAGCAGGCGCAGGATCATGGAGTGCGTTCGGTCGAGGTGCTGGTCAAGGGCCCGGGGCCCGGCCGCGAGTCGGCGATCCGCGCTGTTGCGGCCAGCGGCCTCGATATCAGGAGCATTCGCGACGTGACGCCGATTCCGCACAATGGTTGCCGCCCGCGCAAGCGGCGCAGGGTGTAGGGAGTAGGAATTACATGGCACGATACAGAGGACCTGTTTGTCGACTGTGCCGCCGTGAGGGCATGAAACTGTTCTTGAAAGGCGAGCGCTGTTACAAGGAAAAGTGTGCGATCGAGCGCCGTAACGCACCCCCCGGTCAGCACGGGATGGGTCGCCGCCGCAAGGTTCGAGCCTATGGCCTGCAGCTCAGAGAGAAGCAGAAGTTGCGCCGTATCTACGGGCTCCTCGAGGGCCAGTTCCGGCGCACGTTTGACGAGGCCAACCGGCGTAAGGGCGTCACCGGAGAGACTCTCCTCCAGCTCCTCGAGCTGCGCCTTGACAATGTGGTCTACTCGCTCGGTTTTGCCACCTCCCGCACCCAGGCGCGTCAGCTGGTTCGCCACGGCCATATTGAGGTCGACGGCCGCCGTGTGAATATCCCCTCATTTCGGGTTCGGCCCGGCACGGAAATCGGTGTGCGCGAAAAGAGCCACAAGAACACTCACATTTCGGAAGCAGTCGAGTTCGCTCAGGGCCGTGGCATTCCGCCCTGGATGGAGCTCGATTCGGATGCACTCAAAGGCAAGGTTCTCGAGAACCCGGTCCGCGAGGACATCCGCTTCCCGATCCAAGAGCAGCTCATCGTCGAGCTCTACTCTCGTTAAGATGGAGGCTGCATGATCTGGCAGGATTTCCAGCGACCGGCACAAGTTGATCTAGAAGAAGAAGGACAAAGCCCGACCTTTGGGCGATTTCTCGCGCAGCCGTTCGAACGGGGATGGGGCACCACCCTGGGCAACAGCCTGCGACGGGCTCTGCTGTCGTCGATTCCGTCCGCGGCGATCACCGCCGTCAAGATCGAAGGCGCGGACCACGAGTTTTCAGCGGTCCCGGGGGTTGTCGAGGACGTCACCGACATCATCCTCAACCTCAAGAAGATACCGCTGAAGATTCACGGCCAGGGACCGACATTTTTGAACCTCGAGGCCAAGGGTCCGGGTGAGGTGACTGCCGGCCAGTTTGCCGGATCGACTCAGGTCGAAGTGATCGATCCTGACGTCCACGTCGCCACTCTCTCCGCCGGCGGCAAGCTCAAGATGACCGTGCGCGTGGCGCAGGGCCGCGGCTACGTGCCGGCCGAAGAAAACCAGACCGAAGACCTCGATGTGGCTTTCATTCCGGTCGACTCGGCGCACTCGCCGGTGCGCAAGGCCAACTTCCGCGTCGAGATGGCTCGGCTCGGACGCATGACCAACTACGAACGTCTGGTGCTCGAGGTGTGGACAAACGGTACCATCGGACCGGAGGAGGCCCTCAGCCAGGCCGCCCAGTTGGTGCAGGGCCACATGGACATCTACACCTCCCTGGCGGAGGTCGAAGAGTCGCCGGAGGTACCGGAGAAAGAGGTCGAACCCGAGGAGGAGGACAGCATCCTCGATGCCTCGATCGAGACCCTCGAGCTTTCGATTCGATCCATGAACTGTCTAAAAAACGCCAATATCCGGACCCTGCGTGATCTCGTCAGCCGCTCCGAAAGAGAGATGGTGGAGATTCGCAATTTCGGAGAGAAGTCACTCAAAGAGGTGCGATCGAAACTCGAGGTCCTGGGCCTCGGGTTCGGTATGAACCTCGATCTGTAGGAAGCGGGAGACCGAGATGCGACACCGAGTTCGCGGCCGCAAGCTGGGCCGCACCACCGCCCACCGCAAAGCGCTGTTCAGAAATCAACTGACGGCTCTGTTCACCCACGACCGGATCGTGACCACCCTGGCAAAGGCCAAGGAGCTGCGGCCGTTGGCCGAGCGCATGGTCACTCTTGCCGGCACCGGCACGCTTCCAGCGCGTCGAAAGGTCCTGACGATGGTGCCCGACAAGGAGGTGGTGCGCCGCCTCTTCGAAGAGATCGCACCGCGTTTCACCGATCGTCCAGGTGGCTATACCCGCGTCATGCGTCTGGGCCGCCGCCGTGGCGACGGTGCCGAGCTCGCGATCATCGAGTTTGTCGATTACGAGCTGTCTGAGCATGAGGAGGGTGGAGCCGCTGGTAAAACGAAGGGCTCGCTGATGGACCGCGCCAAGGGCGTCTTTGGTGGCGGAGGCAAGAAGGTCGATGACGAGGTCGACGAGGAGATGGCCGCCGCCGAGGATGAGGCCGAGGAGACCGTCGAAGCTGCGGCTGAGGAAGCCGAGCCGGAGGCGGCCGAGGCCGAGGAGCCAGCGGAAGAGCCTGAAGCACCCATCGAGGCCGCTCCCGCGGAGGAGTCTGAGGCAGAGGTTGAGGCTGCTCCGGATGAGGAGCCCGAGCCTGTAGAGGCCCAGGCGCCTGAAGAGGTTGCCGATGAGCCGGAGGCTGCTGAGGCCGCTGAGCCTGAGGAAGAGAAGAAGGACGACTGAGGCGAGCCCTCATAAATTCAACCAACGCCGCAGCAACCCGCTGCGGCGTTTTTCATTACCAGTGATATATCCGTTTCAGCGAGGTGCTTCCGACTTCGAGGTGGCCCGCATGTCAACGCGCTTCCCGAGAGGCTACTCGCGGCCTGCGGCCGCGGTGAAGCACCGTCGCCAGCGAGCGGCCGATGGCAGGCGATCCCCTGTCTCGGCCGCTGATCGCTGCCGCCGGCGGTTTGAGGACAACATCATGCCGGGATGCCAGGCACCTCCGCCGCACACCGTTTCTAAATCGTCAGGGAATCGCCGAGCTCCGGGATTTCTGATTCCCAGTCGAATTCTTCCTTGAGCCGTTCCGCGAATGCTTGCTGGGCATCATACTCGCCGTGGATGAGTACGACTTTTTCGGGCTCCCGTTCGCGGCGCCCGAGCCACAGCAGAAGCTCGCCGGCGTCGGCGTGGGCGGAGAGACCGGAGACCCGTGAGATGTGGGCTTTCACCGGAATCCACTCACCGTGGATCTTGACCTCTTCATCACCATCCATGAGACGACGGCCCTTGGTCCCCTGCGCCTGATAACCGGTGAAGATCACCGTGTTTTTCTTATCCGGCAGCCTCAGTTTGAGGTGATGGAGAATGCGTCCGCCGGTGGCCATCCCCGAGGCCGAGATGATTATCGCCGGTCCTTTCATGGAATTGAGCTTGCGGGATTCGGCTGACGATGGCGTGACCTGGAGAGTGGGCGGAAAGATCGGATTCTCCTGGTTGGCGAAAAAGTGTTGCATTTCCGCATCATGCTCGGTGACGTAGCGGGTGTAGAGAGTTGTAGCCTCGATGCCCATCGGGCTGTCGAGGAAGATCGGGATCTGCGGCAGATCGCCGTCGACCATGAGCTCGTGCAGCAGGTAGAGGATCTCCTGGGTCCGGTCGATGGCGAACGCGGGGATGATGATGATCCCTCCGCGATCGATCCCCGCGCGGACCTCATCGCCGAGCATGACCCGGGGATCCTCATCTCCGTGGAACCGATTGCCGTAGGTCGACTCCACAAAGAGAACATCGGAGCCGGGGTACGGCTGAGGCTCATGCAGGATCGGAACCCCGTAACGTCCGACATCGCCGGAAAAGAAAATCGTCTTCTTCTTTCCGCCCGCGACCTTCGTTTCCAGCTCGACCGCGGCGGCGCCGAGGATGTGCCCCTGCCGGTGATAGCGGAAGCGGATGCCCGGGTGGAGTTCGTGCCAGTGGTCGAAGGCCGCCGACTCGAGGAGCTTGAGTGCGGCACGCGCGTCCGCCATGCGAAACAACGGCAGTGCGGGTTTGTGTTTTGAGTAACCCTTCTTGTTGGCGTACCGCGCCTCTTCCTCGTTGATGTGAGCGGCATCGGGGAGCAGCACGCCGAGCAGGGCCCGGGTCGGTGGAGTGCAGTAGATCGGACCCTCGAAGCCTTGGCGGCACAATCGCGGCAAATATCCCGAGTGATCGATGTGAGCATGCGTCAGGACCACAGCATCGATGTCGTGCGGCGGATGCGGCAGCTTCTTCCAGTTGAGCTGACGGTACTCGGCAGGGCCCTGGAATAGGCCGCAATCCACCATCACGCGGAAGTCCTTCCACTCGAGCAGGTACTTCGATCCGGTCACGCAGCGACCCGCACCCAACACTGTGATCTTCATCGAACCTCCGCCCGGCATCGTAACCCGGCGCTCCCAATGCCACCAAACCCGTCTCCGTGCCAGCGCCTAAACAGTAAATCGCTATCGCTATCGGGATCGCTATCGGGATCGAAAATCATCGTGAGCGTGATCATCGTCGATAGCGATAGCGATAGCGATTCCGATAGCGAATGAAAGTCCTTAAAACCCCGTATGCCACACCACGCTGGACGCACAACGTATTTACCCCTAGAATGATCCCCTACCGAGGAGGTCAGTAATGGCTACTAAGAAAAAGACGGTCGATGAGGCCATCGAAGAGGTGGCGGAAAAGGCGACTGGCGGACTGACCGGCGTCAAGGATTCGCTCGCCAAGGCCCAGCAGTCGATGGAAAGCGCCAAGTCCGCGATGCAAGACGCTTACGGCAAGGCCAGAGACAGGGCCGGCGTGGCGGCGGATCGGACCAAGGTGTATCTCGAGGACGCCAAGAAATACCTTGCCGAAGCGCGCGAGAAGTTGGGCGGTGTGGCTGCGAAGAGCCGCGATCAGGCGGAGGTTCTCTACGCCAAGTCCAGGGAGCAGTACGATGTCCTTTCCGAGAAGGCGAAGGATGTTTACGACAAGGCGAAATCGAAAGTTGCCGAGGTCGACTTCAAGCAGAAGGGCGACGAGGTGGTTGAGTACGTCCGGACCAACCCCGGCAAGGCAATCCTGATTGCAGTCGCCGTCGGTTTCCTGATCGGATACGCGACTCGACCGCGCGACTGATGACCTGGAGGATGTGGCGAGATGATTGAAAACGACGCCGATGCGTTGGAGGATACGACGGAAGACGGGCTCATCGATGATCTGAACTCGGCGCGACGGATAGACGTCGACTCGATTCTCGACTCCCTCGTCCCGCAGTCGATCGACTGGCGGGAGACGGTTCGCCGGCACCCCTTCGGGTCGGTAACGTGCGTCGGTCTGGTCGGCTATCTGGTCGGGCGCTCAAAGGGCGCTTCGATCATGACCGGTATCACGGCGGCACTGTCGGCCGGAATCATGCGGCAGCTGTCCGACGTCTTCGAGGGTGACTTCTTCGACTTCTGATCCGGGGCTCAGTATGTATATGGCGTTTCCGCCATGACCCTCGGGCGGAGCTTCCTGCTCTGGTTGCTCGGGGTCCTGGTCGTGACCCTGGTTCTGGTCAGTGCGCTGGTTCTCTGGCACGAACGGCAGATCCTCGAGGACGAGCTCGAATCCCGAGCCGAGTTGCTGGCCCAGGTCCTCGCTCTCGCGGCGGCCGATCGCGGGTCCCCCGGGTACCTCAAGGTCTTTTCAATGACCGACGTCCGCGCGGGCGAGGTTCGCGACTCGAATGGCCGGGTGCTCTGGAGGTTCGGTCCGTCTCTCGACGAAGTTGAGGTCCTCGATGCCAGTCTGATGCGGGTTGAACGAACAGTCGCGGTCAGCCAGGGTGTGTGGGGCGATGAGGCCTCAGTCAGCGTCGTACTGCTGATTTCGCGGGCCCGGGTTCGCGCCAACCTGGCTGCTGCTGCTGCACGTCTCCTTGCCGGCCTCGCAATCGCGTTGACCCTGGCGTTGGTGGTGGGACTGGTCCTCGTCGACCGGGTTGTGGCTCCCCTCAATCAGCTCGCCGACTGGGTGCGCGCATTTGACCCCGACCGGCCGGCGGAGCTGTTGGAAGGTGGTCCGACGACCGAGGTCCGAGACCTCGCGCGATCTTTCGGTGACATGGCGGAACGTCTCGCCGAGCAGCGGCGCTCTCTTGTCACCAGTGAACGCCGGTTTCGAGAGCTCTTCACCGCATCGCCGACACCACTTCTCCGCCTCGATAACGATCTCAGCCTGCGTGACGCCAACCCGGCGGCCGAGCCCTACCTCGGCGGGCCGCCCTCGCGGCTAGGCGCGACCTCCCTGGCCGGTTTCCTGAAAAGGCCATCCGCAGAGGAGCTGGAGGCCGCGCTGGGCGCGGTTGACGAGGCCGGAGAAACGACCCTCGAGGCCCATTGGAACCTCGCGGACGGTGAGCTGGCCGAGGTCGAGCTTCGTGTCGCCTGGGCAGGTGGTGACATCAAGGAGGGATATCTGGTTGCCATCCACGACCTCACTGATCGGGTTCGACGCATGGGAGAACGGTGGCGGCGCACCTTTGATGCGATGGTCGACGGGGTTGCGTTGGTCGACGACGAGGGCGCGGTGGAGCTCGCCAATCACGCCCTCCAGCCGAACGCAGAGGCGGTCGTTGGCGATCTCGCTCATCGCCTCCGGGGTCATGCCCCCCGGCAGTGGCGAACCAACCATGGTGGCCGGCTGCTCGATTGCTCATTGACCGCGCCGGATGGTTTGGAGAACGCGATCCTCGTGGTGCGGGATGTCACCGAGACGGTCGATGCGGAGGACCGGCTGCGCGACGCGGAGAAGATGCAGGCGGTCGGGACTCTGGCCAGCGGAGTTGCGCACGATTTCAACAATCTTCTGGCGGCCATATTGCTCCACGTCCGGCTCATGGAGCGTCAGCCGGAGGCGGCGGTGGAAGCGGTGCCGGCGATCGCCGATCTCGCCGAGCAGGGAACGGAGGTCGTACGTGAGCTCCTCTACTTCGCCCGCCGCGAGAGCGCTGCGCCGCAGACAATCGACCTCGTCGAACTGGTTCGCCAGCAGGAAGCTGTGCTCCGTCATCTGCTGCCGGAAGGCTTGGAGCTGGGGTTAGAGCTCGAGGAGGAAGCGGTGCCTGTGGTCGCCGATCCGGTCGGATTGCGACGGCTGCTTGTCAATCTGGTGATCAACGCGCGGGATGCAGTGGAGGAGTCGGGTGGACGGATCACCGTACGGGTCGAGCACACCGCCGGCCGGGCGGTGCTGGAGGTCGCAGATGACGGTGAGGGAATTCCGCCAGAGGCTCGCGAACGCCTCTTTGAGCCCTTCTTCACCCTTCGTCGACAGGGTCGAGGCTCGGGTCTCGGTTTGGCGGTGGTCTACAGCATCGTCTCGGCACACAACGGCGAGGTGGACGTGCTTTCTGTGCCCGGAGAGGGGGCTCGTTTCATCGTCCGATTGCCGTTGGCGGAGGCAGCCGGGTTGGAGCCGTTGGAAGGCCGCACCTCCGGTGCCAGTGCCGCGATTCGGGTCTTGCTGGTGGAGAGAGACGGTCGGGCCGCAGCCCGCAAGGTTGAGGTGCTGGCGGAAGCCGGGCTGGAGGTTCGGCACACTCCGTCGTTTTCAAATATCGCAGATCTCACCCGCGGATGGTTGCCGACGGTCATGTTGGTGGCCGGGGATGCGGTCGCGACCAAGGGGGGTGAGCTGGAACGACTGCAGCTGCCGGTCTTGCTGCTCGGCGATGCGGAAGACGTCGGCCCAGAGCGCTTCGGGCCGCGGGTCGTGCGCCTTCGCGCCGAAGCCACGCCAGAGGCGATCCTCGACGCTCTCCGCGATCTTGGGGAGTGATTCTGGATCTGGATCCAAACACCCGCCCGGTTTTGCCCACAGATTGACCCAGATCCACACAGATATATTCATCTGGGTTCATCTGGGTGATCTGTGGGCTAACCATTTCGATTCGGGACTCTGGTTGTCCCCGGCCGGGTCTTGACGCCACCACAAGTGTGATCTCACTCTGCATCCTGCGCCCTGCACCCTGCATCCTGCGCCCTGCCTTCCCTCCTCTGATAAGCTTCGAGTGTGACGTTTTGCAGCGTTGACGGGGGGCCTCGATGGCGGCGGTACGTGCCGTGGTTGCTGCTCGTCGTCTTTTCATTGACCCTCCATCTCTGGGACCTGGGCGGTCGCTCGTACCACCACGACGAGGCGATCCACGCCCACGCCGCCCACCTGATCCTGAAAGAGGGCACCTACCAATACGATCCGACCTACCACGGACCGCTGCTCTACTACCTCACCGCCGCGACCTTCATCGTCGCCGGCGAGTCCGATTTCACGGCTCGCTTGCCAATCGCCCTCGCCGGCGTGGCCCTGATCGCCGTCGCCTGGTCGTTGCGTCGACCCTTCGGCCCCCGCGCCGCATGGTGGATGGGGCTGCTCGCCACGATTTCGCCAATCTGTCTCTACTACGGCCGCTTTCTGCGCATGGACATCCTCGAAGCACTGGTCGCGTCGGCGGCATTTGCGGCCCTGTGGCGTGCGATCCATGGCAGCACGCGCGCCTGGCCATGGTTCGGAGTGTGGGTCGGTCTCGCCTTCGCGACCAAGGAGAACGCCTTCGTCACGGCGGCGCTGGTCGGTGGCGTGCTCGGGCTGGTGCTGGTTCACAGCGGTCTTCGGCAGATGGTGCCGAGGACTCTGGGCTGGATCGCTGACCACCGCTGGCACCTGCTGACCGCGGTCGCGGCGGCAGTGGTAGTGACGGTGCCGCTCTTTACGGTCGGTTTCCGCCACCCCGGCGACTGGTTCTTTCCCTACAAGGCGATCTCCTACTGGTGGGGACAGCACAGTATCGAGAGGGTCGGTGGGCCGCCCTGGTACCACCTGCCACGGCTGGCGCTATACGAGTTCCTGCCGATCATCGCCGGCCTCGTCTGGGCCGCCCGTCGCGGCCGGAGGATGCGAACCCTGGAATGGTCGTTGCTGCTCTTCGGGATCGGCTCTCTCGTCATGTACAGTTATTTGGGCGAAAAGGTGCCCTGGCTCGGGGTCCACCAGGTGTGGGCCTTCATTCCCCTCGCGGGCCTGCAGCTGGCGCGGACCTACGGCCCACATGGGGTCTGGTGGAGCCGTGCCCTGGCGACCGTCGGACTTGCCGCGACCCTGGTCACCGCGCTGGTCGCCAACTTCGTCCTCGACGAGATTTCACCCAACCTCGAGCGGGTCGAGGCCCTGGTCTATGTACAGACCTCTCCCGAGATCCTGGTGCCGATGAACGAGGGCCTGCGAATGGCAGCCGAGGGGGTCGATCCGGTGGCCGTGGTCGGTGGCGAGGCCGGATGGCCGCTCTCCTGGTACTGGCGCCGGACGCCGGTCTGGTGGGCGGATCTCGAGATCGGACAGCGTCCACCGCTGGTTTTCTGCGCCCCTGAAAAGGAGCCCACCGTCCGCCGCCGGCTCGGTGCCGGTTACGAAAGTGAACGCCTGCCACTGCGCTCGTGGTGGGTGATGGAGGATTTCAAGCCCGGCCTGGTCGACATCCTGCGCTACGTCTTCACCCGCCGTCCGTGGGGCACGATCGGTTCCACCGACACAACCCTTCTGCGCCGTACCGATGAAGAGGTCGAAGAGACCCGCGAAGCGCCGGTGCCTCAAGCTCTGGCCGCAGCGCTCGGCGTCGGGGGCGCGCGGGTCTTTGGTGAGGGCTGGATGATGGAGCCGCGAGGGATTGGCGTCTCGAAGGGCGGTGAGCTGGCAGTCGCCGACCCCGGCCTCGGCGAGGTCGTCTTCTTCGACGCCGCCCAATCGCTCAAAGAAGGCGGCGTGCCCGAGCCGCTCAAACAACCCGAGGCGGTGACCTGGACCCCGGACGGCGTGCTGGTTATCGCCGACACGTGGAACCACCGGGTGCTGGTCTACCACCCGGAGTCGAAGGCGGTAAGGCCGCTGCCGGAGCCTCCGGACGGCTGGTACGGCCCGCGGGCTGTGGCGGTGGCCGAGGACGGCACGGTGGCCGTAGCCGACACGGGCCACAAACGTATCGCCCTCATTTCGGGCGGCGCCGAACCGAAGATCGAGACCATCGGTCGCGAGGGTTCAGGGCCGGGTGAGCTGGTCGAGCCGGTAGGCGTGGTCTGGCTCGACCGCCGTCGATTGTTGGTCTGCGACACCGGGAACCACCGGCTGCAGGTCATCGATCGCCGAGGGCGAGCGCTGACCGAGGTGTCTCTGCCCGAGGCCTGGACAGACTTCTACTCCCGCCCGCAGATCCTCGCACTTGCCGAAAACCGGTGGCTGGTGACCGACACACCGGCCAAGAGCCTGTGGTTGGTGGAGGATGGGATCGCGCAGCAGATCGACCTCACCGATGCCGACATCGCGCCGTCCGGCCTTGCCCGAGAGGGCAACACCCTCTACGTCGCCGACATCGGTGGACGCATATGGGCGTTCACGTTGCCGGATGGCGTTTGAGCGACCGGAACATAGTTTGCCGTCCGGCAACGAGTTCAGAGTTAAGAGTTGAGAGTTGAGAGTTACGACCCGTTCACAATGGACCTGCTGTGCTGAACTCTAAACTCTTAACTCTCAACTCAAATCTTTCAAACCCTTGACGCAGTACGGGTCGGGCCGCATGCTTAACATGATGAAGTCCTCCAGTTCTTCGTTGTCACTCAGCTCGCGACGAAGTCGCGAGCGAGGGTTCACCCTCGTCGAGATCATGGTGGTGATGGCGATCATCGGTCTGGTGGCGGTGATCGGCTTTCCGATGATGGCCAGGGCGGTTATTCGCGCCCGCGTTTTGAGCGAGGTGGGCGTGCTCAAGCAGGCGGTTGCCATGGCTCGGATCCGCGCCCTGAAGCGGGGCGGGGGCGTCGCCGTCCGTTTCCTCGACGCCAACGCGGCGCAGGAGGGCGGCGAGGTCCTCGCCTGGGTGGACAGCGACAGCGATGGCAGCTATGGGCCCCCCACCGAAATCCTGGTGGGTCGGTGGCCGGTGAAGGATAGGGTCATTCTCAAACCGGATCCCGGCAACGCCCTCTACAAGCTGGGTGGAACATCCCGAGGGATTCTCTTCCTGGCGAACGGAGCGGCGACCGTCAGTGAAACCGGCAGCGTCGGTATCGGCCAGGGCGCCATCGTGGTGTCGGACCACCACCAGAACGACGTCCGGCTGCTGATTCTGGCTGGTACGGGCACTGTTGTGACGGAGATGTGGGACTCTGAGAACGGTGTCTGGTCCAAAGAGATGAGGTTCTGGAAATACTGACGGCGGCGTCCGGTAAAGAGTTTAGAGTCAAGAGTTAAGCTCACACAACCCATCTTCCCCGCAGATGACGCAGATAACGCAGATAAAGACCCAGACCTTTGAGACGTCATCTGCGTCAATCTGCGTGATCTGCGGGCAAATGAAACAGTGTTCAAGTCGTGAACAGAAGAAGAGAAAAGGAGGCCTTCAATAGGCTTCCCCAGGCGTCTTTGAAGTTCGGGGTTCGATCCCCCGGGGGCGTTGGGGGCAAAATGGGCTAATTCCCCTATTGTCAAAGGTTTTTTAAGGTCGGGGCGGGGCCCTTGACGTTGGTGGTAGCGGGGCCCCATGCTAAGAATGATGAAGTACCCAGACTCCTTGCCGCCGTCCGACCATTTGAGGCGTCGTGAGCGTGGGTTTACCCTGCACGAGGTCCTGGTAGTCATGATGATTGTTGCCCTGGCGTTGGCGATCGGCGTCCCGATGACCCGCCGCGCGCTGGTGCGGGCTGAGATGATGGGCCAGGTCAAGATGCTGCAGACCGCAATCGCAGTGTGTCGCATGCGTGCGATCACTGAGGGCCAGTGGGTGATCGTCGAGCTCCTCGAGAAACAGGATGGAGCGCCGCATGAAACCCCACCCGGCGGTCTCATCCAGGCCTGGGTCGACACCAACCAGAACCGCAGGTTAAATACTGGCGAGACGGTGTTCGGCGAGTGGTACCTGAATATGCAGACGGCAGTTCTCAAAGAGGGCGGCAATCGACGAATGCGCGACCTGAGACAAGGCTACAAGGGTGTCGTCTTCTATCCCAGCGGTATGGCCGACGCCACCAAGGATGCGGGGCCCGGCATCGGCCGCGGCTCGGTGATCGTCGAGGATGCCTTCGGCAATCAGATCCGTCTCCAGATCTGGTCGAGCACCGCGACCGTGCAGCTCACGATGAAGGTGCCCGGCACCAACCAATGGGATTCCAATCTGAGGCACTGGACGTACTGATGGATATGAAAGCACGACCCCACGCCCGGAGCGAGGGCTTTACGCTGGTCGAGATCCTGATCATGATGGTCATCCTCAGCTTTGTCGCCCTCGGCATCGCCGGCCTCTTCTCGCACGCCATGATCACCAACGCCTCGGGCCATGACTATGCGTTGCTGGCCTCGGAGGCCCGCTTTGCGCTCGAGTCGATTCAGGCGCTACCCTTCGATGACCCCGACGATAACAATGATCCCCTCGACGACACCGGCGCAACCAGGACCTGGACGCCGATCAATCCGAACTTCGTGATCGAGTACACCGTCGAGGACTTCCGGGTCGACAACTGGACCCAGGCCGTCAGCGGATCCGGAGGTTGGAGCGTGCCCACCACCGGCACCGGCTCCGTCACCGACAACGCCAACTTGAAGCGCATCTCGATGACCGTGACCTCGACCAATCAGGTGCTGCGCGGCCGGCGGGTGCTGACCGTGACCAGCATCAAGATTCCGGGGTAAAGGCCATGCGAATGAACTCCAGAGGTTTCACCCTGATCGAGATGCTGGTGGTGATCGCCCTGCTGGCGATCATCATGATCGGCCTCCTCAACCTCCTCGACACCTCGTCGAAGATATCGGTGGTCCAAACCGAGCTCGCCGACACCCAGGAAAACGTGCGCTTCGCCTCCTACCACATCATGCGCACCGCGCGCATGATGGGCTCGGCGGCGATGCCCTTTGCCGCCAACGTCGGCGGCTCCGACAGCTGGTTGGCCGGCCAGCTCATCTCCAACGCCGTCGGCACCGCGGCGACGCCGTGGGCAAGCGTCAATGTCGCGAGGGGTTCGGACGTGCTCACCATGCGGGGATTTTTCGAGGTCCCGCCGTTTTTCACCGATCGCGGCGACCTCGCTGTTAGCAGCCTCACAATCCGTGAGTCGGATGCAGGTGAGGAGATCAATGAGCACCTCGACGAAATCGATGCCGACTCGCTCGAGGGCCGCGGCCTCCTCTTCATGGGCAGGATGGATCAGCGCGAATATGCGGTGGGACAGATTACCGCCGGATCGACGTGGGATGACGGCTTGAGAGAACTCACCATCAACTTCGCCGCGGGCAGCGCCCAGTGGAGCGGCCTCAACCCGTCCGGGATGTCCGTGATAGGGGGAGTACCGTTCGACGTCTACCGGGTCGGGATTCTGGAGTCGTACACCTACTATGTGGCCCCGGACTTCACCCTCCAGCGCCTTCGCGCCGATGCTTCCGGCGCCACCTCGGAGCCGGTGGCGGTCAACATCGGCAGCCTGCAGGTCGAGCTCTGTGTGGATGCCGACGGCGACAACCTTTGCGATGCGGGCTTGCTTTCGGCGCCGACCGTTGCCGAGGTAGCGGCAGGCCAGGTCATTGGCATGCGAATCACGGTCTTTGGCCGCACCGCTCGCGAAGTGCAGGATTGGGTCGAGCCGATGAGGACCTTCCAGACCGCGGCCGGCGACACGATTGCGGATATCAACGTCAACGACCTCAACCGTTTCGCCAAGTGGCGTCGCATCCAGGTCGAGGCGGCGCTGCGGAATTACCTGTTCTGACGGAGGCACGATGCTGATCCAACCGACCACCGCCGACAGAAACCGCGATCGCTCGAGCGAGCGCGGTGCGGCGCTCATCCTGGCCCTGATGGTTTCCCTGGTGCTGGTCTTCCTCGGCATGGGCCTGCTGCTCCAGACCTCCCTCGGTCTCCAGGCCGCGGGCACCGACCGCTGGGTGACCAAGGCCCTGTATGCGGCCGACGCCGGCGCCATGATGCAGATCGAGATGATCCAGCTCGGGGCGCTTGGAGCGGCCCCCGGCGCGACTGCCCCCGAGGTCGGCACTTTCATCCTCCAGGACGACCCGGGTCTCCAGGGGATGCTCAAGGGCCAGTTCAGCGTCACGATTTCAAACTTCTGCGAATCGCAGCCGGCGACGCCGGTGATCGCCAACGGCGTGCCGTCGTCCTTTCCCGAATTTCAAACCCGTCACTTCCACCTTCGCAGTGAAGCCTCGCGGGACATCGGTGGGCTCATGGGCCTGACCCGCGCGGCGGTGGAAGCAGACGTTTCCTCCTTCCCGTTCATGGAGGAGCAGTTCGTACCGGTGAGACTGTGTTACTGACCCGTTGGTTTAGGGGGCTGTTATGAGATTGAACATACGAACCACAGCATGGCTGGCGCTGGCTTTGGCCGCGCTGCTGGCCGGCACGGCGGTCGCCGACGACAGGGATTTCCTGCGTAAGCTCTCGGCACCCCCGAATATGATCTTCATCCTCGATACCTCGGGTTCGATGGTCGGGAGCCCGGAGGAGCCCGGCTACCAGATGAACTCGCGCGTGCCATACGGGATGGTGCCGGGAGCCGGCGACGATTTCTACTCCCGGATGGGCATCGCCAAGCGCGTGCTCAAGGAGTTTCTGGCCGACGTCACCGATGCCAACTACGTGCTGGCGGGCTATGCGCAGGAGCATCCTGCCGACGGCTCCAACCCGATCCCGACCAAGCACTGGGTCTACGAGGCGGTCGACCAGGACAACTTCCACCTGGTCGAGCAGCAATACGCCTACCGACTCGGTTATGCCGAGACCCACACCGGCATCTTCCTCGACAACCCGGCCGACATCTACCAGGGGGCGATGATCGGCTATACCCCCTACTTCGACCCAGACACATCGGCGGTCGCGGACCGCTTCGGACCGGTGCGTGCCTTTGATGCGAACCCCATACTGCAATACGATTTTATGCCGGTCTACTTCGGCAGCTGCATCCTCGACGACAAGGCCGACGGCGACGCTACGAATGACGAGATCCTCTGCGGCGACGGCGTCTTCCCGTTCTACGACACCGGCGAACGGGACGCTTCCATGAACATGATCACCGACGAGTGGTACTACGGCAACCCCGGCACCATGCGCCTCGAAAGCTGTGTGGGCTGGAAGACGCCGACCTTCCTCGACCCCGACGACGGCTGTCTCTCCTTCTGGGAGGACAACACGGGCACCATCGTCGGTCACGAAGGCCACCGGGTCGAGTTCAAGCGACGGATACAGCTCGAGATCCCGGCCACCAACCCCAACACCGGCTTCGCCAACCACCCGCTCGGCATCCTCGACCCCGACGGCACCCCGCTCAACGGTGACGAGGTGCCGGTCGGCAACGAGCTGGTGGCCGATCTCATGACCGAGAACTACGATCTTGACGCCACCACGACCGACATGGATTACGACGAGGACATGGCCTTCGACTGGGTGCTCTACGTCGACTCGGTCGAGCAGATGGCCGAGCGCGAGTGCGGCAATCCGCGGACCCCGACCGAGACCCCGACACCGTCCAACACCCCGACCGAGACCCCGACCAACACCCCCACGCCGACCGACACCCCGACCCCGACCGCGACCCCGCTCAATACCAACACCCCGACCCCGGTGCCGTTCGACTGCGACGATCTCTATATCTCGGATCCTCTGGAGCGCTCAACCAGCAACGCCGAGCGCATCAACCTCGAGGTTGACAACGATACCCCGTACCGGGCCTATCTCACACAAACCACTATCGATTGGCAGGACACCGTCGACGCGCACGGCGGCAGCGCCTACATCACCTACCTCAGATTTGACGGTGATTGCGACGACACGTACTGGCGTGACGACGTCTACCTCTCGTCCGCCGCCTATTTGCCGCCCTGGCTGGCCGGCAACGGCGACTGCACCGATGCCGACGTTTCCATCGACCCGTGGGACGATGACAATGACTGGGATGCCTACTTGAACTCCAGCCGGGAGTGGGTCGGCGAGATCTGTGTCCAGCTCGACTTCACCTTCCTCGGCGTCGGCCTCGGAGGCACCGATGTGACCTGCGCGGTCGACGGCTGCGAGACCTACTCCCAGAACACCCCGACCAGGACCCCGACATTCACCAACAGCCCGACCCGGCCGCCGCCAACCAGCACCTACACCCCGTCCAACACCCCGACCGGACCGACCAGGACCCCGACCCCGACCAGGACCAACACCCCGACCTCGGGATCGGCAACCAACACGCCGACCAGGTCCAAGACCCCGACGTCGCCCGCGGCGTCCACAAACACCCCGACATCGCCACCGGCGGCGACGAATACGCCGACCAAGACGCCGAAACCGACCAAGACGCCGAAGATTGACGATTGATGCGGGAGGTTGACATGACTATTCAGAGACACAGTATTCGACCCCTCGCATCCCGTGGCCTGGTGCTGACCGCCTGCGCCCTCCTCCTCGTCCTCGGCGGGGTGGGCACGGCCTCGGCCCAGCTGCCGGCCACCACGCCGACCCTGATCTTTTCCGACGACTTCAACTCCGGCAGTGGGTGGGACCCGCCGACCGGCTGGTGGGGTTTCAACTACGACCGTCTCGACTCGGACTACGGCGACTGGGAGCGCTACAGCTCCTCGCGCAGCTGCGCGCAGGATCGGTGGCTGCCCTACGCGATCCGCGAGGACGACAGTGACCAGCCCGCAGGCGGCGACGGCCAGAGCGTTCTTGTTGTCACCGACACGCTGGCCGGCGGCGCGATACCCAACGCCGACAAGACCAACATCCGTTTCGAGTTCGACTTCCAGGGCAGCGACGAGTACCGCTCCCGGCCGGGCGCGGCCTGGCACGTCACCGACACCAACTGTGACCGCAGGGTCGACGATGGCTATTTCTTCTGGTTCACGGACCTTCCGGACCGCACGAACACACCGGCCCAGAAATCGAACTGGGAGCTCGTCAAGAAGGTCGGCGGCGTCCCGACCGTGGTCGCTTCGGGTGTGGTCGACGCCACCGCCGATCCGACCTGGCAGAATTATTACACCGTCGCCGAGGACATGTGCTACCGGCTGCGGGTCGATTACTACTGCGGCTACGTCCGCGTTCAGGTGAAGCAGTTCTACTGCACGTCGTCGTCCAGCTGCTCCATAGACAGTGACTGGCTGACTCTGGTCGAGTGGATCGACGACTTCACGACCTACGGGGCGACCCTCGCCCCAGGCGGAATTGGCATGTTCTCCGGTTCGGACAACACCTCTGAGCCCGACAACTTCTTCGACAACTTCGATCTCTGGACCTGGGGCGAGGCCTGCACCGACCCCGAGGCGTGCGGCGAGTGGAGCGCCTGGGCCGAGGTCAACCGCGAGCAGCTCAAGTTCAAACGCCTCTACGAGGCCGCGACGAAGGACTACTCGCTGGGCTACGTCGACCCGGCATACAGAATCGACATCAACACGACCGCGCCCACCCCGGGCGACGGCACCACCTTCTGCAACGGCTGGAAGCTGCTGGTCGATCTCCCCGAGCCGATCATCACCTCGGATCTCGACAAGGTCCGCCACTTTCTGCAGAACACCTCGACCGCGGTCGAGTTCCTGAGCGACGGCGCCGGCAATTTCCAATTCCTCGACCACTTCGACGAGGACGAGGCCAGCGGCACCTACAACCCGGTGCCGATGGTGGCTGACGGCAGGACGCCGATCAACAACGCTCTGCTCGACGCCTTCGATTGGTACGTCGAGCAGCGCGAGCCCGGCGGCCGCTGGGAGTTCGACCCGCTGGCCGAGTGCCGCAAGTGGTACGTGGTGCTGATCACCGACGGAGCCGAGAGCTGTGAAGCGACCACCAGGCCTGATGGAACCGGCGGTGGTTTTGCCTGCGACAGCGGCAATGCGGCCGATAAATTCGCCAACCCGGGCGTCTCCGGGGTCGACGCGCTCCCGGTCTTCACCATCGGTTTCTCCGAGACGGTGGCTTCGGCGCCCCCGGATCTGACCTGCATCTCCGACATCACCGACGGCCAGTACTTCGGCGCCCGCAACGCGTCCGAGCTCAAGGACGCCCTCTACGGCGTGTTGAATCAGCTCAACACCGACGAGGAGCGTGCCTTCATTCCCTTTAAGGTCTCACCGCCGCCGTCGTCGAAGGGCGGTCCGGCGACTGAGCAGGACTTCCTGGTCGTCTACCCCTACTTCCAGGCCATCAAGGAGTCGTCGCTGTGGGCCGGCAACCTCTACGGCTTCAGGCTCAACGAGAGCCAATCCACCCTGGAGACCGACGAAAACTGCGAGGTCGACGCAACCACGCTGGTGGTCGAGGAGGTCGGCGGCAACACCTGGGATGCCGCCGCCCAGCTCACCGCCCAGCTCGCCGCCGCCACCCCGGAGCGCCACGTCTTTATGGCCTCAGACGGCAGCGGCAGCTGGGTCCGCCACGATCTGACGGAGATCCCTTCCGACGCGACGCTCCGCCTCTACCTGCGGAACAACATGAGGGTGCCCGGCGGCATCAACGACCTCGAGGCCCAGGAGGTGGTGAACTTCGTGCGTAACTTGTGGATGGACGACGACGGGGTGGCCCCCGCTCCGAGGGATGCCGACCCGTCCACCGGCGCCAACGACGGGCGTCCGGCCAATTACCCTGTGCTTGGTGATTTCTACCACTCGCAGCCGGTGGTGGTCAGTCCTCCCAACCGATCGATGTTCTTCTTCGACTACGGCTACGGCGACGCCCACGGCTACGGCTCGTTCATGAAGAAGCATGCGATGCGTCGGCGGGTCGTGCTCGCCGGAGCGAACGACGGCCTGCTCCACGCCTTCGACGGCGGCGTCTTTGACCGTGACCGGGGCGCCACAACCGAGACCTACAACGACCAGCATGATCTCGGCGACGGTTCCGAGCTCTTCGCCTTCCTGCCGAAAGCCGTCATGCCACGGCTTTACAACATGACCTACGGCAAGTCGCAGCAGTACCTGGTGGACGGTCTGATCGCCACCAGCGACGTCTACATCGACCACGATGGAGACACAAACCGCGAGTGGCGCACCGTCGCCATCGCGACCATGCGCCGCGGTGGCCGCGGAATGATCGCGCTCGACATCACCCAACCGGACCCGATTGACGGCACGACCTTCATTCCGGAGGTGGCCACCGACCAGTTCCCGGGCTGTCTTGACACCGGGACCGGCTGTGTCGATCAATACCCGAAGGTGCTGTGGGAGTTCGAGGACGTTGACGACACCGATTCGAACTGCCCCTATGCCCCGGTCACGAATATCCAGTGCTCGCCGTTCTGGGACCTCGGCTGGACCTGGTCCAAGCCGGCGATCGCCCGCATTGCGATCAACGATGACCCCAACCCTCCGGATGACGTCTTTGTCGCCTTCTTCGGCGGCGGATGGGACCGCACCGAGTCCGACCAGACCGGCAACTTCATCTACGGCGTAGACATCGCGACAGGCAACATTCTCTACGAGGCGAATATGGGCGTCGCGGTGCCGGGAAGCCCGACCGCGCTCGATTCCGACATCGACGGCTTCCACGATCGAATCTACTTTGCCGACTCCGACGGCGGCATCCATCGGCTCCAGTTCCCGAGCCCCGACGATGCCGCTGCGACCGGCGCCGACGCCGGCACCCTGACCAGGATCTTCGATTTCCGGTTGGCCTCGGGCGGCTTCCCCGATCGCCAGCGGTTCTTCACCCGCCCGGTGATGGTGCCGGCCCTCTTCGGCGGCTCGGGCTATACCTGGGCCATGGCTCTCGGTAGCGGCGACCGCGCCAAACTCGACCGCTTTGACGACGTCAACGACCCGGTCGACCACTTCTTCTTCATGCTCGATGTCGGCGACACCACCACCCGCGGCAAGACCCATCTGGAGGCCGTCAACTACGATCAGCTCACCGGTGACTTCGATTGCACGGCCGCGGAATCGCCTCTCGACCCCTCGGTGGGTAATTACGGCTGGTACCTCAGCCTGCGGCCCAACGAGAAGGTCGTCTTCGACGCCACGGTCATCAACGGCCACGTCCTCTTCCCGACCTTCGACCCGACGCCGGGCGAGTTCGCCGACCATAACGTGCCCGACGAGTGCGTCCCGGGCGCCGCCGGCACGCCGACCCCGACCCCGACTCCCAACGTAGCCTTCGGTGGTGAAGAGGTCATCTGCAAGGCCGCCGGCATCGGCCGCTCCTACGATCTGTGGTTCGAGTGTGGGTTGGGCGAGTACGGCGAGAACAATGACATATATACTGGTATCGAGGATTACACGATCGGAGGGACAACCTACGTGACCTTCACCGAGAGTTCGTTTACGGAGGGCGAGACCGAGGAGTTCCCGAACGTCACCGGCCATGTGGTGACCAACTGGCGGCAGGACTAGCCATGTCGCGGCTTGTGCAGAGCCTCGCGCTGGTCCTGCTGATCGCCGGCAGCGCGGCGGCGGTGGACGTCACCATGCGTGACGGCACCGTCATCACCGCCGAGAGCTACCGGCTGACCGGCTCCTACATCATGCTCAAGCTCACCGACGGCCGTCAGGTCGCCTACGACGTGGCGGACGTCGATCTCGACGCGCTGCGCGCGGCCGAGGCTGCTGCGGCGGGCCCGCAAGACGAGACCGCCGGCGCCGACCAGGCCGTGGGCACGCTTTCTGGCGGCCGCACTCTCAAGGACGCGGCGTTGGTCGGTGAGGACGACGGCTCGAGCCTCAAGATCACCGACCGCGATGTCCGGCATATCCGTGGCAGCGGCGTCGTCGGCGAGGGCGAGGAGACCGCAGGCGCGGCGAGCTCCGAAGGCGGTGTGCCGGAGGGCTTTCAGCAGGATGGTGGCGTAGTGCTCAACAAAATCGATGTCACTCCAGCGGGTGAGGGCCAGTGGACCATCAGTGGTGAGATCGCCAACCGCACGCCGAACACGGTCAACAATGTCCGTGTCCGGCTCGAGGCGGCGCTTGCGGGATCCGACCAGCCGTGGACGGGCGAGGTCGCCGTCACCAATTCGCTCGAACCGGACCAGACGGGGGTCTTCACCCACAGCTTTGCGGGCGCAGCGCCCGCGGGTCTGGCCCACCCGAGCGTCCGCGCGAGTGTGATCTGGATGCGGCAGGAGACGACGCGGACGCCTGACTACACGCGCGCGGGCGGAGTGCCCCATCCCAGCAACCTGCCGCTCGAGCACGGCGGAGTGACCGGCGCCGACGTGGTGCCGACGCCGAACCCCGACCAGTGATGACCGGCACCTCGCCGCCCTCGCGACGAAACCCGGTGAGATATGCGGGCTAGCCGTGTTCTGGTTGTCGCCGTGCTCCTCATCGTCGCGGTTGGCGTGGCGGTTGGTCTGTATTTTTGGCAGGGCCGCAACGAACCGCCCCCGCTTCCCGAACCCACGCAGGTGCATGTGCCCGACGCAATTCCTGTCGAGGAGGTCGCCGTCGAGTCCCCTGACCTCGATGTCGAGCTCCGCGCGATGCGCGGGACCGTGAATCCCGGCTTCACCGACTGGATGTGCCTCCTCGAGTGCCGACAGCGCGACGGTTGTCGCGCCGACGTGCAGGTGAAGGTCGAGTACCGGTCGTTGGGCGAGCCGCGTCAGCTCATCATTGGTGGGCGCCTCGACGGCGCGGGGGGCGAGATCATGCGCCTCGGGCGGGTCCAGCGGCCGCCGGTCGAGGTGGACCACATCGATCGGGTGACGATCAATGTCCTTCGGGTCTACGCCGCGGACGAACCCTACGAACAGACCATCGACGACTGACGCCCGCCCGAGGGCTCAACGGCTATACGGCTTGACGGCTATTCGGGCCGCCCACCCACCCACCCGATCCTCGATACTCGATACTCGATTCTCGATCCGCCCACCCACCACTTGACAAACCGTCGCAATAATCGATCTTTTGGTTGCATCGAGCATCGAGCATCGAGCATCGAGCATCGAGTATCGAGTATCGAGTATCCTCTACTCCCCCGCCCTTTACTCTCAACTCGTAATTCTTTACCCTTCACCTCCGAGGTGGAGGAGACGAGTTGGCGAATCCACTCGAATTGGTGGAGATCGGGGGCGGCGCCCGAGTCCGCGCCCACTCCCCTGGGTGCTGTCGATCTATGAGGCTTTCTGGCGGTTCAACGACACCTCGAGTACCCCGATGCATGTACTATTGATTTGTCGCGTGAGAAGACGTCCTCCGGCAAAGGACGGGCTGAATAATCCTTCCCACAGGTTGGGGATCTGAAAAATGGAGGCACATGGGCGCGCATGAATCTCATCGTTTCCTGGTCCAGAAACGCGACCGTGGGGCCAGGGAAGATATCGGGCTCGAACGGTACGAGCTCAAGTACATCGTCCACCCCTCCCAGCTTGCCGACATACGTGATTTTATCCGGCCGTTCGTGGTTTCAGATCCCAACGCCAGCATCGATCCGCCCGAGTAC
>Ga0255052_10000154_pt1 | contig 51645 bp, 56 predicted proteins | sample JV7_2_21_MG_FD_188632 | JGI IMG/M metagenome (GOLD analysis project Ga0255052, IMG submission 188632) | Seawater microbial communities from Jervis Inlet, British Columbia, Canada - JV7_2_21 | ecosystem: Environmental > Aquatic > Marine > Inlet | place: Canada: British Columbia | collected...
GTTAGACGGTAAGAAGATAAGAAGAGAAATAATAATGCACAAGTTTAAGGATAATCAAGGTAGGTCGATCCGCTTGTCGGAAGAAAGGCTGGACCACATCGAATCCGATCATCCTGAAATGGTTAGTCAATTTGAGCGTATTTCCGAGACACTTGCAGAACCTGACAGAATCATTAGATCACGAACAGACGCCTCGGTTGAACTATTTTACAAACATTATGCATCCACACCTGTTTCTACTAAATTCCTCTGTATTGTTGTAAAGGTAGTAACGGATGACAATTTTATCATTACGGTGTATTATACTGATAGCGTAAAGAGAGGTGAGTTATTATGGGAGAAGAAATAAAAGTTTGGTATGATAAAGAGGGAGACTACCTCGAGGTCCTTTTCGATAAAAAGAAAGGGTACTTCAAGGAGACTGAAAACGATGCTATAATGGAAAAAGTCGATGAGGATGGTAATATTATTGGATTCTCTATTCTGAACATAAGTGGTTTAAAACAACAAAAGCCTCTTACCATCTCCCTTAAGAAACAGGCCGCCTAACAACAGCTTCAACTCGGACTGGCTTTTCCGCCGGCGCTCCAAACCCGGCCGGTTAAGCTGAGCGATGGTGCACCGCTTCGCGCGTCCGTTGGGCTACAAAAAATTGGAAAAAAATATATGAAATTGTACTGGGTTACAACGGAAGACCATGACGAAGACTGGTTCATCGCCGCTTCATCTTCAGAAGAGGCATCTAAATATCACGAAAATATGGAAGGCTAAGAGGCTCGCTATAATCCAATCGGTCCTTCCCAACGCTTAAATAGGTTATGCGTTATTCCAAAAAGGTCGAGAATTTTTCCGATGGTCTGATTAATTACATCGTCAATGGTCCGGGGTTTATGGTAGAACGCAGGAACGGGGGGCAAAATAAGTGCTCCTATCTCCGATACCTTGACCATTAGTTTAAGGTGTCCTGTGTGCAGTGGAGTCTCTCTAACTACCAAGACAAGTTTCCGTCGTTCTTTCAGGGTAACGTCAGCTGCCCGTATCAAAAGATTTTCATTATACGAATTTGCTATCGCTGATAGACTTTTAATCGAACATGGAATAATCACCATTCCATCCGTAAGGAAAGAGCCGCTTGAAAGGGGTGCCGCAAGGTTTGCTGCTTCGTGGACATATGTAGCTTTGCTTTCGAGTTCTTTAATATCGAAATCTGTTTCCAATGCAACGGTCGTTCTTGAGGCGTTGCTGATAATAAGATGCGATTCCACCTGTCCACTGAGTGCATCCAGCATTCGAAAAGCATAAATCACCCCTGACGCACCGGAAACGCCGACAACGATTCGTTTCATTTTTACCTCCTTTAAACTGATTCAATCACAAGATCTATTTTTTTTAAAATATGAGCCTAGACCAACAGACCGGTGTGCGTATTAAACTGTTCAATGCGCCTGTCAATTTCTGCCACTTGTTGCTGCAGCCTTTCCCAATAATCCGGGAACTCATACCACTGGGCATCCAGCTCATCGAGATCCTTCCCCTGCTGCTCGATCCAGGTAAAATACTTCAAGTTATGAATTTGACGCTTGTCATAATAACTCAACTCTCGCACATGGGCAGTCGACTCAGCCATGAGAGAGCGGTGGTAGTCCCTGGCCGCTTCAATTTCCGAATAAGAACCGAACGCTTTCGCCATTTCTGCCAACCGCGATTGATAGAGATCGATTGAATCGGTCCACACCGTCAGGACAATATCGCGGTTGGTCAGTTCATAATATTTAGCGAATTTAATCGCGCACAACAAATTACCGATGCTGGATATCCCCAAAAGTGGGAGATTGGCGATAGTTTCATCGCTCACCCCCTGTTTTTTTAGATAATCCCGACCTTTACGCTCGTTGAATAACCGGATGAGGTTCATACAGGAATTGTCATCAACGGCGATAACCATGTCTGTATTTTTGACATTGTGAATCCAGGGGATATGTTTATCACCAATGCCTTCGATACGGTGTCCGCCATAACCGGAATGCAAAAGAGTCGGGCACTGCAAGGCTTCGCCGGCGGCTATTTTACTCTGGGGAAATACTTTCTTCAAATAGTCACCTGTGCCCAAGGTGCCGGCTGAACCAGTCTGTGAAATAAAGCCGGCATACCGGTCATTTTTTGACATAAGCTTCTGTAAAACCTCTTCCATGGCGTGACCGGTCACGTCATAGTGCCAGAGGTAATTCCCGAATTCTTCAAATTGATTAAAAATAACGATGTCCTTGCGGGTTTTTCTGAGTTCCCAGCATTTATCAAAAATCTCTTTTACATTGCTTTCGCACCCGGGTGTCGCGATGACCTCGCCGGCAACTTTTGACAGCCAATCGAATCTCTCCTGGCTCATCTCCTGCGGTAAAATGGCGACAGACTCTGCACCGAGCAGGGTAGCATTGTACGCACCGCCACGGCAGAAGTTCCCCGTAGACGGCCAGACCGCTTTTTGATATGTTGGATCAAATTGTCCCGTAACCAATCTGGGGATCAAACAGCCGAAAGTCGCCCCGACCTTATGCGCACCGGTGGGAAACCATTTTCCTAAAAGAGCAATTATTCTGGCCTCCACTCCCGATATCTCTGAAGGAATTTCCATAAAGTTCACATCGCCATATCCACCGCCAAAATCGACCGGCTCATTTTTCCAGGTTATCCGGAAGAGATTGAGGGAATTGATATCCCATAACCCGACATCCTTTAATCCCTTCTTGACTTTGGCTGGGATTAGTTCCGGATTTTTTTGTTGTCTAAAAGTAGGGATAATAACTTTTCTACTGCGAGCCCTGTCTATAGTCCGCTTGAGTTGTTTTTCGTTGACACTTAAATCAATCATTTTTTTCACAATCTTCTCTTGTAATTTTAGAAGAGATATTTTCCTGTATCGATATAATTGTGGAACCCCTCGACGTCTTTGGATGCCATTTCGATTCGTCGAATCCCCTCATTCAATGATTCCATGTCCGTGGCTGTGGAGAGCCGTAAATAATGTTTTCCTTCGCTGCCGATGTTTCCAAAGGAACGCCGGTCCAGGGTTGCCACGCCATGGTGGTAGAGGGCAAACATTTGAAACAGAGTCGAAGGGCTGGTTCGCTGCTTTTTTTCACCGGGGAGTTGTTCGTATGCCGCCTGGGCTCCAAGCGTTTCGCAGGCCCCGGAAATGTTCGGGAAGACGTAAAACGCACCATCGGGTTTATTGCAGTGGATGCCCTCGATTTGATTGAGACCTTCAACCACCATATCCCGTCTATTTTCAAACTGTTTGACCATGGCCTGGACGATCTTTTGATTCTCTTTGTTATCTATGGCCGCCCGACCCGCTTCCTGGATAAAAGGAGGTGTGCAGGAAATGATGTTGATATTCAATTGCCGAAAGACCATCGCTTCTTCAGCAGAGGGCAAAATCGAGTACCCGAGCCGCCAGCCTGTCATGGCATAAGTCTTGGAATGGCCGCTGGCCAGGATGGTATGCTCAGCCATACCAGGAATCGAAAGAATGCTTTGATGTTGATGGCCGTCGAAAAGTATGTATTCGTAAATTTCGTCAGAGTAAATCCGAATGTTCGGATTGGCCTTTCCTTTAACCACCTGTGCAATGCCCTCAAGATCTGTCCTACTGAGCACGCCGCCCGTTGGATTAGATGGTGAATTCAGTATAAGGACCTTGGTTTTCGGGGAAATTAACTTTTCCAAATCAATGGCATCAAATCGAAACCCTTTATCCTCCTCAAGGTGTAAGGGGACAGGCACGGCGCCCAGGAAGGTAACCCAGGATTCATAGATGGGAAAGCCCGGGCTCGGGTAGATCACTTCGTCGCCTGGATTAACATAGGCCATCATCGTATAGGCGATTGAGGGCTTTCCTCCGGTTGTCACCACAATCTGGTTAGGATCAACCCGTACCCCACGGGTTTGGTAGACCTGGCGGGCAATGCTCTCCCGCAGGGGCAAAATGCCTTGAGGGTTTGTGTAGTGTGTGTTGCCGCTCTTTATATTCTCAATGGCGACCTTGTTGATGTTTTCAGCACTGTCAAAATCCGGTTCTCCCAAATTGAGCCGGATGACCTTTGTGCCGGCCTGCTCGCACCGTGCAATATCATCACCTAACTTAAATGCATTCTCAGTACCCAGTGTTTGGATTCGGTCTGCAAAACTAATCATTTCGTCCACTCTCCGCTTTGATAAATTATTTCTCCAAGCCTCTGTTCCGACCATCTTCCAAGACCACAACCTGGTCTCCGATAAATCCCTTCAGTTTACCTTTCAGGATGATACCACACTCCTCACCCCTATATAACTGATATTGACCAATTTTACTAAATAATTATGGCTCAAGCGATTAAAATTCCATATTTTTAAATTTTTTCATCAATGATCTTTGATTTTTATGCAAATATGCAAACGTTTCTAATGACAAATGATTCTGGGCCGGATATACAGTCCAAATCGATAGACAAATAGAAACGTAATAAAAAACCCAAATAGTAGGTTATAATATGAAATTATTTGAAAAATTCCCTGCTCAACTGAGAAAGCAAATTCGCTTTGTGCTGACCGACATCGATGATACCCTTACCGTAAACGGACGATTGCCTGCCGTTGTTTTTGTGGCCATGGAGCGGTTGAGAGATGCCGGGATTCGCAGCATTCCCATTACCGGAAGACCGGCCGGGTGGTGTGATCATATTGCGCGGATGTGGCCGGTGGACGGTCTTGTGGGTGAAAATGGGGCTTTTTATTTCCGGTATGACGATTCGGTCCGAAAGATGCAGCGACGATATTTTAAGACAGAAAGCCAGCGCGAAACGGATCGTCACAAATTAGACAAACTAAAGTTGGAGATTTTGGAAAAAGTTCCAGGCTCTCAGCTTTCTGCCGATCAGGGTTATCGTGAAGCGGATTTGGCCATTGACTATTGTGAAGATGTGCCGCCGCTGTCAGACGAAGACGTCGATCGGATTGTCACCTTATTCAAAATGGCGGGTGCTGAGGCAAAAACGAGTTCCATCCATGTCAATGGTTGGTTTGGTGAATATGATAAATTGACGATGACGCGGTTTTTATTTGAGGAAGTCTTTGGAGAGGACTTGGACCATGTCAGACAAGATGTCATTTTTATCGGAGACTCTCCCAATGACTCACCAATGTTTGCCTATTTTCCAAATTCGGTCGGTGTGGCCAATGTCTTGCATTTTACAAGCAGGATGCCTTGCGAGCCGACTTGGGTCACACAAAAGGCGGGCGGATACGGGTTTGCTGAGATGGTGGATGCACTGCTTGCTCGCTAATGCGGTCAAATCTCAGGTTTCCCCGTTTCTGTGCTTAATACTTCTATGCGCGTCTTTGTCCACCATTTCACGTAAGCAATAGTATAATTATAGGATTTTATTAAGAATAATCACATAGGAGAACCGATTATGAAAGTTGTTACTCTACTTGGTAGCGCCAAAACAAAGGGGAATACCGCTTCTGTTTTGAGATGGATAGAAAAGGAACTTGAATCACTGGGACACGATGTGAATCAGATCTACCTCAATAATAAATCCATCAAGGGGTGTCTGGGATGTTGTAAATGTCAAGAGAATCCGGATGAGATTGCTTGTGTCCAAATTGACGACGCCGTAAATATTATGGCACAAATGATTTCATCCGACGCTGTCATATTCGCCTCACCGATATATTTCTGGGGGTTCTCCGCCCAAATCAAGGCGTTGATCGATCGGGGTTACAGCCTGGTAACCAACTATCACGAGCCGGGCCATACTTCACTGATGGAAGGAAAACGCATCGGCCTGTTGGTCACAGGTGCGGATGCTTATTTAGAAAATGCAGAAGGCATGTTTACCGCCTTCGACCGGATCGTGGACTTTCTGCTGGCCAGGAAATCTGGCGAATTGTATGTGGGTGGGTGCGACCAACCTGCTGAGATTCCGGGGGAGGTCAGGTACAAGGCCGTGGAACTCGCTCGATCCTTGGTGGAGTGACCAAAATTGAGATTTGTAGAATGATATAGATCATTTTTAATAAAACGGTTATTTTCCGACAGTGGCCCCGAATATCAAAAAGTGAAGAATTATGATTATCAATGTGCACTGGAAATTGCTCTGTAAAAGCGAGCACTTGGGCAAGAACTGAAGTGTGCACTTTTTATCTTAGGTATAGGAATACAAAAGGAGGAGAAAAAGATGAGATCAAAACAACGGATTCTAATTTCAGCTATTCTAACGGCAATCTTTATTTTTGGCATAACATCGACCCAGGCAGGTGAGACGGATCTGATCTCGAGATTGAACCTGACAAAGGAGCAGAACAGCAAACTTGATCCGCTCGTCGATGAATTCATCACCGAGGCGCTCGATATCCAATCCAAGCTCGATAATATCTCTAAGCAGATTGACCAGGAGTTGAAAAGGGAGGATCGGTTTGACACCAAATCCAAAGCCCGGGCAGGCGCTGAGAAGGTCAACAATCTGATAAAAGAGATCAGCCCGTTTTATGGCGATCTGTTGAAGCTCCGTGTTGAATACCTGTTTAAGGCCAAAGATATTTTCACCGAAAGGCAAAAGGCCATAGTGATTGACGCGCTGCTTGATTTTGACATGGATCTGCCCGACAATTATTCCTACTACATGGAGCTGAGGGTTGATTTAACGCGGGAGCAATTTAAAAAACTCCTTAAATACCGGGCAGACATGGACATCAAAGACATCAAGCTGGGGCTGGAAATGGACAACAACCGTCTCGATCTACAGGACGAAATTGAAGCTGAAGTCAGAGATCCGCAGAAAGCCAACAAGATCGTGATGGCCATTATCGATCTTGGCACCAAGCGCTTGGAAAACCGGGTAAATCACATTCTCAAGGCCAAAGATGTGCTGACCGTGGAGCAGAAAAAGGAGTTGCTCCACAATCTCCTTATGATGTCAAACGATTAAGACGGCAAGGATTTACAAATCAGGCTGCTGCAGGATGACGGAATAAAAGACACTTATATTATGATGAAGCATGCGGTGTTAATCAACAATTCTTACGTTGAAAATCTATCGGTTAGATATTTAAGCGCCTATCTGAAGCACAAAGGATTCAGGGTATCGATTATTCATTATGAAGGGAGAAAAGACGATGTTTTTAACTTGTTGCCTGAGGAAAGCCTAAAACTCTTATCGGAATACTGTCATGATTGCAATCTTGTGGGTATTTCATTACTGACAACGCATCAGTTGAAACGGTCTATTCAGATCAACAATTATTTAAAGGGAAAAATAAAAGCAAAAATTATCTGGGGGGGTGTTCCGGTAATATGCGATCCCCATTTCTATCTGCAATACGCGGATTACATATGCGTCGGCGAGGGCGAAACGGTTATGGCGGATTTCTTAAGTGGAAAAGAGCCCGCCGATATCAAAGGATTAGGCTATAAATCAAAAGACGAAAGATTCATTATCAATTCAATTCCAAATTTTCTCGACTTAAACAAAATACCGATCCCGTTTTTGGACATGGAAAATGGCTTCATTTTGCGAGGTCGAAAAATGATCCCGCTAAAAAATGAACTGGCACCTTCGCTCTCATCCTACAGTATTTTTTCCGTGCGAGGCTGCCCCTATAGCTGCTCTTATTGTTTAAACAGCAAATTAAAAAAAGTGTTTTCCAATAAGGGATCATTTATCCGATTGATTAAGGTCTCGAGGGTCATTAAAGAGCTTGAGTGGGCAAAGGAGAATTTTGTCAACTTAAAACAGGTTATTTTTGATGACGATGATTTTTTTATCAGACCGGAGAGTGAATTGAAAAATTTACTCAATGCCTATACTGCAAGAATAGATTTACCTGTTTATTACATCCAGACAAACATCAGGCATATTACGGATTCAAAGGTGCGTTTGATTACTGAAAGCGGAATCGAGCTGAAATGGTTGAAGATCGGTCTTCAATCCGCCAGTGAACGGATTAATAAGGATGTTTTTAACCGGAATTTTGACAAAAATATATTTTTTCAAGGGCTGAAAATGCTGGCATCAAGAGGTGTCCGTGTCATGCTGGATGTTATTTCGGATAATCCCTATGAAACGTTTTCTGATAAGTATGAATCATTGTTGTTTTATCATGGCCTGATCAAAGAAATCCGGAATTCGTCAACAAGAGACATCCCCATCAAAATCTATGATCATAAATTAATGTTCTACCCAGGAGCTAATTTGTATGCAAAGGCTGAGAAAGATGGTGTGATAGGAAATAATTACGTCAGCCATGTTTTGTCAAAGCGCAATACGCTGCGGAAGCAAAAAGAAGATATTGACAATGACGCTTTTATTGTCGCCTTATTTAATAAAGCGATTCGAAAAGGTCGCATTCCGCTGATCGCATATGGTCTTTTGAAAATTCTGCGTGTAAAACTGATATTCAGTTTAATGATTCGATTAAATATTTGGAAAAATTATTCTGCTTTTTCCAAAACAAAGGCTGCTGAAAAGCTTTTAAAAAATATCCGTGTTTGACGGGTAAAAGCGATTTACGGGGTTACCTTAAGCCTGTCACCGGGCCGGATGATGGTCGAGGCGTTGATACGGTTTAAGCGGGTCAGCTCTTTTACGGTAATGCCATATTTGCGGCTGATCCTGTACAGCGTTTCCCCTGAGCGCACGATATGATATTGTGAAGCTGTTTTAGCGGCTTTTTTTGTTGTGGGTGGGCGAGCAACCTTTGTTTTTTTCATTTCTTCCGGGGCTTTTGTTGAGACGCCCGATGCCTTTCGCTGGGTGTCCCGCTTCAAGTAAGCCTCGTAAAAAAGTGTGTATGCAATAAAATACTTATTAATATTGGCGACATAATCAACTGTTTCCCGTCCGATCTCTTTTGCGGCAATTTTCTCAACATTGGAAAACCATTTGTTTGGATCAAAACCGCTTTCGGCAGCTTTTTTTCTAAGGCGATTGATCCTGGCCGGTCCGGCGTTATAGGCGGCCCAGGCAAAATTGACCCGGGCAGCGGGATCGATTTCCGGTTCGTTAAAATAGCGATCACGCAGAAAATTTAAATATTTCACACCGGCATGGATGTTGTTTTCTATCAATTGAATGTTTTTAATATTAACAGATTTATCGGCCGCCGTGCTGGGTAGAATCTGCATGATGCCGATGGCACCGACGGGGCTTTTTTTCCCTTGATCGAGCCCGGATTCTTGATAGGCCTGCGCAGCTATAGCCAACCAGTTAAAACCGTATCTGTCCGCATACACAGCAAACAGTTTTACAATTTTTTCCAGCTTCCGACGTTCACTTTCAGTGGTTGGATTCTTAATCCATTTTGACTTCGCATAGTACCGTTTGAACAAAATATTGCCCATCAGGGACCCTTTTTTGTTCTTTTTAATAAAAGTATTCAAATCGCCAAGAAGTTCCGGATTGTTTTTTCGAACGGCCCAGGCGATGTTGCCACCGGAGTTGATTTTTAAATCCTTCCGCACCTGGAGGTTCGGTAGCACCTGGGTCCATGCCTCTGCAATATGATGATCGGCGACGGTTATCTTGAGCACACCCGCGTTTACCATTTCCAGGATATCTTCCGTGGCCAGATTTTGATCGCCTTCCCTGATTTTAATCGGTTTTATGCCCTTGTCAGCAAATTTAACATTCAATTGTTCGAGATGTTCCACATAACTGCTTCCCGGACGAACATAGACCATCTTGCCGGAAAGATCGTCCAGAGTATTTACATCCCGGACGTCACTGTTCATCACGACAACTTCATTGACATTTGGTATGTAAGGATTGGTGAATGCGACATGTTTTTTGCGTTCAGGCGTGATCGTCAACCCAGCGGCAGCCATATCTCCCTTCCCAGCGATTAGGGTGGGCAGCAACTGATCAAAAGGCTTTTGGATAAACACCATTTTGATATGGTCTGTTTTTTTTTTGATGTTTTTATTGAGGTACTTTTCATATGTATGCAGCAGCTCGTATTCAAATCCCCTGGCCTGGCCGCCATCGAAAAAAAAGTTGGTTTTGCTAAAAGTGACGAGGATACGGATTAGTTTTCGTTTCTTTATCTGTTTCAGATCACCAAAGAGCGGCTTTTCAATACGCTCAATCAATATCTTTTCATAATCCTGCTTTTCAGCCGTGGCTGTTTGTCCATACCCGTTTGAGGTTTGAACCCAAAATAGGATGCAAAAAACCATCAGGGTCGACCGAAAGGGTAAATAGAGGTTAAATATTTTCATAATTTTATTGAAACATTCTGAGCATCAGTCTGCCGGGTCGCTTAATCTATAAAACACAATGTTATCTAAACCAGTTTAGAATCTAGTTTGATTCAAGCTAGCCCGAATTGCAAGGAAAAAATTGAGTTACTAATGAAGCCATATTTATTTCGACCCAAGCGTCGGGCAGAATATTTAATCGGTCGACGGCTCAAACTCAGGTCAAAGCGGGTGTAAAGCCGGAACTCGGCCGGTCTGAAAATATAATAACCGGATCATTGTCCTAAAACGTTTGAAAACAAGGTCTCGGAAGGTTCCGGCTAAACGCCCGCTAAGACCTTCAAACAGTGATCCGACCGCCGATTAAAAACCCTGCCCGCTTTTGCAGATAAATCCCAGGGGAAATGGCAACGGATGTCTAAATAATAACGCACTTATTAGTAACATACTGTAAAATGGGGCGGATTACTATTTCTTCTGATTGACAACTCGTAAACAATTTTAATATAAATGGTGATCGATACATAACATCGAAAGGAGGCGAATATGAAACCGAAATATACCCATCATGGCTGGAACCTGGCTTTGGTTACCCTTATTGCTTGTTTTGCCATTGCGGTTCTTATCCCATTTACTTCCATAGCAGCTGAAAAGAAATTTGAGGCTCCACCGAAACTTCGGGCATCGGACATCCTCCCGGAAAAGTTGCTGAAAAGCACAAACTATCAAGTTGACGAAAAGGTCATAAACGACGGTTTTCTCAACCACTATCATGTTACATCCCCATTTGGCGATTTCGATGTGATCTCCAATGCGGCAATACACAAACTCGCCAGGGAGATCGACACGATTGCGGAAATGGCAAAAGTGAAAACAAGCGATGTATATATTAAAGCCGTAGGACAGTCGGCAAGCAACACGCTGGCTGGTATTAAAAGTCTGTTCACCGATCCGGAGAAAAGCGTTAAAGGCGCGGCAACAGGGATCAGCAGCCTTTTTTCCCGGACAAAGGAATCGGTTCTCAAAAGCGACCCCAGTGAAACTGAAGACAGCAAAGCGAAACAGGCAATCGGTTTTTCGAAAGCAAAAAGGGAGGTTGCCTTCAAGTACAAAGTCGATGTTTATTCAACGAACAAGGTTTTGCAGGAGCATCTCGATTCTCTGGCCTGGGCCGATTATCTCGGTGGTCTTTCCTTGGCCGCGGTGACTGCGCCGATAGGGGGGGCAGCGGGACTGGTACTCACCTCTTCAGGGGCGGTTCGTCTGCTCAATGAAGTGATTGCCACCACACCCCCGGCAGAACTGAGACTCCAGAATCGCAATAAACTTCTTGACATGTCCATTGATAGTGACCTCATTCATCTCTTCATCAATAATCCACATTTTTCCCCCCGGCAGCAGACCTATTTGGTTGCCGCCCTGGAAAAGATGACCAAAGCAAAGAACAGAGAATTCCCGCTTCAGGTTGCCCTTCAGGTAGAGGACCATAATGTTGCAACGACAGTCACGCTGATGACGGCGATGTTTGCCGCCTATAGCGTGAAAATTACCCCCATTGAACGATTTTATCCTGTGGCACGCTTCATGTACGGACTGGATGAAAACGGAAAAACAGTTCTCCAGATACCGGTTGATTACATAACCTGGAACCAAAGATTGGCCAACGGTATCGGGTCGATTCAAAAAAGGGGGAAAAAGGGCAGTGAACTTTGGTTATTGGGGACGGTGAGCGATCGGGCACGTATTGAATTGAAGAAGGCGGGATGGAAGGTAAACACGAGGGTTGCCACCAAATTGGGTGTTGATGGAAAAAAGCTAAAATGATAATTGAGCATTAATTCCACAAACTCTCCCGCAAGGCGGGATGGTCTAAGCTTTGCTATGCGGGTAAGGTGGTGAAAGTTTTTGACCTCTCGCCCACTCCTTCTGCTTTGGCAGATTTATCCGCCTCCGATTGTTTCGAAATGTCGGCCTTGCTCACAACTTTTCGGTCGATTTCCTATTTTGATGGTTCGATACACAATTGAACACTTTTACTCCTTTGCCTCCTAAAAAGGGTTCCTTAAACTTGAACCATGGTCAAATTGCCGGCCGGTCGAGGGCCGATAGGGGGTGACCAAATAGTAACCGTTCGCAAGATCAGCGTTTTGAGAGTGAAACCGAGCCTGTATGACTGAGATTTTACTGTTCAATTGTAAGAATTGCATCTGACATGAAAGCTATAGCCCATATTGCTAAAATTACCGCTCGGTTACTCGGATACGGTTCTCTCGGAGGGCTCGTGGCGGTAGTGGCGGTGTTTGTGCTGCATATGGAACGCCGGCCGGATCTAAAAATCTGGCACACGGCAGATCTCGATGCCGAGTTCACAACAGATGCGCCGGTGCGCAGCTTCAAGGACTATCTTACTCTGGAGGACCGCCTCTTTGATCAACTTGAAAAGCGGGTTTACGAGCGGCTCAGGCCGGAGGATCGACACCGCCTCAACCGTTTTTCCAAAAACAGTTTGTCTGATCCCAAGCGCTGGCCCACCAACTGGAACCGAACCTTCGAGCTGCCGTCGGAAAGTCCCACCGCAGGGGTGCTGTTGGTGCACGGCATGTCCGATTCTCCCTACAGTTTGCGCACCATCGGTCTCAGATTGAATGCTGAGGGCGTCTGGGTGGTGGGTCTGCGGCTGCCCGGCCACGGGACGGCACCTGCGGGACTGGTGCGGGTGACCTGGGAGGATATGGCCGCTGCGGTGTTGCTGGCAGTAAGGCACCTGTATGAGAAGATCGATGAACGGCCACTGGCCATTGTCGGGTACTCCACCGGCGGCGCCCTGGGTGTACACTATGCGCTTACCACGCTAAAAGACCCGCACCTGCCAAAGATTGACCGATTGGTGCTTGTTTCGCCATCCATCGGTGTTACGCCGATAGCGGTCCTGGCATCCTGGCAAGCACGTTTAGGACGTCTGTTGGGAGCTGACAAGTTGGCCTGGAACAGTATCCTGCCCGAGTACGACCCCTTTAAATACGGCTCCTTTGCGGTGAACGCCGGTGCTCAGGTTTATCGACTGACTATACCCGGATCCAGTCACAATTGACGTCCCTTGCGCAAGGCGCTGCGCTTGACAGGTTTCCATCCATGTTGGCCTTTCAGTCAGTGGTGGACGCCACGGTGTCCACCCGTGCGGTGGTGGACGGTCTGTTTTTAAAGCTGCCACCGGGTAACCACGAACTGGTGCTGTTCGACATCAACCGCAACACCGGGATCGAGCAGATGATGACCAGCGAACCACTCATGCAGATTTCGGATCTGGTGGCCGACACGATCTTGCCTTTCAGATACAGCTTCATGACCAACGAGAGCCGGCAGAGCCAATTTGTAGTGGTCCGTCGCAAGGAAGCGCAGTCCAATAATATCGTGGAGGAGCCGTTGGGGCTGAAGTGGCCCGAAAGACTGTACTCCCTGTCACATATCGCCCTGCCGTTTCCCGCGGACGATTCCCTTTACGGCCTGCAAGCAGGCGGCAACGAGTCGGATCTGCATCTCGGCAAAATGGCACTGCGCGGCGAACGGGGTCTGCTGCAGATCCCTGATAGCGACATGCTGCGGCTGCGGAGTAATCCCTTCTACGCCTATTTAGAAAGACGTGTTCTCGAATTTCTTCGCAAGGAGTGAACACGTTGATAGGGGGTTACACAGGATCAGGTCTACTGTAACGCCTTGGCATGGGCAATGTTGGACAAAACAAGGAAAATACTAGAAATGTCACATGAAGTATAAGGCTGTCATTTTCGATTTAGACGGAACGTTGCTTGACACCTTGGAGGATCTTGCAGACTCGTTGAATCGTGTCTTGCAGCATAAGGGGTTTCCCACACACCCGACGGAGGCATTTCGCTATTTTGTAGGCAACGGCCCTGCCATGCTTGTGTCACGCGCGCTGCCACCGGAGAGGCGAAATGATGAGCTGACAGCAGATTGTTTGGAGGCCTTCCGCAAGGAGTACCACTGTAACTGGAATGTGAAGACCAAGCCATACAATGGAGTACCGGAACTGCTGGATGCTCTTACTGCAAAAAAAATTGAGATGGCTGTGCTTACAAACAAACCTCAGCATTTTGCTGAACTCTGCATTCAGGAGTTTCTCTCGGTCTGGAAATTTGCAGTGATACTGGGCCAGAAAGATGGAGTCCCCATGAAACCCGATCCTGCAGGTCCCAAAGAGATAGTCAAGTATTTGGATATTCCACCCCAGGAGTTTCTCTATCTTGGCGACAGTGACGTCGATATGAGAACTGCTGTTCATGCCAACATGTTCCCAGTCGGCGCGATGTGGGGCTTTCGCTCGGAGAGGGAATTGCGAGAATCCGGAGCCGTTGAGGTAATCAGTCGGCCAACGGAACTTCTGAAGTTTGTCAACTAGTTGCCCAACAACGTCCTACAAGCAATTTGCAGTTCCGCGCCAAAGAACATTACTGTAAACGCTTAGTGGATGTCCTCTTTTCTCACTTTGTTTCCGACGTTGCGTGTACGTAGGGCAATAAATAAGCCCAAAATAAAGACCGCAATCGGCCAAAAGATGGCTAATCCGCCTTCAGGTACCGGAATCCAGCCAATCTTCTTCGCCAACCAGAAAAACCCGACTCCAGACAATGTGAGTCCAAATAATCGGTGCCCTTGGCCTCTTCTGTGAAGTAACTGGTTTATCGATCTGTGTTTTTTTATCATTGGATTGCCTCCTTTTTGTTAAGTAGCTAAACATAATAAAGAAAATTTTTTTCTGTTTGTCATTTATTGATGGGCACGCATCCTTTCTCTGCTCTGATCCAGATATTGCTCAAACCACCTAAACATCTGAGTGAGAAATTCGATCTTATCTTCCGGATGTTTTTTAAGTTCACGCCATAAATGGTTAATCGATTCTTCATTCACGCTTTGGTGATGCGCATAGATCTGTTTACCTTGTTGGGTTAATCTGATCCGGATCTCCTTGTCATTATCATCACTTTTAAACCGTATGAGTGCCCCCTTTTTTTCAAGCTTGGGAACCACTTGAGAGATCGCACCTTTGGTGACCCCAACCGCTTTGGCGAATTCAGTGAGATTAAGACCCGGATCGTCGCCCACGATATCGAGCATATGCCTCTCGGAATGATGAAATTTATGTTGGGTCCCATAGGTCATGGGATGCTTACCTAATGCATTGTATTTATTCACAAGTCTCACGAAACTTTCGAGCAAGTCTTTGCTGGCACGTTTTTTATTCATGATATTATTATATAGCAGCTAAACAAAATGTCAAGACATTATTTAAAAATTTTTTAACAAGCAGTATTAACCCTAATGTTACAAAAGCTGAAGATGCTGCAGGTCCGAGGCATCCAAGGGCGACGCTGTAATCCGCCTGAGATAGCGCAAAGACTCAGGAATAAACAATCAGAAACCATGAGCGAGGATGCCATGGAGAAACTTTCCCGCCAGGCCGGGTTCTGCGGGTTGAACAAAATATAAAACCCAATGAATCGTGAGTATTATCGGAATAATCAAGGGCCGGATGGCCGAGTTGGAAAGTCATAAACATGCATCGTTGTCTCACTCTCCACTTTTGTAATAAGCCAGCGCTTGGCTGCATATAGGTATCCGTAGTCCTTTCCGTTCGGCCCTACAATATTGTACATACCCGGCCGGTAGCCACGACGATCCATATTATCTATGATACCGGAAAGGGTTTTTTTGTCCTCAATTCGGTTCCATAGACGTGCTACCAGGGTTCGATCGTCATTCTTGGGATCAAAAAGGAGAGCCACATTGCCATAGTGCGCTCCTCCCGTGCGGGTATAGTAAATCGTATACGCTTCCCAGTTCTTTTCCAGTATGCGAATGTTCAACCCATTGCCGGCATCATCCGATCTAACGAGCTTGGCACTGCTCGAGCAACCTATGGTAAAAAACAATAGGGAGGTTGCCAACGCAAACCTGTAAATGGTTATGGTCATTTTCATTTTATTATCCTTTGTTCATCTGAATATAATTGTTACTAAAGCTAAAATAACCACCACTCAGTTACAATTCAAGTGAACGCAGAATTTGGTCGCTTGTGGTCGGGCAGGCGAGACAAATCGATTAGAATTTCCAGACAAAATACGTAAAATTATTTACGAAACAGGGGATTAAGCTGCGGGCAATAGAAGTGACCGCCCGTCAGCATAGGTATTTTGGTTAGCTGCCCCAGCCGACACGCGTACCGATCCGATATGGGTGAGCCTATTCCACAAGTTCAATCTCACCAGGTCGCCAGATCTTGTCGTATCTACGTTATTGATTTTCAGGCATTAAATATCTTTTAAGAGCCTGTTTTCGGGTGATTTTTCAATGACATCTGCAAAGGCTTTCAGGGAATCTGAGAGTATCTGTAACTCTTTTGTCCGGGCGACAGGCAAATCATCAACACCTCTCTTTTCTAATGCCTCCATTACGTATTTTATCGTTAATATATTGATATCTCGTGCGGGTTGATAGGAAAAGGTTTTTTCGTCGTCCGTCCTTGTTTCAGCAAGTGTGCTACTTTCTACAAGCTCATAAAGGATTTGACGGACCAGTTTGATCGGGATTTCCAAACGTTGTGAAATCTCTTCTGCAGTAAGCGGTTTTTTCCCGGTCGAAAAATGTTTAACCAACAGATGAGCAACATTCAGCGAGAGCAGTTTTTTAAAGATTGCACTTATCCCTTTGCAATCTGATTCGAATTCGTAGGTATCAACATTTTGATGTGCAAAGGAAATTTCCGCCCCAAAAAGGACGATCAGCCAGCTTAACTGCAACCAAACCAGAAATAGCGGCAATGCCGCAAAACTACCGTATATCGCATTATATTTAGCGACACCGACCTGAAAGGCAATATACAAATGCTGAGAAATCTGAAAAACAGTGCCCGCAACAATACCGGCCAACAGGCCCGACCGGAAGTTAACCTTAGTATTCGGCATTAAGATGTAGATAAAAGTGAAAAGCAACCAGATTACCAGGTAGGGGAATAGCTTGAGGGCAGAAAAAATAAATGAACTGAAAAATCCCAACAAGGCCACTTTCTCGGTGATAAGTTCGATTTGTGTTCTTATAAATACGGTCACACTGCTGGAGGCGATAACCAGGATCGGTGCGATAAGCATAATCGAGAGATAATCACCAAACTTTCTCCCAAAAGATCGAGCTTCCTTTATTTCCCAGACATCATTGAATGAGCGTTCAATGTGGCCCAATACCTTGATAACGGTCCAGAATAAAACCGCCACACCGACTCCGGCAATCACTCCTCCCTGGGTGTTTTCGAGCAATGATTGAGCGAATCCAATAACTTCTCCAATGACTTCTTCCTGGCCGGGAAATTTTTCAAAAAGTTGTTTTTCCAAGAGTTTTTCAAAACCAAAACCCTTGGCAATGCCGAAGGCCATGGCAACAACCGGTACAAGTGACAGCAATGTATAAAACGTCAGGGCCGACGCTCTCAGCTGGCATTTGTCCTCATCAAATCCGCGTATCGCTAAAACAATAACCCTCAACTGCTTGATAAAGAAAGATTTCTTTCCAGGAACAGTTTTGAGATTGATGCGCCACATGCCTTCGCTCAGAAAATCGATACTCTGTGAAATCATAATCCGAAGATTTTGCATCGATGACATCCCCTACTTTTTGATGTTTTGCCTGATAACTGATAACTAGTACCCAGGTTTCCTCCCGCGTGATCAATAAGGCAGCCTACCCCCAACATTTCATGAAAAAGATATTCATAATCCAGCCCAACGGTGAATTCGTCCTCGTCATCTGCATGGGTACTGCCAAGAAAAAGAGCCACATGTTGGCGGCGTTCAAGGGCGTTTTGTGTGGCGATCTTTTCGGGATTCTTCTGGTAGAATATGAGAATGACCCCAATCATAGGAAAAACAACGTAGATATCAGTAGCCTTGGATCCAAATAAAAGTCAATAATTTTTCTGGCGTGGCCCCGCTTTGAAGCGGATGCTAGCACTTGCGGCAATGTGCAGTCACCTGCACAACAAGGGCGAGTTCCACCGATTTCAATCCATCCAGGAACCGAAAATGTTGCAGGTTTCTTGATGTCCCGCACTAAAAACAGTATCTTGGACTATTTCCTTATTTCTTCTATGAATGGTGATTGACAGATTAAGTCCACAACGTTATTTTAGAATTTACAAAATATGACTGTGACATTGTGCAACATATTTGAATCAATCTATGTTCATTGGTGGTTTAATCGGTATGAGAATTGCCCTGGTAATACCCCGAAATAGTAAGATCGGTAAGAAGAGTTTTTACGATTACAAATTTATTGCCGATTTTACATTCTCTAAAAAATATTTTTCGTATCTTCTCGCAATTCCGGTGTTGCTTTCATTAACTCCTGATGAACATGAAGTTAGGGTGTTTGATGAAAACATCGAAGATGTTGATTACGATTGGCCGGCAGACCTGGTCGGTATTACTGCCCGGACTATGTTTGCCATGCGGGCCTACCATATTGCAGATAAATTCCGTCAACGGGGCGTAAAGACGGTTTTGGGTGGTATCCATCCCTCAATGTGTAATGACGAGGCGCTTCAATTTTGCGATTCTCTGGTAATTGGTGAGGCCGAGCATGTATGGCAAAACCTTCTAAAGGATGCTCAAGCAGGTCGGTTAAAACGGATCTATACCGACAAGCATTCCGCGGATCTTACTGCCTTTCCCAAACCGGTTCGATCTAAACTTTCGATGAATCGGTACCTTGCCGACATTTTGCAAACAACCAAAGGCTGTCCTTTCCAATGCGAATTTTGCTCTGTTTATGCATATGACGGTCAGCGTATCCGCCATAAAACCATTGAACAGGTATTAAATGAGATTACAGAAATTCATGATTCGAGTAACAGTTTTAAGAGAAAATCCATATTCTTTGCAGACGATAACATCATAGGTGATAAAAAATACGCCCGTGAACTTTTTGCTGCTATAAAACCGTATAATCTCAACTGGTCTTGTCAGGCGTCTGTAAATGTTTCCAAGGACGATGAGTTGCTGAAACTGATGAAAGACAGCGGATGCGGTGCAATCCTAATCGGGTTTGAATCCATCTCGGAAAAAAATCTATCTTCAATGGGGAAAAATATTAATTTAAAGACCGATTACGCAGAAGCCATTAAAAAAATCCAATCGCACGGCATTCTTGTACACAGTTCCTTCATCTTGGGATACGATTATGATACGCCGCAGGCATTTGACGACCTGATCGAATTTATTCAACGCAATCGGCTGCTAATGCCATTGATTAATATCCTTACGCCTTTCCCGGGGACCAAGCTCCTCAAACGTCTTGAAGCGGAGGGACGGATCATACACAAAAACTGGAGTGAATACGACAGCGAAACCGTCGTCTTCAGACCTTCACTGATGACACCCGATGAGTTGACGGCAGAGTACAAGCGAGTAATCAGAACGGTCTACTCTTTTGATGCCATCTATCGAAACTTAGAACACTACTGGAAGATAAACCTCTGGAAACAATCGAACCTTGTAGATCCCATCATGTTCAGATATCGCCTTCTTTTTGCACTCCGTCTTGTCTCATTGCTCTTTTCTTTCAACGTCAGCAGATCAAGATTCATCTTAAGAATCCTACCCAGAGTATTTTATAGGCGGGTGAGGATTTCAACGATATTAACCTTGATGGCATATAATGATTATGCCTTTACCCCATAGCGCTGATTCTCTGCTGATGGCTGTGGCACATAGAATCCTCAGCCCGTCGGCCGTTGAATCCCGAGTTTTTTCATTCGGGACTGCAAGGTTGTGCGTTTGAGTCCGAGGCGTTTGGCCGCGCCGTCTTTTCCACGTACTCTCCAGCCACACTCTTCCAGCACTCTTACGATATGTGCACGCTCAACATCTTCGAGATTCTCGCTCTGTTGCTCGCGAGTCCGGACCGATGGCCGCGTGGTTCTGTGCCGCCCCGGGAAAGCATCGTCCAATTCGAGCCTGGAGCCCGGCGAGAGTATCATAGCCCGCTCGACGATATTCCGAAGCTCCCGTATATTACCCGGCCAATCATATGAGACCAGGGCATCCATCACCCGTGGGGGAACCGTTTCAAATGCCTTCCCTAGCCGCGCTTGCAGATTTGTAATGAAGAACCATACGAGTAGGGGAATGTCGTCGCGTCGTTCGCGAAGTGGGGGAATTCGGATCGGAAAGACGCCCAAACGGTAGTATAGATCAGCCCGGAATGCGTGCTTTTCGATCAGCCTGTCGAGGTCCCGGTTGGTCGCCGAGATGACCCGGGTATCCACGGTCCTTGTGATCGATGATCCCAGTCGTTCAAATTCGTGATCCTGCAGAACCCGGAGCAGCTTGGCCTGGAGTTCAAGGGGCAGATCGCCGACCTCGTCGAGGAAGATCGTACCACCGTCCGCCAGTTCGAAGCGGCCGATCTTCCGCTCGATCGCACCGGTGAAAGCACCCTTTTCATGCCCGAACAGCTCACTCTCGATGAGTGTCGCGGGAAGCGCCGCACAGTTCACGGTGACCAGTGGGCGATCCCTGCGCAAGCTCAGCCGATGGATTCTGCGGGCGATGAGACCCTTACCGGTTCCGGTTTCACCCAGGATGAGCACGGTTGAGTCCGTGGATGCCACCTGTTCGACCTGATGGAGCACGGTTTGGAACATGTGGCTCTTGCCGATGAGCTCGTCGTCTTTGAAGGAGACTTTGATTTCTTCCCGCAACGTTATATTCTCGGCTTCGAGGTGATCCTTGAGATTTCGGATTTCATCGTGTGCTTGCTGCAGTTTGAGGTCCGCGCGCTGCCGGTAAAGGGCGTTGAAAAGAACCTCGCCGACGGCACCGAGACGCTCGACGATGTCATCCGGCCAGATCTTGGGTTTCGTAGAGGAAATCGCCATCCCCTCAACATGGGATCCCAGGTCACGGTGCGCCCAGAAGGCCGCTGCCACGGCACCCATCCGGCGAGTGTGCTCCCGATACTGCGGAAAATCATCGAGATCCTCGAGTCGATTGTAAACGAACGAACCCTCGCTACAAAACCGGGCAGCCATCTCTGGTCCGGGCGGGGGGTCGACTGCCAAGCTCCTGTCTCTCGGAGGCAATCGGCCCCACACGCGAAGCGCGGGCGTGAGCTCACCCGACTTTGAGATACCCCCCAACGCGACGCTATCCACACCGAAATGCTCTCCCATCAGCGCCAGGCAATCATCCACCGCCGCTTCGATTCCCTCGCCCCGGGCACCGACGAGCCGAGCCGTGACCTTTTGGATAACGCGGTAGAAGCGTGAAGACCCACTGGGGTCTGTTGTTGTCTCCTTCATGCTGGAAAGCGTAAGCCAAGTTGGCCGAAATGTCAACCGAAATGGCCAATAATGGCCACCATTGGCCGAAATATAGGCCGTTAAGGTAGAATTTTTTTGCGGAACAATCGGATCTCATCAACAAATCTTATGTGATATCAATAAGATAACCATTATATACGCGCATTAACATCCTGTGGCATGCATTTTGCTACTCTGTTGTAATATGGAAATTCGCATCGACATCACATCCGAAGGGTCCGAGACCATTGTTTTTATCGCTGGCCGTCTCGCCGGGATCGCTGTCGCACAGCTCAGGAAAGCATGTGATCCGATCGATGGTGCCTTTGTGCTGGACCTATCGAACCTCCTTTTTGCCGACGACGCGGGAATCGACACCATTCGGAGGCTGGGAGAGAAGGGGGCGGAGATTCGCAGGGCTTCACCGTTTGTTCAGCTACTCATCGACGACACGCCCTGAGAAGAAAGGATTTGTGAGAAATAAGAACAATTTTAGGAGATATGAAAATGAAATCAGGAAATTTCGGAAAGAACACAGTACTCAAATACAGGTTGCGGAGAAGTTTTCTTTTTATCTTTTTATCGATTGCAGTGGTCACATTTATTGGTCTGCCAAAGGCAGTTGCCCAGGAAAGCCAGGATCCGCAGGCCGTTTCCAAAGAAGAGATAGAAAAATACAACGAAGTAAAAAAGGCTTCCAAAAAGGAGAAGGTAGAGAAAGCGGTCCAGGAAGATAAGACCGGAACCGACCCGCGCGTATTTTCTGACAAGTGGATGCCCTATTATCGCTATACAGAATTGGAAAATGGGCTGATACAGCAGGATGTAACCGCGTTCGGCACTTTTCGCTTCAACGATCGAGTTGGCATGTTCTATGAGCTTCCGCTCGCCCAGTACCGCGATTTCAGCGATGTACCGGGAGTCCCAGCGGGCACCGATGCCATTGGCATGGGAGATATAGATCTCAAGTTTTTGTGGAGACCGGAAGCCTTAGAGTTTAGCTACGGTAAGGAAGGGAAAAAAAGTGCTTCGGTGATGCTCGGTACAGATTTTTTACTTCCCACCGCAACCGATGATGCGTTAGCTGGCGATGCCTTTTTGTTCGCACCGATAGTGGCGTTTGTGTTCGACATGCCTTTTTATGGATTTTTCGCCGCGTTGAACCTCTACTTCTTTGATGTTTATAAGGAGGACTCCGCTCCAAAAACATCACGGTACGTCGGAAAATGGTTTTACATGCAACCCCTGACGAAACCGGGTCCCTGGTGGGGAGGGTTTTTCTTATTACCCGAGTTTCAGCCGATCTACGATTTCGAAACAAATGATTTTTCCGCATGGATTGGTGTTGAACTCGGCAAGATGCTGGCGCCGGGAAGAATCGCTTATATCAAACCCGGCTGGGGTATTGACAATTCAGAACTTACAGACCGTGAATTTACCTTTGAGGTTGGTTTCCGGTGGTTCTTCTGATAGGGTTACAAGAGAGATGAGCCTCTTCGCTCATCGCAGGCAATCTTCTCATCGGAAGGGGAAACCACAGCTTTTGAAAGACCATCAACTAGACCTCAAATATAAGGAGGAGGATATAATGAAAAAAACCTCATTAATCATCATATCTGCAGCTTTGTTGGTTGCGGGAATCGCCGTCGCTTTTACAGGAACCGGTGTGGCTGCTCAACAGGGTAAACGCCCCAACTTCCTGTTGATCGTAGCCGATGACATGGGCTACTCGGACCTGGGGAGCTACGGGGGCGAGATCAAGACACCGGTATTGGACAGTCTGGCCAAGGAGGGTGTGCGCTACACTGACTTCTACGTGAGCCCGACATGCTCGGTCACCCGATCCATGCTGCTCAGCGGAACGGACAACCACGTTGCCGGCCTGGGTAATATGGGCGAATTGAACGCTCCGAATCAGATGGGAAAACCCGGGTACGAGGGCGTGCTTAACAAGCGTGTGGCCACGGTCGCCTCGCTGCTGCAAGACAACGGTTATCACACCTACATGGCCGGCAAATGGCATCTGGGCCTTGAACAGGACCAGATTCCTCACGCCCGCGGGTTCGAACGTGATTTCTCGACGCTTGTCGGAGGCGGGAGTCACTTCGACAGCCAGTGGAACATTAATTGGCAGATACCCAAGATGCCGTATACCGAAGACGGACGCCCCGTTAAGAAACTGCCCAAGGATTTCTACTCCACTAAGAACTACACCGACAAGACTATCCAGTTCATTGAAGAGGGCCACAATGACGGCAAGCCCTTCTTTGCCTACATGGCATTTACGGCCCCCCACGGCCCGCTGCAGGTGCCGGATGACTGGCTGCGCCGCTACAAGAACCGTTACGACGAAGGCTGGGATACTATCCGTAAAGAGCGCCTGGCGCGCATGCAGGAACTGGGCATCGTCGACAAAGATGTCAATACCGCCGACCGGTTGTATTTTCTGCCAAGGGCCTCGATGCTCGCGGTTGGAGCACGCAAGATGCAGGGGCGGAAGATGGAGCTGTACGCCGCGATGGTCGAGTACATGGACGACCAGATCGGGCGGGTATTCGATTATTTGAAAGAGATTGGGGAATACGACAACACAGTTGTTATTTTCTTCTCCGACAATGGGGCTGAAGGAAATGACTTAAGAGGAATGATGGCAGGTCAACCCGGGACCGCGGGGTATATGCATGCAGTCAACAATTTTGCCGAAAACGGGCATAATTCCATTGGCCGAAAGGGTACCTACTCCGAATACGGTCCGGCATGGGCGCAGGTAGGCATGACGCCCTTCCGGATTTACAAAGGGTGGGTCTCGGAAGGCGGTACACGCTCTCCGTTGATCGTCAGCGGCCCCGGCGTGCAGGGTGCCGGTGAACTCAATAAAAAGGCCATCCTTCATGTCATGGATATTGTTCCGACCGTGTTGGAACTGGCCGGAATAGAACATCCCTCTACCTACAAGGGGCGCAAAATCGCTCCTGTACAGGGCAAATCCTGGGTGGGAATGCTTGCCGGCAACACCCAGTCACCTCGCACTTCAGATGACTGGCTTGGCTGGGAGCTGTTTGGTAACCGGGCGATCCGCCAGGAAGACTGGAAGATCAGCTGGCTTTATGAACCTTTCGGTACTTACGACTGGCAGTTATTCAACCTTGCCGAGGACCTTGGCGAGCAGTATGACCTGTCCGACAAGTTCCCCAAGAAAAAGAAGGAGCTTATCGCCTTGTGGGATGAATACGTCAAGATGAACGGCGTGATCATTGGCGAAAGGTCGCCCTTTGAAGGCGCGAGAAAAGCGCTACCCACAGCGGTGCCGGAGTATGACAACTACCCGCCTGTCCGCGGCATGGAAGCAATTCCCCACAAAAAACTCATGGAACTTATAAAACAATAAGGAGAGATTAATATGAAAACAGAAAAGAGACATACCCGCTTGTCGGCTCTTTTTGCAACCCTGGCCATCATCTTATTGTTTAGCGGACCGGCCCTTGCTGTAGACGATGGCGCACGTGCCTACTGGAAGGGAAGGGCCGGCACTCAGGGGGTGTCCTTCCAGTACCTGAGCTTGGGCCTCCAAGCCTCCGACAGCCAACAATTCGCCCCTGGTCAATACGTCTATGCGAACGCCGACGTTGAGGCCAGTATCTTTATCGCTAACTACGTTCGTCACATGACGCTGTTCAATCGGCCGTCGTCGCTTTCCTTTGCAGTCGCCGGGGGCTATGTTGATGTTGATGTAAACACCAAAGCACAGTCGCAGTTTGTACCGCCTGGTATTACACCAGGAACCGCGTTCAGCCAGTCCGCTTCCGGATACGCTGACCCCAGCGCGCAGCTGGTTGTTAACCTTTTTGGCACCCCGCCACTCAAGGCCAACTTTGATCTATTGGACTACGAACCTACCTGGACTCTTGATACTGCGGTGATGCTGGCTTTACCAATCGGTGAGTACGACGATGACAAACTGGTGAATCTTGGTCTAAACCGCTGGTTTGGCCGCATCGCTTTTCCTCTCAAATATCATTTTGGTGTGTTTACCCGCGGTTACATGAATAGTCTTGAGGTGACTCCCTCGGTTTGGCTTTTCGCTGAGAACGATGACTTTATGGGACAGAAACTGGAAAACGACCCCATGTGGCAGATCGAAGCGCACTTGACCCATGATTTTACTCCCAACTTTTTCGGCTCTCTGGATCTGCTTTACCGCAGCGGCTTCCAGTCCGAAATCGATGACATTGACGTGGGGGAGGACCTCAACATAGGGAATCTTGGCTTTACCCTGAGTTATCAGGTAACGGACAACCTCGCCATACGCACGGGTTTCAGCTCCAATGTGTTTGGCGACGATGATCTGGATAACAGTATGGTCCGGATCCAGTTTGTCTTCGGATGGCATCGGGATAACGAAAACATAAAAAAACTTCAGCGTGGACATTGAGGCCACATTGTTTAGCTGATCAATAACCGCGACTTCGCTGACAATTCGAGAATAACGATAATTGGCCGGAGCCGAGAACGGATGGGGTGAGACAATAAAAATGGATATAAACAAACAATTTGAAAGGAGGATAATTATGCTAAGACGAACTATTTTCACCATTTTTATATTATGTGGGGTGCTGTTGGGTCAATCAGCCATTGCTCAAGACGCCGGAGTTGGCCAGAGGGCCATTGAGGTGAAGGCGGATCAAGTGCTGCGCCAGATGAGTGAATACCTAAACACCCTTGATCAATTCAGCCTTCACAGCGAGAGCACCATTGACGCCCTAATCGCTCCTGGGCAGAAAATCCAGCTGGGACGTTCCGTTGACATATTCGTTCGGCGTCCAAACCGACTCAGGGCTGACATCATAGGAGACATTGTCAACCAACAGCTTTTTTACGATGGCAAAAGCATTACCCTTTACGGAAAAAAGGTAAACTACTATGCGACCATGGAGGCACCCGATAATATTGAATCGGCTATAGATCAGGCAGAACGGACCTTTGGGCTGGTGGCTCCCGCAGCTGATCTGATATCCAGAAATTCTTACGACTTACTGACCGAAGACGTACAGTCCGGTGTTTACGTTGGTTTGAGCACTGTCCATGGGGTTGAGTCCCATCACCTAGCGTTTCGAGGAGAAGAGACCGACTGGCAGATCTGGATTGAAAACAGCGAGACACCGCTTCCCAAAAAATTCATTATTACCACCAAGTGGCTGACAGGCGCTCCACAATTCACTGCCGTAGTGACCCAGTGGGATGTTTCGACTCAATTAAAAGATAGGCAGTTCACCTTTGTGGCACCGGACAACGCCAATAAAATTGAATTTCTCCCTCGTGAAAATTGATAGTTAATACAAAAATAACAAAAAGAAGGAGACCGATTATGAATAATTATATTTCAAAAAAACCTGTAAAGTTAAAGCCAATAATAATTTCCCTTTTCATGCTATTGCCAATGTTAGTCATCGATTTTCCGCTGAACGATACCCCCAACATTTTTATTGTCAAAGATGCGGAAGCCAAAGTCGGCCGACCTGTCACCCCTGGAAGCGTTGCGGGTGTTCGACGCCGTACGAGGCGAAGAACCGCGGCTGTAGTGGGTGCTACGTCCACCGCAACCGTTGTCGTAGTAGGCACTCGGGTACACACCCTTCCTACTGCCTGCGCCACGGTAGTTAAAGCCAGCGTAACATACCACCACTGCGGCGGAGTTTACTATCGTCCCTACTATGAAGGCAACACGTTGGTTTATGTTGTTGAAAATCCCTAGCCTGAATATTTTGAGCAAGTGAAGGCGTCACATAAGTATGATTCAATTAAACCGAAACTGCGAGTGCATTCCCCGTAGTTTGCTGCGGGGTAAGCGAGCGAATCTTAAATTGACATAATTCCTTGGCAGGCGAAGATTCCCTGCAGCTTGCTGCTCTTTGTACTTATGGATTTCATCTAAAATGATAAGAGGCCTATCATCTTTTTTCCGGTTTATATCTTCGAAAAATGAAGGTTTGGCCAAAAGTTTTGTTTTATTCTCCGGCACATCATAATTAAAGTAGTGGGCAACTGGTTCCTGGGAAGCAATGCCTTTAGCCAGGGTGGTTTTCCCGGTTTGTCGAGCCCCGGAAATAAAAATCATCTCTTTTTCTTTATTAAAATCACCCCAGATATTCTTATAATATTTTCGTTTTTTCATGCCGGCTAAATTAACATAAGCTGACAAAAAGTCAGGACTAAATGGCAATTTGGTATAATTTAGTCAGCGTCGAACCCTCCGGGCGGACTGGCCGAGTTTCAACCATATATGCAATAATTTCACTGTATCTCAGTTGACATCGCACCGGAATGATGGGAGAGTGTTCAAGTTTAAATTCTCTGGATGGATAGTTTCCATTTGGGAACCAATCACCAACGTTGGAACACGATTTGCAAAAGAGAGACCAGAACGGGGATGTTTCTTGGGAAATTACAGGCGATGGACGAACAATCGCGTCGGCTTTGCCGAACAAGCGTATTCAGTGGAGCGGAAGGACCGTGCATCCGCTGATACGCCGAGTTCGGAAAAAAATAGGCAACTACGAGACATATGGGAACTGAAGAGCAGTGGAACTGGCAGCTTCAACTTTCGCTTTAGTGAAGGAGTTGAGTGATTTCTCCTACGAGTTGTCCTCTTTGGACCGAGTTTGGAATATCTTGTTTCCGGACAAAGGGGGGAAATGGAATCACCTGCATGTCAACAAGTACAAACACACTTTCTATATCACTCATGTCGGCAGTAGTGGTGGCAGCTTGGAGGTCGAACCGAAAAAGGGCGTGCGCGCCATGGACTCGATGGGCGCCTCTTCTTACTCTGTTGAAACCCATGGTCAACTGGCAACAGTATGGGAACCACTAACCGCATCCGCGCTAAAATGGCTGAAAGTTGCCCGGAAAGACTGGATAAAGGCCAACAAACGAATTCAGGTCGAGTACCCGTTACGTCACAGATACGGTGTTGCCCCCAATGCTCTCATACGCGTCTCTCTCCCTGATGTTTACCGCCTGGATAAGGAACTGGGAAAGGACAGGACCTTGAAGCTGGTGCGTCTGGTCGAATATGGCTTTTTCCTCAAAACGGAGAACACGGAAGTCTCGTCCATGACAGCTGATGATTATTTCCAGTATTGCAGAATCGCCTATATTGCCGGGAAGCGTAAAGAGGAGACAGTCGATGAATCTTTGTCTGGTCGAGAGATGTATAGCCGATATGCCGACGGCAGGCACGAAGGGCTTCTATACATAGATCCAACCTCCGAGCAGGAGTTTGCTGATTGGATCGACGGCAATCATCCCAAAAGAGGAGTAGGTGGGCACCCGTGGGAAATTAAGCGAGGGGGTAACACAACGCACATAGACCTTACCGTTTCGCGCCCGTCCTCATACCGGCCAGAGGGTTTCAAGGTTGAGCTGCGAGGCGAATCTATCGGTAGAATGGTAGAGACGATGCGCATGTTTCGGGCAATCCACAAGGCCAAGCTTCCCATTTCTATCGCCAATCCGGAGGGCGTCCGCAAACGGCTTATGGCTCAAGACAACATCGGAATCATTCCGTCTTACGCATCTCTGCACAGAGCTCCCCAGCATTTCAGCCAGGATGAAGGCGTGTTCGACGTCATGCACTACGATGATCTGGGTCGGTTCAAGCGCCGGATTACCCCTTTCATTACATGGGAACCGTTGCCCATCCTTAAACCAAGAGACGCCTGAATAGGGGCGAAGCCCCCATAGACATTTCAGAGTAGGTATGATGTGGAAGAGCAAAGGGAGATTGCATCCAGGATGTTAAGAAAGCTGGGGTACGCGGTCACATCCGTATCGAGCGGTGAAGAGGCGGTTGAATATATGCAAAACAATACTGCGGATTTACTTATTCTGGACATGATCATGGATCCTGGGATTGACGGTTTGGAGGCATATAAAAGGATTTTAGAAGTGCGCCCCGGACAAAAAGCTATCATTGCCAGTGGATTTTCAGAGACGCATCGTGTTAAGGAGGCGTTGAATTTGGGTGCCGGTGCCTATATAAAAAAACCTTACCAGATAGAGAAAATCGGAATTGCTGTTACAAGCGAGTTAGAGAAATAGATGGTGTTGAGGTAGGGGAAGATCTTGATATCGGGAATCTGGGCTTTACCCTGAGTTATCAGGTAACGGACAACCTCGCCATACGCACGGGTTTCAGCTCCAATGTGTTTGGTGACGATAACCTGGATAACAGTATGGTTCGGTTGCAGTTTGTTTTCGGATGGCATCGGGATAACGAAAACATAAAAAAACTTCAGCAAGGACATTGAGGCAAGCGGTGTTTCGATAAGATGTGAATATCAAAGCCCTTGCAGAACTTGTTTGAATGTCAGATAAGGTGGATATAAAATCAAACTCCAAATCCCCCTGACCATAATATTTCAAGAAAGGTCTGCCAAGGCAACACTTCTATGGAGGAATCAGGCCGCCTTGGATGTTTTTCCAACGATACAATAACGATTCGACCAATTGAATACTCTTCCTGTAAGGCTTTTAAACTTCTCGTATGCCCGCTGTGAATCTTTTGGGACGCCTTGACTTCAATTGCTAACTTCATATCATCGAGGATAAAGTCTACCTCAAACCCGGAACTTGTACGCCAATACCGAATATCAAGTTCAGGGTTCCGGTAGGCCTGATAAGCCTTGAGTTCCATTAGAATATATTGTTCAAAACACCTGCAGAACATCTATGGGAAGCTCAACGACGGAAAGCGCCGTGAGGCGGTTGAGAAGGCGAAGAAAATTGGGATACTTTCAAGAGGGATGTAGAAGATCAAAAAACAATTATGGTTGAAACGCCAAGGTTTCGATTTTGAGCCCCTCGATCCTTTCAAAATGCCTCAGGTTATAGGTGGCTACTGAAAATCCAAGCGAGAGGGCGGTAGAACCGATGATGAGGTCGTGGGAACCGATCTGAATACCTTTCCTGCTTAGGTCCGCCCACAGTTCTGAATATATCCTGGCAGTTGAAATCTCAAAATTATAAATTGGGAACAGCTCGATGACTTTCTCTACGTAAGCACTCCTCTTCAAACGTCTTTTTGTTGAATCCGCTCGATGCACACCGTGAAGAAGCTCAGCGACTGTGATTACGCTGATTCCAAAAACCTCTTCTTTTCGATTTTCTGCAAATTGGCTGATTTCAGATTCACGTCTCTCTGCTTCAATAAGAAAGCTTGTATCGAATATTACCCCCATAAATCCACCGTTGACATAAGCGGTTGATTTCTGGAGATCTCTTCAAGATCTGATGCAAAGGCATCCAGTTCTTTCTCCAACCTTGGTAATTTTTTAAGCAAGTTTTTCAGTTCGCTCAATGTCATAGGATCTATTTTTTCATCAATCGACTTCATGGAAGCGATCGGTTTTCCACCCCTTTCAATAATATAATGAACGCCCTTGAATTTTATTGTATTTAAAACCTCAGAGAAATCCCTCACAACCCGGGTGGCGGATATGCGCTTTTCCATTTTGTCACCTCCATGCATAATATGATAATCATATTTTACGCATTCATCGCAGATTGTCAATAACAAAAAATTGAAGTCATGGGTTTGTATAATTTTTTGGAATATAGCTTGATGACTTTCGTTTCAGTAAAAGAAAATGCCTCCAAACATGTTGACAATACAATATTTATCTGGTTAATTATGGGTTATATCATTCCAAAATGAGTCGCAATATGGAAACAATAAGGCGATTTTTCATACCCCCAAAGGGGAGTTTCTTTCTATTCGGGCCAAGAGGGACCGGGAAATCTACGCTTGTGAAAGGGCATTTCAAAGAGGCTCTGTATGTTGATCTCTTGGAGCCCGAGACTTTTCGAGTCTTTTCAGCCAATCCCGAACGCCTTCGTGAGAGAATGCTTGCATCTCCTGATAAAACAATCGTCGTTATCGATGAAATTCAGAAGGCGCCCCAGTTACTCAGCTTCATTCACAGCCTCATAGAAGAGAAACATGGATGGCAGTTTGTTCTCACGGGGTCAAGCTCAAGGAAACTAAAGCGAGCGGGCGTTGATCTTCTGGCCGGGCGGGCCCTCCTTTGTTCTCTCCACACTTTCATGGCAGCAGAATTGAAGGGCCATTTTAGCTTGGACAGCGCCTTGCAAATGGGACTATTGCCGATTGTGCTGGACTCAGCCGATCCAGACCAGGTTTTGCAAACCTATGCAGCGCTTTATCTCAGGGAAGAGGTCCAGATGGAAGGGTTGGTACGGAACATAGGCAACTTTTCGCGCTTTCTGGAAGCCATGAGTTTTTCGCACGCTTCATTGCTCAATATCAGTAACGTCGCCCGCGAATGCGAAGTTGAGCGAAAATTGGTGGAAGGCTATGTAAGCATACTGGAAGATTTGTTGCTCGGTTATCGCCTGCAGGTCTTCACGAAACGCGCAAAAAGGGCTTTGGTCGCACATCCTAAATTCTATCTCTTTGACGTGGGAGTTTACAGATCTCTGCGCCCCAAAGGCCCTCTTGACAAACCTGCCGAGATCGACGGCCATGCGCTTGAAGGGCTTGTGGGGCAGCATCTCCGCGCATGGATTACCTATTCAAAGAACGACAGTTCACTACATTTCTGGCGGACACGATCAGGGTCTGAGGTGGATTTCATCATCTATGGCTCAGAGGGTCTCTTTGCCATTGAGGTAAAAAATGCCGCTCGTATTCACCCACAGGACTTAAGATCACTTAAAGCGTTTAAACAGGACTATCCCCTAAGCAGGCTATATCTCTTGTACCGGGGAAAAGACCGCCTTTTAAAGGGTGATATTTTATGTCTGCCGTGCAGTGAGTTTCTTCAGCAACTCAAACCGGGCCCGTGGTTCGATACTTGAACCCTAATTGAGCTTGACTTCAGGTGAAAGAGTAAAATGTTGAAATTTTTATAATCTATATGCTAAGAATGATAAACTAGTGAAAAGTCCTTTTCACCCTCGAACTGGACCGGGTGTTTCCTCCATATGTGCAGGGAGACGCCGGAAAACTGCGCCAGGTCCTGATCAATCTGCTGGGCAACGCGGTAAAGTTTACCGAGACGGGGGACGTGTGGCTGCGAGCCCGCTCGCAACCGATGACGGACGATCCTGAAGGATTTTCAGTCAGCTCAAGTGCTGCCATATCTATCCCCGCAATGAAACCTATAATCATATCCGGATTTGTGTGAACTTCCATCATTCCTCTCTTGCGGAGTTCTCGATCAATCAGCCCTTTTACTTCTGAATCCACATCGAAGTCAGGAGGTTCCCATCGACCCGCCGGGTCATACAGTATTTCTGCCGATCCCCAACCAGACGTACGTCTTATACCCTTTGATGTTGGCCTTGGGATCCGCCTCCGCGTCTACTTTAATATCGCTTGTAACGTTCGCGCACGAGACGATAAAAAAAATAAGGATGATAAACATGACTTGGCTATAGTATCTTTTTAGCATTTTCTTCCTCCTTTTATATTTCCGATTGTGTGGACCAAAAACTGACAATCTCGTAAAAAGTCATTTTCGAACGACGTTTGAGTATTTTGGGATAAAGCGTTTTGATAGTCAAAAATAGATTGTGCTTGACCGAAAATTTCGGTTTTTCGATTAAAGACTCGAAATCCAAAGCACGAAATCCGAAACAATAACCAAAACTCTAATTTTCCGATGAAAAAAATATTGTAATAACAGGGTGTTAGTTTGGAGAAGCTTCACTGACTTGTTAAAATCCGCAAACAAAGTAAGAATTTATTTATTTGCGGATTCAATTATTATATTGACAAAATCCGCAAATAGAATATTATATTTTTCTTTGCGGATTTTTTGACTTCAGGAGGCCGGTCATGTTTGTGGGCAGGAAAAACGAGCTGAAACTGATAGAGGACGCTTATCGTGCGGGAAAAGACGAACTTGTCGTGCTGTACGGCAGACGCAGGATCGGCAAAAGTAGTCTCGTGAAACATTTTGCAGAGAAAAAATCATCCTTTTATGAATTTGAAGCCTTGGAAGGCGAGTCGACCCATCGGCAGATTGAACATTTTTCGAAGCAATTGCACAAACAGGTTGATGACCCCATCCTTAATAGTGTCCGGTTTGAAAATTGGGAACAGGTGTTTACCTACATTACGAAAAAGATTTTCAAAAGAAAAACCAGGACAAAAAAAATCCTGTTTCTCGATGAGCTGCCGTGGATGGCCGCCGGCCGTAGCCGATTGGTTTCACTTCTCAAGTATTACTGGGATAACCATTGGAAGGGCAGGCATGTCATGTTGATCCTTTGCGGTTCTGTAGCTTCGTTTATGGTGAAAAAAGTGCTTCAGTCGAATGCCCTTTACGGGCGCACCACCCTTGAAATTCTTCTGAAAGGCCTCACTCCAGGGGAAGCTGCCGATATTTTGAGTAAAAGGAGTGGAGAAGAAATCTTAAACTATCAACTAATTTTTGGCGGGGTGCCGAAATATCTCGAGCAGATCAACCCTAACCGTTCGTTTAATAAAAATATGAATACCCTGTGTTTTTCCCCGCATGGGATTATGCTCAACGAGGTTGAGCGCATATTCTACAGTCAGTTCAGGGAACCGCGGACCTATGCCAAGATAATCAATCTTCTGAAAAACGGTATTTTTTCAATGGGTGAAATCAGCACAAAAACCAAGATTCCTTCGGGTGGGGGGCTTAAGCAGTATCTGAAAAACCTTGAACGGGCTGAGATGATCAGATCCTTTATACCCTTTGACCGCAGCCAGAATTCCAAATTCAGAAAGTACACGTTGGCGGATGAGTTTCTGGTCTTTTTTTTCAAGTATATCGAGCCGAACTGGCGGGCCGTAAAAGAGAGTAGCTCCCGAAAACTGTTCGAAGCCTTGACGCAAAAAAGTTTCGATATCTGGCTGGGCTTCGCTTTCGAACGGTTTTGTCTCAAACATGCAGGAATGTTGGCCTCTATCATGGAATTCGCCGATGACTTATTGCTGGCTTCGCCGTACTTTGAAAGGAATGATGAAAGATTTCAGATTGATCTTTTATACAAACGAGCTGATCGCGTCATCACGGTGTGTGAAATCAAACATCACAATAAGAAGATCGGGACACATATTATTCCTGAAATGGAACGAAAATGCACGCTGGTGAAACTACCCCGCGGTTATGCGGTTGAAAAAGCGCTGATCAGCCTTTATGGCCCAGACAACTCCCTAAAGGACGTAGGCTACTTTCACCATTTCGTGACACTTGATGATATCCTTAGCCCAATTTGAATTGAGGTAAGCGGTGTTTCGTGGGTCTGCCCCTGTGGAATGGCTGCAACGGGACTTCCTTGAGCTGGAACTTGTTGAGTTTGATGATTTCCACGAGGTTCACAAGGTCGTGTCGCAAGGGAAAGCAGATATCTTTATCCCCGAATTGCGGAGCATTTAACCGTTTTAGTCCACCGTTTTCAATCCGATCGAATCATAGAGTTGACCGAAGGACCTTAAGAACGAGTGAACCATTAAGTTGTTTTCACTTTTCGAGATGGAAAAGATGGATACATGTCTCTTTACGAAATAATGTATGTATATTCCTAATTGTCACTGATAATTTATACTTTACTCCAAATTATCATAAATAATTTGACTTTTAGCCCAATTGGCGAACGGCAGGTGGCGCAGAAGTGGATATTATTCTTGGAGATGCCGACGTTGCGATTGAAGTCAGATATCACTATCCTGCCATGGCAAGTGTTTTGTAAGATGCTGTGGGCAGGTGAAATTATATGAGAAAAGTGGTCACTCCTCATTGTCAAGACAAAAAACAGGGTTGTATATGGTGTATAGTTGAAGCCTGCATAGGATTAATTTTTGCTCGTTCTTTGACATATATTTCATAAGGAGTCCGATACCCCTTTTTCATGTCCATAAGGGGCTATTTTGTGAGAAAACGCACATTTTACGTCTGAATAAGGTGCAACTTTCTACAAAATAAACCTGAAAGACTTGACTATGACACACATTTATGACAGACTGCCATACCATGAAAAGAGATATATATGAGAAATTGGTAACCTGGAAATCATCCGCCCGGAGGAAGCCGCTTCTTTTACAGGGCGCCCGACAGACTGGAAAAACGTTTTCCCTTAAGGACTTCGGCTTTCGTGAATACGCCAACACCGTTTACTGCAACTTTGAAGAAGATCCCGCGTTGGACCGCTTTTTCCAACGAGATCTGAATCCGGAGCGTATACTGGCAGAGCTTGCCATTTATACGAACCAGGAAATCCATCCCCAATCCGACTTGATTATCTTTGACGAAATCCAGGTTTCCAATCGTGCCCTGAATGCATTGAAATATTTTGCCGAACAAAAACCTGATGTTCACCTAGCGGCGGCAGGTTCCCTACTCGGTGTAAAAATGTCCGGCCCCGGATCTTTCCCTGTTGGCAAGGTCAATTTCCTCCGGCTATATCCGATGACTTTTTCGGAGTTCCTCACTGCCATGGACGAATCAAGGTACAGGGAACTGCTCGAACGTGTCGACACATTTGTGCCTTTAACAGAGGCTTTTCACTTACATTTGATAGATTTGCTTCGCCGATACTACTTTGTTGGTGGTATGCCGGAAGCCGTCAAACACTTTGCCGGAGGTGGCAAAGCGTTAGAGATCAGAGAGATTCAGCGGGAAATTGTTAAATCCTATGTCCTGGATTTTGCCAAGCATGCGCCGGCAGCCGACATACCCAAGCTGTCCCAATTATGGGAGTCCATTCCAAGGCATCTGGCAAAGGAAAACAAAAAATTTGTTTTTTCTGCCGTGAAAAAAGGAGCGCGGGGACGGGCATATGAATATGCACTCAACTGGCTTGAAGATGCCGGACTCATTCATCGGGCATATGCGGTTGAAACCGTGAAGCATCCTCTCAAGTACTACGCGGACAGGGGCTGTTTCAAAGTATATGCACTGGACGTCGGCTTGTTAGGGGCTATAGCCAGGTCACCAGTTGAGTTACTGGCGCAGGGAGAGCGGCTTTTCAACGAATATGAGGGCGCTTTTGTTGAAAATTTTGTAGCTCAACACCTGGTTTCGGATCTTTCTCAGCCTCTTTACTACTGGCGAAGTAAAGGCGGAAAGGCTGAGCTTGATTTTCTTTGTGAAATAGCAGACCAAATTTGTCCGCTGGAGGTTAAAGCCGGTATCAATCCAAAGAGCAAAAGTTTGAAGTCTTATGATTTGCAGTTCAAACCCTACCGACTCGCTAGAGCAAATCTGCTTAACCTCAAAAAGAACGATAAAATTTGCAATCTTCCACTTTACGCCGTATCTTTGTTGCCCCGGCTGTTAGCAATGGCCGGGTAGGGATGGAGATTTCGAGTATCCCGCCTACGCCGTGTCGAGCCTCCGCCACCGCCTGAGCTAAAGCGGACAATCACTCCCGATCACAATCCGAATTGCCCCGACCATATTTTCTCAAGAAATACTTGCCACGGTAACACTTGAATACCAGAATCGATCCTTCTGGGTTCTTTATCCAGCGAGACGATGACGGCGTGCTCAACAGTATGCTCTTCCATCAGCGCTCTCATGGATCTGACATGACTGCTGTTTACTCTTTGTGACCCCTTTACTTCGATTGCTACGTTCATGTCACCAAGTATGAAATCCACTTCGTAACCGGTACTGGTTCGCCAGTAACGGATATCAAGTTCCGGATTTCGATAAGCTTGATAGGCTTTGAGTTCCATTAGAATGATGTGTTCAAAGGACTTGCCGAATTCAGGCGTTCCTATTTTCGGTGTTCTACGAGCAAGATAATTGGTGACACCGATGTCAAATAGGTAGAATTTCTCGGTTTCTATGAGACGTCTCTTTATCGCCTTCCTCCAAGGGGAGACTCTAAAACCGAGTAGTGTGTCTTCCAGGATTTGGAAATAGCTTCTCACAACCTTGGCACTAACACCTGTCTCTCTCCCGACATTTGTATAATTCAGCAATTCACCGGACGTTATGGCAGCAACGCGGAGAAATTCGGCAAATGCCGGAATATGTTGTACAAGCGCCTCCGCCGCAATTTCTTCTTTCAAATAATCTGCCACATATGATCTGAGATCCTGAACAGGATCCGATGAAAGGAAATGAGGCGGCAGCAGCCCGGAAATAACAATCTGTTCCAAGTCAAAATCACTGGTTTCCGCAAAGGTAAGGGGTGTCATGTTATAGCGCCATGCTCTACCGCCCAGTAGATTCGCATGACCTCGCCGCAGTTTACGAGGACTCGACCCGGTCATCAAGAAGGAGGCATTTGTATTTTCGATTAACCAGTGAATTTCATTGAGCAGGTCTGGAACCATCTGGATTTCATCTATGACAATAAGCCTTCGATGCTCTTGATAGCGCTCTCGAATCAGTGAGGGTCGGGAGGCGTAATCCGCAAACACCTCGGTTTTCAGCAGATCAATTAGTATCGAATCAGCAAACTGCCTGTTAATCCAATATGTTTTGCCGGTTTTACGGGGACCCCAGAGAAAGGCTGAACGATCCGACGGCAAATCTATGTTTAGCACCCTATCTCGAATATATTTCATAAAAAGGGAAAATAATCTAGATAATTTGTCCTGTCAAGTTAAATTGTCCAATATTTAGTGGTTTCGATCAAGAGAAGGAGGATAATGGGGGGTGCCTATTAAAGGGCATCTTTTGTCCTTCCATCATGGAATGACGCTGGTTAAATCGGTGAATATATATTCCAGTTCAACGAATAAACACGGCTGCCAAAGGCGCGATGTCAAAACAACTGCTCGATTTGTTGGAACAAATACCACCGGATTTAAGGCATGTGGCTGACGCCTTGGCCGAAATGGTTCAGAATTATCAGTTATCTAAAATTTTTGCTTTGACTGGTAATGAAGGGTATAAGGCGAATTTGTATTACCTCAGGAGTGTTGAAAAAAAAGAAGTAGATTTTTTAGTGACCATTGATAATAAACCCTGGTTCACCCTGGAAGCCAAGGTAAATGATACGGATGCATCGTCACATCTGTACTACTTCAAAGACAAACTGAGAATACCCTTTTCTTACCAGGTCGTAAAAAAAGGAAATTTCGACCGTTTCATTAAAGGGGTAAGAGTCGTATCAGCAGACCGGTTCCTAATGGGTTTGATTTAATTGTAAACAGATTTATTTTCCTTGGCTGATGATTATAAGACCGTTCTTGAAGGTCTGAAAAGTCTAATCTGAGAACTAATATAATAATTTTGGTTTGGTGGGAGATCAAACCGAATTCGATTTTTTTTTGGAGGTCTTGCGCAGGGCGTTGGTATGTTCATGTGGCATCGATTTTTTTATTGAAGCACCACTATCGGCCGGTGCTTGACTGGCAACATTGAGGGTGCATGCACTGAGAAATGGCTTGAAAAATTCTGGCAGAGTAGGTATAGCAAATAAACGTAAAAAGGGAGGTCAGGCGGGGCTTGGAACTGTACCGAAAGCGTTTTGGGCGATTCCGGTTTGATTTCCCTCTTTGGACAAAGGAAAGTCCATCGAAAATCGGCAAACAGGTTCGCGGGACAGCTTATTGGGTGCTGTCACTGTATAATTCAGGTTTAATTAAGAAAGGAGAAAACCACATGAACAAACTAATAATAGCTATCGTCACCTTATGCGCTGTAGTTTTGATTTGTTCACCAGCGTTTGCCCAGGAGACCGACAAGACCTGGGACTTCAGCTTGACTCCCTTTTATTTCTGGGGCACTGCCATCGATGGTAGCCAGACAGTCAAAGGTCAGGAGACCGATCTAGATGTCAGTTTCAGTGACATTTTCGACAATCTGGAAGGCGTTTTGACCTTTCATTTTGAGGGTATTCACAAACAGAAGATCGGTTTCTTTGTTGATTTTAGCTGGTTTAACATAGGGGTGGATGGATCGATAGCTCCGGGAGTGACGTTCGACGTCGATTATAACGGGATATATGCCGAGCTCGGGGGGCTTTACCGGATTCGCAAGGGTTCGAATAATTTTGACTTTTTTGGGGGCATCCGCTACACGGATATGGACGTAGAGTTGGAACTGGGCTCCCGGCTGGATTTGCAGGGCGATCAGAATTGGGTGGATCCCATTTTAGGGGTGCGGTGGACAAGGCATCTAAACGACAAGTGGAACCTATCCTTGAGGGGTGATTTCGGCGGTTTTGGCGTGGGTAGCGATTTTACGTGGAATACCGTCGGGCTGGTTTTTTACCAGCCATGGAAGCATGTGGGTATACTGGGTGGCTACCGTGCGCTGTACCAGGATTATGAGGACGGGAGCGGTTCGGAATTATTCCAATTCGACGCCACCATGCATGGCCCAGTTTTTGGGGTGAACATCACCTGGTAAAGAGGCAACAAAAGGAAAAGAGCGGTTGGTATGTAGGCGGCGGAGACACCCTTAAAAAAATCAACTACCCCCCCATTGAAGGAGATGGATTAACATGTTCAAAAGATACCGGTTTTTATTGTTTATTTTTCTCTTTCTGGTAGCCGTGCCGCCAGGGGTTATGGCCACCGAGAGCGAGCAGGAAGAACATGGGGAGATTTTTCACCAGCATCGGTTGGAGCTCTTTGTTGGAAATAGCCGTGAGGATCATAAAGATGGAGTCTCTGCCGGCCTGGCATACGAATATCGCCTCAATCAAATTATAGGTATTGGAGGTCTGGTGGAATATGCCGGCGGTGATTTTGAGGAGTGGATTGGTGCAATACCGATATTTGTCCACCCGTATCAAGGCTTGCGCTTTCTTCTTGCCCCTGGCGTGGTTTTCGAAGAGCATGAAACTATATTTCTTTTCCGGACAGGTCTGGCCTACGAATTTGAGATCGAAAGATTGTCGATAACACCGGAGTTTAACATTGATTTTGTCGATGGTGAAGAGGTGCTGGTTTATGGGGTGAGCTTTGGTTACGGTTTTTAATAACCTTTTGCAATGATCACGAGGGAGGTAACATGAGTAAAAGACTGAGAGTATCTGGGAGTGTATTCATCATATTTTTATTGTTTTTGGGTGCTTGTTCTTCGACCAAATTGACCGGGATTTACAAAGACCGCAATTACAATAGCGGATATTTAAAAAGTGTCATGATTGTAGGGGTGTCTGATAACCTTAAAAACAGAAGATTGTTCGAAGACACCTTCGTGGAACAATTCAAAAAGACTGGGATAAAAGCGGTTTCGGGTGTAGTTGTAATACAAAAAGAAAAGAAATTAAATAAGGAAACAATTAAAGGAGCGGCTGAAAACTTGGGGATTGAAACGGTATTGGTTACCCACTTGGTTGGCGTTGAGGAAAAGGAAACCTATGTTCCGCCAAGCTACGATTATATGCCTGGACGTCATAATCGTTTTGGCCCTTACTATTCTTCAGTGCACCAATATACACATACACCCGGGTATTACATCGATCATAAATATGTGCGCCTGGAAAGCAATTTGTATGAAACAAAAACGGAAAAACTGATCTGGTCTGCCTCATCCGAAACCCTGGACCCGAAATCTGTGAACGTCCTGATCGAATCGCTATGCACAAAAGTGATAAAAAGTTTGAAAGATAACAATTTGATTAAATAAGAATTAAATTTAGGCATAGATGAAGAAGACTTTAGCGACATTTCTTCCAATCCTTATATTTATCACCACATTTGTACCTTTTGCGATGGCCGACTGGATCAACCTCAGTGGGGCACAGAGCGCACCGAACATCGCGGAAATCTACGTCCAGGACGACCACGTCAAACTTGTCTTTGAAATCTATGTCAACGACCTGGATAAGTTTATCGATCTCCTGCCTGATGAATTTCTTAAGAAGAGCGACATCCATCCGCCACCTATCCAGGAACGTATGAAGCGATTTTCAGATGAAACCTTTCAGTTTATCGTCGATAATCACAAAAAGCTGCAGGCCGAATTAATACTGGTTGAGCCGCGCATGCGAAAAGATCGCCCTAATCCCTTTGCCGGAAAGATCAATCCCTACACCCGACAACCGATTCCCGGACCACCCAAAGACAAACGCGTGCTATATGCTGAACTTGTTTATCCGTTTGAATCAAAACCCGGAATGCTGACCATCATCCCACCCCTCGGAAAGATGGGTACTTCTGCCGTATCCATCGGTTTTATTACCTACCACAAAGGTGCACCGGTCATTGATTACCGGTATCTGTCAGAACCGGCACGGTTGCATCTTGACTGGGATGACCCCTGGTACAGCCGCTTTGAAAAGAAATCCCTCAAGCGGTGGCAGCAGTCCGGACTGCGGACATTTCTGTATATCGAACCGTATGAAGTGCGGCATGAGACCCTGGTACGTGTGAAAGATATGGCGGCGTGGATGGAACTGGGTCTTCGGGGCAGTGAATTTATCGAAGTCGACGAGTTTGAACCCTTGAAAAAAAGGATCGGCGAATTTCTTCTTAAACACAGCAGGGTCCGCATCGACAATAAACAACTCCGTCCGATCCTGGATCGTACCAGTTTTGTCAAGTACACCATGACACGCACGTTTTTTATCGACCAGCCCGAGCGAATGTTGCTCAACACCGCCATGCTGGGTGTGATTGTTACCTATCTCACAAAAGAAATGCCGCAGGAGGTCACGGTCGATTGGGATCTTTTTTCAGACCGGATTCAGAAAGTCCCGACCAACGCGGTCGACCCGGCCGGACCCTTTCCTTCCTATGTGACGCCTGATGACAATCTTTTTGTCTGGAAAAACTTCCTGAAAACATATAAGGCACCCACGGTGGCCGAGATCACGGTGGATGATTCACTGACACGGATTCTCATACCTGCCGGAAGTGTGGCGTGCATCGCCATTATTTTTCCTGTATTGTGGCGGCTCAAAAAACGCAGAAAAGATGCCAAATCGCTTGGCCTCTATATGGGATTGATTCCTATTCTTGTTGCCGGTGGCATCGTATTGTTTCCTTATTTAAAGGTATCCGTTGCCAGGCCGTCTGTGATGACACCCAACGTTACCGAAAAAAAAGCGGTGCTGATCTTAAACAGCCTGCTCAAAAATATCTACCGATCCTTTGATTTTAGGGAAGAGGAAGATGTCTACGACCGGCTGGCAACCAGTGTCAGCGGCGACCTCCTGACCGACATCTATCTGCAGAACAGAAAATCACTGGTCGTGACACAGGCGGGTGGGGCCCGGGCCCGGGTAAAAGAGGTTAAGATCCTGGATGTTTCAGCGAAGCATCTCGATGACCAGCCCCTGGCCCTGTCGTTCCATTCCAAATGGACCGCCATGGGAACCGTGGGGCACTGGGGACATATTCACACACGCAAAAACCAATATGAAGCCAATATTACCGTGGAACCGGTGGACGGTGCCTGGAAGATCTCAAACCTGGAGCTGCTGGAAGAAAAACGGATCGATCCATATGCTAAACCGAAAGGAGGGATAAAATCATAAAGCAGAACAGATTGGTAATTAGAAGTCCATGGGTCGTTTTTTGGTCAGTATGTTGGCAAGACAGGAAATGGCATCTATATCGTAGAAGAAACAGCGGCAGCGGTCGGCAAGGTAACTTTTTCTAATAGGTTGGAAAAAAATTTACATGGAGGATAGTTATGGTTAAACAAACGATTTATATCATTTTAATTCTATTCGGAACGCTGTTGAGTTTCCCGGTATTCGCTGAGGAATCAGGTGTTGCACGGAATGTTGAGGCTAAGGCGGATAAAATACTGCGCCAGATGAGTGAATACATGAACACCTTGGGTCAGTTCAGTTTTCATGCCGAGAACAGTGTGGATACCCTGCTGTCTACCGGTCAAAAAATACAGCTGGGTCGTTCCGTTGATGTATCCATCAAACGTCCAAATCTGCTGAGAGCGGACATAAAAGGAGATATTTTAGACCAGCAGCTTTTTTACAATAGCAAAAGCATTACACTTTACGGAAAAAAGCTAAACTACTATGCGACCATGGATGCACCCGATAATATTGAATCGGCTATAGATCACGCAGAACGGACCTTTGGACTGGTGGCTCCAGGAGCTGATCTGATATCCAGAAATTCTTACGGCGTACTGATTGAAGACGTACAGTCCGGTGTTTACGTTGGTTTGAGCACGGTCCATGGGGTTGAGACCCATCACCTGGCGTTTCGAGGAGAGGAGACCGATTGGCAGATCTGGATTGAAAACAGCGAGAAACCTCTTCCCAGAAAATTCCTTATTACCTCTAGGTGGGTCGCGGGCGCCCCGCAATTCACTGCATTGTTCACCGATTGGAATATTTCTGCTCAATTAAAGGAAAGCCTGTTTACTTTTGCGGCACCCGCGGGAGCTGAGAAGATAGATTTTCTTTCTCGTGAAAATTGATTGCTAATAGAATAATACCAAACAAAGGAGTCAGATTATGCGTATTCATATTTCAAAAAAGCCGTTAAAGTTGCGACCCACATTAACTTTCCTGTTTGTGTTATGTCTTGCATTGGTCATCGATTTTTCCGCGGTTGATTCCCCTAATTTATTTTTCGTCAGAAATGCGGAAGCCAGGATAGGCCGACCTGCAAGCCCCGGTAGCGTAGCGGGTGTTCGTCGCCGCACGAGACGAAGAACCGTTCATCGAGTCGCAAGAGGAACCCGGGTATATGCCCTCCCCACCAGCTGTACCACTGTGATTTCAGGCGGTGTGACATATCACCATTGCGGTGTGGTTTACTATCGCCCCTATTACGAAGGCAACACGGTGGTGTATGTTGTTGAAAATCCTTAATCCACATTTCTTTACATGCATGTGAAGGCGTAACATGGGCATGATTCATATTGAATCGCTGATTTTCCATTATCCTTCCGGGGAGTTTCAGCTCAAAATCCCTGAGTTTACCATTGGTCGAGGTGAAAAAATGGCGGTTATCGGTCCCAGTGGGTCAGGCAAAACCACGCTTTTGAACCTGATTGCCGGTATCATGACACCTGTGAACGGCGTCATAAATGTCGGGAACATAAAGGTTAACCGACTCAGCGATGCACAAAGAAGAAATTTTAGAATTACCAACATTGGGTTAGTGTTTCAGGATTTTGAGCTTCTGGATTATCTCAATGTCTTAGACAACATCGTTCATCCTTTCAGGATAACAGGTGCCCTTGAACTTAACAAAGAAGTAAAACAGCGAGCGATAGCCTTGGCAGGAGAGATGGGAATTGGTGATAAGCTGAAGCGCCCATCCAATGATCTTTCCCAGGGAGAAAAACAGCGGGCCGCCATCTGCCGAGCGCTTTTGCCAAATCCAAAGTTGATTTTAGCTGATGAGGCGACCGGGAATCTTGATCCGGATAATAAGACACACATCCTGGATTTACTTTTTCGAAGTGTTGAGGATCATGAGGCCACCTTACTGGCAGTGACCCATGACTATGAGTTGCTTAAAAAATTTGACCGAGTAGTGGACTTTCAAGACTTTCAAAGAAAATAAATCCAAAATCCGAAATCAGATTATGATCGATAGTTTTTACATCGCATGGCGGTATGTCAGTTTCAACAAGATCAAAACGTTGACGCTGGTTGCCTGTATCACGCTGATATCATTCCTGCCTGTGGCGCTCCAACTTTTACTGGCTGAGAGCGAACGTCAGCTCATTTCCCGTGCCGTGTCGACGCCGCTGGTTGTGGGTGTCAAGGGCAGTGCCCTGGACCTTGTGATGAACACGCTCTATTTTGGAGATGAAGTGCCGGAGCTGATTACCATGAAAGCTTCGGATCGGGTGATGGAAACCGATCTGGCGCTGCCCATACCCGTCTATGTCAGGTTTCGTGCCAGGGGCTATCCTATTGTTGGGACCACCCTTGACTACTTCGAATTTCGAGGTTTAAAAATGGCAGAGGGCAGGCAGATTGCCGTGCTGGGAGATTGTGTGGTCGGGGCCAAGGCTGCAGAACAGTTGGGCCTTAAAGTCGGAGACAGCCTGGTGTCATCACCGGAGACCCTGTTTGATCTGGCCGGTGTCTATCCCTTGAAGATGAAGGTGGTCGGGATACTCGAAAAGACATATACATCGGATGATCTGGCTGTGTTTGCGGATCTTAAGACCACCTGGGTAATCCAGGGGCTGGGACACGGCCACCAGGATTTAACGAAATTGCAAGACCCCACACTTGTTCTAAAACGAACCAAAGACAACGTGGCTGCCACGGCAAAGCTGTATCACTTTACGGAAATTAGCGAAAAGAACATCGACTCGTTTCACTTCCACGGTAATACATCGATCTATCCGATCACCGCAATAATTGCAGTTCCCCATGATGCCAAATCCGGAACAATTTTACAGGGGCGATATCTTTCCAAAGAGGAAACTCATCAGATTGCCAAACCTAAAGAGGTTATAGATGGGTTACTTCAAAACATCTTCCGCATAAAGAATGTACTGGATGCTGTGATTTTAGTTGTGGCTCTGGCAACAGTCATGGCCATTGTGCTTGTTTTCGCATTGTCGCTCAGGCTTCGACAACGGGAGATGCAAACGATCTTCAAGTTAGGGTGCAGCCGCATGACAGTTGTGCAGCTGGTGAGTTCTGAGATTCTTATCATCGTGTTATCAAGTGGTCTCCTTTGCGGGGCCATGGTCCTTCTGGTGGATCAGTTCTCAAATGATTTGGTGCGGGCGTTGTTTATTCGTTGAGCGGGCGAGAAATGAAGGTTCTTTCCAAAATCCAAAGTCCAAAATCCAAAATCGGAACAGTTTTATTTTTCACGGCAAGTGCTATATTTGTCATTTTCGCAGCCATTTCCACAGCCGGCAGCTCCGCGTCAGATAAACTTACCGTCTACGTTGTCAACTACCCGTTGAAATATTTTGCCGAACGTATCGCGGGCGATCACGCAAAGGTTGTATTCCCGGCCCCTGCGGATGTGGATCCCGCATTCTGGATGCCCGATACCAAAACTATTTTGGAATATCAGAAAGCCGATCTCATCCTGCTGAACGGGGCAGGTTATGCCAGGTGGGTAAACAAAGTTTCTCTCCCAAGATCAAAGATACTGAATACTTCTGCAAAGCTTAAAGGCCGGTACATCACTATGGACGAGACGATTACTCACAGCCATGGCCAGGGAGGAGAGCACGCACACGAAAACGTCGCCTTTACAACTTGGATCGATTTTACGATAGCAGCGAAACAGGCCAAATCCATTGCCGATGCTCTTGGTCGAAAGAGATCCGCTTTGCGGAAAACGTTTCAGAAGAATTACAAAGCGCTTGAAAAAGATCTTTTGACCCTGGACCAGGCCCTTGTGGCAATTGTCTCAAAAGATCTTTCAAAATCTTTCATCGGTTCCCACCCGGTCTATGACTATTTAGCCAGGCGTTATGGGCTCAATATTAAGAGCGTCCACTGGGAGCCGGACGAGGCGCCGGGTGATGCCGAGTGGATGGAACTTCAGACCATTTTGAAGACCCATCCGGCTGAATGGATGATCTGGGAAGGGAATCCGATGAAGAAATCCGTGGAGATACTCAAATCCATCGGCATCAACAGCATTGTGTTTGACCCGTGTGGGAATGTACCGATTGAGGGTGACTTTTTGAGTGTAATGTTGCAGAATGTAGAGAATCTAAAGCGGGCTTATCGATGACAGTATTGAGAATATCTCAATTGATCGAAAACAAAAATGAAAGAGGCTTTAAAAAATCAGGTTTTGAAATAGCTTCTAGTCATTTAAGACTTTTTCTGTTATACTTATTTTCACCTTTTCTTTGATTTCTTTCCCGTTTTGCCTGACAACCAGCAGAATGCCGCTTTGACCAATGGGAACCGGGCCGGGACTGATACTCGGCTCGTTTATGCCTTCTCTAAAAGGGGCACGGGCGATCAATCGATAGGGTGAAATCTCTTTTGAAAAAGTGCCACGGGCAGGAACGATATCCGGTGGTATAGTCAAATCTTTAATATCCTGAGGTCTAATGCCCTTGAATACGAAGATGCCCAGGGAGCGGTTATTGTGGATGTAATGTGTTTTGTTCCAATCGATTTCCAGATTCCTATCTGTCCTGTTGATGATGGTAAGACGAAACGAAACGAAAACCCTGCTCTCCCTGGTTAAGGGTTCAAATTGGATCTCATAATACGGGTTTTCGGCGGTTTGTATTGCCGGCGTGCTGACCTGAACAATGATTGGAGCACATCCAATCCATAGGGTCAGGGCAAAAACAAACATCATGAATAAACCTGTCTTGTTTATATTGCGCAAGTTTTATTCCCCCTATCAAAAACGTACCGGTTAAATTAATCAACGGTTTTGCTATTATAAACTTTGAGTTGATTTGTGACGTAGAATTTGACCGGATGGCCTAAATCATCTACAACATATATATTTACTAATTCAGGGTCGCTGTTTTCAGCCGCACCTGATTTTGTGGTTTGATAAAGCTTCCACGCCACCCTCCATGCGACGACATCTGAGTCCAAGGGGTTACCTTTTAAATTGGGCACGTGGTCTGTAATGAATTCATTGCTGACTTTTTTCTGAAAGTGAACCCGATAGCCTTTGCTTTTTCTTACCCAACCTGCATCAATTACTTTTAAAGATTCTGAGATTTTCATTCTGAACTCCTAACCCGGGCAAGGCGGAATGACTATTGAATATTGATAATTGAATATTTGTGGATGTCGCTCCGCTCCGTCCTTTTAATGATTGTGAGTTTTATAATCGATAGAATTCCTTAAATATTCAATTATGGGTAGATTGTAAAAATATTCCCATATAATTCTTTTTTGCCACAAAATACACAAATTCCAAAACTAAGAAACTACCCTGTTGCATCTTTATTTTCATCATGTTGATCTAACCTTTCGGCTGCCGGCCAATTATCATCCTCCGGAACAGTGGGTGATGATGTGTCGTGATAAAGATGAACATCTTGCTGCGGAAAGGCAATGGTGATCCCTTCTTTTTCAAAGCGCAAAATGGCCTTTTCAAGCAGCTCACATTTTGTTTGCCAGAAATTCAGGTTATTCACCCAGCATCTACCCCCCAGTTTTATACATCCCTCGATGAGACCCAAAACATATACAACCGGGCGAGCGGGTTTGTTTAACGCCCGTGGATCTTCAATTATTACGGCTTCCAGTATCTGTTTTGCCCTCGGAATGTCATGAATATATCTGATCGTAATGTCTACCTTGATTCGCCGCGTGTCGGTGAAGTGGTAATTTATTACATAATCATTGAGAATCTTTGAGTTCGGGATAAAAACCGTTTTCCCATCAAAGGTTCTCATCTGTGTATTGAGGATGGTTGTGGCTTCGATTTTTCCTAGGAGATTTCCGATTTTGACGGTATTACCCACCTTAAAAGGGAGCGTGGGAAGCAAAGGTCGGAAGATGGAGATGACGCCGATGGCAGCCAGACCGATTCCGATTAAAAGGCGCCGGATGACGAGGATATTCATGCCCACCTGCTGCAGGGTGGCTGAAATAACAGTGAATAGCAAAATGATGTAAAAGATGTTGCTGACCGTTGATACCATCTGTTTGCGAAGCCCAAATTTCTCAAGCATAACCCTAAGAGGCTTGATCAAATTCTTGATAACAATTAAACCGACCACCAGGATGAGCAGCGCGTAAAGAAAATCCTGCCCGTGCAATAAAATCGCTTCGCCCAGTTCTTTAAATTCCGCCAATTGCGCATCCATTTTACTTTCTCCTCATGATGATATAATTAGTTCTTCTCCAATTTAGTTGGTGAAGAGGGTCCAAGGCTTCCAGGGGTCAAGGTTTCAAGGGTTTGTTTTCTAAAGACTTTATCAGCGCTTTTAACATTCTTTCGATTTCTGCTATGTTTTTTTTTGCCGTACCCAATTCATCTTTTTCAATTAAATCTAAATCCCCTGCTAATAATATCTGAGTCTCCAATTCGCATACAGAACCATAAGATATGTAAAGCATCCTGATGTAATCCAAGGTTGTTTTTCTTCCATATCCTTCTGCTATATTTGAAGGAATAGAAACAACCGATCTTCTTATCTGTGAAGTTAGACCGTATTTTTCTTCCTTTGGGAATTTTGCTGTTATTCCATATATCTCTAAACAGAGTTCGTATGATTTTTGCCAGACTTTCAAATCTTTGTAATTCTTTAGCATTTTACTCGAACCCTTGAATCCCTGTCTGCCTTCGGCAGGCTTGACCCCTCGTACCCTCTGGGATAACGCCTCTCCACTTGGAGATAATCCATTTATTTTGCCTTAATTAACTATAACTAATCGGGAGATGATCCATAATTTAGCTTTTCAAAAATCCTCTCTAAAAACATACAGGAAAACACTGGAAAGATATCTTCAAATAGATCAAAAAACAACCTGGAAACGAGATGCAAAAATATCTGCTGTTCCGTCATTAATTGAAGGATCATCCCGGTCTTCCACATTCGCCCTGATATAATTGAACATAAAACGCATTTTGGGGTGAAGATACCAGTTCAGTCCTACGGTAAAATTCGTTTCTTTTCCGCCTTTAATGCCCCCACTGTTCAGATCCAGATAAGAATACCGAAGCCCCAGCTCCCAGGCGCCCCAGCCTCCCTTAAAGGGGCGAAAATTATGTTTTGGTTCTATCCGGGTGAAGGTACCGTTTGATTTGTTATATCTGCGGTTTTCACCGGTAAGAAAATAACTGCCATACAAGTAGTATCCCCAAAAGTTGAGGTCATCCGATTCATAAACAATCACATGGTGATATTCTCCCTGCAATGAGAGGGGCCCGCGAACCATTGCAAACTCGGTCCCACCCGGTCAATTTGTTGCCTTGGTCTTCCGATCAATAAAGTCAAGAATATCACGGCCGATGCGGCTGGATGGATGTTTTGAAACCATATGTTCTGCAATTCGCCTGGCTCTCTCCAGCCTTCCCCTTTTGATATAGTGATCAGCAAGCGCATATAAAAAATCAATGTTGTCGGGTTCGTTCCTCAGTGCACTCAGCAAAGAAGCTTCGGCTTCGGGAATTCTTCTCAGTTTTTGCTGCAGCAAACCAAGGTTGTAATGGATCCTGGGATAATTGGGCATCCCTTCAGCAGCCCTTTTCATATATTCAGCGGCCTCTTCAAGTCGATTCATTTCAGCCAGCAAAAGGCCCAAAGAATATGCGACTTCATATAATTCAGGATGGGTTTTTATAATTTCACGCAAAAGAGTCCGGGCTTCGTTATTCTTACCCAACTGGTTGTATAATAGGGCCAGATTATTCTTTGCCGGATAAAACCGATCATCTATTCGGATGGCTGCTTTGTAATTCTTTTCGGCCAGGTCATTTTTTCCCAGGTTTGCATACATAATGCCGAGGTTATACCTGGATGAAGGGAAGTCCGCTGAATATTCCATCGCCATCTGGTATTCGCGCAAGGCGGATCTAAAAGCACTTTCTTGGTTGGCGGTCAATTTTTTTGAAGGTTCTGCGGTAAGTGCCAGGGCGGCCTGAATTCTTACTGCTTTGACCGGGTCATAAAGTAGAGGGACGATTAACTCTACCTTTCGGGCATGGTTAAGCAGATTTAAAGTCGAGATAGCAGTATGGCGAACTAGCGCTTCACCATCTGACAGGGCCCGTTCTAACGCTTGAAGCGTATCTCTACCCGGATATGTTCTAAGAAGAGAAAGGGCGGTCGAACGGACAACGGGAGGAAATAACTGGTCATCTGCGAGCTTAATGAGATCTGTCAGGGCGTTGGGTCTTCTTTCTCGCCCGGCGGCGATCACCGACCCGTAGTGGGGCTTTTTTTTGATCCCATACCACTTGGTGATGTAATCGGCTGACCATTCATGCGATTTGTCATCATGACACGCGGTCATATTGCATGAATTCGGTGTGTTGTGGCGAATGCTGAGGTCGGGCCGCGGAACCCGTATGCTGTGATCAGCCCTGTTATCGATCCCCATGTAATCCCGACCGGGCATATGGCATTTGATACAGTCATCGCCATCACTGGGCTGACCTTTATACATCTTTTTATGGAAATGATGATTTTTAGTATCATAGATATCTGCCCGGTGGCACTGAAGACAAAGGTCA
>Ga0255052_10000155_pt1 | contig 51572 bp, 51 predicted proteins | sample JV7_2_21_MG_FD_188632 | JGI IMG/M metagenome (GOLD analysis project Ga0255052, IMG submission 188632) | Seawater microbial communities from Jervis Inlet, British Columbia, Canada - JV7_2_21 | ecosystem: Environmental > Aquatic > Marine > Inlet | place: Canada: British Columbia | collected...
AGGTGCGTACGACCAGTCTTGACGATATCCCTTGTCGCGTCGGCTTTTTGCTCCAAAACGGCAGACAAGTGGCCTATTGCCGGCAGCAGGTTGTTCTTGATGGCCAGAGCAGCACTGACATGTACGCAGGTTGGAATGACGTCGTTGCTGCTTTGGCACATATTCACGTGATCATTCGGGTGCACGTCCAGGCCCAGTGCCTCGGTGGCGAGATGCGCGATGACCTCGTTCGCATTCATATTCGAACTTGTGCCGGAGCCCGTTTGAAATACATCAATCGGGAAATGCTCGTCGTAGTCACCGTCCGCGACCTGCAGGGCAACGTTTTGAATCGCGACCGCGATGTCGTTCTTGAGCAGCCCAAGTTCAGCATTGGCGCCAGCTGCCGCCCATTTGACCAACCCGAGTGCCGCAATAAACTGGCGCGGCATGGCCAAACCACTTATCGGGAAGTTGTCGACCGCGCGTTGCGTCTGCGCTCCCCACAGGGCATCTTCAGGAACCTGTAATTCGCCCATACTGTCGTGTTCGATGCGATATGCCTTGTCACTCATTGCCTTTCCTGCTCCGTCGGCAGTGGACCCACCACCAGTCAGTGATTTGTCGGTTGCGTCGGCCGCAATCGTCTCTGAAGTGACGGGAACCGGCGCCAATCGTGTATGATTCGCGCTTTGCGAGCGCAAGTCTATACTGGTTTTCATCTCATGAAAGTCTCCACACTGAGGGCCCTTTCACCCGCCGACGGTCGTTATGCCGAAACGCTTACCGGGCTGCGGGACATCTTTAGCGAATACGGTCTGATTCGCTTCCGGGTGCTCGTTGAAATACGCTGGCTGCAGATGCTGTCCGACGAGGCTGCGATAGTCGAACTCGCTCCGCTGTCGACCGTGGTGAAGGACGTACTAAACCGTCTTGTCGACGATTTTTCCCTCGACGATGCCGAGCGCATCAAGAAGATCGAAGCGACGACGAATCATGACGTCAAGGCTGTCGAGTACTTCATTCGCGAACGTCTTGGCGAAGGCACTGAAACACAAGCGCTGAGGAACTTCCTGCATTTCGGCTGCACGTCTGAGGATATCAATAACCTGTCCTATGCACTGATGTTACGCACAGCCCGTCAGGAAGTGTTGCTGCCGCAGATGCGTGAGTTGCGCGCGACACTGCGGGCGATGGCCAAGCAGTATGCGGCGGTATCGATGCTGTCTCGAACACATGGCCAAACGGCGAGCCCGACAACCGTAGGCAAGGAACTGGCAAACGTGATTGATCGGCTGCAGCGTGCCCAGCGCCAGTTTGCTGACGTGCAAATACGCGGTAAATTCAACGGTGCGGTCGGTAATTACAACGCCCATCTGATCGCCTATCCTGATGCGGACTGGCCCTCGATCAGCCATCGTTTCATTGCCTCGCTGGGGCTCGATCCGAATCCGTACACTACCCAGATCGAGCCACACGACTGGACTGCCGAGTACTCACACGCACTGGTTCGCTACAACACGATCCTGATTGACCTGTGCCGCGACGTCTGGGGCTACGTCTCCCTCGGTTATTTCAAACAAAAAGTCGCCGAGAGTGAAGTCGGTTCATCAACCATGCCGCACAAGGTCAATCCGATCGACTTTGAAAACGCCGAGGGCAATCTGGGTATGGCAACCGCGATGCTGAGTCATTTTGCCGAAAAGCTGCCAATATCCCGCTGGCAGCGCGATCTGACCGACTCTACAGTGCAACGCAACTTCGGCGTTGCGGTCGGCTACCTGGTCATTGCAATACGGTCAACGCTCAAGGGCGTCGGCAAGCTGCAATTGAATGAAGCGGCCATCCGCAACGATGTTTCCGAAGCCTGGGAAGTGATCGGCGAGGCCGTGCAATCGGTCATGCGTCGTTACAGTGTCCCCGAGCCGTACGAGAAGTTAAAGGCACTGACGCGCGGCAAAGTCGTTACCCAGGATCTGTTACAAGACTTCATCAAGACACTCGATATTCCCGAAATTGAGAAACAGCGCCTTCTGGAGCTAACGCCGGATTCGTACATCGGTCTTGCTACCCAACTGGCCGACGATATCTGACCAATCGGGTGCGGAATTCCCGCTCGTGCTCTTTCGTGCCCATGTGTGAACCCCGACGCCCTCCTGATGAAGCGGCCGAGCGGGCTGAAAAGACCACCATGTGCGGGATGCGAATAATTCGCAACGGCTCGACAAGCACCCAAAACGTGACGCAGTTGGCACGGCGAATCTTTTCCGCCCGGTAAGATGACACGTCCGCAATAGCTCCGTCTGAAATTCCGGCGCGGCGGGCACCTTACGGCAGATGGATCCATCAGAGAATTTATATGACTGGGCAGTCAAAAAACGCAGAAATGGAAGAGACACGCGAACGGGGCCGACGATGGGTCATTTCAACCAGGGATGAAATGCGTCAGGCGGCCATCGAAGTGGTACGTGAGGCCTCCCGCAAGGTGTCAATATTCACACATGATCTCGAACCCGGCATTTACGATGATCCGGATTTCCTGGAAGTCATCAAGCGACTCGTGCTCTCACAAACCTACGCTCGTATTCGAGTCCTGATCGCAGATCCTACCCGTGCCATCAAGAACGGTAACAATTTCGTACACCTCGGGCGTCGACTGAATACGTACATCGAATTCAGGCACGTACGCGACGATCTCCGCACTCACGCAGAGGCATTTTGCATCGCGGATGAGGCGTCGCTCGTATATCGCCTGCAGGCAAGTCGATGGGAAGGCATCGCGGATACTTACGAGCCACCGGTCGCGAGGCTGTACAGCAAGATGTTCGACGAAATCTGGCTGGCCAGCGAAGTTGAAATGGAATTTCGCCAGATCGGCGTTTGAAGTCCCTTTCGACCAATGCATCCAACTGACTTGACGGTCTCAGCTGTCGTTGAAAGCGACGGTCACTTCCTGCTTGTTGAGGAAGAGGTGATGGGCCGTGTCGTTCTGAACCAACCAGGCGGACACATCGAGTCGGGCGAATCACCCGAAGCGGCAGTTATACGTGAAGTTCTCGAAGAAACAGGCTGCCACGTGACCTGCGGCGAATTGATCGGCACTTACCTCTGGATTCATCCGCAAACACGCCAGCAGTTTCTGCGGATCGTATTCACCGCCAAGTACCTGAGTTGCGATGCAGATCTCAAACTCGATCACAGCATCATCGCTCGCCGTTGGTTGAAAAAGGAAGAGATTGAACAACGTCAAAGCGTGTTACGTTCGCCGGTCGTCGTACGATGCATCCACGACTACACAGCCGGCCGCAGACAAACAGACGGGTTGCTGTCGGGCATGTTGCCCCTGCAAAATAATGTCGATGCAGTGTTGGCAAACGCGGATCTCGTGTAGCTCCGCCAGCCCAACTGTTAGAATGCGTCGTCTATGGCGCCGCGCCTTCATCAATTAGAAAACCAGAAAGTCATCCTCGGCTTATCGGGCGGTGTAGATTCCGCCGTGGCTGCACTCCAACTCAAGGAATCCGGCGCCGATCTCCAGGCGCTGCACATGACCAACTGGGAAGATGACGACGGGTACTGCACGGCAGCGGAGGATTTGCAGGATGCACGTCGAATTTGCCAACAGCTCGCAATCCCGCTGCACCATGTAAGTTTCGCTCGCGAGTATCGCGATCGGGTGTTCGAACATTTTCTTGATGAATACCGGTCAGGCCGCACGCCGAATCCAGATGTCATTTGTAACCGTGAGATAAAGTTTGGTGTCTTGCGCGACTACGCGAAGCGCCTGGGTGGAACATGGCTCGCAACAGGTCACTACGCGCGCACAACGATGATTGACGGGAAAGCGGCGCTCCTGAAAGCTGCTGACCATGACAAGGATCAAAGTTATTTCCTGCATGCTGTTAGCGATGCGGCTCTTGCCGAAGCTGTTTTTCCACTTGGCAATCTGCACAAAGCGGACGTGCGCAAGATCGCCCGCGACAACGGCCTCGTGGTGCACGACAAGAAAGACAGCACCGGCATTTGCTTCATCGGCGAACGCCCGTTTCGAGAATTCCTGAGCACCTATTTGCCCGCCAACCCCGGGCCGATTCGGGCCGTGAATGGCCGCGAGCTCGGCCAGCACCACGGCCTCATGTATTACACGCTCGGACAACGTCAGGGGCTGGGCATAGGCGGACGCAAGGACTCGAGCGACGATCCCTGGTACGTCGTGAGCAAGAATCTCGACGACAACGCATTAATTGTCGCTCAGGGTGACGACCAGTTGTTGTTCAGTGACGCCCTACTCGCCACGGACCTGAATTGGATCGGGTCAGCGCCTGTCGATCTTGCAAGTGGCTACTCCTGTGCCGCGAAAGTTCGTTACAGGCAGGGCGATCAGACATGCAGAATACAGCAGACCAATGACGGTGCTGTTGAGGTCCACTTCGATACGGAGCAACGTGCGGTGGCGCCGGGGCAGTACGTCGTTTTCTACGCAGGCGAGCGTTGTCTTGGCGGCGGCGTGATCGACACCGTTGTGGCCAGGTCCATGGAGCGCGAGGCGCAGCAATCCGCAGCAATTTGGTGAGCGATGCACTACCCCATCGGCTATAATGCTGCCCCCATCAACACGCAACTGTTTGTCGATGGTTACCCCTGAATCCCCGGAGAATACACGATGAAGGACAGCTTCGGCGCGCGGTCGATGCTTACTGTCGGTGGCAACAATTTTGAAATTTTTCGCCTTGGCGCTGTGGCCGATGGGCACGTAAGCAAACTACCCTACTCTCTGAAGGTGCTCCTGGAGAACCTGCTGCGACACGAAGACGGTCGCGATGTCACTCGCGACGATATTCTGGCGCTTGCCAACTGGGATCCGAAGGCAGCCCCCGACACCGAGATTTCATTCACCCCGAGCCGCGTTATTCTGCAGGACTTCACTGGCGTTCCGGCCGTCGTTGACCTCGCGGCTATGCGCGATGCTGTAGTCAAACTCGGTGGCTCGGCAGACCGTATCAATCCACTGTCACCAGCCGAACTGGTCATAGACCATTCGGTACAGGTTGACCGCTACGGCAGTGCTGACGCTCTGGACCTCAATAACAAGATCGAATTCGGTCGCAACAAGGAACGCTATTCGTTTCTGCGCTGGGGCCAGTCCGCATTCAAGAACTTTCGCGTAGTGCCACCGAATACCGGCATCGTGCACCAGGTCAATCTCGAGTACCTGAGCCGGGTCGTTTTCGATGCCGGCGCGAATGATACTCGCAGTGCCTACCCCGACACTGTGGTTGGTACTGACTCGCACACTACAATGATCAACGGCCTTGGCGTTCTCGGCTGGGGTGTAGGCGGTATCGAGGCCGAAGCTGCGATGCTTGGTCAGGCCATAACCATGCTGATTCCAAATGTCGTCGGCTTCAAACTAACCGGTACTCTAAAGGAAGGCACGACCGCCACTGACCTGGTATTGACCGTCACCGAAATACTGCGCGAAAAAGGCGTTGTCGGTAAATTCGTTGAGTTCTTCGGCGACGGTCTGGCGAAGTTACCGCTTGCTGACCGTGCAACGCTTGCCAACATGTCTCCGGAATTCGGCTCTACCTGCGCCATTTTCCCGATCGACGGCGAGACCATTCGCTACCTCGAGTTGTCTGGCCGCGATGCAGCACACATTGAGATGGTAGAGGCGTACGCGAAGGAACAGGGTCTGTGGAGGCATGACGGCCAGCCTGAAGCGCTTTACAGCGACACGCTCGAACTCGATATGAGTGCCGTTGAGCCAAGTATCGCGGGTCCGAAACGACCTCAGGATCGTATTGCACTTGGCGTTGCCGACACTACCTTTGCTACGCACCTCGAAACCGCGATCGCAAATCGCGGCGGCGGCGGTGCCGCAGTCGCAAACACCGATGGCAACGACATGGAAATCCGTGATGGCGCTGTATTGATCGCAGCAATTACGAGTTGCACCAATACATCCAATCCAACCGTCATGGTTGCTGCAGGATTGCTGGCGCGAAACGCGCGTGCCAAAGGCCTTGCGGCGAAACCCTGGGTAAAAACCAGCCTGGCGCCGGGCTCGAAAGTCGTCACTGACTATCTCGAGAAAGCCGAGCTGCTCGACGATCTTGAGGCGCTCGGTTTTTACACCGTTGGATACGGTTGCACAACCTGCATTGGCAATTCCGGACCGCTGCGGCCTGAAATATCCGCAGCCATCGAACAGGGCGATATCGTCGGCACGAGCGTACTCTCGGGCAATCGTAATTTCGAAGGTCGAATTCATCCGTTGGTGCAGATGAATTTCCTTGCCTCGCCGCCACTGGTGGTCGCATATGCGCTGGCTGGCAATCTGGACGTCAATTTGTTTACCGACGCGCTCGGCGATGATCTGGACGGCAACCCGGTTTACCTTAAGGACATCTGGCCAGGCCAGCAAGAAGTTCATAACGTCATGACCAGGAGTATTGATTCAACAATGTTCAAGTCCAGCTATGGTGGCGTCTTTTCCGGAGACTCAAACTGGAACGGCCTCGATGTACCAGAGGGTGAAATCTACACCTGGGATGAAGCATCGACCTACGTCAAGAATCCGCCGTATTTTGATGGCATGACACTGGAACCATCGCCGGTTAAGGAAATCCATGGCGCACGTGTATTGGCGTTGCTCGGTGACTCGGTTACAACCGACCATATCTCTCCGGCCGGCAGCATCGCACGAGACGGTCCGGCCGCCGAGTACCTGCAGGCACAGGGTGTCGAGCCTGGCGATTTCAATTCCTATGGATCACGCCGCGGCAATCACGAGGTCATGATGCGCGGCACGTTTGCCAATATTCGCCTGCGTAACCAGCTGGCACCAGGTACCGAAGGCGGCTGGACATGTCACCAGCCAGACGGCGAACAGATGTCGATTTTCGATGCGTCACTCAAATACAAGCAGGCGGGAACTCCGCTTGTTGTCATCGCTGGCAGCGAGTACGGCACCGGCTCCTCGCGTGACTGGGCCGCAAAGGGTACTTTGTTGCTCGGTGTCAAGGCGGTCATTGCCAGCAGCTACGAGCGCATCCATCGTTCAAACCTGATTGGCATGGGCGTGCTGCCGCTGCAGTTCCTCGACGGCGATGACGCTGCATCACTTGGCCTGACCGGCACCGAGACTTTCGACATCACGGGTCATACCGATGCGAGCGCTGAAAGTGTAACGGTCACCGCGACACCTGCGAGTGGCAACCCAATCAGGTTTGACGCCAGAATTCGCATCGATACGCCCAAGGAACGCGATTATTACGAGCACGGCGGCATCCTGCACTACGTATTGCGCCAACTCGTCGCCTGAGCGGTTCGTGGTGGCCGAACCGCAGTTGCCAGAACGTGTCACGCAAAACTGACAAGAGCCGCATAGAAGTCGGCGGTGCAACCCCGGTTACGCTGCCGAGGGCGCTGGTTGCAGCGCTTCGCGACGCGCAACATGTCTGTGTACTGACTGGCGCCGGTGTCTCAGCCGAGAGTGGCGTACCGACCTTTCGTGATGCCCAAAGTGGGTTGTGGGCAAAGTATGACCCACTCGATCTGGCAACACCGGAGGCTTTTAGCCGGGACCCGGCACTGATCTGGCGTTGGTATCGCTGGCGCCGCGAACTCGTAGCTAAGGCCAGTCCCAATCCAGGCCACAAAGCACTTGCGACGCTCGCCTCGCGGGTGCCAAAACTGACTCTGGTCACCCAGAACGTCGACGGACTGCATCAACGCGCCGGCAGTCGTGACGTTATCGAGTTTCACGGCAACATATTTGAGAATCGGTGTTTCGTCGAAAACTGTGTCGTCGCGGGGGACGACATGGCCGACATTCCAAACTGCCCCGGCTGCGGTGGCCAGCTGCGTCCCGGCGTGGTCTGGTTTGGCGAAGCCATACCCGAGCCAGCCCTGAACGAGTCTTTTGCGGCGGCCGCCAGTTGCGATCTGTTCCTGTCGATCGGCACATCTTCACTGGTCTATCCCGCGGCCGGTCTTACCCGAATCGCTGCAGACGCCGGAGCTACGGTCATCGAAATCAACCCGAATCCGACCGCACAGGCGGACGGATTCGACTTCGTTCTGCAAGGAAACGCCGGGGTGATCCTCCCCAAACTGGTAGAATACCTGCCTGCATAACCCACACAGTCGATGGAAAAGTGAAAATGAAATCCGCCGAAAAACTCCTTGCGCGCCCTCGCTGGACAAGACTTGTCGGGTATACGCTTGGCGCTTTGATACTGGTTTTTATTGTGATCGACATCTATTGGTCACGACAACCCGACGTCTTCTGGGTTAACCACAGCATTGAGGAAGACCAGATTGTCGTTGGATATTCGACAACTGACACGCTCATTCGAGTTGCCGAAACACTGCTCGACAAGCCTGGTGGATACCTGAGCAATGACCGTATGCCGCCCAGCGTGTTCCTCGATAATATCCCGAACTGGGAGTTTGGCGTCCTGCAACAGATTCGCGATCTGGCTCGAGTGATCCGTAACGATCACAGCCGCAGCCAGTCACAATCCAAGGAGAACCCTGATATTGCTGCAGCTGAACCGAGATTCTTTTTCGACAACAATTCCTGGATTTTGCCGCGGACCGAGGCCGAATACCGCGATGCGATCAAGGGGTTCCGAGCCTATCGTGACGAGTTGGCTGACGGCGATATCTCCGAGGCTCAGTTCTATGCCCGGGCCGACAACCTGCGTGAATGGCTGGCTCAGGTTGAGAAGCGCCTCGGAAGCATTACCCGGCGTCTCGGCGACAGCGTCGCGACGACGCGTATCAATACCGACCTTGCCGGGGATCCGGCCGCCGAGGCTTCCAATGCGCAGCCCGATACAGTTAAAGTCAGAACCGCCTGGCTGGAGGTCGACGATGTGTTTTTCGAGGCTCGAGGCACGGCCTGGGCGTTGGTGCACTTTTTTCGGGCCGCCGAATTTGACTTTGAGAACGTGCTCGACGACAAAAACGCCAAAACCAGCGTGCGGCAGATCATTCGTGAGCTGGAGGCAAGTATGCAACCGCTGCACTCACCGATCATCCTCAACGGCGGCGGCTATGGCCTGTTTGCCAATCACTCCCTGGTAATGGCGAACTATCTTGCCCGGGCCAATGCGGCGGTCATCAACCTTCGGGAGCTGCTTGATCAAGGGTGATACTTTAGTTTAAATATCAACCATAACTAATTGTTTTCAATAAATACCGAGCCACGACGGAACTTGTTTCCAGGCCTCTGTCAGTTGCTTGTCAAGGCGGCGATAATCAGGCTCATACCGACCCACCAAATTCCAAAAACGTCTTGAGTGGTTCATGTGACGGGCATGGCCAAGCTCGTGAATCATCAGGTATCTCAGCAATGCCGGTTGCAGAAACAGCAGGCAATAGTTGGTGCTGATCGTCCCCTTGCCCGAGTGACTGCCCCAGCAGGTTCGTTGCCCTCTCACCTGCATCTTCCGGTACGTGTTGCCAGTCAGTGCGGACAACGATCGCAGCCGTGGCTCAAACTCCTTTTTCGCGGTACTGGAAAGCCACCGTTTCAGCGCCGCCACACATTGCGCGTCATCGTCAGTGCGGCCAGACAGGATGATGACGTCATCGCGACAGCGCCAACGCACGCTCTTCGCGCCAGCTTGCCTTACGTAGCGAACGCCGAACCGCCGTCCGATGGCTGCCAATTCGATCAGATCGGGCAATCTGAAGGGTTCGGGTGGATGTCCTTTGGCGAACGTCTGCCTGGCTTTTTGAATCCAGTCGCGATGCTCACTTACGAATGCCTGCACGTCGCGAGCGCGCGTGCGGCGTGGCACGACCACTTCCACCCGGCCGCGAGGATACACCTTGATGGACAATCGTCTTGCGCGGGTGCTTTCGCGCACAGAAATGCCCGACGTAGCATCGGGCATTTCTTTATCCGAAAACAGTGAAAGTTGAAGGGCTGCGCTTTGCACAGCCCCTATTCTACGGATGTTCGCCGCTGAAGCGAATGGCGTCGGCCAGGTTCATCTCACCGCTGACGCCACCTACCTTGGCTGATTCACTTATATAGAGCTTGACTTCGCGCTCCAATCGAATCGTTCCCTGCACCTCCGACCCCGGGCCGATGACAATCTTGGGCTTACGTGATTTCTTGCCGAGCCAGTTGAAGCCGCCGGGTTTTTCTATGATCAGATTTCCTTTTATGAGCGCGCCGTCACTAAGCTCAACATCGCCGTTGACCGTGGTCACATCTCCACCGATTTCACTACCAGCAAGTTCAATGTCCCCATTGACGTTACTCAAATCTCTCGCAATCTGGCTTCCTGTTGCGACCTTTATACTGCCGTTGACCGCTTCTACGTTGCCGTCAACGGTGACATTCTCATCAATTCGAATCGCGCCATTGACTGTAGCCAGGCTATCTGCCTTGACTCCCATCGCGACACGCAACGTACCATTGACCGTTTCTGCGTCCCTGATCGTAGCGTTCTCATCGATACGGATCGTGCCGTTGACCGTCTCAACATCTCCGTCAACTGTCGCGCCGGCGCCGACCGTGACACTGCCATTTACCGATGAGGCGCCGTCAGACTCGCTGCCTGCACCAATTTTCACGCTCTTGTTGATGCTGCCGGCGTGGGCGGGAATCGTCAGCAACAGCAGGAACAACAGCCCCGCCGTCACAAAGCTCTTGACCAGTGTTTTGTTCATTATTGGACACCCTGTGGGATTGCAGTACTAATTAGATACCGCAAACGCTGAAACGGTTGCAATTCAAGGTCACTCACTTATCGTACGAGCTTTGTGAATCCCGGTAATTGCATGACCGCTCTGGAAGCCAGTCACCTCGTAAAACAGTATCCTGGCGTTCGTGCGGTCGATGACGTCAGCTTTGCCATACCTGCCGGTATCTGTTTTGGCCTGCTCGGCCCCAATGGTGCCGGCAAGACAACGACGGTCGAGATCATTGAAGGTGTTACGCCGGCGACCTCCGGTGAGGTCTATTACTTCGGCCAGCCCGCGGGCAGCCGGTTTCGCGAAGAGGTTGGAATACAGTTTCAGGACACGGCGCTGCAGGACCACCTCTCGGTTCGGGAAACGCTGCAGATGTTTCAAAGGCTCTATGACCGGCAGGCCGACCTCGACGCCATTATCGAGGAGTGCTCACTGGGTGAATTGCTCGACCGGGACAATCGAAAATTGTCCGGCGGACAGCGTCAGCGCCTCTTGCTGGGGGTAGCACTGATCAATCGACCACGGCTGGTTTTTCTCGACGAGCCGACCACAGGGCTTGATCCGCAGGCGCGGCGTAATTTCTGGGACCTCGTACAACGCATACTGGCCGATGGTACAACCGTGATGTTGACGACCCATTACATGGACGAGGCGCACGTGCTATGTGACGAAATCGCGATCATGGACTCCGGCAAGATCATAATTCAGGGAGCGCCCGACTCTCTGCTGCAAGAACGCTACCGCGGTCTCATAATCGAGTTACCCGTTGAAGATCTGCATGGAGACCTGGAATCGATCGAACACCGGGTGATCGAGAGTCTCGGTATCGTCGAGATTCCGTCCAGTGACGTGAACAAAAGTCTCTCGGAGTTATCGGCGTGTGCAGCGGAGTTGAATCGCATCAAGATCCGGCAACCAAACCTCGAAGACCTGTTTCTTGACCTGACCGGCCATTTGCTCAGGGCCTGACAGTGGATCTCGCAGATCATGTTTAAACGTATCCTCGCCGTATTTCGTGCACGCAACCTGGAATTTGTCCGCGACCGGTCGACCCTGGCATGGAACTTCATTCTTCCGGTAGTGCTGATGTTCGGTCTTGCGGCGGTATTCGGCGGTTCGGGGCGAAGTGCGTACACGGTCGGAGTATTGCAAAGCGGTTCCGAGATTATTGCCGAACAACACCCGTTTCTGAGTACCCGTTATATCCGGTTTGTTGCGGTCAACGATCGGGACGCCGGCTTGCGCAAGATTGCAAGACATCAGCTCGATCTTCTGGTGCAGGTCGAAACAGAAAAGCGTTACTGGGTCAATCCTGAATCTCCGAAAGGCTACTTCGTAGAACTTGTCCTGCTGCAAAACGACGCGGCAGACGGGGGCGGCATCGAGAAAGAACAGATTACCGGTGAGGCAATACGCTACGTCGATTGGGTACTGCCCGGAATACTGGGTATGAACATGATGTTCAGTTGTCTGTTCGGTGTCGGTTACGTGGTCGTTCGCTATCGGAAAAACGGATTCCTGAAACGACTGCGTGCAACGCCGCTGAGCGCACTTGAATTTATCATCGCGCAGGTCGCGTCGCGGCTGGTGTTGATCATGTCGATTACGGTATTCGTTTACGCCGGTACGCACTATTTGCTCGACACGCGCATGGAAGGCAGCTACCTGACGCTGTGCGTCGTCGCGATGGTAGGAGCTATTTCGCTGATCTCATTAGGGCTCGTCGTCGCCGCTCGCGTCACCAGCGAAGAACTCGCCGGCGGACTGCTGAATATGCTCAGCTGGCCGATGATGTTGCTGTCCGGCGTCTGGTTTTCACTCGAAGGCGCGGCACCGATCGTGCAGAAAGCCGCGAGTATATTTCCGTTGAGTCATGTACTGAACGCCGCGCGAGCAGTAATGCTCGACGGCGCGACCTTGATCGATATCGCACCGAGATTGCTGGCACTGCTTGCCATGAGCGTGTTTTTCCTTGGCATCGGCGCAACTACGTTCCGTTGGCGGGCCTGATTCTATGCCCTACCCGTTAGTTGACATCGGTGCCAATCTGACGCACCACAGCTTTGATACAGATCGTGACGACCTTATGCAGCGCGCGGCGGACGCCGGTGTGGTCAAGATGATCGTCACTGGCAGCAGTGATCAGGGCAACGTGGATGCCGCTGCACTGGCAGCAACTCTTACCGGACGGCTGTATTCAACCGCCGGCGTTCACCCGCACCACGCATCGGACTACACCGAGGCAAGTGCTGAATTGATCCGGTCGCATGCGGAAAAAGAGGTCGTTGTAGCGATCGGCGAGTGCGGACTGGATTATTTTCGGGATCTCTCGCCACGAGATAGTCAACAAACAGCATTTCACTCGCAACTCGATATCGCGGCAGACGTAGGCTTGCCGGTTTTTTTGCATCAGCGTGATGCCCACGACGACTTCATTGCAATACTTGCACCAATGCTCTCAGAAATACCCCGCGCCGTCGCGCATTGCTTTACCGGTGACGGCGAATCACTGCGGGAATACCTTGAGATGGGTTTGTGGATCGGAATTACCGGGTGGATCTGCGATGAGCGCCGTGGTGCACATCTGCAAGACATCGTGTCGATCATTCCCGATGATAAACTGATGCTCGAAACAGACTCTCCATACTTGCTGCCGCGTACCCTCCGGCCAAAGCCAAAATCACGACGCAACGAACCCGCCTACCTCACTGAAGTCTTGCGCGTTGTAGCCGCCGCGCGGGGTCAGACTGAAGAGCATGTTGCGAAAGTCACGTGCGAAAACGCCGTTCGTTTTTTCGATTTGCAATAGACCGCTGGTCACTCGCAAATCCAGCCTTTATGTGCTGACCGTGGCAAAAACAGCCTGTCATTCAACTCGACGATGAGCCGGACGCCGCCTTGGTAAAATATGCGCGCTAATCCAACAACGGGTACCACATCAGATAATCGTTATAGACAGTCGAACCCAACGGATAATCGGCCGTTCCCACCTGCTTGAAACCGCGGCTCAAATAGAATTTAACGGCCCAATCCGCATCTTCCCACACACTCAACCAGACGCCGCTGACAACAGTCTCCCTTGCGACGTTGAATACGACGTCCATAAGCCATTTGCCCAGGCCCAGTCGTTGATGGTCCGGTGACACATAGAATTGCTGAATCTCGAGCACGTTTTCTTGCGGAACTGCCGCTGGTCTGTCGCCTACACGCAGTTTCGCAAGCGCCGCCGGCACCCCATCTGCGGTCGCCATGAGATACGTTCGACCGGGAGATTTCAGCTCTGCGCGAATCGCAGTATCGCTGAAATGGTCATCCAGGTGGGCGACAAGATCCTCTGTCGAGCACGTTCCCTCGTAGGCTGCGCGAAATGATGCGTACCCGATCTCGGCCAGCGCGGCAACGTCGTCGACACCGGCAACTCGACACGCGATTTTGTATTTCGTCGGGTTGGTACTCATTCAGCTGCGCCGCCTGTTCACCAATTGACTGACCTGTGCGTTCAATGCGGCCTTGCGAATCAGGTCCCAGTGCGGCTTGAATGCTTCAATTTTGACTTGCGCAGCCGCCTTGTCGCGTTCGCCGAACTGGTCAAGCAAATCGCTCAGGCCACATACCAGTCCCGGCGCTCCCTTCGTGAAATCAGCGCCATCGAGAAACAAAATTCTACCCGCAACAGGAACCTGCTGCACAATCTGGCGAACTGCCGCGATACGATCATACAAGGCCGGTTGTGGGTTTGAAAACGTGTAGCGACGATCTGCTGCAATCACGGTCCAGTCCTGCATTCTGTCACTGCCAAAGACACTACCGGCGACGTTCTTGACATCGACAATCAGCAATCCCTGTGACGTCAGCAGCAGGTGATCAATGAGTATCTCCCCTTCGTCTGCATCCGGAATAACCAGTCCGTCAATACGTTCGTAGCCAATCTCGTCGAAGACGCCGGCCAATGTCCTGCCAAGGCGTCGTCGCCGTCTGTAAGCAAACCAGAGCAACAACAGGATCAGTATCGACCCAAGGGCGCCTATCCAATGTGACTGATCAAATTGCAGAAATTCTGACATCGGTCTCCAGAGTTTGTGGCCGACTCACGCTATTGAGGTCGCCAAGCATCAGGCCTGTCAGGATTCTGTGCAACAAAATGACGTTCCATCGCCGCTGCAAGCGCCTCGAGGTTCGGGTCGATCGCCACGAACCTGCTCGGCCGAGACTCGATTTCCGCAAGCTCATCAGGTAGTGGCACTGTGTCGCCAATCAATGGCTCAACGATGGTCTCAAACTTGGCCGGATGCGCTGTCGCTACAAGAATCCAGTCGCTCGATTGTCTTGTTGCCGGATCCAGATTGTCAAAGGCGTACGTTGCGGTCGCAGTGTGCGGGCAGGTTGCGAATCCAAAATTTGAATAATCCCTGACGAGCTGGGCTTTTATCTGAGCATCATCAACAGACAACACAAGCAGACGTTCACGCAGAATCTCGGCATCGCCCAACAGACCGCGAAGTCGTTCCATATTGCTCGGATTACCCACATCCATCGCTGACGCCAGGGTCTGCACACTGGCCCGCGGCACCCATTGCAATGTTGCGAAATAGTCTGCAATAGTCCGGTTCGCGTTTGTCGCGAGCACTACAGGTCCGATCGGCAAACCTATCTCACGGGCCAGAATGCAGGCCAGGCCATTACCAAGATTACCGGTCGGTATGATGAATCCAGGTATATTGCCCGTCTCCCGGCGGTGTCGAATGCTCGCGTAAGCGTAGTAAACACTTTGCGGCAGGAGCCTGCCAATGTTGATGCTGTTTGCTGAGCTGAACCGGTACGTTGCCGAGAGCACGGGATTTGCCAGTGCCGCCTTGGCGAGCGCCTGACAGTCGTCAAAGGCCCCCGCAACGGCCAGAGAAAGCACGTTGTCGCCCCAGCAGGTCAATTGCTGCGCCTGTCGATCCGAGACCCGGCCATGCGGAAACAGCACCACGACGCGCATCCCCGGCCGGGCATTAAACGCGGCTGCAACGGCACCACCGGTATCACCCGAGGTCGCTACGAGGATTGTCAATGGCGACACGGCATCGCCTTCTAGTCTCGTCAGGCATGCCGCCAGGAATCCGGCACCGACATCTTTGAAGGCCGCTGTCGGGCCATGATACAGCTCGAGCATCGATGCCTTCCCGGTCGCCGAAGGAAGGGGTTTCAGCGGAATCGGGAAGCAAAATGTCTCGGCGATAATCTGCTCCAGATCTGGTTGCAGCGATGACCCCGAAAAGAACGGTTGCAACAGGACTGCGGCGACATCCGTAATGCTGTCGACATCGTCAAAATCATCCACAGAACAACCGGGCATGGTGTCCGGCAGATAAAGGCCACCGTCATCGGCAATACCCTTAACAAGAGCTTCGTCAAGGCTCACAGGATTACCACCACGCGTACTGACGTATTGCAAGGTCAGGGCTCCAGACGCGCACCAGGTGCGGACATTGGACTGACAAAGGACTGACAGTCAATTCCAAGCTGTCGGCACTCTTGTTCCATCGCTACAGCGAGGTTGCGCGCGTGCCGGTCTTCACAGAGGGCGAAAATACTCGGGCCACTACCTGACAAGCTGCAGCCCAGGGCCCCGGCATGACTTGCGGCCCCGGCAACGGCCTCAAAACAGGGAACCGCCGCGGAACGCTGCGGCTCAATGACAACGTCTTTGAGGGTTTTGGCGATCATGTCGAGATCACTCGACGCACACGCCGAAATAAACCCGGCCAGATAACCTTGCTGACTTAGCCACTGCTGCATCGAATAACCACGCGCCAGACCACGACGTGCTTGTGCCGTATTGACCTGCAGGTTCGGGTGCAAAAGCACCGCGCTGACACCATTTGGCACTGGCAGCCGAATCGTGTCGGGCAGCAACACCGTTGGGCACAATATCAAACCACCGAACAAACTCGGCGCTACGTTATCCGCATGAATGCCGCCACTCGCGTACTTCTCGCCCTCGAGCGCGTACGGCAACAATTCTTCAACGGACAGCGGGGCTTCAAGCAGAGCGTTCACGGCGACCACCGCCGCTACAGCGGATGCTGCAGACCCCCCCATCCCGGACTGTAGCGGCACACCCTTGAACACCTTGAGTTCGGCCCCACCGGAAGCACCACAAGCATCCCACAACGCCTGTGCCGCTACCGATGCCGTGTTTTCCCCGGGGTTCGAGGACAGGTGTGGGTGAATTTCCCCATCAAGGCCACGCACTTCGGCAACTGTTATTGCAGAACCATCCGTGCGACACGCTGCGACACGATCACCGACATTGGCCAATGCCAGGCCCAGCATGTCGAAGCCAACGGCAACATTGCCGATTGATGCCGGAGCAAAGGCAGTTGCGGAGTCAGACATACTGGTCACCTGCACTCAGAAATATTGCCAGCCGCAAGCGATCGACAAGCAGCCTGGAAAAATGGTGGGGCGTGTAGGGATCGAACCTACGACCGGTCGGTTAAAAGCCGAATGCTCTACCTCTGAGCTAACGCCCCTTGCTGTCAGCACGTCGAACAGTGCGTGGTGGGAGCCACCAAACGCCGGCGGCATGATACCGGACCAGCGCCAAATGACAAGCTGATTCCCTTACTGCGCGGGCTATTTAGCCCTGTCTGGAGCGCTGGCCAGACAACCCTACCAGTGCTCCGTGAAGGTGAAATTGACGCCGTGCTACACGCCCTCTGTTTCCATTCGTCTCAGGTACTGGCCGGCAAGCCGAGCCGCCGTGGTCTCGGGATAATCCGCCTGCACCTTGGACAACGTGACCCGGGCCGCATCCCAGCGTTTCAGGCTGTAATTGCAGTAACCCATCTTCAAGAGCGCGTCCGGTACCTTGCGCGATCGAGGATAGTCTTTGATTACTACCTGAAAAGCTGCCAGAGCCTGCTCGAAGTGGTTCGCCGCGTAGTAGGACTCCGCCAACCAGTACTGGGCGTTATCGGCCAGCTCACTGTCCGGGAATGTGACCAGAAACTGGCCGAACGCTGTCGCAGCCATGTCGTAACGCTCCTCTTTGAGAAGCTCGAATGCCGCCTGATAATTGTCGCGATCCGATCCGCCCGGTACCGGTAACTGACCCGGCGACAGAGTGCCTCCATCCAGCACACTTACTGCGGAGCGCGCCCTCAGGCTGCTCTCAAGACCCTGAATGCGCGCATCCAGATCGGCGTACAGTTGTCGCTGGCGCTCCCCTGTATCGCTCGCAGTGTGTTCCAGAGTTTCCGCACGGCCCTGCAAGTCATCCGTACGCCGTTGCAGCGAGCTGACTTGCTGTGTCAGTTGAACGAGACTCTGGTTATCAACAATTCGCTCGATATTCTGCAGTCGACGCTCAAGATCGGTCAGCTTGATCAATACCGGATCTTCCGCCGGCGGCATGAGTGCACAAGCACCGCTGGCGAGGGATGCCGCCAGCACGAGTAAGGACTTGTTTTTGGTCACAGCGACGCCCTGACGGAATACTAGTTGGTGTACTTGATCTCGACGCGGCGATTCTGCGCATATGCGCCCTCGCTGCTGCCGAATTCTACCGGGCGTTCTTCGCCAAAGCTCACCGTGGATATCTGCGCGGCCGATGCGCCCTGGATTAGCAACATACGGCGCACTGCCTGTGAACGACGTTCGCCCAGACCGATGTTGTACTCACGTGAGCCCCGCTCATCGGCGTGGCCTTCAAGTCGGACTCTCATACCCGCGCTATTCGACAGCTGTACGGCATGACGCGAGATGATTTCCGCATCGTCCGCACGTACGTCGGACGAGTCGAAATCGAAGTAAATCACAGTACTGAGTTCGCCTGCCGAAGGATCTTCGTAACCGACCGGCCCGCCGTCACCCAGGTCCTGACCACTGTAGCCGTCAGTATCGGCACCGCCGTCGCCGCCATAGGTCGCATCGACCGGGTCCGGGTCCGGAATCGGCTGTGCCGGGCAGCCGGCCAACATCAAAGAGACGAGGCCAACGGCCATTAATTTGTAATAAGGCATGTCAAAGTCCTTGCAGAGTACATTCGTATTTGAATGAATTAATGTTTAAAAACCATAAGTTAAATCACTTTCCTAATCTAACTAGTTAACTAATAACGGGCAAACGGTGACCATACCGGTTCTCTGACGTCACCCTTCCCGGACGCTAGCCGTTGCCGGATTTGACCATCCGCCGACACCGTCTCCAGTACGCCATCGCGCCCGGCCCGCGTCGCGTAAATCAGCGTATCGCTGTTTGGCGCGAAGCTCGGCGACTCGTCCTGCCGACCAGCCGACAACACCAGGACATCACGCCGCTCGATATCAATGACCGCGATGCGAAAATTGCCACGATCGTTATGCACAACCGCCAACTTCAAGCCATCCGGTGACAGTCTCGGCCGGGCATTATAACTCCCCTCGAACGTAATGCGCTCAGGTGTTCCACCGTCGACCGAAACCCGGTAAACCTGCGGCCCGCCGCTGCGATCCGATGTGAAATATATATGTCGTCCATCAGGTGACCACGTACCCTCAGTGTCGATGGCCCGGTGTGTCGTCAGGCGCTTGCTGGTCCGTTTGTTGATGTCCAGGACGTGGATATCAGGGTTGCCGTCGATGCCGCCAAGCGTTACGACCAGTTTGCGGCCGTCGGGCGAAAACGCCGGCGCGCCGTTAATGCCCGGCTTGCTCGACACACGAACGCGATTCCCGGTTCTAAGCGTCTGTATGAAGATCGATGACTTGCTGCCCTCAAACGACACATAGGCCAGCCGGCGACTGTCTGGCGACCAGGCTGGCGACATGATCGGGTCCTTGCTCTCCATGACCGTGTGCTCATTCTCACCGTCCTGGTCAGAGACGATTAACGAGTAAAGTCGCCCTTCACGCTGTTGCTCGGCCGTCACATAGGCGATCTTGGTAGCAAACACGCCTTTGATGCCGGTGAGCTTTTCATAAATCATGTCGGCAGCACGGTGCGCCACCTGGCGTATCGTGCCGCGGCTTGCTGGCATCTGGTAACCGACCAGGTGATCGTGCCGAAACACATCGAACAAATGAAACTCCACGTCGTAGACATTGTCGCCAGTTTGCTGAACCCGGCCGACAATGACGGCCTCGACACCCAGTATCGACCAGTCGTCGAAATCGACATCGGCACCACTTGTTGGCTTCTGCAACATGTCGTTTTCCGGAATCGGCGCGAACCGCCCGCTCCTGGAAAGGTCATTGGCAATAACGTCGGCAACATTCAGCGGCATGTTCGGGCCAGCACCATCCCAGGCGAATGGCACAACAGCGACCGGTGTTCGACTGCCAACACCCTGTGTGATTTCAATGTTGAGTTCAGCCCGCGCCGTGCCAAGCAGCAGCGCAGCGATTACGATCGTTCTAATAGCGTGTTTGCGCACAAGTGCCTCACTGATCAATGATCCAGTTGGTTATTGTTCAGGTTTGAAAGTAAACCGCAAGTTACGTTCAAACAAACTCGGGTCCGCCGGTGTCGGCAATGGCGATGCCTTGTAGATCGCGGCTTCAATTGACCGTTTAACGGCGGCATCGCCATTGCAGCTCCCAATGGTCACACCAGCGACCTGCCCGCCGGGCAACTGGCGCACACTGACGACGCATTCAATGCCGGCCCTGGCAGTAGCTGGCTCAACCCAATTACGCATGACCGTCTGCTGCAGCGCAAACATATAGCGGGCCAATTCCCCGGCATTAACCGCATCACTTCTGGAAGATTCTGCGGCTATCTCGGACTGCCGCAGGCTGTCCAGTTCATCCTGTCGCTGGCGCTCATTCTCCTGGCGCTGGCGCTCAATGTCCGCCTGCCGCTGGCGCTCCGCCTCAAGCCGCTTGCGCTCCATCTCGACCTCGGCCTCTTTGCGTTTCTTTTCGTCGTCCGCCCGCTTTTTCTCAGCCTCTTGCTGCTTGATGCGGTCAAGGCGTTGCTGTTCAAAACGCGCATCTTCCTGCCGTTTCTTTTCCTCAGCCTCTATGCGCAACTGTTCACTGTTGTCTGGCGGCGCTGTTTCGACCGGGGGTGGCTGAACCTCTTCAACCGGTGGCGGAATGACGATGGCGTTATCGGTAACCAGCGTGCCTTTGATCGCGAGAGGAATAGATGGATGGACCGATGTACCGAAATCAAGCGCAACAAATAACCCGCCAAACAGCGAGACATGCAGCAACACGGCCATCGTGGTCGAAATCACATTGTTACTGTCACGAATCACGTTCTTGCCCGCCCAATATCGCCGCTATTCAGGAACCGGATAAGTATCCAACGGATCGGTTACAAAACCGACGCTCAGTGCGCCGCCTTGTTGCAGTAGCACCATCGCTCCAACCACGTTTCCGTATGGTACGCCTCGATCTGCCTTGATCAGGATCGGTGTATCGGGACGATTGCGTAACACTGCGCCGACTCGCGCCACGACATCCTTCGCACTTGCGGGTTCGTCTTCGTCATCGCCGACATTGACATACAGGTTGCCCTCCACATCGATACTCACTACCAGCGGCGGATGATCTGGTACTTCGTCGATTGGCTCCGCACCGGCCTTGGGCAGTTCGACTTTGATGCCTTGCGTCAGCAGCGGCGCGGTTACCATGAATATCACCAGCAACACGAGCATGACGTCGATGTACGGAACGACATTGATCTCGCCCATCAGTTTGCGTTTCTGCATCGGTGCCGGCATGTCAGGACTCTATTTTGCCGCGTGCGTGGCGCTGCAGGATGCTCGAAAACTCTTCCGTGAAGCCGTCGTAGCGATACTCGAGGCGAACAACCTTGTCGGCGTAACGATTATAGGCAATGACCGCCGGGATGGCAGCGAACAAACCCATGGCCGTTGCGATCAGCGCTTCCGCGATTGGCGGCGCGACGACCGCCAGGGTCGCCGATTGCACGTTGGCCAGTCCCATGAACGCATGCATGATGCCCCAGACAGTGCCGAACAAGCCGACGTACGGGCTGGTCGACCCGATAGTTGCAAGTGTTGCCAGGCTCTGTTCGAGCCGGTCAACTTCACGCATCTGAGCGACCCGCATCGCCCGCCGGCATTCTTCAACCAGCTTGTCCGTGTTAACTTCACCCTGATGCAACGCGCGGTTGAATTCACGAAATCCCGATTCGAAGATGCTTGCCATCCCGGCGCTGCCGCCTTTTTCCCTGGTCGCACTCTGGTACAGGGTATTGAGGTCTCCGCCCGACCAAAAACTCGCCTCGAACTCGTCCGATGCATCTTTCGTGCGCCGAATGAGGCGCCGCTTCATAAATATGATGCGCCAGGATACAAGCGACGCGCCGATGAGTAGCAGCATTACAATCTGCACCGGGAGGCTTGCGTCCAGCAACAAGCCGACAACGGTCACGTCTGAGTTCATGATTCTTGTTCCTCAAAAATGGAAACCGGGACGCGCATGGGCCGCTTGGTGTCCGCGTTGAGATAAGCTGCTGTGACACTTGCTCGGCATAACAACTTGCCATCCAGGCTGTCTTTGTAAACATCTTGTTCGATGTCGAACGATGCGCGTTTGAGATTCGCAAGACCAGCCGTCACAATCAGCTCGTCGTTGAATTCTGCAGGAGCGATGAACTCCGCTCTGGTTTCAGTGACGACGAATATGCGCCGCTCCTCGTACATCAGTTTTGGCTGGTCAACACCCAGTGCGCGCAGCCACTCGGTACGTGCACGTTCCATGAAACGGAAGTAGTTAGCGTAATAAACAACGCCCTGCGCATCTGTATCTTCGTAGTAAACGCGCACCGGCCATGCAAAGGGTTTACTACCTTGCAATGCCGTCATAGCAGCACCCAGCCCGGCCTATTCATGAATTGCCGTGATGATTGCGCAGTGCATTGTTCGCACACAGGATTTCCCGACCGAGCGGAATACCAGGATGTATTCCCGAGGGAGGAAGATTCTGTGTGCGGACAAGGATCAAGCAAGGGCGCGAGCGTATTCATGAATAGTCCGGGCTAGTCCTTACCAAACAGCGGCAGTTCCGGTGGCGCATCGTTCGGGGGCGGGCTCAGACCGAAGTGCATATACGCGTTCCTGGTAGCAACTCTCCCGCGTGCCGTGCGCATCATGAATCCCTGTTGTATCAAAAAGGGCTCCAGTACGTCCTCAATTGTGCCGCGCTCTTCGCCGATCGCAGCGGCCAGACTTTCGATGCCAACGGGTCCTCCGTCGAATTTTTCAATAATGGTCTGCAACAAGCGCCGGTCCATCGCATCGAAACCATGCGGGTCAACCCGCAGCATGTCCATCGCACTGATGGCCACCGGTCCGTTGACCACACCGTCCGCCTCCACCTCAGCGAAGTCCCGAACACGGCGCAACAGGCGATTCACAATACGCGGCGTGCCACGAGCCCGCCTGGCGATCTCGGATGAGCCCTGTGTGTCTATTGGCAGATTCAGAATGCCGGCCGATCGCTCTGCAATCGCTTCCAGATCCTGCGTTGAGTAGAACTCCAGGCGCTGCACAATTCCGAATCGGTCTCTGAGCGGCGATGTCAGCAAGCCGGCTCTCGTGGTCGCGCCAACCAGAGTAAATGGTGGCACATCAAGTTTGATCGAGCGTGCCGCCGGCCCTTCGCCAATCATGATATCCAGCTGAAAATCTTCCAGCGCCGGATACAGGATCTCCTCGACAACCGGGCTCAGACGATGAATTTCATCGACGAACAGCACATCATTGGGCTCCAGGTTCGTCAGCATTGCCGCGAGGTCGCCGGGCCGTTCAAGCACCGGCCCCGATGTCTGGCGCAGGTTGACGCCCATTTCATTGGCAACGATATGCGCCAACGTTGTTTTACCCAGTCCCGGTGGGCCAAATATCAGGACATGATCGAGCGGCTCGGCACGCTGGCGCGCTGCTGCGATGAATATTCGCATCTGCTGCTTGACGTCAGGCTGGCCCACGAAATCAGCCAGCGTCTTGGGCCGTATGGCGCGATCAAATGCCTTGTCCCCGGGCGCTGCGTCCGGCCTCGTCAGGCTGTCATGTTCAATGACCGACATGCGCTATTTCGCCGCCTGCTGCAGTGCGCGCCGGATAATGTCTTCAGCTGAGCTGTTCGCAACATCCATACTGCCGATCAACCTGTTTACTTCTTTCGGTCTGTAACCCAGCGCAATCAGTGCGTGCATGGCCTCGCCGCGCGGGCTTGCCCCGGCCGGTATTCTTGTCTGGCCCGGGGCGGATGGCAACTTCGCGATTCTATCTCGCATTTCGATAATCAGACGTTCCGCGGTTTTCTTGCCCACGCCAGGAATCCTAACCAGCATTGCGGCGTCCTCATGTTCGACGCAACGCTGAAAATCGCCGACGCCCATCGATGAGAGTATAGCCAAAGCCATTTTCGCGCCTACACCACTGATTTTGAGCAGCGCGCGAAATAGCGATCGTTCCGCCTCGCTCATAAACCCGTACAAAATCTGGGCGTCTTCCCGAACCAGATGATGGATGTAAATAAACAGGTCCTCGCCGGTTGCCGGTAAGTCCAGAAACGTAGACATCGGCGTTTCAACTTCATAGCCAACACCATCGCAGTCGATAACGATCTGCGGAGCCTGTTTGAAGGTTAGCCGACCGCGTAGTGAACCAATCATCGCTGACTCGCTGCCGCTGCAATATCACCAAGGCGAGCGCGAATACGATGTTGGTGCCCGTGGCACAAAGCGGCCGCAAGAGCGTCTGCGGCGTCCTCCGCCGGTGCGCCCTCCAGTTCCAACAATGAAACGACCATGTGCTGAACCTGTTCCTTGCTGGCTGATCCCGTGCCCACAACAGCCTGCTTGATTTCACGAGGTGCATACTCAAACACCTCGACATCGAAGGCGAATGTCGCACACATGGCCGCCGAACGGGCCTGCCCCAGCTTTAGCGCACTGCCAGCATTCCGGGCCATGAACACGCTTTCAAAGGCCACGACATCGGGCTGATATTGTTGGACGATTTCGCCAACTGCGGTAAATATCTGTTTGAGCCGGTCCGAGAATTCGCCCTTCAGGCTCTTGACGGTTCCACTGGCGATATAAGTCGCCCGCCCACCGTCGAAATCCAGCACTCCGAATCCCGTGCGCCGCGAACCCGGGTCAATGCCCAAAATGCGCTGCTTATCGGTCAAGTCCGGTCTCAAATCTGCGCCAGCACATCATCACTTATATCCGCGTTGCTATAGACTTCGAGCACGTCATCCAGATCCTCAAGCATTTCCAGCATCTTGATCATTGAGGCCGCTGCCTTGGCTTCCAAAATGGCGTTAGTCTCGGCACGCATTGTAAGTTGCGCCGAGTCGGTTTCAAAACCAGCGGCAAACATCTTGTCGCGCACCTGCTCGTAATCGGCCGGAGCGGTCAGCACCTCTATAGAGTTGTCGGCATCGACGACTACATCTTCGGCGCCGGCCTCAAGCGCCGCTTCCAGAATGGCCTCTTCGTCACTGGCCGCCGGGAATAGCAATTGTCCGACGTTGTCAAACAGATAGCTGACCGAGCCATCAGCGCCGAGATTGCCGCCAAACTTCGAGAATGCATGCCGAACCTCGGCGACAGTTCGATTTCGATTGTCCGTCAGGCAGTCGACCATCACTGCCGTTCCCCCAGGACCGTAGCCCTCATATCGCAATTCCTGATAATCAGCGCCGCCAATCTCACCCGCGCCACGCTTGATTGCACGCTCGATGTTGTCTTTTGGCATGCTTTGCGCCTTGGCTTTGTCGACGGCAAGGCGCAGGCGCGGGTTCGCGTTGAGATCACCGCCGCCGATACCTGCCGCAACCGAAATCTCGCGAATCAACTTGGTAAACAGCTTGCCGCGCTTCTTATCCTGGGCGCCCTTGCGGTGCTGTATGTTGGCCCATTTACTGTGTCCTGCCATGATTCCCTGCCAGTTACTCTACAACCAGATATACAGAAATGAGTGCATGCCCGATTTGGCGCAACCTGAATCGACCGCCAGGCGATCGCTGAGCACCGCCACAACTGACAATCACCAGCCCGGTCATGCTCCGTGCGTGATTGTGAGCGTATGATAACGGTTATTGCTGCAGCAGGCACTCCATACAAGTAACGACAAATGTCACGTTCGAAAACAGAAAAACCGTCGCGCCACAGCGATCCGGTCGATATCGTTGACAAGGCCCGCCGCTTTGTCGATGCGCTGCCGGCACAACAATCCAATTCCGCCGCTATTGCCGAAGGACGACAGATCGCGGCAATCGTCGAATCACTTGGCCTTTCTCCCGAGTTGGTCGCCGCCGTACACATTTATCCGTTGGTCCGGGCTAATTATTTCGACATTAAATTGTTAAATACCAGTGATCTACCGAACATATCTCGACTGGTTCAAGAATTACTCCAGCTGGACCGGTTCTCATTGCCGCGAGACTGGCGGCCAGGTGAAGGACTCGCTATGCAGCAGTCCGAGGCACTGCGAAAAATGCTGTTCGCCGTCGTCGAAGATGTGCGACTGGTCATCGTACGTATCGCTGAGCAGCTGTACCGCCTGCGTCGCGCAAAAACTGAGTCCAAAGAGCAACAGCACGCCCTGGCCATTGAGACACGTGAAATTTATGCCGCGCTCGCCAACCGCCTGGGTGTATGGCAATTCAAGTGGGAATTAGAGGATCTGTCTTTTCGCTACCTCGAACCTGAACGATACAAGGAGATCGCCAATGCGCTGAATGAGAAGCGCGGCGAACGAGAAGATTTTATTGAACAAATCAAAACCACACTAAGCAGCGAACTCGAAAAGCTGGGTATCACTGCGCAGATTTCCGGCCGGCCAAAACACATCTACAGTATCTGGCGCAAGATGCAGCGCAAAGACCGGGGTCTCGAGTCGCTCTACGATATTCGCGCTGTCCGTGTACTCGTCGATGACGTAAAAGACTGTTACGGAGCGCTTGGCGTGGTTCACAACCTGTGGTCCTACCTTCCCGGGGAATTCGACGACTACATTGCGAATCCCAAAGACAATAATTATCAGTCATTGCACACGGCGGTGATCGGTCCCGAAGGCAAAACCGTCGAGGTTCAGATTAGATCTCACGACATGCATAGCCAGGCGGAACTCGGCGTCGCGGCGCATTGGCGCTACAAGGAAGGCGGCAGAGCTCCGGCAGCGTTCGATCAGAAAATCCGCTTCCTCAGACAAATGCTCGACCCGACTGATGATGGAGCAGACCTGCTGGCACAGATTCGTGATGACGTGTTCGAAGACCGCGTCTACGCGATTACCCCAAAAGGTGATGTGGTCGAGTTGCCAGCCAATGCGACACCGCTGGATTTTGCCTATCACGTCCACACTCAGGTCGGTCACAGCTGTCGCGGCGCCAAGGTGAATGGACGAATTGTTCCTCTGAGCTACAAGATTCAAAACGGCGAGCAGGTTGAGATCATTACCGGCAAACAATCGCACCCCAGCCGCGACTGGCTTAGCCCAAAACTCGGCTACCTGGCCGGGGCACGGGCACGTGCCAAGGTCCGTAACTGGTTTCGACAACAAGATAGGGACCAGCATCAACGCCAGGGTCGAGAGATTCTGGAGCGCGAGCTGGCGCGCCTGAATCTGCGTGACGTCGCAACCGAGGACATCGCCCGGCAGCTGAAACACAAAGACACGGAGTCCTTGTGCATCGCCCTCGGTGCCGGTGACCTGACTTCGGCCGCGGTTGCAACTGCGCTGCAGCACCTGCGCGGCACAGCAATACCGAAACCAATGCGCACACGACGTGGGCCGCGCCGCCAGGACACCGGGAACAAATCGATTGCCATCAGTGGGGTCGGGAACCTGCTGTGCAACTACGCACGCTGCTGCCGTCCCGTGCCACCCGAGCCGGTGGTTGGCTATATCTCGCAGGGCCGCGGCGTCAGCATTCATCGCCAGGACTGCGGCAATTTTCTGAGCCTGAATCAGCGCTACCCCGAACGTACTCTTGAAGTGAACTGGGGCGAGTCCGAATCAGCAACCTATCCCGTCGACCTCACATTGCACGCTTACGACCGCAGCGGCCTGCTACGCGACATCAGCCTGGTGCTGGCCGAAGAAAAGGCCGGCGTTACGGATTTGCGCAGCCGAACGGACCAAAAATTGCAGCAAAAGGTCATGGATATCAGCATCGAAATTGCCGATCTGCCGACCCTCAGTGCAGCGATCACGCGCCTGGAACAGCTGCCAAACGTCATTTCGGTCAGGCGCAAAGCCTGAGCTATCAGGCGTTTGCCTTTCTCTTGGCAATATCCGTCGCGAGCGCAATCATCGTTGTAAGGTCCGCGAGATTGGCGGGTACCACAAACGTATTGCCAACTTTTGCCAGATTGCCGAACTCCGTTACATATTGTTCAGCTATGCGCAGCTGCATGGCTTCGGCACCACCCTCTGCTGTCATGCTAATTGCAACTTTTCGCAGTCCTTCCGCCGTTGCAGTAGCCACAGCCAAAATCGCCTGTGCTTCACCGTCTGCTTCATTGACCTGTTGAGTTTTGGTTGCTTCGGACGCTTTGATGACTCGTTGTTTGTCACCCTCGGCTTCGTTAATTTTGGCGTCGCGCACGCCCTCGGAAGTCAGAATGACGGCGCGCTTTTCACGCTCCGCACGCATCTGTTTTTCCATGGCACTGAGCACATCCTGCGGAGGGTTAATATTCTTGATCTCATATCGCAGTACCTTTACGCCCCATGGGTCAGATGCTTTATCCAGCTCCTCGACGACGTTTGCGTTAATCGTGCCACGTTCTTCAAATGTCCTGTCGAGGGCAATTTTGCCGATCTCGCTACGCAATGTTGTTTGCGCGAGCTGTGAAATCGCAAACATGTAGTTGCCTATGCCATACGACGCACGCCCGGGATCCAGAACCTGCATATAAAGCACGCCATCAACGCCTACCTGCACGTTGTCGTTGGTGATACATATTTGCTCGGCGATATCGATCGCCTGTTCTTTTAGCGTGTGTCTGTAGGCAATCCGCTCAATGAACGGAATCAGAATATGAAACCCCGCATTCAGTGGCCGGCTGAACTTCCCCAGCCGTTCGATGACGTAGGCATTCTGCTGCGGTACGACAACCGCCGTCTTGACGAGAATAATGATGACGACGAATACGACCGCTACTGCTACGATTAATGATTCCATTTGCATATCCTTGTTGTTTCTTATTCAGCGTTAACATGCAGCGTCAGGCCGTCAACTTTAACGACCACGGCTCGCGTACCACCGGCAATTATTTCACTCCCGACATTACGAATCGTCCAATTCGTGCCCCGATATTCAGCTCGCGCTTCCGCGCCAGGTGCCAGATCCTCAATTATATCTACTGTATCGCCAGAGATTGTCGCCCGGAACCCCTTTGCCCCGCCGCGAATTGTCGCGTACAAACTTCTGCGAAAAGTAAACATGAAAATCAGTGAAAGAAGGCCGAAAGCCAGCCACTGTCCCCATTCTGGCATCACAATTCCAAACAGACTCGCCGCTCCAACAAGCGCCGCAGCGACACCTAGAAATACCAAATAGAACTGCGCGTCAATGGCAAACAGCTCTGCGCCAAGCAATATGGCGCCAAGAATCATCCATCCCCACCAGGTCATCGGACAATCTCCTAATTCCGCAAGCACGCACTATAGCCCGAGTCCACTCTTGCACGATAGTCTGTATTACTACCGATCGATGCTTGCTTGACGGAGCGCTCGCCCTCAGTCGCAATTTTTCGGTTACTATCCGGGGACCGCATCGCTAAGAAGAATAAGAGGAGCCGGCATGCAGGAAATTGTAGACACTATCAACGGATATGTCTGGAGCCCGGCCCTGGTCTGGCTTTGTCTGGGAACGGGCCTGTTCTTCTCGATATTGACCCGTTTCGTCCAGGTTCGCCTGTTTCGCGAAATGGTCCACCTGTTGTTCTCAAACAAGAGTTCCGAGAAAGGCATCTCGTCATTTCAGGCTCTGGCGGTGTCGCTGTCAGGTCGCGTAGGCACCGGCAATATTGCAGGGGTTGCAGCAGCGATTGGTTTCGGCGGGCCTGGTGCCGTCTTCTGGATGTGGGTAGTTGCGTTTCTTGGCTCGGCGACCGCCTATGTGGAATCCGCGCTTGGACAAATCTACAAGGAAGATACCGACGGACAATATCGCGGCGGTCCGGCATTTTATATTGAAAAAGCAATGGGGCAAAAGTGGTACGCGATACTCTTTGCGATCACGACAATAATCGCTGTCGGGTTGCTGCTACCGGGCATACAGTCAAATGCAATCGGCAACGCCGCTGAGTTGGCACTCGGTGCAGGCGATATGATTCACACTGATTTTGGCAGCCTGAGCACGACCAAAATTGTGACTGCGACTGTGGTGGTTATGATCCTCGGCTTCATCATCTTTGGAGGCGTCAAGCGTATTGCCAAGTTTACGCAGATTGTCGTGCCCTTCATGGCGCTCGCCTACATTATTGTCGCCGTTGCAATCATCGCGCTGAATATCACGGAACTTCCCGGAGTTGTGTCCTTGATCCTTACCGACGCATTTACGCCAATGGCCGGTTTGGGCGGGGCCATTTTTTGGGGTGTGAAGCGCGGCGTGTTTTCCAACGAAGCCGGGCAAGGCACTGGTCCGCATGCAGCCGCAGCGTCCGAAGTGGAACACCCGGCACAGCAAGGCCTGGTGCAGGCGTTCTCGGTCTACGTCGACACATTGTTCGTCTGTTCAGCAACCGCGTTCATGATTCTGATCACCGGTGCATACAATGTGCATGGCGTTGACGGTGGCATGCTGATTGCCAACCTTCCAGCCACAATCGATCCCAATACGCCGACCTATACGCAACTGGCTGTGGACAGTGTAATGCCCGGCATCGGCAAACCGTTTGTCGCCGTCGCACTGTTCTTTTTCGCGTTTACGACCCTGCTCGCTTATTACTACATTGCCGAAACTAACGTGGCCTACCTTCGACGTTTTTTCAAGATCCGCGGTGAACTGGTGATACTGAAGATCGGCTTAATGGCGGCCGTCTTCTACGGTGCCATACGCACCGCAAGTCTGGCCTGGGGATTGGGCGAAATTGGCGTCGGTCTCATGGCCTGGCTCAATATCATTGCGATATTGATTCTCTATTTCATGGGCGGCGCCGCTTTGAAAGCGCTCAAAGACTACGAAGCACAACGCAAGGCTGGAGTGAGCAAATACACGTTTGACCCCGACGCCCTGGGCATCAAGAACGCGGATTTCTGGAAAAAGCGACGCTAACCGGAATCAGATCCAATTTATCGATCGAAAAAGGAATCTGACCCCAATCAGCGGTTGATGTAGTTGAGCGCGCGATTGTCGACAGCCAGAGCAGCCTCGTGCACCGCCTCGGCCAGGCTTGGATGAGCATGAATGGTCCGCTGCAGGTCTTCGGTGCTCGCTGAGAATTCCAGGGCAAGCACCGCCTCGGCAATCAACTCTCCGGCCATCGGCCCTACAATATGAACACCAAGGACTTCGTCATCGTCCTGTGCAGAAATCACCTTGACCATGCCGCTGGTCTGTTCCATCGCCTTGGCCCTGCCACTCGCCGCGAACGGAAACGAACCTGTCTTGTATGCCCGACCGCTCGCTTTTACTTCATCTTCCGTCTTGCCCACCCAGGCGATTTCGGGGGACGTGTAAATAACGAAAGGAATCACGTTGTAATTGACTTCAGCCGTCTCGCCGGCAATCAAATCAGCCACCATGACGCCCTCTTCGGACCCTTTGTGCGCAAGCATCGGGCCACGTACGCAATCACCGATGGCGAAAACTCCCTTGACTGGAGTTCGACAGCTTTCGTCGACAACCATAAAGCCGCGTTCGTCCTGTTGAACACCTGAGTCCTGGGCAAGCAGTCCGTCGACGAAAGGCCGGCGACCGACTGCAACGACAAGCTGGTTAACCTCAATGGACTGCGCACCCGATGCGTCAGTAAATTCGACGGTTACCCCAGCAGCTCCAGCTTTGGCAGAGGTAACCTTGGCACCGAGCCGAATATCGAGACCCTGCTTCTTGAATTCCCTGGCTGTGATTTTGGCAACATCACGATCGGCCATAAACAGAAACTCATCCATGGCTTCGAGCACGGTCACTTTGGATCCCAGTCGTGACCAAACGCTGCCAAGTTCAAGGCCTATGACTCCGGCACCGACCACACCGAGTCTCTCTGGCACGGCACCAAACTCCAACGCGGCCCAGGAATCGACGATTCTTGTGCCATCGAATGGGGCAATCTCGAGTTCGATCGGCGTCGATCCCGACGCCAGGATCACGTATTTGGATTCAATGATCTCGGGCTCACCGCCGACCGGTGTAAATTCAACTTTCTTTTCCGCAAGCAACTTGCCATGGCCAACCAGCCCTGCAACCTTGTTCGCCTTCAAGAGACCTGCGACCCCGCCCGTTAATTGCCGAACAATGCTGGCACGGCGTTTTTGCATCATGCCAATATCCACGGTGATGCCACCTGTCCCTATCCCATGCTTCTTGAATTCGTGCTGCGCCCGGTGAACGAGCTCCGAAGACTCGAGTAGCGCCTTGGAAGGTATACATCCTGCATTCAGGCACGTCCCGCCGAACGCATTCTTGCCGTCTTTATTTTTCCACTCGTCAATACAAGCGACTTTCATGCCATGTTGAGCTGCCCGAATTGCTGCAATATATCCGGCCGGCCCGGCACCGATAACCACTACGTCAAAACTCTTGTTCATTTTGTTGTCATTTTCCTGTCCAAAGAGGTGGTTGCTAGATCTGCAGCAATAATCGGCCTGGATCTTCGAGCTGCTGCTTGATAGACACCAGGAACTGCACCGCCTCGCGGCCATCGATAATCCGATGATCATAAGTCAGCGCAACGTACATCATTGGCCGTACAACGATATCACCGTCGATGACCATCGGACGCTCTTGAATCGCATGCATGCCCAGAATGGCGCTTTGCGGCTGATTCAGAATCGGTGTCGACAACATGGAACCGAATACCCCGCCATTAGTGATAGTGAACGTACCGCCCGTGAGTTCCTCCATGCCGATCGTTCCGTCTTTCACCTTGCTGGCCATCGCATCCAGCGCCCTTTCAAACTGTGCGAAATTCATTTGGTCTACGTCATGTACGACAGGCACCATGAGACCGCGTTCCGATGACACCGCGATACCGATATCGAAATAGTTGTGGTACACGATGTCGTTGTCTTCGATCGCCGCATTAACCACTGGGAATTTCTTTAGCGCCTCGACCGAGGCCTTTGCGAAAAATGACATGAAACCAAGCCGCACGCCATGTTCTTTCTGGAAGGTGTCGCGGTAGCGACCACGCATAGCCATAACCGCAGTCAAATCGACTTCATTGAATGTCGTCAGCATGGCCGCTGACTGTTGTGCTTCGACCATGCGCTCGGCGATTCGCGTTCGCAGGCGGGTCATGGGTACGCGTTGTTCTCTCCGTTCGAACGCAACTACTTCGCTCTCATCCACCACCAGTGGTGCGGGATCGCCCGGCGTTACGTTACTGCTGTCGTCAGACTTCAGGAACATCATTACGTCGGCCTTGGTGATACGACCCTGTTTGCCTGTCCCGGGAACCATGGTTGCGTCGAGGTCATGTTCGTCGAGCAGTCGTCGAACGGCCGGACTCGTCTTGCCCGGCGCGTCGCTCACTTTCCTGGCGATCTCGGGCGCCGCACTCTCCAGGTCGGCTGCCGGCGCAGTTTGCGTGTCTGCGGCAGCCTCCCCTTCTTGCAGAACGGCCAACACAGCGCCTGCGATAACCACGGTACCATTGGCGACGCGAATCTCTGACAGTTTGCCGGCGACCGGTGCCGGAATCTCCAGCACCACTTTGTCTGTCTCAAGGTCCGCCAGATTCTCGCCACGTGCAATCGAATCGCCAACCCTCTTGTGCCAGACAACGAGAGTCGCGTCATTGACAGACTCTGGTAGCGCGGGAACCTTGATCTCAATACTCATTTCGTCTTCCGTTTTGACTTTTCGGATTTGCCGGGCGTACTGGCCTTCACTGAAATATCCAGTGCTGCTTCGAGCAATGTTTGCTGTTGCTGCAAGTGAATCTTGAAAATACCAGAGGCCGGTGCAGCAGCACCCCCTCGACCTGCGTAGTAAAGCTGCTGGTGATCCTTGAGCGGCTGCCACAGCCGATGTTGAATCTGATACCACGCGCCCTGATTCTGCGGTTCTTCCTGACACCATACAATTGAATCGACATGTTCGTAAGAACTCATCAGCCTGGCGTAGTCCTGAACCGGGAATGGGTACAACTGCTCAATACGAATCAATGCGACATCGCCAAGACCGTGAATCTGACGCGCTTCCAGCAAGTCGTAGTAGACCTTGCCACTGCAGAGAACCACACGACGAGTTTGCTTCGCTTCAATGTCTTCGGCCTCAGACACGATCGGCCTGAACTGACCCGTCGACAATTCGGCCAATGGGGAAACAGACATCTTGTGACGCAGCAAACTCTTCGGCGTCATCACAATCAACGGCTTGCGGAATGATCGCATTATTTGCCGTCTTAACAAGTGAAACATCTGTGCGGGCGTCGATGGCACACAAACCTGCATGTTGTTCTCGGCACACAATTGCAGAAAACGTTCAAGTCGCGCCGAAGAATGTTCCGGACCCTGCCCTTCGTATCCGTGCGGCAGAAACATCGTAAGGCCACACATTCGCCCCCATTTCGATTCGCCGGAACTTATGAACTGATCGATAACTACCTGGGCTCCATTGACAAAATCCCCGAACTGGCCTTCCCATATCACGAGCGTATTCGGCGCAGTCGTTGAATAACCGTACTCGAAGCCAAGTACCGCCTCTTCAGATAGCAATGAATCGATCACACGAAACGCATCAGGCCGGTCGACAATATGTTGTAACGGTGTGTATTCGCGATTGTTGATCTGGTTGTGCAAAACGGCATGGCGGTGAAAAAAAGTCCCGCGAGCGCTGTCCTGACCGACGATCCGGCAGTCGTAACCTGCCTCGATCAGAGAGGCAAAGGCCATTGTCTCGGCGAAACCCCAGTCCAGGTCTACGTCACCGTTCGCCATGCGAACGCGCTCGTCAATAATCCGCTGCACACGGCCATGCAGTTTCATGTCCGGCGGCACCGCCGTGACCATCCGGCCTAGTTCCGCCGCCATCGTCGGGCTGATAGTCGTATCAACAGGGTCATCCCAGTCGGCGTCGAGCAATGGCTCCCAGTCGACCGTGAACTCATTGCCAATCATGCCAAGCGTCGATTTTGGCACTGGTTCGCCGCGGTCAAGGCGGTCACGATATGCGCCCTGCATGCTCGTAACTCCGCTCGGTGAAATCAACTGTTTTTCAATCAACCGCTTAGCGTAGAGTTCACGTGTCGTCTCATGGCTGCGAATTCGCCCATACATGACAGGTTGGGTCGCTGCCGGTTCATCGGCTTCGCTATGGCCATGGCGTCGGTAGCAAACCAGGTCGATGACGACGTCTTTCCTGAAGTTCTGCCGATATTGAAGCGCCAGTCGGGTTACGAATACGGCCGCCTCCGGATCGTCACTGTTCACATGGAAGATTGGCGCCTCGATCATTTTCGCCACGTCGCTGCAATAGTCAGTCGAACGTGCGTCAGACGGACGGCTGGTTGTAAAACCGATCTGGTTGTTCACGACGATATGCACGGTTCCGCCCGAACGAAACCCGTTTGTCTGTGATAACTGAAAGGTCTCAGTGACCACGCCCTGCCCCGAGAATGCCGCATCGCCGTGAATGAGAATTGGCAGAACCTCCTGACGTTCGGCATCGCCGCGACGCTGTTGCCTGGCACGAACCGAGCCCTGCACAACCGGGTCGACAATTTCCAAATGCGACGGGTTGAAAGCCAGAGCAATGTGAATATTGCCACCGGCGGTCGTCATGTCTGCCGAAAAACCCTTGTGGTACTTGACGTCACCGGAACCTTTCAGCTCAATCGGGTCGTAATTGCCCTCGAATTCCTCGAACAACTCCTCCGGTGACTTGCCGAGAATATTGACCAGTACGTTGATACGACCGCGATGTGCCATGCCGATTACGATCTCACGAATTCCGGTGGCACCGCCTTGTTGAATCAGGTCATCGAGCATTGGTATGAGACTCTCGCCACCTTCCAGCGAGAAGCGCTTCTGGCCGGCATAGCGAGTGTGCAGATATCGCTCGATCCCCTCCGCGCCGGTCAGCTGCTCGAGAATCCACAAGCGTTCTTCAGTTTTCAGCGTATCTGCAACCACGCCCTGTTCAAATCTCTTTCGCAACCACAGTCTCTCGCGCGCACGGGAAATGTGGGCAAACTCGGCACCAACCGTACCGCAATAAATCGATTTCAGTAACTCGAGTATTTCGCGCAGCTTCATGCGCTTGTTGCCGGTACCGGCCAGACCACCGGTATCGAACTCAGTGTCCATGTCCGCACTGGTCAAGCCCAGATAATCGAACTTGAGAACGCCTGGTATCCTGCGCTCCATCAGCCCGAGCGGGTCAATGTCCGCGATCTGGTGTCCGCGCAGGCTGTAGACCTGGATCAGTCGGGAAACGGCCGCCTGCTTCTCGCCGGAGGACACCGCGGTGCGCGACCCGGCCGGCCGCGTGTGGCTGCCACTTCGCCCATTACGCGATTCGGCAAGCAAGTCATTACGGACTGCGGAATGCGCGATTTCAGTGTCGGGATTGCCCAGCGTCTCGAAGTACTCACGCCACGCCTTCGGTACCGACTCCGCGCTGTGCAAATACTGTTCATACAGAGCCTCGACGGCACTGGCATTGCCGCCGAATAGCGGCGTCGAGGCGTATTGTTCCTTGAGAGAATGACTCATCACACGGCGGCTTGTCTATGCCCGGCAGGTCCCGGGTTACAAACATCAGAACAGGCAAGTACTCCGACAACGTGATATTGAAGGAGTACTTTAATAAGGGATGCTAGTTTAGCCCAAGCCAAAGATATAGGGAATGGACAACGGGTCACAGAAACCGCAGCAAGTGGACGAATTCGTAGCAGACCAGGCACGAGTAAATACTGAAGAACACCGTCAGGAAAAGGCCCGTGCGCACGCGATTCAGAAATCGCGCTTTGGCCAGAAAGACCAGCGTCAGGATACCAACACCCGTCATCGCCATTTTCGTGGCCGCGAATGGTCCCGTGCCATACTCCAGTATCGCTGCCATAACCGGATTGCTCTCAACCATGCCGTGGCGCAACAATTGCACCGTCATGAATGCATCGGCACAGCTCAGCAACATCGTGCCCACCGCCATGACGAACAGCCACGGGTGATGCCAATCGAGGAACACGACTTCCGCTTCGTCACCGCGTCGCGTGCCGAGTCGCCTTGAACGCAGGAACCCAAACAACACAGTGCGCCACGTAAGACGACGCCGGTCCATGCTTCGCTTATCAGCAACGGCGTCGATCGTATCCGTCAAGGTGGAACTCCTCTTATTATTGATTCAGCTCCCACGAACCCGGCCTGTGGAACCTCTGCTCAACTATTTCACGGCTGCCATCTCAAATCCTGAACATGAATGTCGGCCCTGTACCCCAATGAGCAAGTTACTTTCCGGCCCTACATCATCATGATTTATGGATCCTTTCTCAAGTTCGGCGACAACGCCGACAGACCGACTGTATAGGATCCCGACGAATGCCACGCCAGCCCGGGACGGAGATACCGGCTGCGAACAGCGATAATGCTGTCTCGAACGTTACTCGCACCCTTGTCAAGGCTCGCGCAATGAAAGGCCATACGGCAGCCCTGCCAAGCGGCGAAGCCATATCTTATGTCGAAAGAAAACGCTGGCTTTAGATGCTGTTGGTCCTGTATCCGTTACACCAACTGGTCGGCATGTGGCGGCACTGGTCCACCGACAACTACCGTTGTGCGTAAATGAATACTGATACGTAGTCGAATTCAGGCTGTACCAATTCTGTACGATCTGCCTAATTATCAGGGCTGCCGGAACGCGTCTTCCGCATTAGCCTGCTCAGGCTTGCACAGGCCCCTGGCCCGGACTATTCATGAATACGCTCGCGCCCTTGCTTGATCCTTGCCCGCACACAGAATATTCCTCCCTCGGGAATACACCCTGGTATTCCGCTCGGTCTGGAAATCCTGTGTGCCAACAATGTACTGCGCAATCATCACGGCAATTCATGAATAGTCCGGGCCAGGTTTTCAAATGACGCAACAACAAGCAATCCGGGTACCAATCCTTGCGATGATTATTTTCCTGGTCGCCGCATTGTTTGCCCGGTCGTTTCTGCAATTAAGGCTGCAGAACCTGGGTTACAACCCAGGTTTCGCCAAAGACCTGAGTTTCCTTGTTGTTCCGCCGATTCTCGCGGTGCTGATGTACCCGATCTTCAGGGAGCACAAAGACCACTTGTCGAGCCTGTTTCAACGTCGGCAGCTGAGTTGGCGGCTCGTCCTGGCGGCACTTGCCGTCGGCCTGCTTATGCGCATCGCGTGGTGGTGCCAGCTCATTGTTCGAATTTCATTTGGCATAACAAAAAACGCCGATCCGGAAGCAATCGTCGGTCCCAGTTTTTCGTTCAATTGCCCGCCGGGACCGGTCATAGTCCTTGGCGTGTTTGTAATGGCAATGCTGGTGCCGGTCATTGAAGAAGTCACCGACCGTGGACTGATTCAGTCATCTCTTGTGCATCGTGGCAAAAGCCAGGCCATAATGATCTCGGCGCTTGTATTCGCTGCATTTCATCCACCGGCAAGTTACCCGCTGACATTTGTTGCCGGAGTCATCCTCGGAATCCAGTTTTGGAACAGCGGCACGCTCTGGTTTTCAGTCATTACGCACGCTACGTATAACGGCCTGATTCAACTCGACTGGCGTTGCATCAACGGCACGTGGAACCCACTCGCATCGGACTTGCCACTGTACGCACCCGGCACAGTTGGTCTGGTCGGGCTGATCCTGTCCGTCGCTGGCATTGGCTACCTGATCCGCGAGAACCGGGCTGGGGCGCGCTAGTTATGCCGCACGCCCCGCCCTTGCAACCACTTATAAAGCGTTGGCCACTCGTTCGATAATGTACGACGTGGCCTCCACGAGACCCTCGTAGACATTAATAATGTCACGCCCGATCGACCTGGTATCGCTGACCCCAGCGTACGTATTGCCACCGCTATCATCCGAGCATACGCCCGTACCGCCACTTACCAGGCCGATCTCGGCCATTGTTAGTTCTCTCATGATTCAAACTCCTTTTCGAATCCCGGTTTTACATCCTGCGCAACCTGCGCAAATTCACACTACCCGTCGCCGCACCGACTTGCTTGCGCACAAACTGCATCGAATGACCTGTTTTGACATAGTTACGGGCTTTCACCCTTATTCGTTGTCGTGAGCTTGTGATGGATCGCACAGAACGCGCCAAGCTGCCGCATTACGCTGCGCAGACAGGTAATCGTTTGGGCAAACGGGTACAACCATGCAAAATTATCGAATTATGGCCGGCACGCTGGTGTTGGCACTCCTCACGGCTGGCAATGCCAGCGCCGACAACAATTTTGGTTTGGGCATCCGGGCCGGCACGTTGGGCCTTGGCGTGGAAGGTCGGTGGAAACCATTACCATTGGTGGATTTTCGCGTCGGCGCCAACGCATACGAGTATGAGGATGACGGTAATCAAGCCGGGGTTAATTACGATGCGACGCTAGATCTCGACACGGTTTATATCACCGCAAATTTTCGCTTTCCGGTTAGCCCATTCCGCGTCACGGTCGGTGCTTTCTCCAACAGCAACGAATTCAAAATGGCCAGTGCCGATAACGCCAGCTTCAACATCGGTGGCGTTGACTTTTCTGCTGCCGAAGTTGGCACTCTGACCAGCGTCACTTCATTCGCCAGCACTTCGCCGTACCTTGGTATCGGTTTTGATTTTGAGTTGTTCGGCAAGACGGGACTGAACCTTGACCTTGGTGTGCTCTGGCAAGGCGAACCAGACGTTACACTCGAGGCAAACGGTTTGGCCGCAGGCCTGGTCGATTTTCAGTCAGCGCTTGAAACTGAGCGGCTGCAACTCGAAGACGAAATGAGCTCCTTCAAGGCCTGGCCTGTAATCTCTCTGGCCTTCGTTTACAACTTCTGAGCCGCGGCGCCCGCTAAGCCCGACAGCACCGGCAACAAAAGCGCCTACCGATGCAGTTCCCTTATATCGAACTGGCGTAAGCTCATTCGACCGACGTTCAACTTTCTGCCTGTATTTGCAGCATGCCGCGCACGTATAATACCGGTGACGTGATTTTTGACTTGCACACTCATACGACCGCATCCGACGGCGCACTACAGCCCGCGGGGCTCATTCAACTCGCCGCGGAGCACAATGTTGACTGCCTGGCGATCACCGATCACGACACCTTGAGTGCCTTCGAAACACTCGATCCTACAAGTAGTTCCGGGCCCAAACTGCTGGTCGGCATCGAGATGTCAACGGTATGGCGAGGACACAGTGTTCATATCATCGGTCTCAACGTTGACCGCCATAACCGGACCTTGCTTGACGGACTTGTGGCGCAGCAGGCTGCCCGATTGGGGCGGGCCACCACCATTGCGAGTCGCCTTACCAACATCGGCATCGACGACCCATTGCCAGCAGTCCTCAGCATCGCCGGCAGCAGCACGATCGGGCGTCCACATTTTGCGCGACATCTGGTCAATATCGGCACGGTCAAGGACACACGTACCGCGTTTCGCAAATACCTTGGCGCGGGCAAGCCAGGTGACGTCAAACAATGCTGGGCGTCGTTACCCGAAGTAATTTCGTGGATAGCGGCAGCAGGCGGCACACCGGTACTCGCGCACCCGACAAAATACGGCATGACCTGGACCAAACTCCGTGCATTGATTGAGGAGTTCCGAATGGTCGGCGGACTATGCGTGGAAGTCGTGTGCGGTAGTCAGGAAATGCTGGTGACAAAAAAGCTCGCTGACCTGACCAATGAGTTTGAACTCACGGCTTCCTGTGGTTCCGATTTTCATCAACTCAGCAGTTGGTCGGCGCCAGGGCGATTCCAACCGCTACCCAGCTCGGTAACCAGGGTGTGGGACACGTGGTAGACGTCCTCACAATCTCAGAAGAAATCGAGATACCGATAAGCGAGCTGCAGTTGAGCGCAGTCCGGGCAAGTGGCGCCGGCGGTCAAAACGTAAATAAAGTGGCAACGGCAATTCACCTGCGCTTTGCATCGGCGAACAGCGCGTCGTTACCCGACTACGTCAAAACCCGGCTGCTCGAACTGGACGATCGCCGCATTACTCCGGATGGCGTCGTCGTCATCAAAGCGCAGGAACATCGAACGCAGGAACGCAATCGCCGGGCTGCGATCGAACGACTGCGCGAATTGGTTTTGAGTGTGCTGGTTGAGAAAAAACCGCGTAAACCGACAAGACCGCCGAAACGCGAACTGCAGAAACGCATGGACGACAAGCGTCGGCGCGGAGATCTGAAGCAATCACGTGGCCGCATTGAGGACGACTAGCGCCGGGCCTCACAACGCCCTGGGGCAATGCACTGCGGCTGACTGCCAGATACAGCCTTGCGTGTCCCAGTACTCCTGAACACCCAGGTTCTCCATCAGATCAAGAAACCCGGGCTGTTGTCGAAGCACTTGAAACTCGGGGATAAACAAGACTTCCATGGGAAAGACTTCACCAGGTTGCTCAAGAAGTCTGGCAACCGACATCGCACCATCGACATCACCGAGCAATGTTCGAGCAAACACTTCCAGCAGTGGCGCAAGTTGTTGATTCGCAGATGCGAGTTCAACAGCGTCAAGCGCTGCCTCGCGCTTCGTTGGCTCGCCAAGCGAGTCCAAAAGGGGTTGAATCCAGTCCGTTGCTCCACCGACCATCGAGACACCTGCAAGCATGAGGTTTTGTGCTTCTTCCATGCGTCCCTCACGCGTAAGCAACAACGCGTAAGCAAACACATGCGTGGACCAATTGGCTCCCAGTCGATTGGCGCGATCAAAAAACTCAGCCGCTCTCGCTGAGTCACCGAGCCATGTGTAGGCTATCGCAACACGACTGTTGATAGTGACGGATGCCGGGTAAATTTCCAGCCCTGCCAGCGCCTGTTCGAGCGAATCGTCAATCCTGCCGACACTCGCAAGCATGACCGAGTACCAGTTGAACGAATTAGGGTCAACGACGCCGGCCCGTGTCGCACGAACATACGCCTGCTCCGAATCAATCCACTTCCGTTGCGTATAGTAGACATAACCGAAGATTGCACCAGCCGCATCAGCAATGCTTGGGTCGACCGCGATGCCCTGCTCCACAGTACTTATTGCCAGCTCGTTCGATTCTTCAAGTGGTGCCTGTCGGTAGACTGGCAAAAGTGCATAGGCTGTCGCAAGCTGCAAATAGGCAGGTCCAAAATTCGGATCGAGTTCAATCGTTTCCCTGAACAATTCCATCGCATCTTCGAATTTGCTCCCGTCTCCTCGGAGTTCAAACGTATGTCGACCTCGCAAAAAGCTGTCCAGCGCCTCGAAGTTTGCCGGCTGTCGCAAGGATGCGAGTTGTTGCGGCGACTCTCCTAACAAGTCATTGCGCACTGCAAGGGCGAGTTCTTCCTGCAGGACGAAAATATCCTCAACTCGTCCGTTGATGCTATCTGCCAGAATATTGTTACCGCTACGCCCGTCATCCAATTGATAACTGATTTTCAGCGCATCACCAACCCGTTGCACACTGCCAGACAAGACAGCGTCAACATCAAGAATCCCGGCGATTCCTGTGACTTCCAGATCCGGATATGCGATTTGACCGTTCTTGATCGAAAACTCCTGAATGTTTTGCAAAGTCTGTACGAGTTCTTCTTTAAAGCCCGAAACAAGGTACGCATCGCCATCATTACCGCTCGAATTGTTAAACGGTAAGACACCAATTGAACGTACGTCACGATCTGGTGGCGAGCGGTCGAGATAGGATTCGGCAAGCAGTGCCACAGCAATGACAGCGGCTATGATCGTCCACAGCCGCGCTCGCGATGGCCTGGTGGCAGCCAATGGCACCGCTGCAGCTGACAATGACGGCTCCTTGAGCCGAACCTCCTGCTTCAACCGATAGCCACGCCGGGTCAATGTCTCGATGTACTGATGTGGCCGGTTCTGGTCGCCAAGATGCCTGCGCAACTGCGACAAACTGCGATTGATGGGTTCATCGCTGGTCGCCCGCCCGCCCCAGAGTTCGTCAATAAGTTCATCTCGAGTGACGAGGTCTCCATCTCGTTTGGCAAGGGCCAGGAGAACACCAAACACCAGCGGCTCAGGGTTTTCTTCCTGGTCTTTGCGGCGAAATACGCCACGCGCGGGCAGGATCTCCCAATCCCCGATCTCAAACCCCTTGTTAAGTTCTTCTGCTGTCGGCATGCAAGCATCCCTCGCCGGACAATCATTATGGTACCGGAGGGGGCAACAAACAAAGGACTCGTGAATTGAGCGGTGATTTTCCGCTCAATTCCGGGAGATCACGCCACATCTCCTCTCGTGACGATTAATAAGGTTGATGTTATAATGGTAACATGTTACCTTGGTACATCACTTCAGACAGGAGCAGCACAGTGGAAACCAAAGTCATCAAACGCACACAAACAGGGGTACGTATAGAGTCATCTTTGCTCAAGGTACTCAAGGCACTGGCCGAGTACACCGACCTTTCGCTCGGCGACCTTCTCGAAGGCATTGTTCTGCATGCGTTCGAGGGCAAGCTGCCATTCTCATCCGAGATGGTCACAGTCATCGAACAACTCAAGAAAGTTTACGGATGCGAACTAACGGCTGCCGACAGCCACCGGTTAAAGGAAGAGAGCCAATAACTACCGTTGTTTGCCTGCCTGGTTAACCCAGGATCTGAGATCCTGGGTTAACTATGTGAGCTGGTCCTCGCCTGACAGTCATGACGTCCGAGCCCCGCTGCATGGACCCGGGGACTTGGGATCAGAGGATATTTAAAACAAACCCTCGATACGGCCTTCACTGTTGACCCGAATATTGTTGGCAGCAGGCGCTCTCGGCAGTCCTGGCATCGTCATGATGGCCCCACAGACGACAACAATGAACTCGGCGCCTGCGGCCAATCGCACTTCCCGAATGGGCACGACGTGGCCGGTCGGTGCGCCGAGAAGATTCGGGTCCGTTGAGAAGCTGTACTGTGTTTTCGCCATACACACCGGGTAATGGCCATACCCCTGAGATTCAAAGCGCGCAAATTCTTCACGCACCTTTTTGTCCGCGATCACATCATCAGCGCCATAGATTTTCCTTGCGATACACTGCGTTTTGTCCCACAGACTCAGGTCATCCCGGTATAGCGTTCGGAATTGCGCCGCACCACTGTCACATAACTCGGCGACATGTCTTGCGAGCTCGGTAGAGCCAGCCCCACCGTCTGCCCAATGCGTGCTCTTTATTGCACGAACACCAAATTTGTCGCAGAAACGCTCCACGACGCTGACTTCGGCATCTGTGTCGGCGGTAAAGTGATTGATCGAAACAACCACGGGCACCCCAAAATGACCAAGATTGCGGATATGTTGCGCGAGGTTATTGCAACCCGACTCAAGCGCTGCGACATTTTCAGCGCCAAGATCGGTCCTGGCTACACCACCCTGCATCTTCAGTGCTCTGATGGTAGCCACCAGCACGACCGCGTCCGGCCGCAGGCCAGCTTTGCGGCACTTGATATTGAAGAACTTCTCCGCGCCAAGATCAGCGCCGAAACCAGCCTCAGTCACTATGTAGTCGGCCAGCTTCATTGCGGTACGAGTCGCGACAACTGAGTTACAACCGTGCGCAATATTGGCAAACGGCCCGCCGTGCATGAGCGCCGGATTGTTCTCCATTGTCTGCACGAGGTTCGGTTGAAATGCATCACGCAGCAACGCCGTCATGGCACCCTGTGCATTCAATTGCCGCACAGTTATCGCCTCATTTTTGCGCGTATAACCGAATACGATATTTCCAATGCGTTGTTCGAGGTCCTGGAGGTCTGTGGCCAGACAGAATATCGCCATGATCTCCGACGCCACGGTAATATCGAAACCAGCTTCACGAGCGACGCCATTGTGGAAACCGCCGAGTCCCGTCGTAATGGTTCGCAATGCGCGGTCATTCATATCGACTGCCCGACGCCACGTAACGCGGCGAGGGTCGATGTCGAGTTGATTCTCCCAATGCATGTGGTTATCAATGAGCGCCGCAAGCAAATTGTGGGCGGCGCCGATCGCATGAAAATCACCGGTGAAGTGCAGGTTGATATCGGTCATCGGGACGACTTGTGCTTTGCCTCCACCCGCCGCACCACCTTTCATGCCAAAACACGGCCCAAGACTGGGCTCGCGCAAACACATGACGGCCTTCTTGCCAATGCCGTTGAGGGCATCACCCAGCCCTACCGTTGTGGTTGTCTTACCCTCACCGGCTGGCGTCGGTGACACGGCCGTGACCAGGATCAGCTTGCCATCCGCGTTGCCGCTGATCGCCTTGATGTAATCGGCACTGATCTTGGCCTTGTCGTGCCCGTAGGGGACCAAGGCATCGGAAGGAATGCCGATCTTTGCGCCGACTTCCTGAATGGGCAGAAGCTTCGCTGCCTGTGCAATCTCAATATCACTCTTCATTGCCACGATTATTCCCTTTGCTTCACAACCGGATCGGCTGCGGATTCTATCGCAAGCAGTGCGCCGGATGCATTTCTTTGGCTGCCTGGCTTCGCATTCATCGAGCCAGATCTGTTCAAGTGGCGCCAGGAAAGCCACGCCAGGCTGGCTCCAGGCCCAATCAGGGTCTGTGTCGGCCCAACCTGATTCCATAAGAGAACCGTCACGAACACATCAGGAAACCGTCATGACCCTTCAGCCCGGCTATTCGACTATTCAGCCTCGAATACAGGTGATGGAGCGAGACAATGACTTACGACAATTGGAATCAGGAAATTGAAACCAGCATCATGATACTTGGCGCCATGTATGCCCTGAGTATCGTCGGTCTGATCGTCTGGGTCGCCGACAAGGCCGGGGTCTGATTCAGGTCGCCAGTGGATCCACGATCTCCAGCTCGCCAATGGTGAGCGTTGACGCAAGCACAACCTGGACGGCGCCCTGCCAGTTTGGTAACACACCCTGTATTCACCAGACGGCTAGTCGATGCCAATCAACTTGTGGGTTTGCAAACTGAGCTTCCATCGCGGATTGCGCAGACAAAAGTCAATTACAGCCCGCGTATTCGACTCGAGACCTGCATCATCGAGCGGCTGCAAGAAAAAGTGCCCGAACGACAGGCCCTCAAACTGACTCGGCTGTGCTTCCGCTTCCTGTTGTGGAAATACCAGTTTGAGCTCGTCGCCACTTCGTTGTTGCAGGCGCGCCCGGCCTTTCGGGCTAACGCACAACCAGTCAACGCCCGGCGGCACTGCTATCGTACCGTTAGTTTCAACGCCAACTTCGAATCCTGCTGCATGCAATGCATCAATCGCCACGGCATCGAGCTGCAACAGTGGTTCTCCGCCCGTACATACAACATATGGCCGGCTGGTCTGCACATCCGCGGGCCAGGTTGCGGCAACACTCCTGGCCAATTCGTCCGGTGATCCAAACTTGCCGCCGCCCGGCCCATCGGTGCCGACAAACTGCGTGTCACAGAACCGGCATGTCGCCTCCGCGCGATGCAGCTCTCGTCCAGACCAGAGATTGCAGCCAGCGAAACGAAGGAAGACGGCGGGCCGGCCGGTTTGCGCGCCCTCGCCCTGCAACGTGTAATAGATCTCTTTAACGGTGTAGGTCATTTACTGTAAGCAGGGGATCGTCGATCCCGGCCTCGGCGAAGCCCTTCGCGCGTAGTTTGCACGCCGCACACCGCCCGCAAGGCGGGCGGGTACCGTTGTAGCAGGTGTGCGTCAACGCCATCGATTCGAGTGCACCAAGCTCGATGGCAAGCTCAACCGTCTGCTTTTTTGAGAGATGCATCAACGGTGTGTGAATCTGTATCTGAGTCTGCATGCCGAGACGGATCGTGTTCTGCAGCGACTGGACAGTCTCCTCCCGGCAATCGGGGTAACCGCTGTAGTCTGTCTGCGCGACTCCGGCAACAATGTGCTCAATATCTCTCTGGTACGCAAATGCTGCGGCAAACGTCAGGAATATGAGATTACGCCCTGGAACAAAGGTATTGGGCAATTCTGTTGGCAGTGCGGTACTAACCCCCACGTTTAGTCCGGAATCGGTCAAGGCATCACCACCTAGCGCGGAGAACGTATCGATCGGCAAACAAGTATTGGTAATACCGGCCGCTACGGCGACATTTCTTGCACACTCGAGTTCTATGCGGTGGCGTTGTCCATAGTCAAAGCTAATGCTCGATACGGCATCGTGGCCAAACCGGTCCAGGGCCCAGAAAAGACAGGTTGTCGAATCCTGGCCGCCAGACAAAACGACCAGTGCTTTTGCGCCTTTGCCGCTCATCGCGCCGGATCAGGACCCTGCCCATGCCTGTCACAGCCGGCATCATCACAACGCGATTGTGGAGTACCAGGATTCAAAATCTATCCAGCCGCAGGTTCATCATCATTTGAATAGTCTCTCCGCGTCGCTGATTTTACTATCCGTGTCCGCCGGCTGCTCCGCCGGCCCGTCGAAAAGTGAGCTCAGTGCTACATGCGCCTGATCTTCGCTCGCTTTGCGGTTGGGGTCGAAGGCCTGATCATTTGCCACAAACCATTCGCAAAAATTCAGTCGTGCTTTCTCGATGACCTCTTCGGCGTCATCTTCGCGACACTGCTTTGGAACGGTCTTGTCAAAAAGCGAGCACATCATGCATACATGAAGATAATTTGCGCAATTCGGACACTCGTCTTGCCGGGACAACGGCAGCGACAGCTCGGCCAGTGACGCGCCGCAGCGATAGCAGGCAATGTTATGGGTCATACAGCACCCGCCTCAAACCAGGGAAACAAAGTATAACTTCTTGCCGATGGACAGTGACCCCTTCTTGTATCGAAGCGATCAGAGCGCGCCCTGACAGCGCAACTGATATATTAGAAACGACATTAATTATCATTTATAAATTATTGATTTTATTACTAATATATAGGACTTTTGATCCGCGTATGTTGCCACGCCGCAAGTCTTGTAAGGCCTGATTCGCAGCATCAAGCGGGAAGCTCTGTACCGTTACCATGGGCGGCAGGGCGGCCGCGATTGGCAGGAACTCAACCAGGTCCCGATGCGTGATGCTACTCTGCTCGAGACGGATGACATCAGCAGATTGGCTCGGCTGGTCCTGAAGTCCTCTTCAGCCAAAGTGGCTCCATTGCCTGCAAACTGAGGCCCGAAATTAAGCAGCGGTTCAGCTTCGCCGCGCTAGTATTGGCCCCAACATCGATAAGTACGCCGACCAATGTCGAAACCGGAGGCTGCATGAACACTCGATCGCTGAACAATCCGAAGAGGCTCTGCGAACTCGCCATGTTGCTGGCGATGTGGCCGCTGGCCGGACTTGCGCAGGCCCCGGTCGACGAAAGCGGCAATCCCATCGGCGACTACCAGGCACAGGGCGAGGCTGTAAATGAAGCTGACACCCCGGTGGCGACCGCAGCAGAACTCGAAGTCCTGGTCGGCTCCATCGCACTGTACCCTGATGACCTGCTCGCCATTATTTTGCCGGCATCGACTTACCCACTGCAGCTGGTCGAAGCGGCACGATTCCTTGAGGCCCTGAAGGACGATCCATCATTGCGCCCGGACGATGACTGGGATGACTCCGTTGTAGCGTTGACGAATTACCCCGAAGTCATCGAATTGCTAAACGAAGACCTCGACTGGACGTGGCGCCTCGGGGAAGCTGTCGTCGCTCAGCAAGCCGACGTCATAGCCGCAATCGAAGTATTTCGTGACCGTGCCTATGCGGCCGGCAATCTGAAAAGCGACGAATACCAGAACGTCACCGACGAAGACGGCATCATCGAGATCACGCCAGTCAATGAAGAGGTCATTTACGTACCCTATTATGAACCCGAGCGCGTCATCGTCTATCAGCCACGGCCGGTCTATTACTACCACCCGCGACCGTACCCTGTTTATTACTACCCCTACCCTTATGGTTACTCGTTCAATGATGGCTATTTCTGGGGTGTAACCACGGCATTCACGATCGGCTGGGCCACTGACTACCTGCACGTTCGCCACCACAGCTACTACGGACATCCGTACTACGGTCACTCGTACAACCACCGCTGGTGGTACCGCCGGCCGTCGATCAGTGTCCACAACACCTACTACGTCAATGACAATCACTATTCCTACAACCGCTATGGCTCTGGGGACCGGTGGCGGTCGAACAACCATCGCCGGATGGGACCGTCCGGCCGGCAAGTCACGCGGACACGGTATCTGCCAAACGACGGCACTCAAGTTGCACGAAATTCCACTGGCATATTGCGAAGCAATGACCGGGCGACCCACACGCGGAACCGTGATGCGCAGCGCCAGCGAAATCGCGACGACCTGCAGAACAGACAACAGCGCGAACAAGGCACGCGACAAAGCAGTGATCGCCGCCGGTCGAATACGATTGTCAATCGAGATACACCGCGCGAACAGCCGGTCGATAGAGCCAACCGCACGGATTCTCGGGACGAGGTACGATTTCGTGAGCGAGATGCGCGGGAGAGAAGCGACGGCAGCTTGTCAACCAATTCCGGAGCGACCGGCAGCCGTTCTTCGTCCAACACCCGCGTAGTCCGTGACTTTGAGCGACGCACTGTCAACCGAGAAACGCGCCAGGACAGGAGCGGGTCGAGGCGCACCGTTGTACGTGCCGACAGTGGTCCGCGAGCCGACGCCGTTGAACGCCGTAACTCGAACACGTCGCGAACCTCAAGGAGCCAATCGCCGGTACCGGTTGCTCGTGGCAACTCCGCAACACCAAGGCCGGCGACGGTCACCCGACGTAATTCAAGCTCCTCGCAAGCCCCGGCATCACGGCCTCAATCCAGTCCGCGCGTGCAAGCCGCTGCACCGCAACGATCGCAACGTGAATCGGCCCCGGCACCGCAAAAGTCGCAATCGAGCAAGGGCAGATCGAAATCCAACTCCGAATCAAGATCAAAATCGGGAAATCGCGGCAAGCGGACTCGCGAACACTAGCCGTCCTCTTTGCCTGAGCCCTGCCGCGGCTGTCTGCCTGCTTTGCGCAGGGCATCGCGAAGAACGTACTCGATCTGCGCATTCAGGCTGCGTAGATCTTCATTCGCCCAGCGATGCATCGCGGACAGCGTCTTTTCGTCAATTCGCAGTGCGAATGCCTTGCGTCCTGCCATTACTTACATCCGGCAATAGCCGCAGGGAAATCGACAACGCAAAATCGCGATGTGTCGAACCGATGGTTCTTGCGCTGCAATCTGCGTTACAATTTCTATTCTTTTCCGTTACAATGTCACGCATGTCGAAGACCAAGATATCGACTCTGAACCTGCGCATTGATCCTGCCATCAAGGATGCCGTTCGTCGGGCTGCAGCCCAGGAACACCGTAGCGTTGCCAATATGGTCGAGGTGCTGATTCGCCGCCATTGTGATCAAACAGGTATCTCGATCACCGAACAAACCGATCTTTTTCCGGGGGCTGAGAATGGATGAGAGAACGTTGAAAGCTTTGGTTGCAGCAGGAGCTGTAAAGAACGTCCACATCATTGCCAGTGGCACACGCTTTCATATAGAGGCCAAGACAAATAATGGCGCGATAACTGCCAAGACCCACAAGGGCAAAGTCAAAACCTGGGTGACACTTGATGCGGCCGCCCGGTGGGTACGCGGACTAGGGGTTGGTGGTGCACATATCAATCTGACCCACTGGCAACCCGGGCAACGTGAATTGTCACTGTAACCTGATGTAAGGTCCGGTGTTCAGGTAAGCCGGATCCCCACAAATGCGCAAGACACTCCTGATTGCACTCCTCGCCTGTTGCTGCGCCTCCCAGGCCCAGGACCGCAGTGCTGACTATACCGAGCCGTGGCAAACCCAGGCGCATGGCATCCTTGAAGCCTCCATCTCGTTTCGCACAGCACAATCGTACGGTCAGGTTCCGGCATTTGCCGAATTCCTGGCCACACAGTTCCTGGACGGCGGTTTTCTTGCAGACGACGTACATTTATTGCCTATGGTCTCCGGCGGGGAGGCTGTTGCGTCACTCGTTGTTCGTTATCGCGGTAACAGCTGTCCGAAGAAAAAGCCCATATTGTTTCTTGCGCACATGGATGTCGTGGACGCGCCGGGACAAGGATGGCTGACGGATCCATTCACACTTGTCGAAAGTAACGGCAACTTCCTTGGTCGGGGAGTTCTGGATGACAAGGCCGGAACTACGCTGCTGACCTCGACTTTTTTGCGCCTCAGGAAAGAAGGATTTGTGCCAACGCGCGATCTGATAATTGCTTTTACAGGCGATGAAGAATCTGCAATGGAGACGATACAAACGCTGACGGCCGAACATATGGACCTGATTAGCGCCGACTTCGCGTTTGTTGCGGACTCCGGGCTGGGACGCCTTGACGAAGATTTCGAACCCATCGCCGACTATGTGCAGGTTGCTGAAAAGACCTACGCGACCTTCGAACTAACGGCTCGAAATGCCGGGGGCCATAGTGCCTGGCCACGCGCCGATAACGCGATTTACGATCTGGCCGACGCCATCAAGACAATTCAGGCGTTCAAGTTCCCGGCCATGAGCAATGCCGGAACGCGTGAGTTTTTCGGTGCATCTGCCGATGTAATGTCCGGCCCGATTGTGGATGCGATGCGGCGTTATTCGACCAACCCCGACAA
>Ga0255052_10000157_pt1 | contig 51352 bp, 46 predicted proteins | sample JV7_2_21_MG_FD_188632 | JGI IMG/M metagenome (GOLD analysis project Ga0255052, IMG submission 188632) | Seawater microbial communities from Jervis Inlet, British Columbia, Canada - JV7_2_21 | ecosystem: Environmental > Aquatic > Marine > Inlet | place: Canada: British Columbia | collected...
GACCTCCTAGCCGCGCGCAAACCGGAACGCATCTTCCGGTGTCAGTCGGGCACCAAATGCACCGGCATCGAACGAGTTAGCCGTATGCAGGTGGCTATCTCCCCACAGGGGAAAGGTCGGAAAACTACGCCCGCCGTAAGGCGAGTAACTAGTGCCCGTGTAGGCATCGGAAAGTACATCCTCCGGGTTCGCCGGCGGCGGAATCTGGGCACTCGCCGGGAGCGCTGAGACTAGGAGCCCGAGAACGAATGACGAGGAAATGATTTGACGGTAGGCGTGTTTCATTATTTTTCTCTTTTTGTATTGTTATCAATTGCTTAGAGTTCTGTGCCTCTATCGAAACAGTTTCATATTAGACTAATTCCAGGAATTTAGTTACCTTGTCTCGCCCGAACCGAACCCTCCGCAGATTCGAAGCAAGAATGACCAACTCGCGGAGGCTGTAAGGCCAAATTTCAATCACGATTTTTTCAGGGAATACCCATGAAATATATAAGTACTTTCATATGTGCTCTGGCGTTGTCCGCTTGCGGCGGTGACTCCACTACAAATGTCAGCACTGACGAGCCAGCGGCCACACCAGAATTTTCAGTATCTGAATCCGGCGTTAAAACTAAAAACGTCGAGGGCTTTGGCGGTGTCATTGCGGAGAGTTACCAGGATTCCAAGGAATGGTGGCCAACTTATGAGGAGCCGAATGAGGACGCGCCGAACGTCATTATCTTTTTGCTCGATGACGTCGGCTTTGCACAGGTTGAGAGTTTCGGCGGCTTGATCGAGACGCCGAACATCGATGCACTCGCCGATAACGGCCTGCGCTACAACAACTTCCACACAACCGCTCTTTGCTCGCCATCGCGCGCGACCTTGATGGCCGGACGAAATCCTCACTCGATCGGATTGGGTAGTCATGCGTTAACAGCAATGGGATTTCCGGGTTACAACGCGATGATGCCGGAGTCCGCCAAATCAGTAGCCAACTACCTTCAGGCGGAAGGCTACGTCAATTACGCGTTGGGCAAGTGGGATCACACACCGCTCTATGAAGTCTCGCAGGTCGGCCCGTTCGACCGCTGGCCAAGTGGCGAAGGATTCGACCATGCCTATACCTTCATGGCAGCCGACGTGCATCAGTTCGTGCCCGTCATGTGGGACGACCACACGCCGGAGCCTTATCGAAAGTCTGTGCATCTCGATGAGGATCTCGCCGATCGGGCAATCATGTGGATTACCGGTCACAAGTCGATCAAGCCCGACCTGCCGTTCATGATGCTGTGGGCGTCGGGTTCCATGCACTCTCCGCACCATGCACCTGACAGCCATATCGACAAATACAGAGGCAAGTTCGACATGGGCTGGGATGTCGCCCGCGAGCAGATTCTCGCGCGTCAGAAGGAACTGGGCATCGTTCCCGCGAATACGAAGCTGACGGAGCGCATTCCCGAAATTCCAGCGTGGGATTCTTTGTCAGACGAAGAAAAGTCACTTTACGCGCGACAGATGGAAGTTTTCGCCGCGCAGATGGAATGGGTCGACCTGCAGATTGGTCGCGTCGTTGAGGAACTGAAACGCATCGGCGAGCTCGACAACACGCTGATCTTCGTCACGGCCGACAACGGCGCTTCGGGCGAAGGTGGCCTCGCCGGAACGTTCAACGAGACCTACGTATTAAATGGCATGCAAACGCCACTCGAAGCCAACCTGCGTGCCCAGGAGGACTGGGGCCGTGAGAACACCTATCCGCATTATCACGCGGGCTGGGCCATGGCCGGCAATACGCCGTTCCGTTACTTCAAACAAAGCGAACATCGCGGCGGCCAGCAGGACCACCTGGTCGTGCACTGGCCGAACGGCATCAAGGCCAAGGGTGAGATTCGTGATCAGTATCATCACATCAGCGATATTGCGCCAACCATCCTGGAAGCAGCTGGGGTCGAGGTGCCCGACGAATACCACGGTGTCGAGCAACAACCAATGGACGGCGTATCGATGATGTACTCGTTCGACAACGCCGATGCGCCGAACCGCAAGGAACGGCAGTACTACGAGATGTTCGGCAACCGCGCGATCTGGGCAGATGGCTGGAAGGCCGTTACGCTACATGCGAATCGCATGCCCTGGGACGTAAATGTCGTGCTCCCATTCGATGACGATGAATGGGAGCTCTACCACGTCGCCGAGGATTTCTCAGAGAGCACCAATCTGGCCGATGAGAACCCGGAGAAACTCCACGAGATGATCCAGATGTTTGACGAGGAGGCCTGGAAGTACAACGTCTATCCGCTCTACGACGACATGATCAAACGCATCGGCGCGCAGCAGGATCGCCTGTTCGGTGATCAGACAGAGTTCGTCTATTTCTCACCCGGCGCGATACGCATTGCCGAGAAATCATCGGCGCCGGTCAAGAATCGAGCGCATACGATCGAAACCCGTATCGATCTCACCGGTGAAGAGGAAGGCGTCATCGTTGCCGTCGGCGGTATGACGGGCGGCTATTCGATGTTCATCAAGGATCATCGCCTGTACTACGACTACAACTTCCTCGACGGCGTTCATTACACGCTGAAGTCGTCACCATTGCCTAAAGGTGAAACCGATCTGATGTTCAATTTCATTTTGACTCAGCCATTCGGCGGCACCGGCGAGTTGTACGTCAATGGCGAGAAAGTCGACGAGGTCGAGATGCCGCAGATGCATATCAGCACTTACTCCCTGGCAGAGACCTTTGATGTTGGCAGAGATACCGGCACACAGGTGACGGACCTGTACACCGGTCCCTTCGCATTTGATGGGAGGCTTGATAGGGTGTTTTTCACCGTCTCTGACGAGAGTACGGTGCCACCGAGGAAGCTGCCAGCCGCGTACTACTGATAAAGCCAGCACTGCAGGCCGGATAAGACGGGAGAAGCAGAAGCGAACGATCAGCAATCGCTTACGAAACTTATGAATCATCAGACCAACGAAAGCGAGAATTCCGCCGGCCTGATCATTACGATCGTATTGTTGTTCTCGATCGGCTACGCGGTCCTGCGATACCACGTTGTTGGGCCGGTCCCCTGGAAGGATTTTCCCTTTTTCATTCTGAACAAGGGAATTTCGCTGGCTGCTTTTATTCTGCTGACCTTCAATTTCGGTTTCGGGCCGTTGAATAACCTGGGAGTCAATGTGCCGGCTGGCTGGCTCAACGCCCGCAAGGCGCTCGGCATGACTGGCTTTCTCCTCGTGCTGATCCATGTCCTGATGAGCTTCATGCTCTTTAGCCCGTCCGTTTATGCAAAGTTCTTCGAAGCGAACGGCACGCTGACACTTTTGGCCGGTCTTAGCATGCTTGGCGGTGTCCTGGCATTTGTTGTCTTGTGGGCCTACAACCTGAGTTTTCAGACGCATCTTCGTGAAGACAAGGCATTTATCCAGTTCATTACGTCAAGGACGTTCTTGCTCTGGGCATTGCTTCTGGGTGGTGTGCATTTGGTCTTCATGGGTTACCAGGGATGGCTTAATCCCTCTGGCTGGCACGGAGGAATTCCACCGGTCAGCCTGGTGGCGATCGCAATCGGAGTCGTTGGATACATAGCCAACCTGTTAGGAAGAAAGTGACGGTGTCGGAAACGGACCATCCGATTCGAATTACCGGCGTATGTGGAAGCCTGAACCCGGATGGTGCGACGAAAAAGGCGCTCGCAATAGCACTGAAAGGCGCCGACGAATACGACGCCGAAACCACGTTACTCGAGTTGCGCAACTTCAATCTCGTCTTTTATGGAAGCGTTCCGCCAGAGGAATATCCGCCTGATGTTCAACAGCTTCGGCAGGCGCTCAAAGAATCGCACGGTATCATCCTGGCAACGCCCGAATACCATGGCAGCCTGACCGGCGCGCTCAAGAATATGCTGGACCTGATGAGCGTCGAGGACTTCGAAACGAAGATCATCGGCTTGGTGGGCGTCGCCGGCGGTTATATTGGGGCGATTAACTCATTAAATACCATGAAGACGATCTGCCGAAACCTGCATTGCTGGGTGCTGCCACAGGAGGTTTCGATCGCGAATTCAGGGGAAATGTTTGACGACGATGGCAGCGTCAAGGACCCAGCGCTCGAGGAGCGGCTGCTCAACGTTGGCCGACAGGTGGTGAAGTTCGTATCCGTACAACACAAAGTTCAGCAGGACGAATTTATGAAAATGTGGAAAACACTACCGACATGGTGAAATGCAGGTCGGGAATCCATCGATCTGGTACACACCCGATAAGTAGAATGCCTGATATCGAATTGGCCGGATTCGACTACTATTCGAATGATTGCGTCACAAAGCTGTAACGCAGTCGTACGACGATAATACAACTAATAGATTCAAGGGGTTCGATATGAACACTGTACAAGTATTTATCCGCGCGCTTGTCGCGACAGCGTTACTTAGTACTGGTCTGGCGCTGGCACAGGACAAGCCCAATATCCTGGTGATCTGGGGTGACGATGTGGGCCGCTCGAACATCAGCGCCTATACACAGGGCATGATGGGATACCAGACACCCAACATCGACCGCATCGCCCGCGAAGGAATGCTCTTCACTGATTATTACGGTGAGCAAAGCTGCACCGCCGGACGATCGTCGTTCATTATGGGTCAGAGCGTCTTTCGCACCGGCCTGTCGAAAGTTGGACTACCCGGCGCAGAAATCGGCATGCAGGTGGAAGATCCTACGATCGCCGTCCTCTTGAAGGACCAGGGTTATGCCACCGGTCAATTTGGTAAGAACCACCTTGGCGACCGCGATGAAATGTTGCCGAGCAACCACGGGTTCGACGAGTTCTTTGGAAACCTCTACCACCTGAATGCTGAGGAAGAGCCGGAGAACGAGGACTACCCGCGCGACATGATCATGCCGGACGGTAAGACTTTCCTCGAGAAATTCGGTCCACGAGGCGTCATACACTCGTTTGCCGATGGCAGGATCGAAGACACCGGCCCACTCACCAAAAAGCGCATGGAAACGGCAGACGACGAAACCGCCACCGCCGCCATGGGCTTCATCCGTCGTGCCCACAAAGCGGGACAACCCTGGTTCGTCTGGTGGAGCGGCACGCGCATGCACTTTCGCACGCACGTCAGCGAAGAGGTACGCGCCGAGGTCGCCAAGAAATATCCCACGGCCGATGAGTATACCGCCGGCATGATCGAGCATGACATGCACATTGGGCAGTTCCTCGATCTGCTCGATGAGCTCGGCATCGCTGACAACACCATCGTCCACTACTCCACCGACAACGGCCCACACTACAACACCTGGCCGGATGCTGCCGCCACGCCATTCCGTGGAGAGAAGAACACCAATTGGGAAGGCGGCTGGCGCGTTCCTGCTGCAGTACGTTGGCCCGGTACGATCAAACCCGGATCGGTCAGCAACGGTATCGTTCACCACATGGATTGGTTACCCACCTTTCTCGCCGCGGCCGGCAAGAAAGACATCAAGGAAGACTTGCTCGACGGCTACAAGTCGAGTGCGCTCGGTCGCCGCTACAAGATTCACCTTGACGGTTATGATCTCACTGGGCACCTCAAGGATCCTGCAAACGTCGCGAGCCCGCGCAATGAGATCTTCTATTTCACTGACGATGGCGACCTGAGTGCTCTGCGCTACCGGGACTGGAAGATTATTTTTCTGGAGCAACGGGTTGAGGCAACCCTTCAGGCGTGGGCGGAACCGTTCGTGCCGCTGCGAGTACCACTAATATTCAACCTGCGCCGCGACCCGTACGAGCGCGCGCAAGTCACGTCCAACACCTATTACGACTGGCTGATCGACCGCGTGTTTTTGCTTGTACCTGCGCAGACGTATGTCGGGCAGTTTTTACAGACGTTCGCAAAATATCCGCCACGCCAGAAGGCGGCCAGCTTCAGTCTCGATCAGGTCATGGAAAAACTGCAAACGGCCGGCGGTTCCAAATAGGCACACCGTCATGAAGACTGTTCAAAGGGCCACCTCGATGAGCCTGTTGCTGGTGGCCTTTTTGATTTCCGGGCCGTTATCGGCGCAGGGTAAGCCCAAGCTAATCCTGCAGATTACTGTCGATCAATTGCGAGGTGATCTGCCGAGGCGCTACTACGACAGGCTCGGCGAGGGCGGATTTCGCTACCTGTGGGAAAACGGTGTTGTTTATCGCAACGCACACCATGCGCATGCGAACACCGAGACCATTGTCGGTCACGTGACGCTCGCGACCGGTGCGCACCCGTCAATCCATGGCATGATCGGCAATCTGTGGTTCGACCGCGAAACAGGATTTACGACCTACAACGTCGAAGACCCGGACTATCTGCTGCTAAGCAAAGGCGCCGGCGTCGATGCCGACGCGGAGATCGATCCGACACAGCGTGCAGCGCGAAGTGAAGGCCGTTCTCCGGCCGCAATGCTTGTCACGACTTTTTCCGACGAGCTGCGCAGCAACAGCGGCGGCAATGCGAAAGTGATCGGCGTATCGGTCAAAGACCGCGGCGCGATCTCGTTGGCCGGTCACTCCGGTACTGCATACTGGTTTTCGAAGGCCAGAGGTGAGTTTGTCACAAGCAGTTACTACCTCGATCGTTATCCCGAATGGGTCGACATCTGGAATGACGGGAAGCCTACACAGCGTTTTGCGGGCACTTCGTGGGAGCTTCTGTACGAACCGAATAGCTACCTGTTTGGCGACTCCGACGATCGGGAGTGGGAAACTGATGTAGGAGGTTTCGGCCGGGTGTTTCCACACACCTTCGGTGACGGCAGCAGCCCCTACTTCACGACCTGGCTGACGCTGAGCCCGGCAGGCGATGATCTGGTCCTCGATTTTGCGAAGTCTGCGCTTGTCGGGGAACAGCTCGGCGCCGACGACATCACCGATTATCTCAGCATCAGTTTTTCATCCACCGATTACGTCGGCCATGTGTTCGGCTCCTCCAGTCTCGAGGCCGAAGACAACATCCTGCGACTCGACCGGACGCTGGCGGAGCTGTTCGCGCTCGTCGACAAGGAGGTCGGCCTTGAAAACACCTTGATTGTGCTCTCCGCTGATCATGGTGGTCCTGACGCACCCGGCTATCTCAACTCACTGAACATTCCGGCCGGCTACATCGAGCCCAAGACATGGGACAGGGCAGCGGCGATTGAACGAATCAAGGAACAGTTCAAGATCAAAGATGAACTAATCGAGACCTATGCGCACCCGTATCTGTATTTCAGTACGGGTGTCAAAAATGACAAACGCATTGATCAAGAAAAGCTCGAGGCGGCCGTCGTGGACGAGTTGTCGAAATTCCCTGGCGTGTCGCTCGCCGTCTCGAGCTCGGCGCTCCGCCGCGGCAATCTGCCGGACAACGAACTTTACCGCGCCGTGACCCGCAACTTTCATCCAAAGCGCTCGGGGGACGTTTTCATCGTCTTTGAACCCAACTGGTTCATCAACGACTTTGACGGTTTGACTGTAGCCTCGACACATGGATCGCCCTGGCAGTACGACACCTATGTACCGATCGTATTCGCTGGCGCGGACTTACAAGCTCAAGTTATCGACCGGAAAGTTTACACTGTGGACGTCGCGCCAACCCTGTCCGCATACATGAATATCAAAGCACCGTCAGGGTCTATCGGCACCCCATTAAAAGAGGTTCTCCGGAATGCTGCGGAGCAGAAGTAAAGCATAATCGCCAGCGTGAGCAGAATTTATGGGTAGAGCCACGTTTCACCCGCTGCTGAATTGGACAATTCGCGCTCTGGTTTTCGTATTACTCACACTCTCGGTTGCCGTCGCGGCAGACGCCGAAACCGGGGACGATGAGGTTGACCTGAATCGGAGTTTCGAGTTGCCGGGTGCCGACGTGGCCGGGCTCATAGGGGACGGTGGCATGGATCTCGGAGACGCCGACGCCGTCGGAAATCCGCTGAAGAGATTTGCGGAGCGCTGGCCCGAAGACCTCGTCGTAGCACCGATTCCCGGCCGTTCACCGCAGCTGGGCTGGACGCTGACACTGGGTGCCGGCTATTTCCTGGAATCCCGCGAAGAGGAGTCGGAGGTGGCGCCCTCGGTGCTCGGCGGATTTGCGATGATTGCCGAGAACGGCAGCTATGCCTACGGTGCCGGCGCCAACCTGCACCTGTTGGACGACAAGCTTCGCGTCCAGGCGGGTGCGGGTTACCTGGATATCCGTTACGCGTACTACGGTCGCGGCGACATTGCCAACGATTTAGGCATCGGCATCGACATATTGCAGGAGGCACCGATGTACTTTGCCAGTGCGAGCTGGCGAGTCTGGAACAAGCTGTATGTCGGCCTCGGTTACCTGGGCGGCGATGTCGATACCCGACTTCGAATTACTCTGCCAGACCCGCCGCCATTTCTAGATCCCAGCCTGAAGTTGGACATCGGCGCATACGTGATCCCGATCGAGTTCGATACCCGGGATCACGAACAATTTCCACGCAACGGCTGGCTGGTCAATGGGCGGGCAATGTTCTACCGTGACTCGGCCGGAAGCGACTTCGAGACGGAGACCTTCAAGGTCAGCGTCAATCACTACCGGCCTATGGGTGAGCAGAATGTACTCGCGTTGCGGGCCTACATGAGGGCGACCAGTGAAGGTGCGCCGTTTTTCGTGCTCAGCACATTCGGCGGCAGCACTGATCTGCGCGGTTACCCATCCGGTCGCTACCGCGATCGAATGATGTATGCGTTGCAGGGCGAATACCGCTGGCAGTTTAATGATCGCTGGATCTTCACGGGTTTCGCCGGATTTGGCGAGGTCGCCGAGAACGTCGGCGACTTCGGGAGCAATTTCCTGCCGGCAGTTGGCATGGGAGCGCGTTTCGTATTGTCACAGAAACACCGGGTCGGATTATCGGCCGATATTGCCACCGGCAAAGACGGCACAGAATTCTATTTCGGAATAGGAGAGGCTTTTTGACGGAGCTCAACCCCCGGCAGACGATCATCGTTGCCATCGTCGTTCTCTATCTCGGCAAGTACCTAACCAAGAAGCTCGCTTTCCTGCGCGATTACAATATTCCGGAACCGGTCTCCGGCGGCCTGATTGCTTCCATCGTGTTCGGTATGCTTTATGGGTTTCTCGATCTCGAGATCCACTTTGCGCTCGACCTAAGGGATACATTACTGGTTACGTTCTTCACGACGATCGGACTGTCCTCGCGTTTCTCCACCCTGGTTCAGGGTGGCAAACCGTTGCTGATCCTGCTGGTCCTTGCCGTTCTTTATCTTTTTCTGCAGAACTTCACCGGGCTCACGATTGCCGGTATCGCAGGACAGCCGCCTGAGATCGGCATCATCGGCGGGTCTGTTTCCCTGAGTGGCGGTCATGGCACCGCTATCGCGTGGGCGCCACGATTCGTTGCCGATTACGGTATCGCCAACGCGAAAGAGATCGGCATTGCATGCGCCACGTTCGGCCTGGTGCTCGGTGGCATGATTGGCGGGCCGATCGCGAAATTCCTCATTTCCCGCCATCGGCTGACGCCGAGCCATGACAAAGCACTGACGGTTGGCGTACCCCATGAACGGGACGAAACCCAGATCAGCTATGACGGTATGCTCAGTGCAATCCTTATTATCGCGGCCAGCATCGGTATCGGCTTGTCTTTGAACTCCGGCCTCACCGAACTCGGTCTGAATCTGCCGGACTTCGTCACCTGTTTATTCGCCGGAATTCTCGTTGTCAACATCGGTCCTTTCGTACTACCTCACGTCCGCTGGCCGAAGAAGAGCAAGTCGCTCGCACTGATCTCCGATGTGAGTCTTGGGCTTTTCCTGGCGATGTCGCTCATGAGTCTGCAGCTATGGACACTGGCCGGGCTCGGCGGACCGATCCTGATGATGCTGCTTGCGCAGCTTGTGGTGATTACGCTGTTCGTCGTCTTCGTCGTGTTTCGTCTCATGGGCAAAGACTACGACGCTGCAGTAATGTCCGCGGGTTACGCCGGGCTCGCGCTCGGCGCAACACCGACGGCCATCGCAAATATGACCGCTGTCACCGAAAAGTTCGGCGCATCGGCCAAGGCGTTTGTTGTCGTCCCGTTGATAGGTGCCTTCTTCGTGGATATTGCGAACGCAATTATCGTCCAGTTTCTACTGGATAAGGTTGGTTGAGATGCCCCTCAATAGGCTGCGCCTTTGCATTTATCCAGAATTGTATCGCTAGGCGGCCTTCTGATATTGCCCGGGACTCATGCCGGTCCAGCGCTTAAATGCGCGCGCGAAATTACTCTGGTCGGCGAAACCGGTCATGAACGCAATCTGAGCCTGCGAGTAATTGCCATCTTTCAGGTATTGCTCAGCCAGGCTTTGCCTTGTCGATTCGAGAATCTCCCGGTAGCTGGTTCCCTCGCTCTTGAGTTGGCGCTGCAGGGTGCTTCTGCTGCGATATAGGCGGTTTGCGACGGAGTCCTGGTCAGCGCGGCCAGATGGCAGCATTTGAATGAGCGTCTGGCGAATCTCTGTAGCTACCGCGCTCTTATCGAGACTTGACATGTAGCCGTCCGCGATGTGATCGGTCGCATGAGCGACTTCGGGTATCGAACTGGATAGCGGCTCTTCAAGGTCGCGTGCAGCAAAGAAAAATTGATCCGCTTCTGCTCCGTACGCAATCGGGCAGTGAAACAAGTTTTCGTACTCGCTCGAACCCTGATCGGCCGGCACGATCAAACTGACGCTGATGGGGTAAACCGGGCGTCGTTTGACAAACTCGCACATGTTCATCAGCGCTGCATAACCCGCGTCCTTGGCAACTTTCGGCGGCATATGTTCCTTGTCCAGAAATGTCTCTATGAGCCCAATACCGTCTTCGTGCCGCTCGATCCGCAGGTCCCTCATCACCGTACTCAGGACCTTGCCGTAGCGACACAATCGTCGCATCGCGCCGAGCAGTGTTGCGCTTGCAAGCCATGCATGCCCAAGAACATAAAAATCACCGGGTCCAGCATTGCGGCCCACCCTCAGACCGAACATCGGGTCACCGCTGATATCGGCTGCTTTACCCCAGATTTTGCCCACTTTCGCGAATGATACCCGTGCGCCCGGTTTCATAAAGAGCCCTGTATCGACGCCGAGCGCCGCAAACATGGGCTTCGGATCAATGTGGTAGTCATTTTCGAGCGTTTGGCCGATCAGGTTCGGCACGCTCGCAAGCGTTGAGGGCTCACATAACATGGTTACCGGTTATTGAACCGCATCCTTCACGATCGCTCAAGCCGTCTATGCAATTGAGGCAAATCGCACAAAGCATGACGCCGATTAACCAGAGTTTTCGAACGTACATTCGCAAAATGGCAACCATGTTGAACAGGAGATTGTCATGAACAGCCCTGGTTGCAAGGATACAAAAGCTTACCCGATAGAGGAGGCCATACGTATTGGTGTATCAAAGCACCTGTACGAGGCTTTCGTCATGGATAACGATGGCATCGGAAAAGTCGACAAGTGGACGCAGAATCGTGTGCGCAATGAGAACCTGGCCAAGGTTGCATTGCTGTTTGAAAGCGATGATCCCGCCGAGCACTGCTACCAAAACTTGGTCCGCGAGATTGACGTCGAGGCAGAAAACGGCATTTACCTTGTCGGATCGGAATTGCAGAATGATCAGCTGCAACATCTCGCCGATGATCCGGGCGTATCGGGCCTGTTGCGATTCCAGGTCCGTTCAGTCGCAGAGACAATGTTTGCCGATGAACTCGAACATTCAGACGACGATCTGGATCTGGTCTGGGTATCCCTGAAGGCACGATATGACCGGGCACGACTGGACGCGTCAGTATCCGAACTCGTCATGCGTTATCTGCTGGACAGCGCCGAGGCCACGGACGACATGACGAACGCATTACGCGGCCTGTTGTATTCCTTCCACGAAGATCTGGTCCGGCGCATATGTGACTTGCCGTCCTTGTTAGGCGAGCGTGAGTCGCGGGATCTCCTTGTAATGGTTTTGGAGCTCGAAAAGCGCTGTGGCAGTTATGACCAGCGTATTAGCCAGATTCAAGAACGCGCAGAAGGGCTATGAGAACACATCTCCCCCGACAGCTGATAGCGATATCAGCCCTTTGGCGGGCCGTTAGGCCCGCCTCTTCTTTTTTGTTATCGTTATAGCCAGGGATCGAAGTACAACAAATACTCCCGAGGCATATCGTGGACAAGAATAATTTCTCCTGGTTATTGCTGGCATTGCTGGTTTTTCTTTTTGTCGTGCCAATAGCAGATGATCTTTCGATTGTATCGGTACCCATAGTCCGCGCCCTGGCATTCTCTTCCCTTGTTCTGATCGGCATCTGGAGCCTCCGGGGCGGCGGCCGGGCATATGCTCTTGGACTCTTCTTCGTTATTGCAGCACTCGCGGCAAACGTCCTAGCAGCCAATCTTGCGGCGCCCATCTATTTGTATGCGTCCTTCGCGTCGCTGTTCGGTTTTCTCCTGGTTGCCATCTCATACACTCTGCGGCAGGTCGCGAGGGGCACAGACATTAACCCGAACAGATTGGTTGGTGCCGTCTGCGTATATCTGTTGCTCGGTGTAATCTGGGCTGTTGCTTATACGGGCGTAGAGATAATCACCCCCGGTTCATTCACGGGTTTCGTTCCGATGGAGGGGCGTGGGTGGGACAGTGAATGGCTGTACTTCAGCTTCGTAACCATGACGACGCTCGGTTACGGCGACATTTTGCCGGTCTCCGCAACGGCCAGGGTGCTTGCTTATTTTCAGGCCGTTTTCGGCCAGTTTTATATTGCGATTCTGGTCGCTGGTCTTGTCAGCGGCTTTATTTCAGATCGTCAGAGCAAAAGAGACAGTGACGTTTAATGTACACGGAATGAATAAACAGTCGCTAAGAACAATAGGAGCGCGACGATGAAACTATGGCATCCCTTGGTTTTGATCATTGCCTTCAGTAGCACCGCTGCATTTGAGCAAGAGGCAGAGGAAGATGTTGGCGAAGAAGACGCAGTTGAAAAAGTGTGTGTGAATAAAAGAAACATAAATTCTTTCGATACGATTGATGATCAGCACCTGTATATCAAGGCAAGCGGGAACCGGCACTATCTGTTCACGATGTGGAGCAGATGTCATGGTCTGCGAAGCGCATACGGTATAGGCATCAAGGACACGATGAGCAGAGTGTGTTCGGGTGGGTTCGGTGAAGTTGTTTATCGCGACATGACGCGACGATTCCAGACCTGCAAGATTGATACTATCGAGACGGTGTCGAGCAAAGAAGATGCGAAAGGGCTGGTCGAGGATCGCAAACGCGCCAAAGAAGAAGCAAAGTCAGACGAATAATGACCCTGCTATTTGCCGATGTTCGGCCAGGTATCGGATAAGCGGTAGCCAGCGGGCCACGGATCATCCGGGTCGAGCATCAACTGGCGCGTGCCAGTAATCCAGGCGCGGCCCGAGACTGACGGAAGGATTGCGGCTTTGTCTCCGACTGTGGTTTCCGACTCTAATCGACAATATATCTGTGAACCGATAATAGATTCGGCAATTAGCGTATCGCCTGCCTTTGCCTCACCCCGCGCATGCATGACGGCAAACCTCGCCGACGCTCCGGTTCCAGTGGGCGAGCGATCTACTTTGCCGGGGCGAATAACGACCGCATTCTTTCCGATGCGATGACCATCCTTTTCGAATATCGGCTTCGCAAACTGACAAAAAGAAATGTAGTCGACGTCCGGATTTTCGGGATGTGAGAAGCAAAGTTGCTCGTTGGCCGCTGAAGTAATTCTGATGCCAGCCTCGGCAATTTCGCGGGCCTCATCCGGTGTTATTTCGAATCCCGTTTTGTCAGAATTAACGATGACGAAGGTATCCCCGCCATAGGCCGTATCGACCGTCAGCGTGCCGATACCCTCTACTTCGATGTTTTGATCGAGCTGACCGGCAAACGAAGCAACGTTTCGCACTTTCACTCGGTCCACTTTTCCATCGTGGCATTGTGCTGTCACTTTTACGAGACCTCCGGGCGCCTCGAGTACCAGTCTTGTTTCTGGCTCGCTCATCGCGATGATGCCGGTCTCCAGTAATACCGTTGTGACACAGATGCAGTTCGAACCGGACATGGGTGGCGTGTCTTCCGGTTCCATGATGATGAAACCCATTTGCGCGTCCGGGCTTTTCGGCGGAACGAGCAAATTGACATGGCGGAATACACCACCGCGTGGCTCATTCAATACGAAGTTACGCAGAGTTTCGTCTTCGTGTATCCAGCGGGACTGTTCCCAAAGTGTCTCGCCGGGAGGTGGCTCGACGCCACCCGTAATTACGTCGCCTACTTCGCCTTCGGCGTGGCAAGCGACGATGTCGATTTTTTCTTTGCTGCGCATACCTGCTCCGTATAAGAGTCTATTGTTCCCGTCATAGTATTATCGAGCTGCGACGAAATCTTACCTATCGACAAACTTCGAACAAGGCCGGGTCCGCAATGACATTGAAACGAAAACTCGGCTTGTCCGCAGTACTCGCTGTTGTGGTCGGCGACATTCTCGGCTCCGGCATTTTTTTCACGCCGGGTGAACTCGCCGCTGTCGCAACCAGCGAGTGGCAGGTGTACTTCTTCTGGGCCTTGTGTGGCTTTATCGTTCTATGCGGCGCGTTGACCCTGGCCGAGCTCTCTGCGCTGATCCCGAGAGCCGGAGTCTCATATCACGCGCTAACCGAAGCATATGGTCCGTTTGCTGGCTTCATGCAGGCCTGGATGATGGTTCTTGTCAGCGGCCCGGGTGCAATCGCCGGCATCGCGATCCTGTTCGGCGAGCTGGCCAACCAGGTGACGGGCTCCGGATCTGCCGGAATGCAACTTGCCTGGGCGACATCAGCCATCGTATTTTTTGCGCTCGTTAATTTGCGCGGCGCCGAATGGGGCGGGCGCACGCAGGTCCTGCTTACCGTTGTTAAAGTCGCGGGTCTTAGCGCCCTGATCTTCGGCGGTATCTTTCTCGCCACACCGGCGGTGAAACCAATGGCAGACCCGGAATACCTGCCGGCAGGCGGTGATCTTATCGGCCTCTTGCGTTTCGTCGGCCTTGGCGTCGCGATCGTTCTCTTTACTTACGACGGATGGATCGATGCATCCAACGTCGCGGGTGAGGTAAAGAATCCGAACAGGACATTTCCTACGGCCTTGGGACTGGGTGTCGTTCTCATCACGGTCGTTTACCTGCTCGTCAACTTTACCTTCCTGCGAGTGTTACCACTCGATGAAATGCGCACCGACCCGACCATGGTAGCCAGCAAGGTCGCCGAGGCAGCATTCGGCAGTGTGGGCGGCACTGCCATCAATTCCCTGATGTGGATTTCGATCTTTGGCGCGCTGGGTGGTCTCATCATGACCCTGCCACGCTTGTACTACGCCGCTGCATCCGAATATGTGGAACGCGCGTCATCCACGGCCGTTGCCCCCGTTTTTCGGGCGCTCGCTTATTTGTCGCCGAAGACGATCGTACCGTCCGGTGCAATCCTGATTGCTGCCGCGATTTCGATAATGGCTTTGTTGTTCTTCGGTTCTTTCTCCCGAATCGTTACCTTCTTCGTCGTGCCGTTTCAGTTCATGAATATATTGATGGTCGCATCCATATTCAGGCTGCGGCATCGACTCGGCCAGGCGAATACCTATCACATGCCCGTTTATCCGTTGTTGCCGTTGATTTTCATTCTGGTCATGTCGGCATTCCTGATCGCTGCGATCTATTACAACCCGATAGACAGCCTGATCGGTGTTGGCCTTACGGTGAGCGGAGTACCCGTCTATCTGCTGCTGAGGAAGCAGCCTGACAAACGCGTATCAACGATTTCCGGGTTGCCGGCCAGTCGATTCGCCGGCGTATTTCCCGGACCGAAACCGATAATTGGCATGATTCATCTGCCACCCCTGCCCGACTATCCGAACTCACCGGGAATCGATGCGATCATTGCCGGTGCCTTACGGGACCTTCGCGTACTGAAAGATCAGAAATTCGATGGCGTGCTGATAGAAAACGAATACGACCAGCCTCACCGGATTGAAGCGGCGCCAGAAACTATCGCCGCGATGACCCAGATCACCAAAGTGGTTGTCGCAGAAAGCGGTGACATCGTCGTCGGCTGCGAGATCCTGTTGCACGATCCCGAAGCATCCCTGACCGTGGCCAAGGAAAGTGGCGCACAGTTCATTCGAACCGATTATTTTGTCGATCAGATGATGCGCCCTAAGTATGGAGAATTCCGAATCGATCCCGTAGGCCTGATGGACCACCGCTCAAATATTGATGCGCACGATATTCTCGTTTTTGCCGACATCCAGGTTAAATATGCGACGATGCTGGAAGACCGTCCACTGAGCGAATCTGCGCGGCTGGCCTGCACTCATCGTGCAGATGCAATCATTGTCACCGGGAATGCGTCCGGGGACGCACCATCGGTCAAACAGATTCGGCAGGCTGCTCAAGGCGTCGCTGAGAGCGGTCGGGTTGTACCGGTTCTTGTCGGTAGTGGCCTCAATAAGAGTAACGCCAGGTCGTTGCTGAGCGATGCCAACGGCGCGATAGTCGGTACCGCGCTCATGCGGGCCGGAGCCGTCGACTCACTTGCCGCCAATCAGCTGATATCGCAGGTTCTGGAGCTTCGATCGAAATGAAGATCGTATGTATCGGCGACTGTGGAGTTGACCACTATATGCCATCGGGGAAATTGCTTTGTGGCGGGATTACCGCAAATTTCGCCTTGCACGCAGAAGCGGCATTTCCGGTCAGCGATACCATCACCATGATCTCCGCATGGGGCAAAGATGAAGCCGCCGGAATCATTCGCAAGCGCTTCGAAGACTCAAAGATCGATTGCCGCATCGCCGCGCTCGAGGGATCGAGCTCTGTTCAATACATCGAAATTGAGCCAGACGGTGAAAAGAAATTCATCAGATACGACGAAGGTGTGCTTCGCTATTTCGAATTGAGCGCCGAGGACAAGCGTGTCATCGCTGCCAGCAACCTCCGGGTCATGCCTGTCTTTCGGCAGATCCATGGCTTTTTTGACCACGTCATGGCTATTGGAAGCGCTGGTCTCACCGCCGTTGATTTCGCGGACTTTGCCGAGCATCCGGATTTCTCCCTGCTCGATAAATATATCGACGCGATCGATATCGGCTTCTTCGGCCTTTCCAGCGAGGACGATAAGCTGATCGACATCATCGAGGAGAAAGCTGAGGTGCAAAACAAGCTGCTCGTGGTTACGCTCGGTGCCGATGGCAGTATTGCGTTCGACGGTCCGGAATCATTCAGTTATGGGGCGACTCCGGTCGACGAGGTCATGGATACAACAGGTGCGGGCGATGCATTTGCGGCCGGGTTTTTGAGTCAGTACTGTTACGGGCAGGATGTCAGCGCAAGCCTCAAATCGGGAGCTTCGCTGGCATCGGTAGTCATTCAACGCATCGGGGCGAACTGACATGGTCTGGCTTTATGTGGGTGTGTTTCTTTTTGTGATTGTCCATTTCATTCCGGGCCTGGTCCCGAAATGGCGCGATTCGGTGATCGAGCGCTTCGGCGACAACCCTTATAAGGGTATCTTTTCGTTGGCTCTGGTTGCATCTATTGCGTTGATGGTCATTGGCTGGCGCTCGGCCATACCACAACATGTATATTTGCCGCCTCCCTGGGCAGTTCCGGCATCATCGGTCCTTATGCTGTTTGCAGTCATGTTGTTCGCTGCCGCCAATCAACCGACCCGGATCAAGCGGTACACCCGCCACCCCCAGCTGACAGGCATGGCCGTATGGTCCGGCGCTCATCTGCTGTCGAACGGCGATTCCCGTTCCCTCGTGTTGTTCGGTGGCCTCGGTATCTGGGCCATCGTAGAAATGCTGCTGATCAACAGGCGTGAAGGCGCCTGGCAACGTCCCTTTGGACCGGCGCTCTCAGTCGAAATTAGCGGTATCGTAATCAGCGTCGTGGCCTTCTTCGTGCTGGTCTTCCTGCACCCTTACTTCGCGGGCGTCTCGCCTATTCCACGGTAACGGATTTTGCCAGATTCCTCGGTTGGTCGACGTCGGTCCCTTTGAGCACCGCGACATGATAGGCCAGCAACTGCAGTGGCACCGTATAGATGATCGGCGCCTGAAAATCCTGGATTAGTGCCGGCATGCGCATTGTATGAATGCCGACACGGTCTCCGAACTGAACTCTGGGATCCGCGAACACGTACAGCTCTCCGCCGCGTGCCCTCACTTCCTGAAGATTGCTTTTTAGTTTCTCGAGAAGTTCGTCATCCGGTGCAACTGCGACAACGGGCATGTCCTCGTCGACGAGAGCAAGCGGGCCGTGTTTCAGTTCGCCAGCCGCATATGCCTCGGCATGGATATACGAGATCTCTTTGAGCTTGAGCGCGCCTTCCATCGCAACCGGGTTTTGCACTCCGCGGCCGAGGAACAGCGCATGGTGCTTGTCGACGAAATGCTCCGCCAGCGATTCGATGGCGCTGTCGAGTGTCAATACCTGTTCAATCAGCCCGGGGATTTCGGCAAGCTGCGCGACCAGGATGCGCTCCTGTTTGTCCTCCAGTCCGTTTCTGCGGCCTAGCGCGATAGTGAGAAGAGAAAGCGCTGCGAGTTGCGTCGTGAACGCCTTCGTTGATGCTACACCTATCTCCTGTCCCGCATGCGTCATCATGACGAGCTCCGACTCGCGAACCATTGAGCTCTCGGGCACGTTACAGATCGTGAATGTTGCAACGTAGTCCATTTCCTTCGCCAGCCGCAGCGCTGCCAGCGTGTCGGCGGTCTCGCCCGACTGGCTAATGGTTATGAAAAGAGTTCCCTTCGGTACGACCGGCGATCGGTAACGGTATTCGCTCGCGATCTCTACTGTGCACGGCAGCTTGCAAAGCTGCTCGATCCAGTAACGTGCAATCAGTCCGGCATGGTAGCTCGTGCCACAGGCAACAATGTGCACACCTTTGGTCTCGTCGAGGACTGTGTCGGCGCCAGGCCCGAACGCCGCGTCGAGTACTCTGCCGTTTGATATACGCTCCTCTAGTGTGCGCGAGACTGCAACGGCCTGTTCGTGAATTTCTTTTTGCATATAATGCCGGAACTTGCCGCGAGACGCGGCATCGGCAGACAGCTCGCTTTCTTTGACCGGCCGCGCGACTTCGTTGCCGGCCAAATCGAAAACGGTCACCTCTTCGCGCTGTACGATGGCAATGTCGCCTTCTTCGAGGAACATGAACTTTCTCGTAACCGGCAACAGGGCGGCGACATCCGATGCAACGAAGTTTTCGCCAAGCCCCAGGCCGACCACGACGGGGCAACCGGCTCGCGCCAATACCAGTGTGTGCGGATCATTAGCGTCCATTACAGCAAGCGCGTAAGCGCCCTCGAGTTCAGCAACGGTTGCACGCACTGCGTCCGGGAAGTTATTACTTTCGTTGAGATGATGTTGAATGCGGTGCGCGACCACTTCGGTGTCGGTCTCAGACTCGAACTTGAAACCGCGCTTTTTCAGATCTTCGCGCAGCTCTTCGTAATTCTCGATGATGCCGTTGTGAACGATGGCAACGGTTTGGCCCGACATGTGCGGGTGTGCATTGCTTTCACTTGGCACACCATGCGTCGCCCAACGTGTATGAGAGATGCCGGTCACACCGCGAACCGGTTCTTTGTCGAGAGCCTGCTGCAGTTCCTGCACTTGGCCGAGACGGCGAACGCGATTAATCGCCTTGCCTTCGAGAATCGCAATGCCTGCCGAGTCGTAGCCGCGATATTCAAGACGGCGCAGGCCTTCCATCAGTATCGGTACGACATCTCTTTCGGCAACAGCACCGACGATTCCACACATTAGGGGCTCCTCCCTGGGCTCTGGTTTGACTTAATCTGATTGTCGCAAATAGCGGGGCCGGTCAGAGTGCAACAGTTCTCATAAATCGGCAAGGGGCATATTGCCCGATCCCAGGATTGTTTATATCTTATTGATAAATAACGGCTTTCAGCTTTTCGTTTTTGGCCGCTGCCAGCCGGATACAGTCAGTTGTTTAGCGCGCTCGATAGTCAGCTCGTCAGCGGGCGCTGATTTCGAGATGGTCGAACCCGCGCCGATGGTAGCGCCGGCGCCGACATCGACCGGAGCGACAAGCTCCACCCCGGATCCAATGAATGCATTATCGCCGATGGTCGTACGGTGTTTGTTAACACCATCGTAGTTGCAGACGATCGTGCCGGCGCCAACGTTGACGTTCTTGCCGACATCGGTGTCGCCAATGTAGGTCAGATGATTCACCTTGCTGCCGCTCGCGATTGTGCTCTTTTTGACTTCAACGAAATTGCCGATTTTTACGTTGTCCGCGAGTTCGGCGCCTGGTCTCATGCGGGCAAACGGGCCGATCTCACAATCGTTACCGGTAGTCGCACCCTCAAGATGGCAGTTCGAATGCACAACCGTCCCGCTGCCGATACTGCTGTCTCTGACAAGGTTATTCGACTCTATTTTGACGTTATCGCCGAGTGATACATTTCCCTCGAAAACTGCGTTTACGTCGATATAGACGTCTTTGCCACAGCTCAATTTGCCGCGAATATCTACGCGCGCCGGGTCGGCAAAGCCAATCCCGTCAGCCATCAATTCCTCCACGAGCCTCGCCTGCAACGCTCTCTCGGCTTCGGCCAGTTGTTTCTTGTCATTGATTCCCATTACTTCCACCCAAGATCCGGCTTTAACGCCGTGCACAGTGCAGCCGTCGTCCACCGCCAACCCGATAATATCCGTTAAATAATACTCCCCCTGACTGTTGTCGTTATCAATTCTTGCGAGCCAGCCTTTGAGTCTACTTGCAGGCCATGCCATGACACCGGAGTTTATTTCATTGATTGCCCGCTCATCGTCCGTCGCGTCTTGCTCTTCGACGTTTCGGACCACGGCGCCGCCCTTGCGAACAATGCGACCGTAACCAAAGGGATCTTCCATCTCCACGGTCAGTACAGCAGCAGCATCTTCACCACAGGCCTTCAGCATGCCAGCAAGCGTTGCGGCTCGTAGCAATGGCACGTCTCCATAGAGAATCAACACAAGATTTTCATCGGGTGTCGCCGGCATCGCCTGTTGCACCGCATGCCCGGTGCCAAGCTGCTCTGCTTGCACGGCCCAACGGATATCCTGCCCCTCGAACGCTTTCGGTACGATACCGCCACCATGTCCATATACGACGCAAATGTCTTCGGCGCCGACCTCGACAGATGTGTCGATGACATGTTGAAGTAACGGCTTGCCTGCGAGCGGCTGCAAGACCTTCGGCAGCAGAGAGTGCATACGCTTTCCCTGGCCCGCGGCGAGCACTATGATGCTAACGGGCAAGTGCCCCCCCCATCGTTTCCGCAATCAGGAGTATTTGATTTGATGTTGGCTTCACGATTCCTTGCGCTCTGCGTATTTACGGCCTGCAGTATACCGGCAATCGCAGACAGCAATGGCACCGGAGGCATCAACGCGCCCGATCAGCAAAATAAACCGTATCTGATACTGATATCGATCGACGGCTTTCGTTGGGATTACCAGGATCTTTATGAGACGCCGGCGCTGGACCGGATTGCAGATGAGGGTGTCCGCGCCGATGCGCTTGTTCCCGTTTTTCCGACACTGACCTTTCCTAATCACTACTCCATTGCGACAGGCCTCTATCCAGCAAAACACGGCTTGGTTGGCAACAGGTTTCCGAGTCAGGATCGTCGCGAATTTTACAGCCTGCGCGACCGGGAAACGGTTGAAGATGGCTCCTGGTACCACGGTGAGCCGATATGGGTAGCCGCCGAAAGGAACGGCATGGTCAGCGCGGCATTTTTCTTCGTAGGCACCGAAGCCAATGTTGGCGGAGTACGACTGAGCTACTGGAACACGTTTGATGAGTCGATTTCAGGCAAGCGACGAGTCGACCAGGTTCTCGACTGGCTGGCGATGCCGGCTGAACGGCGCCCGCACCTGATAACGCTCTATTTCGAGCATGTCGATACCGCCACGCATCGAACCGGCCCGGGTTCGCAGGGTAGCATTTCATCGATCAAGCGAGTGGATGGATACATCGGCAGATTACTGGCAGGCATCGACAAGATGTCGATCGCTGATGATGTTTATGTTGTCATCGTTTCGGACCATGGACAAGCCGCCACTAAAAGCAATGCAGAACCTTTCGTTATTGATTCGGTTGCGAATATCGACGGCGTAACAATTGTTAATCATGGCTCAGTAGTGTTTCTTTACTTGCCTGAACCAGATCACCAACGCGCAGAAGCCATGCGAACTGCCATCAATAATGCCTGGAAACGCGGCAAGGCGATGCTACGTAATGAAACACCGGCCAGCTGGCATGTAACTGACGATTCCGGATTCGCCGATATCATCGTTCAGGCAGATCCGGGATACACAGTCTATTCATCCCGCGATCAATCATCGCATTCGGGTGCAAGTGTCGGAGATCATGGCTGGGCACCGGAGCATGAGGATATGCATGGAATCTTCCTGGCGACCGGGCCAAGGCTCCCCAGGGGAAAACGGATCCCGGCTATCAATGCAGTAGACGTCTACGCGTTGATGATGGAAATCCTGAAGATTCCTCTAAACCGGGCGATCGATGGCGATGTATCCACATTGACCGACTTGCTGGATACGCGAAATTAATCCCTGTCGCCTGTCCGCGTTTCAAAAGGCCTCACCAACGGAAAAATGGACGGCATTGCTGTCTGTTGAACGGGCATAGTCGAGGCGCAGGTTAATGCGCTTGGCCGTCAGCACCATGAATCGTACGCCGGCACCGTAGCTCGGGATCGCCTCGTGCTCACGAACGCCGCTAAATGAATTGCCAACGTAACCACTGCCGGCAAAGCCCACCAGGCCCCATCGCTTGCTCAATTGCCAGCGGGCCTCGACCTGTCCGGATGCGGATACCTTGCCAAGGTAGTCAGTCGCCGAGAATCCCCTGAGTTTGACGGTACATGCGTCCCAAAGTGGCGCCGTTCCGCCTCGCTTGCAGCCCTGTACCTCCCAGGCAAGTACCAATGAATCGCCGACGTCATGGTAAGAGCGATATGCCAGGCTATAGGACTGATAAGTCTGGTTGCTGCCAATCGCCTCATCATTGAATAGTGCGTCGGCCTTGAAGTATTGACCACTGTAAGTGTTCAGCGGCATGTCACGGGAGTCGAACTCGACACTCATGCCCAGCCCCGACGAGCGCACGTCGGGCCCAAGATCGAAATCCGATGTCGATGGCCCTGCCTCAATGGTTTGATTCGCATTGACGAGACGCATATTGAGACCACCATACCACTGGCCCTTTATCTTTCTGGAGAGCTTGGCGAATAGAAACTCTCCGTTTATGCGCCAGTCAACGCTTTGCCCAGTGGATGTCTGGTCTGGCGCCAGAAGTGTTAGTCGAAGGTCGGCTGCCCCTAAGGCACCGGTAAAGCGCCACGTATTTCTCTTCCAATAGTTCTGCTGTACAAGCGCGAACGCCCTGCTGGCGTTGCTCGTATACATGCCACCCGCCGCAGTGAGAGACGCCGGTTGCAGCTTTTTCTCCTCTTCGGACTGCGGATAGAAATAGGCGGCGCCGACAACGAGGCCTGTGTCCAGCGTGGGATTGGAAATCGGTATGGGCACGACAACGAAATCGCCGCGCTGTATTTTCAGCCCGGTTTCATCCTCACGTATATCCGGAGCGATTCCCGGACGAGTGTCCGATTTATTCTCGTCCGCGAGCGCTGCAGAAACGGACAACGCGGCCAGACTCACAAGCACCAGCATACGATTCAAAGAGATCTCCCTATTGCGAGTGATTGCAGTATACCGACGCTCGCGAATTTGCTCATCCTGAGAAATTCAATGCAGCCGGGCTTGCAAATCATAGGGATTTAGAGAAATATGACGGCCGCATTACACACCAACAATAAGGAACACCTAATGAAAAGAAACAGAATCATCATGAGCCTCGCCATTGCGGTATTGACATTTGGCTATCAGGCGCAGGCTCAGGACTCGCTGGTAGAGCATGTCCTGGAATCGTGTAAGGTCGAGATCGAGTCATTCTGCAGCCAGGTGACTCCCGGCGGTGGGCGCTTGTTGCATTGCGCGGCGGCACATGAAGACAAGCTCTCAGGGCGCTGTAACTACGCTCTGTTCCAGGCTTCTTCCGCACTCCAGCAAATGGCAGCCGCGATCGCCCATGTGGCGCAGCAATGCATGACAGATGTCCAAACACTTTGCAGTGACGTCAAGGAAGGTGAGGGTCGCATCTTGATGTGTCTGGAGGAGCAAGCGGACGGCGTTAGCGACGCCTGTCAACAGGCGGTGAAAGACGTCGGCTTAGAATAACGCCGAACAATCTATTACCGGTCCGTTTTTCCGAAAAAGGGCTCTGACCCCCTTTTTACCTTTTTTAGCGTTTGCCTTTGAGTTTTTGAGCGGCCCGGTAACGGGCCTCGGCTTCTGCCAGTTCCGCCTGGGCGCGGGCGAGATCCGTCTCGTCCGAGATGCCTTCGAGGGCTTGCTCTGCTTCGTGCTTGGCTGCAAGCGCTGCCGCTTCGTCAAGTTGCTCGCCTCGAAGCGCCGTATCAGCGAGAATCGTCACCAGATGCGGCTGGATCTCGAGCATGCCGCCCGTTATATAGAAAAAGTGTTCGGTGCCTTCCGGGTCCTCCACACGAACCTCACCGGGCTTCAATGCCGTAAGTAGCGGAGCGTGACGTGGCGCTATGCCGACCTCGCCCATTTTGGCTGGCGCATAGACCATCGCGGCATCACCTGAGTAGATTTCGCCTTCCGCTGAAACGATGTCGACCTGGATTGTGGCCATCTGAATCTTCTCGTTTGCCTATTGCATCGTCTTGGCTTGCTCGACGGCTTCTTCGATCCCGCCGACCATGTAAAACGCCTGCTCTGGCAGGTGGTCATAATCGCCGTTGACAATTCCATTAAAGCCGCGAATCGTTTCGGCAAGCGATACGTATTTGCCGTCGGTGCCCGTAAATGTTTCCGCCACGAAGAACGGCTGTGACAGGAAGCGTTGTATCTTGCGTGCGCGCGTGACCTGCAACTTGTCGTCTTCGGATAACTCGTCCATGCCGAGGATCGCGATGATGTCCTGCAATTCCTTGTATCGTTGTAACACCGCCTGAACGCCCCGCGCGCAATCGTAGTGTTCCTGACCGATGATGTTCGGGTCGAGAATTCGGCTGGTCGAGTCAAGCGGATCAACCGCCGGGTAAATACCTAATTCCGAAATCTGTCGAGACAGCACGAGCGTCGCGTCGAGGTGGGCGAAGGTTGTCGCCGGTGACGGATCTGTCAAATCGTCGGCCGGGACATAAATGGCCTGGAACGATGTGATCGAGCCCGTCTTGGTCGAAGTAATGCGCTCCTGGAGCACGCCCATTTCCTCTGCAAGTGTCGGCTGGTAGCCCACGGCGGAGGGCATGCGGCCGAGCAGCGCGGACACCTCGGTTCCAGCCAGCGTGTATCGATAAATGTTATCGATAAACATCAGGACATCGCGCCCCTCGTCTCGGAATGCTTCGGCCATGGTCAGGCCGGTCAGGCCGACACGCAAGCGGTTGCCCGGCGGCTCGTTCATCTGGCCATAGACGAGTGAGACCTGCGGCAGCACACCGGAGTCTTTCATCTCATGATAGAAGTCATTTCCCTCACGTGTTCGCTCGCCAACACCGGCAAACACGGAGAAACCCGAGTGCTCGGCCGCGATGTTGCGGATCAGCTCCATGAGCGTGACGGTCTTGCCAACACCGGCACCGCCGAACAGGCCAATCTTGCCACCCTTGGCAATTGGCATGATGAGGTCAATGACCTTGATGCCGGTTTCGAGCAATTCTGTCGCAGCGGCCTGCTCTTCATAAGTCGGTGGCTTGCGATGAATCGGCATATGCGTTTCTGCACCGATGTCGCCGGCATTGTCGATCGGCTTGCCGAGCACATCCATGATGCGGCCAAGCGTCTTCTCCCCCACCGGTACCATGATGGGCTCACCCGTGTTGCTCACGCCCATCCCGCGTTTCAAGCCCTCGCTCGAGCCCATCGCGATTGTGCGAACAACCCCGTCGCCCAGTTGCTGCTGAACCTCGAGTGTCAGATCGACCTCGTCGATAACCAACGCATCGTATACCTTGGGGATGGCGTCCGACGGGAACTCGACATCCACGACAGCGCCAATGATCTGCACGGTTGTTCCTGTGCTCATAAATAGGTCCTCAACCTGATACGGCAGCCGCGCCGCCGACAATTTCTGAAATTTCCTGTGTAATCGCAGCCTGTCGCGCCTTGTTATAGGCAAGCTGCAATTTGTCTATGATCTCTCCAGCGTTGTCGGTGGCCGATCTCATCGCCACCATCTTGGCCGCCATTTCGCAGGCAAAGTTTTCAACGGCACCTCTGTATACCTGTGATTCGATGTAGCGCATCAATACGTCATCGAGTAAATCGCCGGCATCTGGTTCGTAGATGTAGTCCCAGTGTTCCTGCAAAGTCTCTTCGCCAAGGTCGATTTCGGAAACCGGCAACAGCGTTTTGACCTCGGGTACCTGGCTCATCGTGCTGACGAATTCGTTGTGTACGAGGAACAGCCTGTCGATCTGTCCGTCGCTGTAGGAATCGAGCATGATCTTGATGCTGCCTATCAGGTCATTGACGCTCGGACGATCGCCGAGATGCGATGCCGTACCAACGACGTTGCCGCCAAGACGCCTGAAGAACTGAACGGCTTTCGCGCCGACCAGTGCGAGATCCACTTCGGCGTTCTCGCCCTGCCACTTCGAGAGCTCGCCGATGACCGTCTTGAACATGTTGACGTTCAGTCCACCGCAAAGGCCACGATCCGTGGAAATAACGATGTAGCCGACGCGCTTGACTTCGCGCTCGACCAGGAACGGGTGCGTGTAATCCGGGTTGGCGTGGGCAAGGTGGCCGATTACGCGGCGAATACGCTCAGCATACGGCCGGGACGCTTCCATCTGAAGCTGTGCTTTGCGAATCTTGCTGGCGGCCACCATCTCCATGGCCTTGGTGATCTTCTGCATGTTTTTCACGCTTCGGATCTTGCCGCGAATTTCTTTCTCGCCTGCCATCAGTAGGCGCCTTTCTCCGAGAATGCATCCATTACGACTTTGAGCTCCCCTGCTATCTCGTCGTTGTAATCGCCGGTCTCGTTTATCTTGCCGAGCAGCTCGCCGTGATTAGCGCGGCCATAGTCGTGTAGCGCTGCCTCGTAGGCGCCAACGTTCGCAACGTCCACGCTATCGATATAGCCTTCGTTGACTGCGTAAAGCGATAGCGCCATATCGGCGACCGACAACGGTGAATACTGCTTCTGCTTCATGAGCTCCATGACTCGCTCGCCACGCTCCAGTTGCTTTCGTGTCGCTTCGTCGAGGTCGGAGGCAAACTGCGCGAATGCCGCAAGCTCGCGATACTGCGCCAGTGCGAGTCGCACACCGCCGCCGAGTTTCTTGATGATCTTGGTCTGAGCTGCGCCGCCAACACGCGAGACCGATAGCCCCGCGTTAATCGCTGGACGGAAGCCCGCGTTGAACAGATCGGTCTCGAGGAAGATCTGCCCGTCGGTAATCGAGATAACATTGGTCGGTACGAATGCAGATACGTCACCGGCCTGGGTTTCGATAATAGGCAACGCGGTAAGCGATCCCGTCTTGCCTTTGATCTTGCCGCCGGATACTTCTTCTACATGGTCCGCGTTTACTCGTGCCGCGCGCTCGAGCAGGCGCGAATGCAGATAAAAGACGTCGCCCGGATAAGCTTCGCGTCCAGGCGGCCGGCGAAGCAACAGCGATACCTGACGATATGCCCAGGCCTGTTTCGTCAAATCGTCGAAGATGATCAGGGCGTCCTGGCCGTTGTCGAGAAAGTACTCGCCCATCGAGGTGCCCGAATACGGTGCGATGTATTGCATCGCCGGAGAGTCGGCCGCCGCTGCAGCAACGACAATCGTATGCTCCATGGCGCCTTCTTCTTCGAGCTTGCGAACGACGCCTGCGATCGAAGATGCCTTCTGACCAATCGCGACATAGATACATTTAATACCGGTGCCGCGCTGGTTGATGATTGTATCGATGGCAACGGCGGTCTTTCCAGTCTGCCTGTCACCGATGATCAGTTCGCGCTGACCACGGCCAATCGGCACCATCGAGTCGATCGACTTCAGCCCGGTCTGAACGGGCTGGCTGACCGATTGTCTTTGAATGACGCCCGGAGCAACTTTTTCGATCGGCGAAAACTGATCGGTCTCAATCGGTCCCTTGCCATCGATTGGCGCACCGAGCGAATCGACAACCCGGCCGAGGAGTGCCTCGCCTATGGGAACTTCGAGAATGCGGCCGGTCGTCTTGACCGTGTCGCCTTCGGATATGTGCTTGTAGTCGCCGAGAACCACGGCACCGACCGAGTCCTGTTCGAGATTCAGCGCCATACCGAAGGTGTTCTGCGGGAACTCGAGCATTTCACCGTAACGTGCGTCAGCTAGTCCGTGAATACGCACGATGCCGTCGGTTACGCCGATGATCGTGCCGACGTCACGCGCTTCGGCCGATGCTTCGAAGTTCTCGATTCGCTCTTTAATCAGTTGGCTGATTTCAGAAGCTTTTAGTGCCATCTTGTTTTCCTCTTTATGAGATCAACGCGTTTGAGAGCCCTTCGAGCCTCGATCGCAATGATCCGTCAATTACTACGTCGCCGGCGCGAATGACTGCGCCGCCGATCAGGTTTTCGTCTATTTCTGTTGCCAGGTTAATGTCGTGACCCAGCCGATCCTTTAGCGCCGCCGCAACTGCTTTTTGTTGCGCTGCGCTCAGCGGTACCGCCGAAGTGACAGTCACATCAACCGTATTTTCAACCCTGGCTTTGAGCTCTTCGAAGTGTTCAGAGATCTCCGGCAATACGGTCACGCGCCCATTTTCTATCAAGAGCTTCAGGAAATTGGTTCCGTGCTTACTGCTGCCAGCGAACACCGATTTTTTGCCCGCCGTCGAAGCAAACAGATCCGACAGGAATGACAGCCGCTCCTTGTCCGTCAGCGTCGGATTGGCGAGAAACTTGCCAATCTGTCCATCACCGAGGAGCTCCTTCGCAACTTTTAGCGACTCCGATAATTCCTCTAGCGCGTCTGTCTCGCTCGCCAGTTCGAATATCGCCTCCGCGTATGGTCTTGCAATTGTGTTTTTGTCAGCCATCGTCCGTTCGAGCCTACAGCTCCGCCGCCAGCTTGCTCAGAATGTCTTCGTGAGACTTGCTGTCGATTTCCCGCTGCAGAATCTTCTCTGCGCTGGCAACGGCGATGGCTGACACCTGGCCGCGCAACTCTTCGCGGGCACGATTTACTTCTTGCTCGACCTCGGCAGTCGCTGCAGCAAGCTGCCGCTCACGTTCCTTAACGCCATCGGCCTTGCCTTCGGCAACGATCTCGTTTGCCCGGGCATGCGCCTGATCGAGAATGGTCGTTGCCTGCTTGCGCGCCTCATCGACGATGTCGCCGGATTCCGCTTTGGCTTTGTCCAGGCTCTGCTGCCCGCGTTCTGCGGCGGCGAGGCCGTCGGCGATCTGCGTCTGGCGTTCCTCGATCGCATTCATGATCGGCGGCCAGATGTACTTCATGCAGAACCAGACGAACACGAGCATCGCGACCGACTGACCGATGAGGGTCATATTAATATCCACGTTTCTTTCTCCGTGGTGGTTTTGGCTCAGCCCGTTACGGGTCCCAGCGCGTCGCGAAGCTGCCCTATGAACGGGTTGGCAAACGCGAAGTAAAGCGCGATACCCACGCCGATCATGGCGACGGCGTCAAGCAATGCCACAACCAGGAACATCTTGGTCTGCAACATCGGCGCCAGTTCAGGCTGCCTTGCTGCACCCTCCAGGAAGCGGCCGCCGAGAAGACCCATGCCGATACCTACACCAAGCGCACCCAGGCCGATCAGAATTGCGACCGCGAGTGCAGTGTAACCAATTACAGTTTCCATCAGTTTCTCCAGTTAAGGATTTGTCCAGTACTCAATGTTTTTCCGATGCCAGACTCAAATAGACAATCGTCAGCATCATGAAAATGAATGCCTGCAGCGTGATGATCAGCAAATGGAAAACGGCCCAGCCGAAATGCAGGGGTAGTTGCCAGATGCCAATAAGCGCTATCAGGATAAAAATAAGTTCACCGGCAAAAAGATTGCCGAAGAGCCGAAGCGACAAAGACAAGGGCTTTGCCAACAACGCTACTGACTCGAGAATGAAGTTGAACGCAATAATGAAGGGTGCCGCGATGATCCCTAGGCCCCTGGTCGGCGGCGCGATCGGGTGCAGCGTCAGCTCTCCGATAAATCCGCCAAACCCTTTGTGTTTCACGGTGTAGAAGATGATCAGGCAGAACACGGAGATCGACATGCCGAACGTGATATTTACGTCGGTGGTCGGCACAACCTTGAGATAGGGCACACCAATTCCGGTTGCCACCATGGGCAGCCAGTCGACCGGTATCAGGTCCATGAAGTTCATCAGGAATACCCAGACGAATATCGTCAGGGCGAGCGGTGCAATCAGCCGGCTTTTGCCATGAAAGGTATCTTTTACGCTTGAGTCCACGAAATCGACGACGATTTCAACGAGCGCTTGCAGCTTGCCCGGCTTGTCGCTGGACACCTTCCTGGCGACCCCGCCGAACAGCCAGATAAAGACGAGACCGAGAACGACAGAGAAGAACATCGAGTCGACGTTGATGGCCATCGGATTGCCGGCGCAGTGATTCCAGACCCACTCGCCATCAGCCTTGCACACCTGCAGGTTTTGCAGATGGTGTGCAATATAGTCACTGGAAGTCAGTGGGCCGTGTCCGCCTTCACTCGCCATCGTTCGTTCTCTTTTCCACCTGTATTTCTTTGTCTTGCATCAAAAAGCCTGCCAGCGTTAGCAGTTGTGCCGCAATAAAGGCTGCGAACAACGGCCAGGCCTCCAGAGGCTGCACCAGCACGAACACTGCGCCGAACATAAGCACAGTCAGCGCAAGCTTTCCGAGTTCCCCAATGTAAGCCGCCCGAACCAGGGCTCCGGCCCCGGGTTCGCGGCGCGGCACCACCAGTCGCAGCGCCAGAAAGGCATTCGGGATTACGCAGGTCAGGCCGCCCAGCAGGGCCGAGTAGCCGGCAACGCGTCCGCTCACGCCCCAAAACAGCATCGCAAGAACCACGCTCAGGCCCAGTTGCGCCAGCAGGACTTTCGAGATCAGACTCAAATGCTCTCCGACACTAAAAACGCCACGTCCATCGGCTAACCGGCGGTTGGTGGCGTCATGAAAACGATCTTTCCAGGCGGGCCTGTGTTTAGCCCGCGCATTATAGTGTTGCCAATGGTGCAAGGCAATAAAACCAGACATTCTGAGCACCTGCCTTCTGCAAGGCATCTATAGGGCCCGGGATTGCTTTTTCAACGCTGTGGAGGCCGTTTTTTACCTCCATTGGGAATTATTTTGCGCATTGGGACATACCGCACATTCCGCCCCCTGTCCGGCACGTATAAATAGCCCAATGGCCGGGCCCGCTTTGAGATTTTGCCTGGCCGGGGAGACAGCATGTTGTTGGTCGTCAGCGAGTCCCTGGGCAAGACTCAAACACTCATTCAGGTTGCGCGAGAACTCAGCCTTTCACCCGGCTATTTCAAGGACCCATCAGCCCTTGACAGGCTGCTGGCTGGCGACACCCGGCGCATCGTCGTGCTAACGGAAGACGACATCAGCGAGACAAGCATCAACATCCTCGAGCATGCCGAAGCCCGCACTCAATTCGGGCTGATCATAGGTGCCGACCGGGAGGCGCTCAGGACCAGCAACCGGGCCGAACTTCTGCAGCGCGTCACCGATTTTTCGAACGTCGAGTTCATCCCCGCGAACTTCGACACCGATGCGCTCTGTACAGCCGCACGAACATGCCGCCGCCATATGCTTCGTATATCGAAGCGGGAACTCGAGGCTGCGATCATCGAGCGGCAGTTCATTCTCCAGTATCAGCCCAAAGTCGAGCGCAACAGCGGTTCCGAATGGATCACGAAAGAGGCGGAAGCGCTCATCCGCTGGCGCCATCCCGAATACGGCATGCTCGGACCCTTGGAATTTCTACCCGAGGTAGAAGCGTTCGATCTAATGGGCACGGTGAGCGAACTGGTTCTTCACGAAGCTGCCAGTCAACTGGTCAAGTGGCGTGAGCAGGGCTTCAGCCTGAACTCCTGTATCAATCTCTCAACGAGCCTGTTATCCGACGCGAAGATACCGGAGCGCTATGTCGCTATCGTCAACAAGCATGGCCTCGAATGCGCCAGCTTTACGTTCGAAGTGGCGGAGAAGGATGTTGCCGATTCGGACGCCCCACATTTACGCGTGCTGAATGCTCTGCGCAAAAGGGGCTTCCGGATTTCGCTCGATGATTTCGGCGCTGCCGCATCGTCTCTGAGTACCTTCGAGCAATTGCCTTTCGATGAGATCAAGATTCACGCATCGTTGCTCGCGCGGGCGCGCAGCAACAATGTCACGATGCAAGTGCTCGCCGCCGTAACCGGCCTGGCGCACAATCTCGGTGTTTCCGTCTGCGCCGAGGGCGTCGAGGACGAGGAAACATTCGAGTTCCTCAAGACAATCCAGTGCGACAAGATGCAGGGTTTCCTGATTTCGGAAGCCGTGATGCCCGACATCATCCGCCGCGTCTACACGGCCAAAACCGGCGATATCGTAGACGTTGCTTAAGCCTGCTCCGGCCTGATATTCGCGTTCAGCCGAAACAGATTCCCCGGATCGTATTCGGTTTTTATTTTCACCAGCCTTTCGTAGTTCCGCCGGTAATTACTCCAGGTCTTTTCCTCTGTGTCATCGTGCAGGTTGGTATAGAAGCCAACCATGTGTGGCTCCATCGCCGCGTAGTATTTCCTGACGGCCGCGATTCTCGTCTCATTTTCTGCCACGTCTGTCCAGAACCCCTGAATGCCGAAGTTGCTGTGTACGTTTCGGTGGGCGAATGCTGTCGCATCTGGCGCAATACGGGCAGTCTGTCCGCCCAGGTGTTGAAACCACATCATGGAAACATTGTCGCTGTCGAAATTCTCGACTAATGTCTCGATGATCTCGGGAGTCAGCTCTTGAATGAATCCGGACTTTAGATAATTCTGCAGTCCATGCCCCATTACGCCGTCGTATCTTGTCTGCAGCGCCTGATACGAAAGCGGCCCTATATCATCAAATACCGGCTTGCCGAATGCGCGTAGCGGTGCGAAGACCTTTTCTCCTTCCTTGTGATCACCGCAGTAACACACTTCCACCACCAGTACCTTGTTGCCGTCGGGTGACACTGCTCCGATGGGTTCCACATTGGCATCATCGGGCAACGATTCCGAGTATTCCGCGTAGAACAGCAGCACGTCTTTCGCCTGATCGTAGGGATAGATGACACTGCCGGCCAAGACCGTCGGATCGAACTCATGCAGCTGGTATGTGAACGAAGTGGCCACGCCGAAATTTCCGCCACCACCGCGGATCGCCCAATGCAGATCGGGATTCTCTTCGGCGCTGACATGTCGCAACTGTCCGTCGGCAGTTACGAGATCCGCAGCGAGAAGATTGTCGATTGCCAGGCCGAACTTGCGATCGGTCCGTCCGAATCCACCACCCAGGGTGAAGCCGCCGACACCGGTATGAGAAACAATGCCGGTTGTCGTTCCGAGATTATGCGCACCGGCTGCCTTATCAAGGTGGCCGAGAAGCGCCCCGCCACCGGATACGGCCGTTCGGGCATCGGTTTCGACGACGACCGAGCTCATCAGCGACAGGTCGATCATCATGCCGCCTTCGCAGACGGATTTGCCGGGAAAGCTGTGGCCGCCACCTTTCACGGCGACGAGTAAGCCTCTTTCGCTCGCAAACGTCACAGCGTTCTGCACGTCGGCCGCATCGGCGCAGACTGCTATTAACGCCGGGCGCTTGTCGATCATGCCGTTCCAGACTGTTCTTGCACCTTCGTAGCCATCATCGCCGGATAACAACAGGCGCCCGCCCAGGGATTCGCCGAGTTCTTTGACTGCAGCCGCCTCTAACGACAGTTCCTCACCCGCGAGGCTAAGCGCCGGAATCGGCTCAGCTACTTTTGTCCCGCATGCCGGAAAGGTGGCCGCAGCTGCTGCTGCCAGTGTCGACTTGCAGAAAGTTCTCCGCTTCATGAAATCTCCCCCTGTGATAGACCTTTACTTGATGTGCTTGAGAATTCCGTCCAGCTCGTCGAGGCTGTTGTATCGAATGACGAGCTTGCCCGAGCCTTTTTGCGAATGATCGATCCGGACTTTCGCGCCGAGCTTGTCCGTGATCTCCACCTCCAGGCGCCTGATATCGGCATTGCTGCCGGAGTCGGCTTTCTTTTTCGTTTTGCCGGCGTGGTCTGTCAGCAGGCGCCGGACCAGCCTTTCGGTTTCGCGTACCGACAGCTGCTTTTTAATGACCTGCCGCGCGACGTCCAGTTGCTCGGAGGTAGCGCTGATCGCAAGCAGCGCCCTGGCGTGGCCCATCTCGATTTGTCGCGACTCGAGCATCAGCTTGACGCGGTCGGAAAGATCCAGAAGGCGCAGCAGGTTGCTGACCGATACGCGTGACCGGCCAACCGCGTCAGCTGCTTCCTGGTGCGTCAGCTTGAACTCCTTGATCAGGCGATCCAGCGCCCGCGCCTCTTCGAGCGGATTCAGGTTCTCCCGCTGAATATTTTCGATGAGCGCCATCGCGATCGCTGCGTCGTCGGGCACGATGCGGATGACTGTCGGTATGTCGGACAGGCCCGCCATCTGGGCCGCCCGCCAGCGGCGCTCGCCGGCAACGATTTCATAGCGTTGCGTCTCACCGTTCGTCCTGGCCAAAGGCCGCGCGACAATTGGTTGCACGACCCCCTGAGCCTTGATGGAACTTGCCAGGTCCTCGAGCGTGTCCTGTCGCATGTCTACACGGGGTTGATACTGGCCTTTTTGGAGGTGCTCCAGAGGGATGTTCTTTAGTGTGTCCTGGTCATCTCCTGTGACCGAGGCCGTATCCGCTACGGGCTTGCTGAGAAGCGCCTCGAGCCCGCGGCCCAATCGTTTCTTCTTCACTGCCATTTAGGTCTCTCTGGGGGCGGCCCCGGTGTCTTGTGCCGTCCCTCCTAGTGTAACCATTCGTGTTCCCGTCTGCGCCGGAGACAATCGCTCGTCCTCGCGTCTCAGCACTTCACCGGCCAGGGCGAGATACGCCAGCGCGCCGCGCGATGACCGGTCGTGGAACAGTACCGGCCGGCCGAAGCTTGGTGCTTCAGCCAGGCGTACGTTTCTCGGTATTACCGTTCTGAATACCTTGTCATCGAAGTGGGCGATGAGCTGTGCGGATACTTCATTCGAAAGATTGATGCGCGGATCCACCATCGTTCGCAAAAGGCCGAATACCTCGAGACCGGCATTGACTGATTTTCTGACCTGTTCGACGGTGTTCAACAAGGCGCTCAATCCTTCGAGGGCGTAGTACTCACATTGCATCGGAATCAACACGCCGTCAGCGGCAGTCAATGCATTGACGGTCAGCATGTTTATCGACGGCGGGCAGTCGATCAATATGAAATCGTATAAACCGCGAACCGGCGCGAGCGCCTGACGCAAGCGCATCTCGCGACCAATTTCCTGCAGGAGTTTCACCTCGGCGAAGCTCAGGTCTTCGTTGCCGGGCAAGACTGCGAAATCGCCTTCTGGCGCCGAAAGAATCGCGTCCGCCGCAGTCTCATCGCCGAGCAAGACATCGCAGGCAGATCGTTCGAGATTCATTTTGTCGATACCGCAACCCATCGTTGCATTGCCCTGCGGGTCCATATCGACAAGCAGCACGCGACGCTGCGTCGCCGCGAGTGATGCGGCCAGATTGACGCAGGTCGTCGTCTTGCCGACTCCTCCCTTTTGGTTGGCTATGGCAATAATTCGTGTCACGGCAAGGCCCGTAGCCCTTTCTGGTTTGCGATTGCGATAATTCGCGTCATGCTCAATTGTTCCTGCGTTGAAGAGTTACGATATGGCGGGCATCCTGTCCGGGCACCTGCAATTCGCTCACTTCATATTCCCACGCATCGGGCAAATCTTTTAATTCATCGGCCGGATATCGGCCCTTTAGGGCCAGCATAACGCCTTTTTTCGCCACCAGGTGTCCGCCAAGCTCGATCAGGCGCGGAATCGATGCCAGCGCTCTCGCGATCACGGTATCAAAGCGCTTGCCGGGTGCATAGTTCTCGGCGCGCGATCTCACTGCCATCGCATTGGAAATCCCAATCTCACCAATGACATGCTGCACGAAGCCGATCTTCCGCGCGTTGCTGTCCAGGAGCTCTACAGACAGCCCCGGCTCGGTAATTGCGACGGGCAGGCCGGGAAACCCGGCGCCGGTGCCAATGTCGATCACCGACTTACCATAAACAAGAGGCCGCACGGCGAGGCTGTCCAGAAGGTGCCCGCTGACCATGGATTCTGTATCTCGAATCGCCGTGAGATTCATGCGCCGGTTCCAGTGTTTAAGCTCGGCCAGCAAGCGAGCACATTTCTTTGCGGACTCTTCAGAAATTTCCTGGCCGAGCGACTCGACGCCGATAGTGATCCGTTCAATGAGCTCTGGCTGATCCACTCAAGCGACTAGCAATGCCATGAAATCATCGACTGCCGTAGCTGCAAGTTTGTTCTTGTTCGCGCAAAGCGCCTCCAGCTCCTGCCACTGTCCGGCTTTCAGCATCGTAGAGATGCTCGTCTCGAATTTGTGCACGAGCACCGGTATGCCCTCTTCGCGTCGCTGACGATGGCCGATCGGATAGTCGACTGCAATACGGTCAGTGCTCGAGCCATCATTGAAAAATACCTGCACCGCGTTTCCGATAAAACGTTTCGCGGGATCGAAGTAGTCTTTGGTGAAGCCTTCGTTTTCCTTCACCTCCATCTTGTCGCGAAGTACGTCGATCCGCGGATCAGCCGCGACATCGTCTTCGTAGTCGGCCGCGGTCAGCCGACCGAATATCATCGGCACGGTGGTCATGTACTGAATGCAGTGATCCCTGTCGGCGGGGTTGTCGAGCGGACCGGTTTTATCGATGATGCGCACACCAGCTTCCTGGGTCTCGATCACGACCTTCTCGATATCATCGAGACGATCCTTCACCTCGTCGTGTAATGCCATGCCGGCCTCGACCGCCGTCTGTGCATGGAATTCGGCGGGGAAGGAGATCTTGAAAAGAATGTTCTCCATCACATAGCTGCCGAAGCCCTGCGGGAAAGTAAACGGCTTGCCTTTGAACAGCACGTCGAAATAACCCCAGGTCTTCGCGGAAAGCGCCGACGGATAGCCCATCTCCCCCGTCATCGCGATCAGTGCCAGCCGAACCGCGCGGCTTGTAGCATCGCCCGCCGCCCAGCTTTTGCGCGATCCGGTATTCGGCGCGTGTCTGTACGTGCGGAGCGCACCGCCGTCTATCCAGGCGTTCGAGACAGCGTTGATCACCTGCTCGCGACTACCGCCCAGCATTCTGGTGATGACAGCGGTCGAAGCAACACGGACGAGCAGTACGTGATCCAGGCCGACGCGATTGAAACTGTTCTCGAGCGCCAACACGCCCTGTATCTCGTGCGCCCTGATCATCGCAGTCAGGACATCGTGCATCGTCAGTGGCGCCTTGCCTTCGGCCCGGTTTTTTCGGCTCAGATAGTCGGCAACCGCGAGGATACCGCCCAGGTTGTCCGACGGGTGGCCCCACTCGGCTGCGAGCCAGGTGTCATTGAAGTCCAGCCAGCGGATCATCGCTCCGATATTGAAGGCGGCGGCAACTGGCTCGAGCTCATACGAGGTCCCCGGCACGCGGGCCCCGCCAGCCAATGTTGCCCCCGGTACCACCGGACCGAGTAATTTTGTGCATGCCGGGTAATCCAGCGCCTGAAATCCGCAGGCGAGCGTATCCATCAGACAGTAGTGCGCGGTCTCGAAAGCGAGCTTGCTGTCGATCTCCCGATCGCAGACGTAATCGGCAATATCGACGAGTATCTGATCCGGGTCGGGCCGTTTCGCCGACCGTACATCTGCTCCCGACATCTTCTTAATCCCGCTCGTCTATCGGCACGAAATCTTGCAGGCCCGGCCCGATGTAATCGGCCGCCGGCCGAATGAGTTTGTTGTCAGACCTCTGTTCCATGACGTGTGCCGCCCAGCCTGTTATACGTGAACATACAAAAATTGGCGTGAACAGATACGTCGGTATGCCCATGAAGTGATACACGCTCGCGGCGAAGAAGTCGGCGTTGGCAAACAATTTTTTCTCGTCCCACATGACTTTCTCGATCGCCTCGGACACAACATACAAACGCCTATCGCCCGCTTCGTCGGAAAGCACTTTTGACATTTTCTTGTTAACGGAATTGCGGGGGTCCGAGGTCGTGTAGACGCGATGACCGAATCCCATGATCTTTTCCTTGGCGGCCAGCATTGCCCGCACACCTTCGGTCGCCTCTTCGGGCGTAGAGAACTTTTGAATGAGCTTCATCGCCGCTTCGTTCGCACCGCCATGCAGTGGGCCGCGAAGTGCCCCGATTGCACCGGTAACTGCCGAATGCATGTCGGACAATGTTCCGGTGATTACTCTCCCGGCGAATGTCGAGGCATTGAACTCGTGCTCGGCGTAGAGGATCAGCGTCGTGTCCAGTGATTTTTGGTGGAGCTCGTTGGGCACCTTGTCATGAAGCATATGGAGAATGTGACCCGACACGCTGTCATCGTCTGTCTCGACGTCGATTCGCTTTGCCTCTGTGTGAAAGCGATGCCAGTACAGCAGCATTGACGGCAGACAGGCCAGCAAACGATCGGCGACATGCCCCTGGTTCTCGAAGCCGCCCTCGGGCTCGAAATTGCCGAGAATAGATACGCCGCTTCGCAATACATCCATCGGGTGGGCATGCGCCGGGATCATCTCCAGGACCTGCTTCAACTGATCGGGGAGGCCGCGCAAGGTCTTCTGCTTGGCTATGAATGCATCAAGCTCCGTCCTGTTTGGCAGCTTGCCCTTGAGTAACAGGTAAGCGACCTCCTCGAATGTGGCGTTATCCGCCAGATCGTAGATATCGTAGCCACGATACGTGAGGCCTGCGCCTTCCTTGCCAACCGTGCAGAGCGCGGTCGATCCCGCAGACACACCGGCAAGGCCGCCTGTCTTTTTGTTTCCCGCCATTTGTAACTCCAGCTATTCGTCTGTTTTGTCTGTCAGCCCGCTATCGGCGAACAGATCGTTCAGTTTGTCTTCATATTCGTGGTAGCCGAGCACATCATAAAGCTCGCTTCGTGTTTGCATCCTATCGACGACGCTTTCCTGTGTGCCTTCCGAACGCAACGACTCGTAGACTTCTTCAGCCGCTTTAGACATCGCGCGGAATGCCGACAATGGATATAGCGTCAACCGGACACCCGCGTCCGCCATTTCCTTCGTCCTAAAAAGCGGCGTCTTGCCGAATTCGGTCAGGTTGGCGAGCACGGGCGCTTTTACCGCAGCCGTGAATTGCCTGTACTCCTCGACTGTCGTCAATGCTTCGGCAAAGATCATGTCGGCGCCGGCTTCCACGTAGCTCGAAGCCCGGTCGAGCGCAGCCTGTTGACCTTCGACCGCATGCGCGTCGGTCCGCGCCATGATTACGAATTCGGGATCGGTTCTACCATCGACGGCAGCCCTGATCCTGTCAACCATTTCCCCGGTTTCAACGAGCGCTTTGCCGGGACGATGGCCGCAACGTTTTGCCGCAACCTGGTCTTCGATGTGGCAGCCTGCTGCACCGGCCCGGGTCATTTCCCGAATCGTCCTGCCAATCATGAGCGCGCCGCCCCAGCCGGTATCCGCATCGACCAGCAATGGCAGCTCGGTGGCATAACAGATTCGGCGTATGTCCTCGCAGACATCGTTCAACGTCGTCATCGCGAGATCGGGCAGGCCGAACGAGGCATTGGCAACACCGGCACCCGATAAATAGATGGCCCTGAACCCGGCGCGCTCGGCAAGCAGCGCGGAATAGGCGTTGATCGTTCCAACCACCTGTAGCGGTCGCTCGTTATCAATTGCCTGCCAGAGTCTTGTGCCAGCGCTCATTACCATGCCTCAAAGTCGGAAAAATTGATCCGATCAGAATATCGGGGCGGGGATTCTAAACCACGGCCGAAGCCATTCCCAAATTGTGTGCCTCAAATTGCTGCTGCTGCGGCCGGACCCTTGCCCGCCGCAGAGCAGCTTGCGTCGTGGTGACCATACCGGCTCCGCTTCGCGGACCGGTATTCTACCAAGGGTGCGGACAGGTTAGCTTATCTTGACAAGCAGACGGCCGGTCACTTTGCCGTCGATATAGGCCTGAAATGCAGCCGGCAGTTCGTCCAGTTCGATCGTGTTCGGGCTGATGACATCCAGATGCCGCGGCTTCAGATCGCCGCCGATCCTGTTCCAGACAGCAAGCCTCAGCTCCCGTGGCGTATCAACGGAATTTATGCCCAGCAGGCATACGGCTCGCAGGATGAACGGCAGGACTGTCGTCTTGAGCGCCGGGCTTTCGGCGAGGCCGATACTCGCGATATTGCCCCCGTACCTGACCGTTCGCGTCAGCCAGGCCAGAGCATCACCCCCGAGATTGTCGATCGCGCCGCCATAGACTGCTTTTTCCATCGGTCTCTTGCCGTAATCGACCTCACCCCTGATCAGGACATCGCGGGCACCGATACTCTCTAGATAGTCTGATTTATCCGCCTTGCCTGTAAATGCCAGGACTTCATACCCCCTGGCATCCAGCATATCGACGGCGATGCTGCCGACCCCTCCGGTTGCCCCTGTAACGACGATTGGACCATCCTCCGGCCGCTGGTTATTTTGTTCCATGCGATGAATCGCCAGCGCTGCCGTGTAGCCTGCTGTGCCTATTTGCATGGCCTGTGCCGCGGTCATCCCGCCTGGTACGGGCACGACCGCGTCAGCCCTGACCCGGGCGTATTCGGCGTAACCGCCGTCTGCTGTTTCGCTTAACCCACAGCCATTGACCAGCACCTCGTTGCCGGCATCGAAGCGTTCGTCATCGGAGCTTATAACGGTTCCCGCAAGGTCGATGCCACCAACGAGCGGGAACGTCCGCAGGATTTTGCCGGTGCCCGTCGCCGCGAGCGCATCCTTGTAATTAATCGTCGAGTGACTGACCTTGATGACGACCTCGCCCGCACTCAGATCATCGAGCCCTAGCTCGCAGAAACCTGCCACGATCTGCTCATCTTTCTGGTCGATTCGAAAAGCGCGGAAGCTTTCCATATCAGCTCCTTGTGTGATCCAGCCAGTATTCGAGCCCCATTGTATTCAGCATGACGTCCAGATCGAGTATCGCATGCAGCCGGCCATCGTCCCCCTTGAAGCCATGCTCTGCAAGGCGCTCCCTGAGGTAGCAAAACATTGCGGCATGCATAGCCTCCGTTCGATCGTTGTCCTGTGCATGCTTGTCGGCAATCGCAACAAAATCATCCAGACATCGATGCATGTCTCCGGCCAATCGGGACAGGTCCGTCACGCGACTGAAGTGGGTCAGATACAAAAACTCTGGACTCAGCGCCATTATTCGATCGATCGCTTTGTGCGCCTCGGCAGGATCGAAGTGTATCGGCGTGGTGGTCGGGAATATGAACTCGCCATCCGCCGTGTCGAGGTCGCGGTAGGACACGCCGAAACTGTCGCCCGTGAATACCCCGTGCGATGTCGGATCGGACAAACAATAGTGGTGCCGGGCGTGACCTTCCGTGAACAAGATCTGCATTGGCCGTCCCTGAAAGTCGATCGTCTGCTCATCCTCCACGACGACGATTCGATCCTCCTCGATCGGCACAATTTCCCCGTAATCCTCGTGAAAACGCTCGACCCCATAGACTGCCTCGGCCCCAATGATGAGCTTCGTCGGATCCGTCATGTGGCGGACTCCGCGAGGATGAATGACGGCTCTGGCATTCGGCAGCCGCTGCATCAGTGTGCCGGCACCACCAGCGTGATCCAGATGCACGTGTGACAAGAATACATAGTCGACCGCCGCAACATCGATGTCCTTTTGTGCAAGGGCATCGATCAACAACGGCACGCTATGATTGATTCCCGTATCGACGAAAGCGGCGCGATCGTTTTCTATTATCAGATGGCTGGCATCCGCTAATGGTCGCGGATAATCCGCATCGATCGCGACAATGCCGCAATCGATTTCCGTGACGTGGGCGGCCTGCTGAATCACCTGTTTTCCCCGACCAATGAGAGCGCGCTATGGTAGAGACAGGGAACATCGAATGCCAGCTGGGGTCGGAATGACCGTGCTAGCATGCACAGGCTCAACGCATTTGGATGGGATTAGATTGTGAATCGATGGTTCGTCGGGGCGTTAATCACGCTCGCATTGATAGTTCTTGTATCGCCGGGCATCGTCGGGCACCTCGCTGAGAAACGCGTCGAGGAAAACCTGGTTTTTGCTACGAGTGAGTCCGACGAGATTGTGGTAACGACCGAAAGCTTCGAGCGTGGCTGGTTCACGTCTGAAGGTCGGCACCGCATCGCGCTTCGCGACGGTCCATTCCGCGCGCTCTTCGAAGACGAGGCCGGCAGTCAGGTACCCTCCCTGATCATAGATACCCACGTCGATCACGGACTCGTCCCGCTTACGTCCGTATCCCGGGAGTCCGGTTCGCTCAAACCCGGCCTCGCCAGCACGGTGTCGACAGTAAGAATCGATTCCGGCGCCGGCAGGATATTTGAAGTCCCGGGAAAGATATACAGCCAGGTCGGCCTGACCGGAGAAACGGCCTCCCGATTTCTGATGGAGGCCGGCTCGAGGAAGATCGATGATGCTGCATTCGACTGGCAGGGCGCCGACCTCATGGTGCGGACGAAACCATCATCGGGATCAGTTGCATATGAAGGCGAGATTCTGCCTTTCTCTTTTCTGGACCAAAGCGGCGGGTTCAGGCTCGGCAGCATCACCATTGCGGGCCAGCAGCAACAGACCCCTTACAGTTTCAGGGTAGGCAGCGCCAGACTAGAGCTGGACTCACTTGTCGTCGATGGTGGCGGCGATGTTCAGACAGCGTTCGGCCGTTTTACGGTCGAAGCAAGTAACGAACTTGTCGGCGACCGCGTCAACGGCGCCGCTAATGTGCTTGTAAGTGGAATTCCCGCTCCGACGCTCGGCGAAATGAATCTTGCGATCGATATTGTCTTCAGCCGTTTCGATGCCCGATCGCTTCAGGGAGTCATCGGCGCCTTACAAGATGCGCAGACGTCTGCAGATCCGCAGGAGGCTTTGGCAAACGTCTATCCGCTCATCGAGCGGGATGTCCAGAAGTTGCTTGCTTCGGGGCTGGAAATTCGATTTGACCAGTTTGATGTCACGCTACCGAATGGTGACCTGACCACAAAGCTGCACCTCGAGCTTCCCGAGTCCGATACGGATGCCGACTTTTCCTGGCCGGCAGTGATTCTCGCGCTGAATGCATCGGCTGATGTCCGGATCCCTGTGGAAGTTTTCGAGTTAGCGGAAATGATGAGTCCCGACGTCGGAATGCTCCTCGCTATGGGCATTTTGAAGAAGGTTGACGACTATTATGAAATGCGCGCCGAATATGCGAAAGGCCTCATAACGGTCAACGGCGCGCCGATGCCGATACCGCTGCAGGGACTATAGATCCAGCTCCGCGGCCCTGTGGCAAGCGACACTCGATCCGTCGAGGACCTGCAAGTCGGGCGAATCATCATTGCAGCGCAGTACCGAATACGTGCAGCGCGGATGGAACACGCAGCCCGGCGGCGGCCGCATCACCGATGGCGCTTCGCCGAGCTCACTTAGCACGACAATTCCGACATCGGGATCCGCTATCGGCACGGCATCCAAAAGCGCTTTTGTATACGGATGCTTCGGCCGAATGAACAGACTTTCCGTATCCGAAATCTCGCATATACGACCAAGATACATGACCAGGACCCGGTGGCTTATTTGCCTGACAGTTGCCAGATCATGTGATATGAAAATCATCGAGAGGCCGGAGTGTTTCTGTTCGCTGCGCAGCAACTCGAGAATTTCCTGGCGGACCGAACCATCCAGTGCTGCGACTGCTTCATCGCAGATCAGTATCTTCGGCTTGAGAATGAGTGCCCGTGCAATTGCAACGCGCTGCGCCTGCCCGCCGGAGAGCTCATGCGGAAATCGATGTGCCAGCGCAGCATCCAGACCGACTCGTTGCAGCATTTCCGCCAGTCGCTCTCCTTTGTCTGCTTTGTCGGGTTCGTGAACATCAAGTGGCTCCGTAATGATGTCGTCGATTCGCATCGCCGGATTCAGCGAGCCCGCAGGATCCTGAAACACCATTTGCAGCTCGCGCCGCACGGCATTCGGGCGCGATTCCGGCGGGCCCTCGAGGCGCTCTCCAAAGAGCAGCATGCTGCCCTCTTTCGTCGGCTTCAGGCCAACGACGGCGCGAGCAACGCTTGTCTTGCCCGAGCCGGACTCGCCGACAACCGCAAGCGTCTCGCCGGGCGCGATTGTCACACTCAAGTCCTTCACTGCCTCCAGCTTTCTGCGGCTCGACCTTTCTCCCGGAACTGCGTAACTGACGGTAAGGCCCTTTATCTCCAGCGCCGGCCGATCCCCTGCCGGCTGCGCGAGCAGCCGCGGCAGCGCCTCGGACCGTCTTGCCGCGGCGACCATTGCCTGTGTATCCGGGTGCGCCGGTGCAGAGAAGATCGTTCGGGTCGGCGCCGACTCGACCAGTTCGCCATCCTTGAGCACCAGCATGCGATCGCAATTACCGGCCACCACACCGAGATCATGGGTAATCAGGAGCAGCGCCGTATTGAACCTGTCTCTGAGCTGGCGCAGCAGGTCGAGAATCTGCGCCTGTACTGTGACATCCAGTGCCGTCGTTGGCTCATCGGCGATCAGGAGTTCGGGCCGGCCGATCAATGCCGCCGCGATCATTACACGTTGCCGCATTCCCCCCGACAGTTGATGCGGATACGACCTGAATTGCCTCTCGGCATCGGGCAGGCCAACGAGTTGCAGCATCTCGAGCGCCCGGTTGTCCGTCTCGTCCTCGTCGACCAGCTCGTGCTGAATCAATATCCGCCTGAGTTGTTCGCCAACCCGGACATACGGGTTGAGCGCAGACATCGGGTCCTGAAACACGATGCTCATGCGTCTGGTGCGATACTTGTTGAAAACCTGCTCGGGCTTTCCGAGCAAATTCTTGCCATCAAAGACGATCTCTCCCGTGGCGATCGCGTTATCCGGGGTCAGGCCCATGATCGCCAGCGCTGTTTGGGTCTTGCCCGAACCCGATTCCCCGACCAGGCCGACCGCCTCCCCCGTCTCTATTCTGAAATTCAGACTGTTGATTACGGGCGGGGCGTCCGAATACCTGATGTTCAGATTCCTGACGCTCAGCAGGCTCATCGGGATTCCCGCCGCGGGTCGAACACATCCCGTAGTCCATCGCCCAAGAAGTTGAAGCAAAAAAGAATAACTGCCAGCAACACCGCCGGAATCAACAACATCCAGGACGCCTGCTCCATCTGGCCTACGCCGCCGTTTACCAGTGCGCCGAGGGAGGTCTGCGGTTCCTGTACGCCCAGCCCCAGGAAGCTGAGAAACGACTCCACGAGGATGGCCTGGGGAATCGTCAGCGTTACATAGACGACGACGACGCCCAGTAAATTTGGCGTGATGTGTCGAAATATGATGCGCCAGGTCGACACGCCAATGAGTTTCGCCGCATCCACGAACTCCCGTTGTTTCAGGCTGATTGTCTGGCCGCGCACGATGCGCGCCATGTCGAGCCAGTTTATTGCCCCTATTGCTACAAAGATCAGGAGAAAATTTCTCTTGAAAACCACCATCAGGAGGATCACCAGAAAAATAAACGGCAACGCATAAAGCGCATCGACGATGCGCATCATGACTGCGTCGACACGACCGCCGACGTATCCGGCTACTGCACCATACGCGACGCCGATCACAAGGCTTACTATGCTTGCCACCACGGCGACCAGGAGCGTGACCTGCACACCCATCAAAGTACGCACGAACAGATCGCGCCCGAGATCGTCTGTACCAAAGAGATGAAAAGCCTCGACCGTTGGCTTGATGAAGCGGCCGTCGAAGTCGGTCGTCAAATAACTGTGCGGGCTGATCCATGGCCCTATCAAGGAAACAACAGCGATTGCGATCAGCGTGCCGCCGCAGATCCTGATGGATCGTGAACGCCGCAGCTCCGCCGTGAACCTGGATGCAAGGACGCCCGCGTTCATCGGTGACGAATCCTCGGATCCACAAATCCGTAAAGGACATCCACGATGAAGTTCAGCGTAATTACGAGCGTCGCATAAAAAATCACGATACCGAGTACCAGCGTGTAGTCGCGGTTCAGCGCACCGCGTATGAAGAACTGGCCAACGCCGGGCACGCCGAAGATTTCTTCAACGACGACCGACCCTGTCAGCACCGCAGCAATTGCCGGCCCCATGTATGACAACACGGGCAGCATGGCTGGCTTCATCGCATGATGACGGATTATTGCCGCGGTTCCGAGGCCCTGCGCTCTCGCGGTTCGAATGTAATCGCTGCCGAGCACGTCGATCATGCTTGCCCGCATCAGTCGGGCTATGTAAGCGATCTGTGGCAGCGCGAGCGCGATAACCGGGAGCAGAAAGCGCCAGCCGCTCGTGCTGCCGCTGAAGCTTGCCGGCAGCCACCGCAACTGCACGGCAAAGAACAGGATCAACAATGGCGCAATGACGAAAACGGGTACGGAAATTCCCGTCATCGCAAAAGCCATCGTCATACGATCCAGCAGTGAATTCCTTCTCTGCGCCGCCAGTGTGCCGGCGCATACGCCAATGATAATGGCGAGCGCCATCGCGAGCGCACCGAGTTTGAGCGAGATGAGTATGGCGCCGCCGATCAGTTCGGCAACCGTGTAGTCCCGATAGCGATAAGACGGCCCGAAATCTCCCTTAAGGATGCCTTTCAGATAGCGCGTAAATTGTTGCGGCAGAGGTTCATCAAGGTGGTAAAACTCCGCGATGTTCGCCTCTATCTCCGGGGGTAAGCTGCGCTCGGCGTCGAACGGGCCGCCCGGCGCTGCATGCACCATCAGAAAAGCGAGGACAATTACCAGCAATAAGGTGGGAATTGCCCACAGCAAGCGCAGCAAAGCAAATCGCAGCATTGGAGCCTAATCGGGATCGGCGATACTCAGGTGCTGACTGTAATGGTAATCCAGCACGTTGTCTCCCCAGCCGAGAACGCGGCGATTGACGAGATGTTTGCTGACATAAAAGTAAAGCGGGATGAGCGGATGATCGGCCAGCAACACGCGTTCCGCTTCCTCGAGATACCGTTGGCGCCATTCGGGATCGGATTGTTCCGAGGCGCGCTGCATAAGCGAGTCGTACTCTGCACTCGCGTAGCCGGTCAGGTTGGACGGGTTGTCGGATTGCATGACCTGCAAGAAAGAATGTGGATCGTTGTAGTCGCCGATCCAGCTCGTGCGAAACACCTGAGTGAGCTCCTTGTTGCGCATGTTGTAGAGGAGCACCTGAAATTCTTCATTGATCAACGTCGCCTCGAATCCCAATACGACGCGCCACATCGATTGAATTGCAAGCGCAATGCGTTGATGTGTTTCCGATGTGTTGTAGCGAACCTCCACTTTCAGGGGATTTTCCTCGCTGTATCCCGACTCCTTATATAGGCGCCTCGCTGTCGCATGACGCTCCTCCTGCGTCATGTCCGCATAGGGAGAACGAATCGCCTCATAGTTGTCCACGCCCGGTGGCACCCAGCTGTATGCTGGCGTTTCACCCCGCCCGGTTATCTTCTCCGCCAGGATCTCGCGGTCGATTGCTATCGACAGCGCCTGTCTGAGTTTTGGATTGCCCTTGAAGGGCTCGCGAGTCAGGTTCAGGCCGTAATAATAGACGCCGAGGTAAGGAGAGGCGCGGAGCTCTTCCGGCCTCTCTTCTTTGAGGGCGGCAAAAGCCTCTGGCGGGATACTGGCCGTCGTATCGAGCTCTCCGGCGCGGTATCGATTGAGTTCGACCTGCGGCTCGGGCGTGACATAGTGGTACACCTTGTCTATAGCCGTGCCCGCGTTGTTCCAGTAATGCTCGTTCCTGCTCAATCGAATTACCGACCCCAGCTCCCAGGCATCGAGTTTGTACGCACCATTCGACAGCAGATTGCGGGCCCTGGCGAAGGCGCCACCATGCTGCTCGATCGATCCCGAGTGTACGGGAAAAGCGCTTGGGTGGGTAAGCAGGTCGAGAAAATACGGCGTCGCATTGTTCAGTCGTATTTGCAAATGAAAGTCGTCCAGCGCTTCGGCCCCGAGGCTCTCCGGCGGCAAGTCGCCCGCAATGATGGCGGATGCATTTTCGATGCCTGCAAGCGCCAATGTATAGAATGCCGCGGTTTCCGGGTTGACGAGCCGGCGGAAGCTATAGACGAACTGCCCGGCCGTCACCGTTTCCCCGCTCGACCAGCGCGCCTCCGGCCGCAGCCAGAAATCATAGCTTAGCCCGTCCTCCGAGACCTCCCATCTCTCTGCGGCGGCCGCGACCAGCTCGCCTTCCGGCGAGTAGCCGACCAGGCCCTCACCGATATCACGAATGACGTCTGCGGCCTGCGTGCTTCGGGATTTGTGCGGATCCAGCGACTCGGGTTCCGGCCCGTTGCCACGGTGCAAAACCGACTCGGTGCCCAGCGTCGTGTCCGGACCGCTGAAGTACAGGTATGCGCCAACAGCGCACAACGAAATGAGGATTGCTGTACGAATCGCGAACTTCTTGTGCGCCCGTCTCATCGTCGTTACGCGGATTTCTTCATCTGGCGTTTCTTGAGGTGTATCAGCAGCAACGACACGGCGGAAGGTGTCATGCCCTCGAGCCGGGAGGCATGGCCGAGTGTTGCGGGCCTCGCTTTGATCAGGCGTTGCATGGCTTCATTGGACAGGCCGCTTACATTCACATAGTCGAGGTCCGGCGGCAGCCTTAGCGATTCCTGTCTGGCGTGCCGTTCAATTTCCCGCTGTTGTCGCTCGATATAGCCCTGGTATTTTGCCTGCACCTCGAGTTGCAGCTCGATCTGCTCGGCTTGCTCCGCCCCGATTGCTTCATCCCATTCCCCCGGCCCGACTGACGAAAGCCCGGCAACGTCGCGGTAGCAAAGCTCCGGCCGCCGCAGGAGATCCGCCGCGCTACAGCCTGCATCGCGCACAAATCGCTGCGCCAGGCGCTCTTGCTCCTTCGACACGGCCTCCCGCTTGGTATCGAAAATCTGCCAGCGACGATCGTCGACAATTCCGAGTTTGCGCCCGACAGGCGTCAATCGAAGGTCGGCATTGTCTTCCCGTAGCGTAAGCCGGTATTCCGCGCGGCTCGTGAACATTCGGTACGGCTCGCTGACTCCGCGCGTAATCAGGTCGTCCACGAGCACGCCAATGTAGGCCTCGTGGCGCGCCGGGAACCATTCTTCGAGCCCCTTGCAACGAAGGGCGGCGTTAATGCCCGCCAGCAAACCTTGCGCTCCGGCCTCCTCATAACCCGTTGTGCCGTTTATTTGTCCGGCAAAATAAAGCCCGGATACAGGCCTCGTCTCGAGGGTGGGTCGAAGATCGCGCGGATCGAAATAGTCGTATTCGATTGCATAGCCCGGCTGGGTGATGGCCGCTTTCTCGAAGCCGGGTATCGATTGGACGAAACGAATCTGCGCCTCGTGCGGCAGACTCGTAGAAATTCCGTTTGGATAGACGATGTCTGTGTTCAAGCCTTCGGGCTCGACAAAGACCTGGTGCGAAGCCTTGTCCGCAAATCGCACGACTTTATCTTCGACGGACGGACAATAGCGCGGCCCCACGCCTTCGATAACACCCATGAATATCGGCGACTCGTTCAGCGAGCCGCGAATAATTTCATGTGTCTCTTCGCACGTCTTTGTAATGTGGCAATGAACCTGCTGCGGGTGTTCCGCCCGTGCGCCAATGAATGAAAAAACCGGCCGGGGATCATCGCCCGGTTGCGGCGTCATCACGCTGTAGTCGATCGTTCTGCCATCGAGCCTTGGCGGCGTACCGGTCTTGAGTCGGGCGACGCGAAAAGGCATTTCCCGCAGCCGATCGGCAAGCTTGTTCGATGGCGGGTCACCTGCTCGCCCGCCAGCTTTCTCCGTGCTGCCAATCAGTATCCGGCCGCCGAGAAAGGTGCCGACCGTCAGGACGACGGAAGCCGCGAAAAATTTGCGCCCATCTCCGCACACGACACCGCTTACCGACTCACCGTCAACCATCAGGTCTTCGACCGGTTGCTCGGCCAGGGTAAGCCCCGGCTGGTTTTCCAGAACAGCGCGTATCGTCTGTCGGTACAGCCGCCTGTCCGCTTGCGCGCGCGTCGCTCTCACGGCCGGTCCCTTGCTCGCATTCAGCGTCCGGAACTGTATGCCGGCGCGGTCGATCGCACGGGCCATTGCGCCGCCCATTGCATCGATTTCCTTCGTCAGGTGGCCTTTGCCGATGCCGCCGATAGCGGGATTGCAGCTCATCTGTCCGAGTGTCTCGATGCTTTGTGTAACGAGAAGCGTACTCGCGCCCGAGCGCGCGGCAGCGAGTGACGCTTCCGTTCCGGCGTGGCCGCCGCCGATCACAATGACATCGAATCTGGTGTTCATGGCGCTGATCAAAAAATGCGCAATGCGCGGCGGGCCATTCTAATGCCGCCGGCATGTTCGCGCCAGAACGCTTTACTTAATTTCAGGGAGTCGGGAAGATAGCGGCGCCGTGCGATTATCACCCTTACTGTCAGTTGCCTCCTGCCTGATCTTTGCCTTCACCCTGCCCGTGGCGGCGGCCGGGCTCGCCCTCGAAGACTGCCGTATCAGCGCCGGTCCGGGCTTTCCGGCTATCAAGGCCCGTTGCGGCACATTTGAACGGCACCAGGACCCCGCCGATGATGGCTCGCCTTTGCTTGGCCTAAGCGTTGCCGTCGTCCCGGCTCTCAGTCTCGAGCCCGAGCCGGACCCTTTCGTTCCGATCGCCGGCGGGCCCGGCCAATCGACCATAGAGTTCTACTCATTGCTTTCGGGCGCGTTCGAGGAAATACGCCGCACCCGGGATATCGTGTTGCTCGATCAACGAGGCACCGGTGGCTCGGCGCGCATGGAGTGTGATATCGGCGACGAGGTTGTCGACGGCCGATTAAGCACCGAGGAGACCGTC